>Ga0115000_10000033_pt1 | contig 107624 bp, 106 predicted proteins | sample ArcticOcean_MG_C_6_FD_89690 | JGI IMG/M metagenome (GOLD analysis project Ga0115000, IMG submission 89690) | Marine microbial communities from western Arctic Ocean - ArcticOcean_MG_CB8_128 | ecosystem: Environmental > Aquatic > Marine > Oceanic | place: Arctic Ocean: Canada Basin | collected... | reverse complement strand
GCCAGCGGATTCCTAGTGCTTATCTGTGCCGTTGGGCTTTTCGCTGGTGTCCGTGCCAATCGGGAGGACCGGACTCAGGCCGGCGATATTGCAGCCGTTCTCCAAGATGGGGACTCTACTGATCTAGTCGTGTTCTGTCCTGATCAGCTTGGTCCGTCCACATCGCGGTTACTTCCTCCCCAACTGAATGCTGTGTCATACCCCCTTCTTAGCTCACCAGATTTTGTGGATTGGGTCGACTACGCCGAGCGTCATGCGGCCGCAGATCCTGCCGCGATTGCCCAACAAATTAGAGATAACACCGCTGGGTCCGTTTGGCTGGTAACCAAGGGCGGTTACCGCACGGTTGAAGGGCAATGTGAGGCGCTGTCCACGCATTTGTCAGCCCTTTCTGGTTCCACCACCGCCCATGTAGCACCGAACAGCGACACCTACGAAACCTCCGGGCTCATCGAGTTTGGTCCGTGATCGCCACTCGCCGACAATGGGCCCAGCTATCGCGTCCGCTCCAGGTCGCGATTTCGAGTTGGGTCGTCGCTCGCATGTTTTTGGGAACCGGGTGGATTATCGCCCGCGTGGTTCGACCGGACTCGTTCCAGGTCCACCGTGGTCTGTTTGCCTGGGACGGCGGCTGGTATCAAGAGATTGCGCAGATTGGCTATGGCCACCGGCCGCTAGCCATTCGGTTCTTCCCGTTGTTTCCCATGTCGGCGCGGTGGCTTCCCGACACACTGGCCGGTCCTTTCCTCGTTGTTGTCGCCAACGCGGCTGCCCTTCTCGCCGCTTATCTGTTGTACCGTTCGCTTACCCAACTGGGGATTGCCTCGTTGGCGGCCGAGCGAGCCGTCTGGATATTCGCGCTGTGGCCGGCCTCTTTAGTTTTAGGCCTGGCTTATTCGGAATCGCTATTTATTGTCTTCGTACTAACGGCCACGAAATCCGTCGAGCAAGGCCGATCATTGCCAGCCTTTGCTGCTGCAATGGCTGCGGCGTTGACTCGCTCGCTAGGCGTCTTACTCGTAGTTTTCGCTGCCGTTGCGATTATCCGACGTTCGGGGAAACAGCAACGTGCCGCAGTAGCGATGGCAATAGGAGCGACATCCGGACTAGTCGCGTTTCTTGGTTGGACCGAAGCGGCCGGTTACGGATGGAGAGCCCCCTCGGACGCCCAGCGCCCATTCCGGGGCGACCTGGTCGATCCCTTTCGGGGAGTGGGCCGCATCGTCGTCGATTTCTTTGGAAGGTCAATCCTTGATGGACTGCACCTTCCATTCGTCGTGTTTGCTCTGTTGGCATTGTTCTGGATGCACCAACATTTCACCCCCGAATACACGGCACTGGCCGGTTCCATCATCGCCATTTCCCTTACGGGGCAATCCGCAAACTCATTCGAACGCTACCTGCTGATGGCTCCATGGTTGTTTGCTGCGATAGCGATAACAAGTCTGGATTGGCCACCACGATGGTGGAAAGCCTCCCTAGCGTTTACAAGTATTTGCTTTGTGGGAATGACCACACTGGTTTTCATGGCTGAATATGTGCCGTAGCTAGAGCCAATCGTTGCCCAGGATTTCGGCCCGCTCCAGCCACTCTTCGGAAGTAATGGCATGGCGCAGGTGATCTTCCCATTGGCCATTGATTTCGAGATACCGTTCAGCCACTCCCTCGGGACGGATTTCGAGTTTCTGCACAACTCGCAAACTGGCTTCGTTGCGCGGAATAATCGCAATCTGAACACGATGGATCTGCAAATCCTCGAAGGCAAACTTCAAAGCCAGCACAAGAGCCTCCGGGGTGTACCCCTTGCCGGCAACTCGTTGATCAATCCAGTAGCCGACATAGCAATTCTGAAATGCTCCGCGCTGTATCGAATTGATGTTCATCTCACCGATGAACGTACCGTCCAAAAATATGCCAAATCCGAATCCGGCACCTAGTTGACGCTCGCGAGCACGGGCGGCGCACCTTGATGCAAAGGCTTCCTGGTCCTCAACAGCATCGGGCTGCTTGGCGTGACGTTTAGGTTCCCATTTGGTAAGCCATTCGACATTGAGCCGTCGGGCCCGTTGCCAACTCCGAAAATCGGTTGCTTCGAGCGGACGCAGCAAGATACGGCGCCCCATCAGGACAGGCGCGAGCTGAGACGACCTACGTTGACTGCTACGCCACGGCACAGGACATCGGCAGTTTCACTAGGCAAGAACCTCTCGAAGGGCACCAAGGAGCAAGGTAACATTGCGATCGCGTGCGGTGTGACCCATACAGCCCACTCGCCAAACCTGGCCAGCAAACTCGCCCAAACCCCCACCAATTTCGAGGCCATGTCGCTGAAGCAACGTGGACCGAATAGCCGCTTCGTCGACCCCGGGTGGGACCCACACGGTAGTCAACTGAGGCAAACGATATCCTTCGGCGGCGAAGAGTTCGAAGCCGAGTTCTTGCAAACCTTCTTGGACCATCTGGCCGCACCGAGCGTGACGGGCCTGCGCATTTTCGAGACCTTCGCCGAGCACCGCTCCCAAACCCGCATGCAAGCCCTGAATCATAGAAATAGGAGCAGTGTGATGGTAGGCACGAGCCCCTCCCCCTGTGACATAGCTGGCAATCATGTTGAGGTCCAGGTACCAACTCTGGGGTTTGGGCACTAGCCGATCAAGGGCACGGGCGGAAGCGCTGAACGGGGCCAAACCCGGTGGCACACCAATGCACTTTTGGGTGCCGCTGTAAACAATGTCGATGCCCCAGGCGTCCATTTCGAAGGGAATCCCGGCAACGGAGGTGACCGCGTCGACCAGCAACAGCGCATCGCCTTTACCTGCACCGATTTCGTGGATATCGGACCGGACACCGGTGGATGTTTCGGCATGCACCAAAGCAATAATCGCTGGTGACGGATGAGCGCCGAGCAGTGTTTGCGCATCGACGGGTTGACCCCAGGGAAAATCAACCCGGACCACCTCGGCACCAGCCCGTTCGGCCACGTCGCACATGCGCATACCAAACACGCCATTCACACCCACGACGACCACGTCGCCAGGATGCACGAAGTTGACAAAAGCGGCTTCCATTCCAGCTGAACCGGTGCCGCTTACCGGGAAGGTGAGTTCATTCTCGGTGCGAAATACCTGACGCAAACGTGCGTTGGTTTCATCGAGCAGGGCAATAAATTCGGGATCGAGGTGACCGAGCATGGGCGAAGCCATCGCCGCGGCAACTTCGGGGTACGGGTTACACGGGCCAGGGCCCATCAAAATACGATCAGAAAGTGGCATGGCCATGACCCTAGTTGGCGGCGCTACGAAAATAGGAGGCCAACGCCGCAAATTGTTCGATCGTTACGTCTTTGGCGCCAACTTCGAACCGAGCATGTCTTCAAACAGCACTTCAGTGTGACCGCCATCAACCTTGCGACCAGTACCGGTGATTACCTGACGACGAACGAAGCCCGAGATGGTGTCAATCACGAGAACCAGGGCCACCGTGAACGCCAGCACTGCCCCTACCTGGGGGAAGTTGCGGAAGGCCAGTTGTGAACTGAGCTCAGACCCAACACCTCCGGCACCAATCAATCCAAGCACCGTGGATGCGCGTATGTTGATCTCGAAACGAAAAAGCCAATACGAGATCACGGTGGGCAAAACCTGGGGGACCATTCCCCAGCGCATACCCGAGATCCAGGTTCCCCCACTGGCAGAAATAGCTTCGAGTGGTCCGTCGTCGGCGTTCTCGATTGCCTCGGTAGACAACTTGCCCAACGTACCGACCGAGTGCAGGCCAATTGCTAGTGCGCCGGCCCACGGTCCAAGGCCCACCACAGCAAGCAGGACCATGGCCACGATGAGTTCAGGCACCGCCCGAATCGCATTGAAGAGTTGCCGGATTGGGTAGCGGATCCATCGAGGGGCCACGTTGCCCGCAGCTAGGAAGGACAACGGGAAGGAAATGAGAGCAGCAATAATCGTGCCGATCCACGCAATGTAGAGTGACTCAAATACTTTGCCGACAACCCCACGGTCGATCTCGGTCTGAAAGGCCGGCGGGAACATGGCCCGAAAGATCTTCCACATTTCGCCGGGAGCCTCAATAACATCGGAAATACCAGGGCTAATGGCCCGCACCGACCAAATTGCTCCGATGGTCAGCACCACAAAAATACCAATTACCCACCGTCGACCGCCCGTGGGCGCTTCGGGCCGTTGCGGCGAACCGACTTCTTCTACCGACTCAGCGATACTCATAGCAGGCGCCTTCGGAGGGCCACGCTGATCTGTTCGATGATGACCACTATCACGAACACCACGACCAAGATGCCCAGGATTCGGTCGAACTGGAAGAAGCCACGTTGCGCCTCAACGACGCGACCAATACCGCCAGCCCCGACCAGACCAAGCACCACTGAAGCGCGAATGTTGAGCTCAAAGACATATAACGCGTAAGCAACGAACGATGGAAATACCTCGGGCAGGACTCCGGTACGCACTGCGGAAACATGGGTTCCGCCCGCTGCCTTCGCTGCTTCGAGCGGTCTCGGATCGGCCCCGTCGACCGTTTCGCTGAAAAGTTTTACCATCACCGCCAAAGAGAAGACCGTGAGCGCCAGCGAACCACCGAACGCACCAATGCCCACTGCAGTAACCAAAATCTTGGCCCAGAACAGATCGGGAATAGCCCGCACCACGCTCATGATGGTGCGAGTAAAGAAGTACACCGGCTTATTTGGCGTGGTCAGTCGTGACATTGCGAAACCAATCGGCAATGCCAATGTGCAACCAACGATGGTGGAAATTATCGCAATTTGGAACGTCTCGACCATGGGGTCGAACACGTTTTCGCGCCGGGCGACCCACTCCCATTCAATAGGCCAGAACTTCTCCCATAACGGTGACACCCAGATGTCTTTAAACGTGCTCCATTCGAAGTTCACCTGACGGGCCGCAAAAATCGTGAACGCGACAAAGGCAGCGAAGATCAAGAAGCTGGTAGGTCGCGGTTTTGGCTTGGTGGGCCGGACGACCGCTGCCATGGAAACGTCGGTCACCGCAGACCTAGTTTTCCTTGAGCAAATCGTCAGGAGTAATAGCCCGACCATAAATCATGCGCAGAGTCTCGTCGTCGACATCAGCAATGTCGCCATCAAAAACCAGCTCGCCGTCGCGCAAACCAACAAGGCGCCGGCCGTATTGCCGGGCGAGGTCAAGGAAATGCAAGTTAACGAGTGTGGTGATGTTGAGATCGCGGTTGATTCGCTTGAGATCGCCCATCACCTGATGACTGGTCACCGGGTCAAGCGCAGCGACGGGTTCGTCGGCCAACATGACGGCGGGTTCTTGGGCCAGCGCACGCGCAATACCCACGCGCTGTTGCTGACCACCAGACAGGTTCGAGGCTCGAACGTACGCCTTGTCGACGATGCCAACGCGTTCGAGAGCCTGAAAGGCCAGCTCACGATCCTCGGCGGGCCACATACCCAGCGTGGAGCGCCATGACGAAACCTTGGCTAGGCGGCCCATAAGAACGTTGTTCAAAACCGTGGTGCGATTGACCAGATTGAACGTTTGAAAGATCATGCCGATGCGAGAGCGAACCTCGCGCATTGTTGCGGCATTGGCACCGACGACCTCTATGCCGTCGACTTTGATCGATCCGCTAGTTACAGGAACTAGCCCATTGAGGGCACGCAGCAAGGTGGACTTGCCAGCGCCCGACAACCCCACGACCACGACGAACTCGCCGTCGTCGATCGTGAGGTTGACGTTGCGTAATGCATGGACTCCGCCCCGGTAAACAACCGAGACATCGTCGAACTCAATCAATCAGGATCACCCAGGAGGCTCGGTGATACCGAGGCCGGCAGCAGCGGCACGAACAATGTCAAAGTCGCTCTCGGTTGCGGGCCGAATGTCGGTCCAACCGTAAACGGCATCGAATATGGCTTCGCCTTCTTCGGTGGCAAGGAATGCCTCGATTGCATCGTAGATAGCTGCCTTGAGATCCTCGGGAAGCGCCGAGCGAATCGCCACAACATCGTTGGGGATTTCATCGGTGATGGCAAACACCACGACGTCGTCACCGACAGTTAGGTTCTCTTTACGAAGGGTGCGACGGGCATCGTCGAAGGAAAGGCCAACATCGGCATCGCCGTTGAGTACTGCGCTTACCGCAGCGTCGTGGCCACCGGTGAACACACCGTTGACGTCAGCATTAGCATCGATTCCGATGTCCTGCAGTTGCAGGGCTGGGAACAAGAAGCCCGAGGTTGAGGTCTCGGTGGTCCAAGCAATGGTCTTGCCCGCAACGTTGGCGATATCGCCAATACAGGAGCTACCGGCGCTGATGGCGCCGCCATCGTCGGTCATCTCGCCTAGGGACTTGCCATCGTCACCGAAGAACACACCAACCTGGAGTGCCACAGCATCGAGGGCGCCAACCTGGACAACACCGTCGGCACTATTTTCGAGGGCGGTCGCGGTCTGGGCCCCGTCGGGACAGAGATCAGCAAGGTTGTCAGCGTTCGTGAACCACTGGCCGTGATAGGTAGCTGATCCGAAGCGGACCGACTGGATAAGTGGCTCAATGTTTCCGAACTGATCGGCACCCAGCGTGTAACCGAAGGGACCAAATGCGCCGAGGTCGGCTTGGTCAGTACCCATGGCCGTGACTAGGCCGGTGTAGTCGGTCGTTACGATTCCTTCAACATCTATTCCGAGGGCTTCTTCGAGCACATCGATAAACGGCTGAATGTCGTCCTGCAACTGATCTTGTTCCTGAGAAGGCACAAATCCGAAGACAAGGCTCTCGGGCCAGTCGGGGTGCATGTTCTCTTCTTCGGCTGGTTCTTCAGCTGGTTCTTCGGCTGGTTCTTCAGCTGGTTCTTCAGCAGGCTCCTCGGCTGGTTCTTCAGCGGGAGCTGGTGCTTCAGCTGGTGCTTCGGCGGCGGTGTCGTCGCCGTCGGAACCACAAGCAGCGGCCATAAGGGCCATCGCGAGCAGAATGGCTAGTAGACGTTTCAACTTCATTTCCCCTCCAGGGCTAATAAGCAACCGAACCTTACCTAAATCGCTCCCCGCGCGCTAAGCGAATCTATAGCTGCAACAAATTCTTCCCATGAGTTCACATCGACGACCCCTGGGTGCGGGTTATTCCACGGGCGTACAAATCGAACCACGGCTCGATCTGGGTGCACATATGACAGCGCCGAAAGGTTGTGATCGCCGTCGTCGAGATACACGTGACAGTCAACGGTGGTCTTGTCATCGACCATATGAACCTCGGTCGAGGGCAGGCGATTCTCAGCAATCCACTCGTAGGTGTCCCACACCGCGAAACCCGGCTTCGTGGTAACAATCACGATGTGATGGCGTCTTGCTAAATGGTTGAGAGCGTTCACCGCACCCTCATAAGTATTTAGGCCACGAAACAGGGAGGCGCCATCGGAACAGGTTCGGGCCCACTTCCAAAACTGGGACATCGACGCAAAGTGCGTAAGCCCCACGGGGGCGTTCCACTGTTCAACATCGTCGGGTTGGATGTCGGTCCCGAAGTCGCGGTTGTACATTCGGGTCCAGCCTTCATTGAAATCGGCCACCACCCCATCAAGATCTATACCTAATCGCAGGCGCACGGCTCATAGTCTGGCAGGCTGGAGCCCATGAGCGGTCCTTTCATTCTTGGTGTCGATCTCGATGGGGTCGTTGCTAACCACACCAGCCGGTTTCGCGAGATCGTCGCCGACATCAACAACGTGCCAATCGAGACATATCCGATGGAACGCAGTTGGGATTTCCACGAGTGGGGTTTCGGACCCGACGAGTATTCCGATTACCACCGCGTGGCTGTGCTTGAGTACGACATGTTCGCCACCATGCCAGTAATCGAAGGCGCCGCCGAGGCTCTTTGGCGCCTGTCTGACGCGGGCGTCTGGATTCGCATCGTCACACATCGGCTCTACGTCAACTGGGGTCACGGCGCGGCCGTTGGCCAGACGGCCCAGTGGCTCGAAGACAACCGGATTCCTTACCGCGACCTTTGTTTTCTGGGTGACAAGCCCGAGGTGCAAGCCGATGCATACATCGACGATGCCGTCCATAACATCACCAAATTGCGTAATGCCGGTAACACGGTGATCACCTTTGATCAGCCTTACAACCGCGATCTCGAAGGCCTACGGGCGAAGTCCTGGCAAGAAGTCGAGGAAATCGTCACTCAGCTAGCGGCACGCCATACCGGTGCCATCCAAACGCAGTTGCCAGGTATCGATGCTGGCGTCGACCGGGTCGAACGACGCCGCCAGCTCGGCGATATCTAGCCCAACTTCTCGCCCACTCAAACTCATTCACCAATTCCAGATCTAGAGCTGGGAGAACACGAGACCGTCGAGGATGTCGGTTTCGGAGACCAGACACTCGTCGACGTTGAGCTTGCGCATGATCTTGGCCAAGATGGCCATACCCGCGACGATGGTGGGGACACGTGACAAAGACAACCCCGGGTTGTGGGCGCGGTCTTCGGCCGATTCTGTCGCCAGGGTGCGGAAGATTTCCTCGACCATTGTCCGGGTGAGCACAAAGTGATGCACCTTGTCGCGGTCGTAGAGGTGAAGTCCTTGTTCGATTGCCGCAGCACTAGCTACGGTTCCAGCGACGGCTACGAATCGCTTGGCGGAGGTGACCTGGGGAAGTTCTCGCAGCACGTCGTCGATATGAACACCGACTACGTTGATCACGGCACTGAGCTCTTCGGGCAGCGGCGGGTCACTGTGCAGGTACTTCTCACTCATGCGGACACAGCCCATGTCCGTGGTCATTGCGCCAACGAATTCAGGTCCACCGACGGCAAATTCGGTTGACCCACCGCCGATGTCGACGAGCAGATAGGGCCCGTCATGGGGATCGAGGTCTGACGTGGCCCCGGCGTAGGCCAGAGCACCTTCTTCGTGGCCAGCAAGCAACTCGGGGCGCACGCCCAGCACGGCCTCCGCGGAATCAAAAAAGTCGGCCGTGTTTGCGGCATCGCGAGCCGCTGACGTGGCGGTCATACGAATGCTCTGAACATCATGGCGATCGATGAGCTGCTTGTACTCGCCCAAACAGTCGACCACGCGAGCAATCGCGGCATCGTCGAGACGACCAGTTGCATCAACACCATGGCCAAGTCGGGTCACCTTGGTTCGGCGCTCGAGGGTTTCGGTCCCTCCCCTACTAATGAGCAGGCGGGTGGAGTTGGTACCACAATCAATGGCCGCGACGACCTTGGTAGATGGAGCGATTATTGTCTCGTCGACTTCGTGGAGATGCGCGACAATCCACTCACCCACAGGGTCTTCGCCCCCCGCGAGAAAATGGGCATAGTGCGCATGCAAGCACTTGACGCCCTTGCGGGTACCACCCACCCCAGCGGACGGCCGTGGACCGGTGTAATCGACGGGGATCACACTGTTGCGTTCGGCGCAGTAGGCATCGTGGGCGACCTGGATCTGAGCCAGATCGAGATCAGCCTCGGAGCGTCGAACACCACCAGCGCTCTCTAGGCGCCCCATCAGCAGGTTGTCGCGTGGACCCACCAGCCAATAACGCGTCGGCATCGGGGTGCCGTCATCGAGAAAGGGCGCGTTGCGAATAACCCGGGGAACGCCCGCTTCATCGCGCACCACAATTTCGAAAGCACCCTGAGGTTGACGGCCTAAAAGTTCGGCGACAACCTGACGGTCAGCGTCAGTCGTTTTCACCAAATATCCGACGTAGCAACCAGATAAGCAACAAACCAATAAGAACCGGAGCGACACGCTTGACTACCGGAGCCGCCGCCGCGTCGAGAAGGTCGACGGCTTCGGGTTCGGGCATGTCAAACTTGCGGATCGTAGGTTTCGCGGCTGACCCAAAAGCGGCAGCAGTCTCTCCCGTAGGAGGCTCCGCAGACACGGGCTCTTCGACAGCAGGATCGCCGACAGGAGCACTTACGTCAGCCGCCATCATCTCTTCGAAATTGGCGGCGAACTGTTGCATCAGCTTGCCGCTGACATCTTCCATCACACCCGAGCGTCCACCAAAGCTGGCGATCTTACCGGTGAGCTTGAGGTCCGTGACCACCGTGAGCTTCGTTTGAGTTGCGGATAATTCTTCGAGTTGAGCAGTAATCAGGGCATTAGCGTTACCGGAGCGGGCATCACGGCCCTTGCCATCAATCACGATGCGCCAATCGTCCTTGTTCTGTTCGATGAAGGTGGCTGCACCCTTGAAGTTGGTCTTGATGGGACCGACCTTGACCTTAACCAGGCCGCGAAGCTCGTCGCCTTCGATTTCGGTGAGCTGGGCACCCGGTAAGCATGGGGCGACGCGTTCTGGATCGTTGAATGCTTGCCACACATCCTCGATTGCGGCGTTAACAACTATTTCGTCTTTGAGTTCCATTTGCGGAGGTCCCTTTCGGTGTCGAGGTCTAGCCCTAGTCCCGGGCACAATACAGCCGTTACTAGCTCGGGCCGCATTTGCATAAGCGTACGCGCCCCTTGGTCGCCACCCAACGGTAACAACGGCCAGATATCAGCGTGGAGCTTGACGGGGGGTCGTTGGCCATCGCTGTACTCGGCGGTAACGAGTTCGCCTGCCTCGCGGGCTACGAGTTTCCAGGCTTCGGGGTCGACCGCGGGCATGTCCCCCAGCCCAACTACAACGGCTTCGTAACCGTGCATGCCTGCATAGCGCAGAGCGACTTGCAAACTGATTGCTTGACCAAGCTTCCAGTCATCGTTGTGCAGGATCGTCACCGCATCGGGCAACACTGCCTCGAGATCAACCGCACCAGAAACGACGATGACTTCGTCGAAACAATCGGTAGCGGCCAGCGCTGACTCTACGGCCCAAAGGATTAGGGGTTTGCCGTCTACTTCGGTGAGTAGCTTGTGGGCGGGTCCCTCGAAACGACTTCCCTCCCCTGCGGCGAGAATTACCGCGGCCCGAAGATAGGGGCCCTCAGGCTCGGGTTCGGGTTCGTTTACATCCTCATCGGCTTCGAGTTCTTCGAGCGTGATGTTTGGGGCATCGTTGGCTTCATCGCCAGCGGGATTCGTCATGGTCTCCAGTCTGGCGTGCTCAGCACGGTTTCGACGCGAGTAGGGTGCCGCAATGGAAGAAGCACAGGATTTAGCAGGACCACGCAGCGTCGGCGTCACCATGTTGCTCTGTGATTCTGCGCAAGTCGCGGCTCGTAAATTGTTCATCTTGGGTGGAGGGTTGGCGACAGTTGGCCCTAACCCACAGCCGGTAGCGCTGGCTCTATTGCTTGACATTCCGTGGGATCGGGCCAACATTTCCCACGAATGGGCTATTGACCTAGTCGACGAGGATGGCCAACCAATAATGATCGGCGACAAAGCTCTACAGCTTCGCGGCAAGGTCGAATCTGGTCGTCCAGCCGGAGCCCGCCCCGGCTCCCCTCAGACCGTGCCCATTGCCATAAACATGGGAGCGCTGCGGCTTCCGGGCAACCGCCGGTACACCTTTCAACTGTCAATCCAAAACGAAAGCCGACCCGATTGGCGAGTGAGTTTTAACACCCGGCCCATACCCGCCTCGCAGCAGCAACAGCAAAATAAGCCTGCTTCTCCACCAACTGCCTAGCAATCTTACCCAACCGCTTTAGTTGGGGAAATAGTGGCCGATATACAAAGTGCGAGGACCTTCGTTAATGCTGAGCCATGCGGGTATGAATTGGCCCTAACGTTGCCTTAAGTGACGGCGCAACGCGTCCAGTCCTTAGCGCAATAATTTCTGCCAGAATACTTATGGCAGTTTCCTCAGGTGTGCGGGCACCAAGATCGAGGCCTATAGGTGACTGCAGGCGGTCCAGTCCGGCTTGGTCTATACCAATTTCTACCAGGCGTTTGGTGCGGTCATCATGGGTACGACGGCTTCCCATGACGCCGATGTAGCCGACGTCGGTTTCGAGGGAGGATTCGATAGCCGGCACATCGAATTTTGGATCGTGGGTGAGCACACACACCGCATCGCGGGCGTGTAATTGATCGCCGACCCGGGCTAGTAGCCGGTGCGGCCAATCAACGACGACCTCGTCGGCCATCGGGAAACGTTCCTTAGTAGCAAACACCTCGCGTGCGTCGCAAACGGTGACCCGGTAACCCAGCACTTTGGCGACCCGAGCGAGCGATGCGGTGAAGTCGACCGCACCAAAGATAAGCATTTGTGGTGCGGGGGCATAAGACTCGATAAATACTGAAACCGTCGCCTCGTTGGCTTCCCCTCGGGTCCCGTAGTGGCGCACGCTCGTGCGACCCGCGGCAAGTTCGCCATCCAAGTCTCGCGTTACGACGCGATCAAGGTCATCGTTACCTAAGGTTCCTATGGTGTCGTGTCCGGGGCGAGCTAAGAGCTTGTGGCCGACGTCTGGGCCATCGATGGTTGTGGCGAGGGCCACGGGTTTGTCGTCGCGAATCGCTGCCTTGAGAGCGTCAAAGATGGGAGTCGACGAATCGGTGGCCACGATTACCAGTCCAAGGTTTCGATGAACAGGTGAATCGTGCCCCCGCAAGTGAGACCAACCGCGAAAGCGTCGTCATCGGAGTACCCAAACGTGACCATGCGTCGGGCACCGGTATCGAGGACATCAAGCGCCTCGACTACTACCGCACCCTCGACACATCCGCCGCTTACCGATCCCGCCACATCGCCGTCCTCGTTTACCGCCATCGATGCACCGGGTAATCGGGGCCCCGAACCCTCGACGTCGACAACACGGGCCACGGCAACCTTCTTGCCCTGGGCTTGCCAGCGGATGAGGTCGCGCATGATCTCTCTCATGGGTTCACTTTACGCTGCGACGGCCGCAGCGAGTTCTTCGAGCGACGTGATGCTGTGACCTTCGATGAACTGGTCAAGGTGCGGTAAGGCGGCCGCCATCCCTGCCGCCAACGGTTCGTAGCCCGGGCTGGCCTTGAGCGGGTTGACCCAAATGAGTTTGTGCGCGACGCGATGCAGTCGCTCCATTTGCTCGCCAAGAAGCTCGGTGTCGCCGCGGTCCCAGCCGTCGGACAATACGACAACAATCGCGCCTCGGGCCATACCTCGGCAGCCCCACTGGTCATTGAAGTCTTGGAGCACCGCGCCGAGCCGGGTTCCACCGGACCAGTCATTGACGGCGTCGGTAGCGGCATCGATGGCCAGGTCGGGGTCGCGTTCGGCGAGTTCTCGGGTGACCCGTGTCAGGCGTGTTCCTAGGGCGAAGGCTTCGACCCTGCGTCGACCCACCACAGCAGCGTGCACAAAACGCAGGAGAGCTCGGGCATAGCTTTCCATCGACCCGCTCACATCAAGCAACAGAATTAGTCGTCGTGGCTGGTCCCGTTCGATGGTCGTGGCTCTGTGCAGTGGTTCGCCATGGGTTCGGAGTGCGGCACGCACCGTACGACCCAGGTCCATTTGCCCACGATCGTGTTTGGCTCGCTTTTGACGGCGCGACGGGCGAATGGCCGTAACCAGTCGCATGTCGGCCATAAGGCGACGGGCTTCGGCCATTTCTTCGTCGTCGTAGAGCGCGAAATCTTTGTCACGCAGCACCTCAGCGTTCGACCAATGCAAACTGATGTCGGGAGTGACGCCGTCGTCTTCGGTGTCGTCGCTGGTGTCGTCGTCGGAATCGATGCCAACGGTACGTTCCTGTTCGACCTGGAGTTCGGGCATTTGAGCGAACCTTTTACCGCCCCAGTATTTGCCGAACGCCGCGTCGTACACATCAAAGTCTTCGGCGCGATGAACAAGCGTGGAACGACCGGCCCAATAGACCGCGTCATGGTTGCTCATTCCGACAACGTCGAGAGCGGTTCGGAAAACGACGCTGCAGCCAATCGGAACGTCGAGACCGATTTCGCGAAGAGCCGCCACGAATCCAGCCACAAGTTCGTCGATGTGGTGTGGTTCGACTGGTATCTCAGGAGGCCGATTGACTTCGTCGGCCCGTGTGGTTTGGTCGGGTCGATAACTCGGCACGTGGTGTTCGAGATCGTCAGCCATGGGGCAGATTAACCCTGGTTGGCCTTGATGAGATCCTCGAATCCGATGGCGCGGACACGCTGTTGATCCTCGCGGTATTTGAGCACTGCCCCGAGGGTGGAGTCGGCCATCTCGGCGTCGAGATGCGTGGCCCCCAACCGGCCCAGAGCCGTCGCCCAATCGATGCTCTCGGCCACGCCCGGGGGTTTGTACAACCTCATGTCGCGGAAAACCGCAACCATCTGCGCAACTTCTTCGACGACCGCATCAGGCACCTCGTTGGTGCGCATTTGGATGATCGCTATCTCGCGGGCCAAATCCGGGTGCTCGACCCAGTGATACAAACACCGACGCTTGAGTGCGTCGTGGACATCGCGAGTTCGGTTAGACGTGACCACGACGATGGGCGGGACATCGGCGGAGAAGGTACCTAATTCAGGAATGGTGATGGCGTACTCGGACAGCACTTCCAACAAGAAAGCTTCGAACTCATCGTCGGCTCGGTCGACCTCGTCGATAAGCAAGACCGGTGCCGGTCCGTCGCCATGGGTGATGGCTTGAAGCAACGGACGCTTAACGAGGAATCGCTCAGAGTAAAGCTCGGCCTCCAGTTGGTCACCGCTCTCAGCGGTGGCTGAGCCGGTAGCTTCGGCCGTGCGAAGATGCAAGAGTTGACGGGAGTAATCCCACTCGTACACCGCCTGACTGATGTCAATGCCTTCGTAACATTGGAGTCGCAGCAGAGGCGCTCCGGTCCAACGAGCCAAGGCCTTGGCCACCTCGGTTTTCCCGACACCGGGCTCGCCTTCGAGCAACAGCGGACGCTGCAGTTCGAGCGATAACAAGATGGATGTAGCAAGACCTTGGTCGGCGAGGTAGCCGTTGGCCTCTAGGCCCGATCGAACGTCATCAATGGTTCGCGTTGAAGTCACGGTGTCAGCGTATGCCAATTGCCGGGGCGTGGTTTAACCGGCGGCCTCTTCGAGGGCACGGCGGGTGAGCACACGAGCAAGATGCTGGCGGTACTCAGCACTGGCGTTGAGGTCACTCGATGGTGAAACGCCTTCGGCAGCTTGCGCCGCGGCATCGGCAGCCGAGGCACCTTCGCCTAAGGCAGCTTCGACCGCAGCGGCACGAATCGGGCGAGCATCCATATTGACCAAGCCAACACCAGCCATGCCGTTGCCGTGAACAGCAGCGACGCCGACGATGGCCCAGTCTTGGGCTCGGCGGTTGAACTTCTGGAAGGAATAACCAACGCCGGTGTGCTTCGGGATGCGGATTTCGGTGAGGATCTCACCATCGGTGAGAGCGGTTTCGAGAAACCCACTGAAGAAGTCGTCGGCGGCAATAGAGCGGTCGCCATCGGGGCCCTTGGCAACCATCGTGGCGTTCATCGCCAGCAGTGCTGCGGGAATATCGGAGGCGGGGTCGCCGTGTGCAATAGAACCACCAATGGTGCCGCGATGGCGAACCTGGGGATCGCCTACGTGGCGGGTGGTTGCGGACAACAACGGCACATCGGCATTGACGAGATCACTGATCTCGACATCGCGGTGACGGGTAAGAGCGCCAATGGCAATGTGGTCGCCACCGTCGTTGACGTAGCTGAGGGTGTCAAGACGACCGATGTCGATAAGAACCTCAGGAGCAGCGAGACGCAACTTCATAAGTGGCAAAAGGGAGTGTCCACCTGCAAGAAGCTTGGCCTCGTCGCCGTGTTCGGCGAGACCAGCGATGGCTTCGTCGACGCTGCCAGCACGGATGTAATCGAATGCTGCGGGGATCATTGGCCGCCTCCTGCTGCTTGCAGAACTGCTTTAACAATGTTGTGGTAGCCGGTACAACGGCAGAGGTTGCCCTCGAGGCCTTCGCGTACGTCGGCTTCGGTGGCGTTGGGCTGCTCCTCGAGCAACGAAACCGACGCCATGACCATGCCCGGTGTGCAATAGCCGCACTGCAGGGCGTGGCATTCGTGGAAAGCTTGTTGCATGGGGTGCAACGTGCCGTCGCTATCAGCCAGGCCTTCGATAGTAGTGATGTCTTGACCATCAGCCTGAACGGCCAATATGGTGCACGACTTCACGGCTTCGCCGTTGAGATGTACGGTGCATGCGCCACACGATGAAGTGTCGCACCCTACGTTGGTGCCGGTAAGTCCGACATCCTCACGCAAATAGTGCACCAAAAGACGTCGTGGTTCGACCTCATTTGTGCTTGCTTCACCGTTAACAGTGACCGTGATCTCCACGCTCGCTCCTCTTAAGTGTTGTATTTCCCAGGACCCTGTTGACCATAGCTCATCAATGGGCTTTGAGGAAAACAGGATGAGAGAATCTGCTGACTAGTCCTCAAGTGCCTCGGCGACTCGCCAAAATGGCCAGGCAGACGGCAACGAAACCGCCGGTGGCGGAGCGGGAAGAATGGCGTAGGCCTCTTGCCCTGGGTACACCAAATTAAAGTCGCGGCGGGCCAGGATCTCGATCTGTTCGCGAGTTTGCATGCCGTCTATTTGTTCGACGAGTAGTTCGTTGCTGATCTCAAGATTTTCGAGCGCTTGTCGATCCTCGGCGAGCGCGGCGCGTTGATCAAAGAACGAACCGAGGGGCAGCACCGCGTAAAGAAGCACAACAGCGACCGTCGCAAAAACCAAAGCGGTGCCGAGGGTTTTGCGGGCAATGTGCATCTTCCCAGTGAAGTCTTCCTGTGCGGTTTGAGGGTGGATACCCCCCCCAATATTGAGAAAACCAGACTAGCTGGTAGCGAGGGCAGATCTTCCGCGGTACGCGGCTGCTTCGCCCAGTTGGGCTTCGATACGCAGGAGTTGGTTGTATTTGGCAACCCTGTCGCTTCGGGCGGGGGCACCGGTCTTGATTTGACCGCAGTTCGTAGCGACGGCGAGGTCAGCGATCGTGTTGTCTTCGGTTTCGCCGGACCGGTGGGACATAACCGATGTCATGCCGTTGCTCTTGGCCATTTCGACCGCGTCGAGCGTTTGGGTGAGTGTGCCGATCTGGTTGACCTTGATAAGTATCGAGTTGGCTGCGCCTTCTTCGATGCCCCGGGCCAGACGTTCGGTGTTGGTGACGAAGAGGTCATCGCCGACGATCTGGCAGCGACTGCCGATACTGGCCATGAGTTGCTTCCAGCCGTCCCAGTCTTCTTCCGCCATGCCATCCTCGATGGAAACAATGGGGTATTTGTTGCACAGGTCGGCGTAATAGTCGACCATTTCGGACGAACTGAGCGTGCGGCCTTCGCCGGCAAGCACATAGTTGCCGTCTTTGTAGAACTCGGTACTAGCGGGATCGAGTGCGAGGCAGATTTCCTCGCCGGGGATGCGACCCGCTCCTTCGATTGCTTCGACCAGCAACGCACAGGCCTCTTCGTTGGAGCTGAGGTTGGGGGCAAAGCCACCTTCGTCGCCTACGGCGGTGGCCAGGCCGCGCTTGGAAAGAACCGCCTTGAGAGTGTGGTAGATCTCGACGCCCCACTGCAGGCCTTCGCTGAACGAGGCGGCACCTACGGGCATGACCATGAACTCTTGGAGATCGACGTTGTTGTCGGCATGTTCGCCGCCGTTGAGGACGTTCATCATCGGAACAGGGAGGACGTGGGCGTTGGTTCCGCCGATGTAGCGGTACAGCGGCAAGTTGAGTTCGGCTGCGGCCGCGTGGGCGGTGGCCAGTGAGACACCAAGTGCGGCGTTAGCGCCGAGGCGGCCGAGGTTGTCGGTGCCGTCGAGCCTGAGCATGGCTGCATCGATCGAGCGCTGATCGGTGGCATCTCGACCTAACAGTAGATCGCTGATTTCGCCGTTGACGTTGGCAACAGCTTGGGTAACGCCTTTGCCCATGTAGTCACTGCCACCGTCGCGAAGTTCGACGGCTTCAAACTGGCCGGTTGATGCGCCCGATGGCACGATGGCGCGACCGGTGGCGCCGGAGTCGAGTTGGATGGAGACTTCGACAGTGGGATTGCCACGGGAATCAAGGACTTGGCTGGCGACGACGGACTCGATGATGCTCACGGAATGGGCTCCTTGTGACGCGTATTGGCGAATTTCGACCGTACCCCGCGATAGTGAGTGCGGATACGAATTGTTCAAATTCGTCGCCGTTTCTCCAAAGGTCGTTTTTGGTCGCGCCCAATTTCGACGCGGGTCGACACCTATTCGACGGAGCGGGCCTCGGCTTCGATACGACGAGCAATAGTACGAGCCGCGTCTTCGGCATCGAGTCCATTGTCTACGGCGTACGCCACCATCGCTGACAGTGCGACGCCAAGAGATTCGTCCGTTGACTCGGCGGCCAGACCAGCGATCGCTGACTCGACGAATCCCACGGAACCGTCGGAGGTTCGGCCGAGTGTGGCCGCCTTGCGCTGCACCTTCGCTAAGAGTGCCAACGACGGCAACCCGGGAGCCATGCCATCGAACACTGAGTCCCGCGACTTCTCGTCCTTCTTAGCCGCTTCCCAGGATACGAGCAGGTCAGCGACAGCCGGATCGCCTTTGGTAACGGTGTCACTGCCAAAAACATGGGGGTGGCGGGCGTACAACTTGTCGTGCACTTCGCGTGCCACATCAGCGATGTCAAACCGGCCGTCTTCACTGGCAATGGCGGAGTGAATCAGCACTTGGAATAGCAGGTCGCCCAACTCTTCGCGCAGGTGTTCGTCGGCCGCCTCGGGGTCGTCGGCCTCGGCCAGACCATCGATGGCTTCAAGCACTTCGTAGGTTTCTTCAATCAGGTGTCGGCGCAGGCTCTCATGGGTCTGCTCACGATCCCACGGGCACTCACGACGCAGCCGATCGATCATCTCGACGAAGCGCTGTAGTTCGGCACCGACGGGTGAGGCTAGCGATGCGATGTAGATAGAGGTGAGGTGATCGGCGTCAACTTCACGGTCGAGATCCCACCAGTCGACGGCAAAAATCTTCTCGTTCGCGGTCCCGAGCGACTGCAGGACAACAACAGGTTCGTCGCCCGGTTCGTCGACGGACAGTTTGATATCGGACATCACCCTCTGGTTGTGACAGTGCGCCACCAACAACGGCCCCCGCTCCCCCGCTGCCTCGGTCGCAAAACGATGACCATCAACCAACCGCACGCCAGCATTGACGGGATCGATGCCCAAAGCGGCCCACGCCACGTCGAGAAATGACATCGCCGGATGCAGTTCTACGTCGACGCGATCATCGGCCCGCAGGTATTCGACCGTTCGTTCCAGCACAAGGGGCGAGCCAGGCACGGCATAGAGCACCTCACCATGCTTGACCGCCGCGGCAGTTAGTCGTTCGCGAATGGCCTGATACACCTCGTCAAACAAGTCGGCGGCGTCGTACAGATCGTCCATCGACTGCGCATTCGGAACCACGTCCGCACACGGATGGTGCACCGTCCGCAAGAATCGAGGGCGATCAGCGGCAATTACCGATCGGGTGTGGTCGGTGAGGTACCTTTCATCGCCGGGACCAAGCCCGACCACAACTACTTTCGGCTGCAAGGGGGCTACTCGGCCACGATGCTGAGTTGCGTTGTATCCCATGTCCCGTAGCGACTGTCCACCTCAACGCCTTCGGCGTCGACAATCGACAGCATCCAGTCACTGAAATCTTCCTGGGAGGGAAACGCTTCGCGAGTCGCGGCGGCAGGCAGGGCCGGATCAGCAGGGTCAACCGGCAGGCGCTCAATAACATGGAAGCCGAATTGCGACTCCACTGGACCAACAACATCACCGGGTGCTGCTTCGCTCAGGGCCAAAGCAAACGGCGGCACATAGTTCTCGACATGGGCGCACCCAAGGTTGCCGCCATTGGCCGACGAACCATCGGTCGAGAACTCCGCCGCCAACGCCACAAAGTCGCCGCCGTCGGCCAACTGCTCAATGAGGTCATTAGCAACATCCTCTTCGTTAACCAGAATGTGGCGGGCGCAACTGAACAGGTCGCCAGCGTTGTTGCCGTAGTCAGGAATCCGTTGGGCTACTTCGGCATCTATTAGCAACTGAAATACCTGATTAATAGCGTTCACGTCGACCGGAATAGGGCCCGGCAATACAATGTTTTGCGCAATAGCAGCGTCTTCGACTAGCCAGGCTGCGGCCTGGTTAGAGAGGTAGCCGCGAACACTGTCTGCTGACCCCTGGCCTTCCAGAGCTGTAATGACCTCATCCTCGACAAGCAGATTAACATCGCCACGAGACATCGAATGATCACCCACCCGTATCGCCGTGGTGGAAGAACCACACGCCGCGGCAACAAGCGCCAAAACAAACAAGCCAGCCAGCAATTTCAAAATTCGAAGTTTCACGAGGAGCAGCGTAGGCGGTCGCCGGCATGATCAGACCAAGCGACTCTGTCCCAAACTACTCTTCGGGCACCAAGTCACGAAGCGCATCGCCGACAGCCTCGGCTAGGCCTCCGACGTTTTGCAGGGCGAGGTTGAGCGTCTTGGTCTGCTCTCGATAGCGGCTGCCTTTGTAGACGCGTTCGAGGCGCATGGACTTGCTGGTGCGCAACATGATGGGCGAGATCTTGGCCACCCATTTGGGCCCACCGAAACCGGGGCCCTTGCTTACGGCGATGTCACGTACACCGGTACGCATAGCCTCGGCCCGCAGACTGGCAATGCTGAGTAGCGATTCACCTGGATCGGGAATGACACCAAAGCGATCTTCCCACTCGGCGCGGATATCGGCAACCTCTTCGTGCGTCGTTACTGCCGCGAGGCGACGATAGGCCTCCAGACGGTTGACTTCCTTGGGCACGTACGCAATCGGCAGATGCGCTTCGACGGGCATATCGATATTAATTTCGATGACCTCGGCCGGCTTCTCGCCCTTAAGTTCGGACACCGCTTCGGTAACCATCTGGCAATACAAGTCATAACCAACCGACGCAATATGTCCGGTCTGGCCGGTGCCCAGCAAGTTGCCAGCACCGCGGATTTCGAGGTCGCGCATGGCAATCTTGAAGCCCGAACCAAGCGCGGTTGCCTCGCCAATGGTCTTGAGTCGTTCGTAGGCCTCCTCGGTGAGCACACGATCTGGTGGCGTGAACAGGTAGGCGTACGCCCGACTGCCCGAGCGCCCCACTCGGCCACGCAACTGATGTAACTGTCCAAGGCCCATACGGTCGGCACGGTCGACGACAAGGGTGTTCACCGTCGGCATATCAATGCCGGTCTCAATAATCGTGGTGCACACCAAGACGTCGTAAAGACCTTCCCAGAAATCGATGACGATGCCTTCGAGTTGAGCTTCGTTCATCTGCCCGTGGGCGATTGCTACTCGGGCTTCGGGAACCAATCGACGCAGATCATCAGCAACAAGGCCTATGTCTTGCACCCGGTTGTGCACGAAGAAGACCTGGCCATCACGAAGCAACTCGCGACGGATAGCTTCGGAAACCGCCGATTCGTCGTACTCACTGACATAGGTGAGAATCGGTTGGCGCGCCGCGGGCGGTGTCGTGAGAACCGTAAGATCTCGGATACCGGTGAGCGACATTTCGAGGGTACGTGGGATGGGCGTAGCCGTAAGGGTTAGGACGTCCATGTCGGCGCGCATCTGCTTAATGGACTCTTTGTGCGACACCCCAAAGCGTTGCTCTTCATCCACCACAAGCAAGCCGAGGTCCTTGAACTTCACGTCCTTAGACAACAAGCGGTGCGTACCGATAATGACATCGACCTCACCATCGGCGAGCTTTAACAAGATCTCCTTGATTTGGGCATTTGTGTAGAAACGGCTGACCGCCTCAACCCGAATCGGATACCCCGAAAAACGTTCGCTAAATGTCTGAAAGTGCTGTTGTGCCAACAGTGTCGTCGGCACCAAGATGGCTACCTGTTTACCGCTTTGCACTGCCTTGAAAGCAGCCCGAATCGCTATCTCGGTCTTGCCGAACCCGACGTCGCCGCATACCAGGCGATCCATCGGCTTCTCGTTTTCCATGTCGGCCTTGACATCATCGATGGCTTTCGCCTGATCGGGAGTCTCTTGGAACGGAAATGCTGCTTCCATTTCGCGCTGCCAAGGCGTGTCTTCGGCAAAGGCGAACCCTGGTGTGCTCACCCGTTTTTGATAGAGCACCACAAGTTCCTGGGCGATCTCGGCCACAGCCGAGCGGACCTTGCCCTTGGCTTTAGCCCAATCCGTGCCACCCATGCGGCTAAGCGTCGGGCTATCGCCGCCCGTGTAATGCAGCACCGTGTCGATTTGATCAGACGGGATATAGAGCTTGTCGCCGCCTCGATATTCGAGCAGCAAAAAGTCGCGCTCGGACCCGAGAATCTTGCGCGTCACCATGCCGTTGTAACGAGCCACACCATGGGTTTGATGGACGACATAGTCGCCGGTCTTGAGATCGTCGAAGAACTTTTGCGCGTCGCCTTGAGGGCGGCGCCGTTTACGGTGCGTGCGCCGGCGGCCGGTCAGATCGGACTCGGTTATTACCGCCACGTCAAGTTCGGGCAACACCACACCGTGGGCCAGCGGAACAACTACCAGGTGACCACCCGGCCGAAGCATTTGTGACGCATCGGTACTTAAGTCGACTCCCTCGCCACTGAGATGATTGAGCAAACGATCGGCTGACCCCTCACCATCGGCAGTAACGATGACCCTCTTACCTTCGATGAGGAGCTGTCGAACCTGCTCGAACAAGCCTCCGCCAGCAGCCGCCGATGGGGCAGGAGCAGAAGCTTTGACGGTAGGCGTTTCAGGGCTGTCGGCCAGCGTCGTTACGTTGGCAACCACCGCATCGGTACGGGCCAACAAAAATTCTAGTTCCAGGTGTAGTTGAGCAACCTCAACGTCAATATCGCCACCCCATGTACGGGCCAGGCTGGCCGCAATGTCGTGTTCCTCGGCAAGCAAATCTTCGGCCCGTGTACGCAATCGAGTGGGATCAATCAACACAATCTGTGCATCGGCACCCAACAAATCGGGAAGCGCCTCGTCATCGTCGATTAACCAGGGAAGCCATGACTCCATGCCATCGAAGAATTCGCCGTCAGCGAGACGTTGCCAATGCTCACGACCCCACGGCGCAGTCGCAATAAGCGCCTCGGCCCGATCGGCCATATCGCGGTTAACAAGAAGCTCTCGCGCCGGATAGATCTCGACCTCGGATCGCACACCAGTTGATCGCTGCGTAGCGACCGCAAATTCGGTCATCCGATCGACTTCGGTATCGAACAAGTCGATACGAATCGGGGCCCCTTCGGTCGACGGGTAAATATCGAGAATCGAGCCGCGCAGCGCTACATCGCCGCGATGCTCGACCTGGGCATCGCGCCGGTAACCCCAGTTGACTAGGTGTTCGATCACGTCGTGGGGGTCGATTTGATCCCCGACACCGATCACGAGAGGCGCAATCTCCGACACCGTCGGAGGCACCCGTTGAATGAGCGCACGAATTGGGGCTACAACAATTGCGGGACCATCGTCGCGCCGCAACTGCGACATCACCTTCGACCGCTGGCCCATAGTTTCTACCGTTGGGCTCACTCGCTCAAACGGGAGCGTCTCCCAAGCCGGAAGCTGCGCCACACCCGACTCGCCTACATAGGCGGCCAAGTCGCCGGTAAGGCGTTCGGCGTCACTGGTCGTGGCGACCACAACGACAATGGGCCGACGTTCTGACTGATCGGCCAGCGCAGCAAGTACCACTGGCTGCGCAGCCTGGGGAACAGCAACCGCCGGCGAACGGCGCGCCAAAAGATCGTCAAGCGCCGGATGCCGTTCGAGCAGGCCCACTAACGGGGCCAGAACACCGTCGCTCACGACCGCGAATTGACCTGGTTCATCGTGGCCTCAAAGCCGTTCACCAGAATCGATTCAATAGCATCGGCAGCAACCTGGACGGCGATATCTAGCTCGGTTCGATCGGCCGGGCCGACCTTCTTAAGCACATGCCCAGCCCCTTGTTCTTTGGTGCGAGGCTTACCCACCCCGATGCGCAGTCGAACGAATTCGGTGCTGTGCAAGTGATCGCGCAGCGACCGAAGCCCGTTGTGTCCAGCCAGACCGCCACCCATCTTGAGCTTGACTCGACCTACTTCGAGATCGAGTTCGTCTTGCACAACAATAAGGCGGCTGAAATCTTCGATTCCGTAGCGCCGCACCAATGGAGCGGCGGCACGACCAGAATCGTTCATAAACGTCGTCGGAAAAGCCAATGCCACACGATGCTCACCAATACGAACTTCGTCGACGAGTGCATTTTCTTTGCCGGGGCGCAATCGCCCACCGTGGCGTTGCGCCAACAATTCCACGACTTCGGCACCTACGTTGTGGCGCGTTCGGGCGTACTTCTCACCCGGATTGCCTAACCCAATTACCAACAGGTCAGCGGGCGTCCCGCGTCGAACCTTGCTATTACGCGGACGCCGCATAGCGGCCTTTAGTCGAGCGAGGACACTCAGTCGTCGCTGTCCTCATCGTCGCTCTCTTCGACAGCAGCCAAAAGATCGCCTTCGGCGGCAGCAGCAGCTGCTTCTTCGGCGGCGATTGCTTCGAGCGTTGAACGGGTGATGACACCAATGGCCACAGATTCGTCGCCGTCGATGTTGGCAACAACACCGTCGGGAAGAGCAATATCGGACACGTGAATAGCACCATTGATCTCGAGGTCGCTGATATCGACCGTGAGCGATGTCGGAATGTTGTTGGGCTTGGTGAGGATTGGCAAGGAGAACATGAGCTGATCGACCATGCCGCTGGCGTTGGCGACCTCTTTAGCTTCACCTTCGAGGTGAATGGCTACATCGACAGCAACGTCGACGGTGGCATCAATGCGAATGAAGTCAACGTGGCTGACCTCTTGGCGGATTGCATCGCGCTGCAACTCCTTGAGAATGCAAAGCTCGCTCGCACCATCAATATCGAGGTTGATGAGCACGTTAAGACCAGCTTCGGTGGTCATCACTGTGCGTAATTCTTTGTAGTTCATGGCAATGACGAGAGGGTCAGTACCTAGGCCGTAAACGACCCCAGGAACCTGTCCCGCGCGGCGAAGCCGACGTGTTGAGCGCGACCCGAGGTCGCGTCCTGTTGTTGCTGTGAGGCTCTGTTCGGCCATGGGTTTCTCCGATGAACTATTGCGCTTAAACCGATCGATAATGCTAACGACTCGTCGACTGAACCGCTACGTTGTGCGCGTATTGGTCCCAAGGGAAGACGCTAAATCGAAGCGAACTGCTCTAGGAGAGGTTCGCTCCGCCAAAAATATCGCTAACCGAAGCATCCTCGAACACCGCGTTGATGGCATCAGCGAGTACACCCGAGACCGAAACCACTTCGATCTTGGACAGGTCCGCGTTCTTCGGCAACGGCAAGGTATCGGTGACAATGACCCGCTCGATGACCGAATCGTTGAGCCGCTGCATAGCCGGACCAGACAATACGGGATGGGTGGTAGCGGCAATAACAGACTTAGCTCCGCGAGCGATGAGTACCTCAGCGGCAGCAACAATGGTTCCGCCCGTATCGATCATGTCGTCGATGAGGACACACACACGACCCTCAACCTCGCCCACTACCTCTTTGGCCTCAACCTTGTTCTTCTCGCCCTTGATTCGACGTTTGTGGACTATGGCCAGGTCGGCACCCAGAGCATTCGCATAGCGCTCAGAAACCTTTACCCGTCCAGCGTCCGGCGAAACGACCACAAGGTCGTCGCCCAAATCGCGTAGAGCCCCCATAAGGACCGGCATGGCGGTGAGATGATCCCAGGGTCCCTGGAAGAACCCTTGAATCTGACCGGAGTGGAGATCAAGCGAAATCATCCGACTCGCACCGGCTGACTTGAATAGATCGGCCATCATCTTGGCGGAAATGGGCTCGCGCCCTTCGGACTTGCGATCCTGGCGGGCGTACCCAAAGTAAGGGCAGACTACGGTGATTCGTTTGGCGGATGCCCGGCGGGCCGCATCGACCATGATGAGGTGCTCGACCATGGCATCGTTAATGGATCCACCGTCAAAACCGGAATGGGTCTGGACAATAAACATGTCGCAACCCCGCACGGATTCGCTGTAGCGACAATGCAACTCGCCGTTAGAGAACGCCGCAATATTTGGCTCGCTTAGTTGGATGCCGAGTTTGCCAGCAATTTTTTCGGCCAACGGACGGTGTGCCCGACCCGAAACCAACATCAATCGTTTCTTGGTGACCAGTTCCACTGGTGATTCTCCGATTTGAGGATGTGTCTCCGAGAACCTACCGCTGCGCTCCCAAAAGAGCTAAACGAGCCTCGGTAAAATACAGATCGCTGCCCGGGGAGGGCTCGAACCTCCAACATTCGGCTCCAAAGGCCGACGTTCTGCCAGTTGAACTACCGGGCAAGGTAGGCGTTGATCTTAACGATTAGGCACAGCAATCGTGCGGACAATTACTGCGCCCTCTGCCACGAATGCCCCCTCAACAAACCAAGTACTGCCCGACCCAGCCAGCCGCGGACGTTGGCCGACCAGGCTGGCGACGTGATCTCGCCACTGCGCCATGCGCGGCTCAATCGAAATCGCTGCCGCCTCGAGATCGTTACCGAACTCTCCAGATGGGCCACCCAACCTGTCCCAGGCCTGATACACCGCCGGCGTCGCACAACCAAATGGCGGCGTGAACAAGGTAAACGTTCGATCCGCGTCGGGCAGCGGTTCAACGATCTCGCCGATGCCGGAGACTCTGGCCCGGCCGCCCACCAAACAAAAAGCTACATCGGCTCCAAGCTCAGCGGCGCCAACCACATCGCTATAGCCAGACCATTTCAAGATGGCGGCAGCATTGGACGATCCACCACCAAGCCCTGCTTGCGCGGGAATGTTCTTTACGATTCGTACGTGATGCTCGATGCCGACACGGCGCATGGCACGACACACCAAGTTCTGGTCCCCGAGATCCACCACATCGAGTGAGCCAATAGCGGGGCCTTCCATGGTTGCGCCCCAGCCGTCGGAGATGTGCAGTTCGTCATATAGATCGACCGTGACCATCTCGGCGTCGATCGTGTGTAGGCCGTCATCGCGAACCCCCGCCACCCGTAGCGAGGTCGTGAGCTTTGCCGGAGCAAATAAGACCGTCATTTCCGCGTTGCCACGGTAAGGCGATCCCACGCCATCAGATCAAGATTCTCGGGACGTTCACTTGGGTCGATCTCAGCGGCCGCAAACTGTTGATCACTGACCAAACCCTTTAACGATTTTCGGAGCATTTTGCGGCGTTGTCCAAAGGCGACCCGCACCAGACCAAACAACGCCTTTGGATCTGACTGAGCGGGAAGCGTTTCGTGCCGGACGATTCTGACCAAGGTGGAATCAACTCGGGGTTGCGGATGGAAGACCGTAGGCGGGACCTGGGCCACGATCTGTGCAGCACCCCAATAGGCCACGCGCACCGACGGGATGCCATAGGTGCGTGAGCCCGCCGGCGCCACCATGCGATCGCCGACTTCCTTTTGGATAAGAAATGTCAACTCGGTGATGGCAGGCACACGGTCGAGAATGTCGAGCACAAGGCCGGTGGCGACGTTGTACGGCAGATTGGCAACCAGCTTCCACTTGTGGCTGGCATCGAGCTGTGATGCCCACTCCATAGTCGTGGCGTCGGCATGCAACACGTCGACATTTGATGCACCGGCCTCGTTAAGCACCTCACCGAGCGCGGGAAGAATGTACTGATCAGCCTCGACGGCAACGACCTCATTGGCAGCTTCGGCCAGCGCTACGGTGAGCGCCCCAAGGCCCGGGCCGATCTCTACGACATGGTCCTCAGAGCCAACACGCGCCAGGCGAACCGTCTTGTCGATCGTGTTGTGATCGACCATAAAGTTCTGGCCCAACGCCTTGCTAGGTGCAAGGTCATGACGATCTAAGAGATCATGAATCATCGCAATGGTAAGGCGCATCAGAACCTAGGTTATGCGGGCAAGCTAAGGCCACACGTCGGCCACTGCCCACGGCCATACCGGCGATAGAGCTCCGCAGCCATGGCATCTTGTTGGGCGGGGCTGGCCTGATGCGGAAGGATTCCCGCAACCTCGGGCATGAAGCTGTTGGCCAGGTTGGCCCAGGTTACGGGCGAAAACTGGTAGGCACCGTAATAGCCGTTGCCGGTATTAATGCTGTAGTTCCCGCCCGACTCACACGCACGAACAGCGGCCCATTGCGTAGCAGTCGGTCCACCTGTGGGATCTGCAGTCGGCTGCGGAGTAGCAGTCGGCTGCGGGACTGCGGTTGGCTGCGGAGTAGCAGTCGGCTGCGGCACTGGCGTTGGCGTGACTAAGACGTCGAGTTCGGGCTGACGCTCGGCTTCTTCCGCGGCGGCCTGCAGGGCGACTTGGGCTAGCGCTGCTTCGGATTGTTCACGAGCCGCATCGGCCGCGGCCTCGCTTGTGGACTGCTCGATAGCGGAGCCGCCTGCCAGCGCTTCGCGGCGAGCAGTCAATTCGGCAGCAGCTTGCTCGTCGACTTCTGCTCGCGCAACTGCCTCATCGATACGGGCCTGAGCAGCGATCTGCGGATCGGGTATGGGCGCAACCTCGGATTCGGGCACCGATGGTGAGTCGACAAGGGTGACCACGGTTTCGAGTGACGATGCCTTACTCGATGGTTTGCTAGAGCTTGCGAGCAGAAACGCCACAACCAAAGCCACGGCAATAATGGCAGCGACTGCTACGGAAACCTTAAGTCGGCCGGGAGCGGCAGAGTGTCGCAGGGGTCGAGCTCCTGATAGCGAACATGACAAGGAGCAGCACCAAAAGCCCTACTCCGGGACTCGCGATAATAGGCACTTTGTAACACAAATGCAACCTAAAGGGCTGTGGTCAAGCCCGCAACCATGAGCCAAAAATTGACTCAGCATTAGCTACCGAGGCACGAGAAACCTCGGCAACCGAGAGGTCCTTGGCATCAGCAACGCCCTGGGCAACAGCAGGCAAGAAGGCCGGCTGGTTGGCCTGACCCCGATGAGGCACCGGTGCCAGGTAGGGAGAATCAGTTTCTATCAACAGTCGATCGAGCGGACACCGGGCCGCGGCGGCACGGACATCGGCCGCGTTCTTGAACGTGACAATCCCGCTGAAGGAAATAAATGCACCTCGTTCCAGGGCTTTCTCGGCCTCGGGTTCGCCACCGGTAAAGCAATGAAAAATGGTCTGATCGGGAAGCCCCTCCGAATCAAGAACCGCGAACGTGTCGTCCCACGCTTCGCGGGAATGGATGATCAACGGCAGCTTCTGCCGATGAGCTATTGCAATCTGATCGGCAAACGCATCGCGCTGGACATCACGAGGACTGTGGTCGTAGTGGTAGTCAAGCCCACACTCCCCGACCGCAACAAATGCGTGCTCGGCCGCGAGCGATTCGATCCATCCCGTGCCCTCAGACGCATCGTGGGGGTGCAAACCAATACTCGCCTTAAACTCGGAGTGGTCGGCCGCCAGTGCTAGCGCCGCCAGCGACGTTGGCTGATCGGTGCCCACGAGCACCATCTCGGTAACCCCCTCGGACGCGGCCGCTTGCAACATAATTTCGACATCGTCGTCGGTGTGGCTACCGATGTGACAATGACTATCGATCAGTCGCAATTGCGAACCCACGAGCTATCCCTTGATACGTGGGAATAGCGGGTCGCCCTTTTCGATTGGCAATCCCCCGGGATAGCCGCCCCACACCGCAGCCTCAGGCAAACGCTGGTCGAGCACCGAACCCGATAGGCCAATGCGCTCCCACACCGCCTGAGCCGAATCGGGGATAGCTGGGGCGAGCAGCACGGCAGAAATCCGCAGAACCTCGAGCGCGTTACCCAAAACGGCGTTGAGTTCTTCGCCCGGTTCGAGTTTCCATGGTTCGTTTTCTTGGAGATATTCGTTGGTGTCGCGCACCAGACGCATGGTCGCATCGAGCGCTACCGACGGTTGCACGTTTTCCCACGCCTGAGCCGTTTCGGTGAATGCGGTCGACGCGCTAGCGGCAAGCGGGCTTGTAGTCGCCGGGGCAGGTGAAACGCCACCGCACGACTTCGCCACGATGGTCGTTACCCGCTGCAACAGGTTGCCGAAAGTATTGGCCAGGTCACTGTTGTAGCGATTGAGCAAGCCCTCCCAGCTGAGATCGCCATCGGGACCAAAGGAGTTGTCGCGCAACAAGGCGTAACGAAATCCGTCGACGCCAAAGTCCTCGACCAAATCGGCCGGAGCAATCATGTTGAACGCCGACTTGCTCATCTTCTCTCCACCGACAAGTAAGAACCCATGCACATGGAACGTGGGGATGTCGGTGATACCAGCAGCCATCAACATGGCCGGCCAATACACACAATGGAATCGAAGAATGTCCTTACCAATCATGTGATGGGTCGAGGGCCACCACTTTGCGAACTCTTCGTCGTTCGCTCCGTAGCCAACCGCGGTGGCGTAGTTAATTAGCGCGTCGTACCACACGTAAAAAACGTGGTCGCTATCCCAAGGAACCTCGACACCCCAGTCGAGCGAAGTGCGGGTCATGGAGATGTCGTCGAGTCCCTGTTTGATGAGACCTAATGCTTCGTTGCGGTACCCGACGGGCGATATTGCATCGGGCGTAGATTCGATCCATTCGCGTAAACGGTCTTCGAACGCAGAAAGTTTGAAAAAATAGTTGTCTTCTTTCATCTGCTCGACAGGTCGCTTGTGAATCGGGCAGCATTCGTCGTCGACCAAATCGGCTTCGGTGTAATAGGCCTCGCACGACACACAGTACAGACCCTCGTAGGTGCCCTTTGTGACGTAACCGTTGTCGTAGGCGCGCTGCAGAAGCTGCTTCACCGCCGTGTGATGGCGCGGCTCGGTGGTACGAATGAAGTCGTCGTTGGCAACGTTGAGCAAATCCCAAGCCTCGCGGTACCGCTGGCTGGTGTTGTCCGCCTGCTCTAGAGGCGTAATGCCATTTTCTTCAGCCGAACGCTGGATCTTAAGACCATGCTCGTCGGTACCGGTAAGCAACATCACCTCATCACCTAATAATCGATGCCAGCGCGTAACCGCATCGGCATTGAGTGTCGTGTACGTATGCCCAATGTGGGGTGCATCGTTCACGTAGTAGATGGGTGTTGTTAAGAAAAACCTGCTCACCCGTTCAGACTAGGGCGCAGCTAGGCAGAGTCGCCGCTTATTTCGATGGGTTCGCCCGCTGACGCGTCGACCAACATAGGTTGCTGCTCGGACTGAATAGTGAGTTGATCGATCCGGTCGATCTGGCGTTCGAGCATGCGGCGGCGCGGACCGATGAGGTCATCGAAGCTGTTGCGGGCGGTCTCGAAATTGCGTTCGACCTTGGCGAGGGCCTCGCCGAACGCATCCCATTGTTTACTGAATTCGCCAAGGCACTCGAGGATTTCGTTGCTCGTGCGTTCGAACACAAAAGCATCCGTGGCGGCACGAACGACACCGAGCACGGCAAACAGGGTGGAGGGCGAGCACAGGATCACCCGTTGGTCTAATGCCACGTCGAGCAATTGCGCGTCGTTGTCGTGCAGGAACGCATACACGCTCTCGTTGGGTATGAACATAAGCACGTACGCCACCGTGTGGGGAGGGTCGATGTAGCCCCGCTTCGTGAGTGCTTTCACATGGTGGCGAACATCTTTAACGAACTCGGTGCTAGCCCGACCACGCTCGGTATCGCTGGTTGCGTCGAGATAGGCCATATAGTTGACGAACGGAAACTTGACGTCCATGTGCATGAGCACGCCACGAGGCAACATAAACGTAAAGTCGGGAATCGTTCCGCCCGCAATGCCTTTCTGGGTTCGGTAATTGACCCCATCGACAAATCCCGCCGCTTGCAATACGTCCTCGGCCATACGCTCGCCCCACTGACCCCTGGCCTTGGGACTAGCCAACGCTTCACGTAATACCTGGGTGGAGTCGCTTAACTGTTGCGTGGTGGATTGCGCCGCCTGCAAATGCTGCACCACCTGCCCATGTTGATTGGCCCGCTCTCGTTCTATGGTCTGCATAGCCACCTTGACCTTGTCGAGTTCGCCCGACATCGATGCGACCTGTTGAGAGAAAGCACTGTTATGCATCGCCAACTCACTGGAGGCCGCCTTGGTGGCGTCACCCAACTTGCTATCGGCCACCCGAATGGTTGTCTCGACGACGCGCTGCATCAACACCGCCACCACGACTACAGCAACCAGCAAAGCAACAACTAACACCAAAAGAAGTTCTGTCATGTTCAAGACAGTAACGAGGGGGTAGGACAACTAAGAGGTATCGGAGTCGATCCCCACCTCTTGCGTTTTCGACCGCGATGACTTTCGCGTTCGCTTGATCGACTGGCGAGATGTTTGAGTCGATTGTGAAATCCACATTCGAGCTGGGAATTGGCCACCGAGGTCTCGCCACCTTGATGCCACTCGTCGATGTGATCAATCTGACAGTGCATGCCCCTAATTGAGCAACCTTTGGTGGTGCAGTGCTTATCGCGGTTCTGGACGTAGGCCCGCAGATTCTTGGGCAAAAGACGCTGGCGTCGACCAAAATCGACAGCCATACCGTCGGCCCCAATCACCACTCGTCGAACCAGGCCACCGAGCGCGGCATGCAGCGCCGTTGATGGTGCCAGCACCAATCCAGAAGTGGTTTCGCAGCGTCGCCCACCTGGGTAGTAGCCCGTGCCGGGCTGAGCATCAGCATCGAGGGCAGCCATCTCGGCCACAAACGTGGCGTGATCCATATGAATGTCGACGGTACAAACCGCTGGCTCACCGGGCATTACGGTGGTGGCGGAACGACGAGCCATTTGGACAAGCGCATCGACGTTTCGCTGCGCATGAGTCCGAGGCAACATAGCCATGGCGATGTCGTCGCCATAGTCCGACTTCGCCGCGGCCACATCGATCTGGTATTCGATCTCGGCCAGGCGAGCTAATTCTTGGGCGAACTCGGTGCCAGCTAACGGATCGAATGTGGCGTCTAGGTGGACAACTCCGCCGAACGTTTCGGCGCAATGGGCTCGACGATCCGCAATTTGCCGGTCGGATTCCTTCTGAGAAGAGTAGGTGTCGGCCATCTGTTCGAAATACGTGACCACCCGAGCAAAGTCCTCGAAGGCCAACGTCTTCGCCACGTTTACCAAGTGGGTCTCTTGTTCGGCAAAGGGAATGCGCCGGCGACCCGCATTGGCCCGCCCAAGGCGCTCGAAATGTTGAACGGAAATCTCGCCACTTTCTAACGCTGCCACCGAGACCGGCATCGTCATGGCCCGCTTCGCATTGCGAAACAGCCCATTGGATACGGCACCCGACAAGTTGTGCCCCGCTCGCATAGCGGCACCTGGCGTGCGATGTCCCTTGTCGGCCCACAAACCCGAACGAGCAAACCGATCAGCTACCGCAAGCTTGACAGCAGTGAACCTCGCTTCGAACTCGACGAGACCATCGAGCATGTCCCACACATCGGCATCGGTGATCGTGTCGAGATCGAGACTCTTTACGGCGTCGAGGGCAGAATCGAGTCCGTCGAGCACCGATGGCGAAGCACCAGGACTGGAAGCGAACCCATGCCTATTCGGCTCAGCTTTCGCGGGGTGCCTTTTTTTGATGTCGGAATCCAAAAACATGGTCGCCACAACAAAGCCTCCCTCACTGTGCGCCAGCCCTGCGTTGGGCTACATGAGCGATTCGCGTGGATTTCCGCTTCCAGGAAACCAACCTTGTGGTTGGTGCAAATCAATATCTTGACCATAACAAACAGCACACCAGTTTCCTCCCAAAAACCGTAAAAAAAGCGTTAGTTTCGCCAAGAAATTCTGTCCATCGACGCCTAAGCAACCGATCAACTCGCACCACTCCGAGATGCCGGACACGACGTAATCGTCGACGCCAGCCTGGGCGCGGCCGACCTGCGTGGCGGCCAATGGAATAAGGGCCGCTATAGCCAGGCCGATGGCCTCCACGGAAAACGAATGGCAATTATTGGTCTCGGCGAAATCGGCCTAGCCGTGGCCGAACGAGCATCCGCTTTCGGTATCCAAGTCGTCGCCATGCACAAGGCCGAGTTCTTGGCGCAACTTCCCGACAACGCCATTGTCATCAACACCAGCCGCGGCAACGTCATCGACGACAACGCCATGCTCGAGGTGCTCAACCATCGGGGGTTCCGACTGGGGGCCGATGTTTGGAACAATGAACCCAAAGCCAAGTCAGGCGAATTCGCTTCCCCGCTTGCTCAACATCGGTCGGTTGTTGGAAGCCACCACGCCACAAGGTCGAGCGCGCCTAGTGGTACGTCACCATGACCAGGTCGGCGTGTTAGCAGCAATCTTGCAAGAACTCCGTTCGGGCGGAATCAATATCCAGCAAATGAGCAATCAAATATTTGAGGGAGGCGGAGCGGCAGTTGCCACAATCCACCTCAGCGACCCGCCCAATGCCGGCCTTTTGGCCAAGATCAGCGGGCTCGACCACGTGCTCGCCGTCACTACTTCGAACCCCGCGATTTAGCCGTCAACGCTCAACGAGCGACACAATCGATTCGTGTTCCAGCTGCGCAACCGGTTTGCCGTCGACGGAAATACGGACATCGATAATCGCTCGCTCCCCTGCCGTGGTCGTAAATCGCTTGGTTACCGTCGCCGCAACCTCAGCGGTAGACCCCACGTTGGCGAGACCAAGATGGGTGATCAGGCTGCGGGTATGGATCCACGAACCGGTGACCAGGTGCTGGCTGGTTGTCCGGTTGGCCAAGACCGGCCACACCGCTGGGTGAACAATCCCGTGCTCGTCGTAAAGCGACAGTGGATCGCCACAACGTGTGCCGTAGTTGTCCATAAGATCAACGAGCGGCACCTCAATTGTGGGCAGGCGCTCGTCGGTAGTACTGACAGACTCAATAGCATCCGCAACGCGCTGTACGGAGCACGATGCCCGCACCGTCGCATCAACGACGGCGTTTACGACCGTTGCCGCGCCGTCGACACTCGGCGTGCAGTCGATGCGATCTCCCGCACAGACCGGCGCCAGAAACCGGACATGAGCTGACCCCGATCGGACCCACTCCAAACCCCAAGCCGACGCCGGGACATGGGTTAGATAGGCGTAGGTGGTTACGCCCGCGACTAGCGCAGCGGGGTAACCCGCCGCCTTGGCCCCTGCATCAGTATGGATGGCATTTCCCGTGTGTTCGGCCAGATTGCGGGCGTTGACGCTAAAAACTTCCAGAGCCATCGGCTTCGATACTCCCTCTACAAATCGCACCGGGGTGACCGCTCCACACGAACGTTGTGCCATCTCGCTTCGGTGGTCCATTGAAGACCAGCAGCATCGCTACTTGGATGCGCTCGCCTCGTTGCGTCAACATCTAATTGACTTTAGGCGCTGGCCACCTCACGACGCCATCTTCAAGTCGATCATCGGCTGCGTCATAGTCATCGTCGCCAGGCCAGGCGATGGCGTGCGTGCCATCGCCCGCCACCCGAATGCGAATAACTTCGTCGTCAGCCGAGTTTGCCGCACGGGCTGCGCCAATTGCCTGTTGGGCGGTGGTGAAAGAGGCCAACCGCTCGAGTACCGAAATGGTCGGCGTCATCATCGCCATCTCCCTTGCCGCCGCCGATGCTAATGCTGTTGACGGTACGACCCATTGGTGGGCCACCGCCTCGTTGTCATCATGTTGTGGCTTCTGCCCAGGTGGCATCGCGGCAACAAAGAACCAGGCATCGAAGCGTCGGGGCGGGCCGACCGGGGTGACCCATCGAGCCACGGGATGCACCGTGGACCCGTCGAGCACGATTCCTTCAGAACGGACCATGTCGATGAAGTTAAGCGTGCCGTTGTTGACCGCATCGCGATGCGCAGCAAAGCGACCTGCCACCACTGGATCGGCCATGTCGGGCCCTTCGCTCCCCTGGGTGAGGAGCACACCGGTCTCTTCGAACGTTTCTCGCAATGCTGCCACCCAGTGAGCAATCCCGCCGTGGGCGACTCCTAGCTGGGCGCTGGCATCAGCGTCGGTGATCCCCGCCACTGCAGCATCGGCCTCGGCGCTGGCATCTGCGAGGTCTACCGCTCCGCCCGGATACACCCACATCGACCCAGCAAAAACTGAACGCGCATTTCGTTCAATCATGAGCACCTGAAGATCAGGTCGTTCATCGACAATAAGCACGGTGGCAGCCATGCGGACCGGCACATCATTGGGGTCGTAGTCCGGCAGTGTCATGCGGACGTGTTCGCCAAGTCATAAACCCGACGGCGAGCAACCTGATATTCGGCCGTTACGACATCGGTAGCATCACGCTTCGACAAACCGTCTTTGCGATAGCGCGCGAGTGCCTCAATCAAAATATCGTCCGTCGCTGGAGCAGCATCAGGGGCACCCGCAATGGTCAGCACATACTCACCACGCGGCTCGACGGTGATGCATCGTTCGACCGCTTCGGCCAACGTCCCGCGCCAAGTTTCTTCGTGCATTTTGGTCAACTCACGCGCCACCGACACCTGTCGACCGTCTCCGAGAACAGTAGCCAGATCAGAAAGGGTGGCCGCTAGGCGATGCGGCGCCTCGTACAGGACCATGGTGCGCTGCTCGGCGCGCAATGCGGCCAGACGCTCGGTTCGTCCCGCCCCCTTGCGGGGCAAGAAGCCTTCGAATACAAACCGGGTCGCACTAATCCCACTGGCCACCAGTGCGCCTACGAAAGCTACCGGACCAGGAATCACCTCAACCTCGAATCCTGCTGTCGTGACCGCCGCAACCAGTCGTTCGCCTGGATCGCTGATGCCGGGCATGCCCGCGTCGGTGATGACCGCTACTACCTGCCCTTCCCCCAACAACTGCACCACATAGTCGGCCTTCTCAAACTCGTTGTGCTCATGAATGGCCAGGAGGCGGGGCACACGAATACCGAAATGCGCCAACAACCGACCGGACCGACGAGTGTCTTCGCAGGCCACGACATCGGCGCCTTGCAACGCGTCGATAGCGCGCGGTGACATGTCCCCAAGATTGCCAATCGGTGTGGCGACAAGGATCAAACGTCCATCAGCCATCAGTCGCGCACCTCAAGTTGATCACCCACGCACAAGGCCCAACGTTCAGCAGCACCTCGTTCGACTTCGACGATATTGCGAGTGCCGCGAGGCGAGATGGGCAATCGCAACCGGTCGACCTGCTTGATAGCTAGCACCACCAAATCGGCATCACAAAATATTGCGTCGATGGAGAACCGCATACCCACGGTATGCACCAAACGAGTGTGCGCAATAAGTAAGGCGCCCTCGATACCGGAGCGCCCGAGGAGTCCCTTGCGACGTTGGGCGCGTGTCGTCGCAACTTCGCAACTTGCCAGCACCTTTCCATCACAAACTAACCAAGCCATTGACAGCACAATAATCGCTTTGGCGAGCAACTTGGTTCTAGGGGCAACTCAACCGTTGGTACTGCGGGCACTACGCTCACGGTGTGGCAATACCGTCAGTCCCTGAACATGTGCGTGTTGTAGTACTCAACTACAACTCTGGCGGCCTCCTCCGCCGCTGCCTCACGAGCGTTTTGGCTAGCGACTGGCCGGCCGATCGCCTCGATTTAGTTGTCATCGATAACGCCTCCACCGACGGATCAGCCGCTGCGGCAAACCAAGCCAAGGTTCGGCTAATCCAAAACGACAGCAACGACGGTTTCGGCGCCAATAACCTCGCCCTCGGGGACCTCGACAAGGTTGATGTCGTTGTGCTCATTAACCCTGATGCCACGGTGGAACCGGATGCCATTCGGATCCTGGTCGAGGCACTGCGCGGCAGCGACGAACGCGTCGGCGCAGCCTGTCCTCTCATTACGTTCGACACTCCGTTTGCGTCGGTGCCGTTCGAAGGCGATGTCCTGCGGGTGACCGTCAACGGCGTCGATGTTCCGCATCACGCCGTCGGCCGGGCCCGGATGCAAACGAACGGTGAAAGCAGCTTCTGGCGACTTCGTCCCGGGGCCACGCTACGTGTTGCCGCAACTTCAGACCCCGTCGTTGTGCACGGCGCCAATGGCACCACCGACGTGAACGCTTCGCTGGGTGAGGTAATCATCCAAAACTTTGGTTCCCATGTCGACGCGCTTGGCGTTGGCCACAATCGAGGATTTCATCAGACCCTTCCTACATCGGGCCACCCCATCGATTCGACGGATGCTCCGTTTGCGTGGTGTGGCGCAGCGGTGGCGCTAAAGACCAGCTATCTCCACGACGTGGGACTTTTTGCTCCCGAATTTTTCCTCTACTACGAAGACACCGATCTATCGTGGCGCGGTCAAAACCGAGGCTGGAGTTACATCGCAGTCGCTGATGCTCGGGTACAACACCGCCACTCGGCCAACACTGGACAAGGCACTAAGCAAACCACGGTGCTACAGACCCGCAATCGACTGTTGTCGCTAGCCCGCAATGGCACTGGGGGGCAATCCGTCTGGGCCTTCCTTCGGCTCGACCTCACCATCGTGGCACTCATCGGTCGCAGTATGGTTCGCGCCAATAATCGTGACTTTGGGTTAGCCCGACGCCACGTTGATGGTGTCGAAAAGTTTGTCCAGCGACTTCCCTGGGCGATCCGAACCCGGCGCCAACTCCGCAACCGCTTGCCGAAAGTTCGTTAGGGTCTCCACCGTGCAGATGGTCTTCCTTACCGCCCGACCCGGCGTCTTTGCCGACACCGTGGCCTATGTGCGCCATTTCATGCCCTTCGTCGACGAGATCGTGGCACTGTGTCCCGAGTCGGTCCACGATCAGATGCCGCCCGATGTCACCGTGTTGGGCGACACCGAAATCACCGGACTCGATGCCGACGAAATCACCGCGTTAGACCACCAATCACGCAACTATCGGTTGCGCACTGCCATGCTCAGCCACCCATCAATCGCCGAGCAATTCATCATGGCCGACGACGACAACCGGCCTCTTGGTCCCGTCGACCGCTCTTTCTACCTCGATGATGCCGGCCGGTATCGCAACTACTGGTTCTACGATCTGGCCAACTGGGGTCGCGACACCACGCCATTCGATCAAGGCATTACCCATGCCCTGCTCGTCCTCCCCCGTTTTGGTCTCGCCGACCAGCGCAAGGCCTACTCCAGCCACATGCCCCAGATTGTCGACCGCGAGTTGTTTAGCGAAGTCGCGGCCATCGTGGCTGAGCCCGCATCGAAGTATCCAATGGACGAATGGTCCACCTATTTCAACGGGGCCCGGTCACTAGCGCCAGATCGATTCGCACCGCCCGAGCCTTATGCCACGTTGGGCTGGCCGCAGTTTCCTGGCCTGTGGCCGCAGCAGGTGGTACCTGCCGAGTATCGGTTCGAAAACTTTCACGAAGAGATGTACGAAAGCGATGGGCTGTTCGCCGGAATGTCGGCGGCTCTTGCCTTACCGAACGCTGATGCCAACAATTTGGAGAAAGTCGTGCGCTGGCATCGCTTCGGTCTGGCGGTCGCTCGTCTGGAGTTTCCCGACGACGTGACCAACCCCTGGGTCAAAGACAGCAAGGGCCGCAAGCTGTTTTTCAAGGGCACCAAGGCCCTTAAAAAAGTGGTTGACTACGCCACGATGGAAGACAAGGCCACGCTCGCCGAGCTCCAAAGTCGGATCTCCGAGCTCGAAGACCGCCTCGACCCGTAACCGAAACGTTAGATCGTCACTACCAAAACTTAGGTCACCCCCAAAACCTCGTTCTCGGAGTGTCAGGGGTGCGCAGCGCACCCCTGACACTCCGAGAACGTTTGGTAGAACGTGAGATTCGTGGTGGGTGGGGTTCGCTCGAACTGGTTAGACGTTGAACCGGAACTCGGTGACGTCGCCGTCTTGGAACTCGTAGTCCTTGCCTTCGATACGTAAGGTGCCGTCGGATCGGGCCGCGCTCCACGAGCCAGCATCGAGCAGGGTTTGCCACTGAATAACTTCGGCACGAATAAAGCCTCGTTGGAAGTCGGTGTGGATCACCCCGGCTGCCTCGGGGGCGAGTGCGCCAGAGCGGAACGTCCAAGCTCTGGTCTCTTTCTCGCCCGTCGTAAAGTACGTGCGAAGCCCAAGGGCGTGATAGGCGGCCCGGATGAACTTAGGAACGGCACCTTCGCCTAGCCCAAAGCCATCGAGCATTTCGGCTCGATCATCGGGTTCAAGTGTCGCAGCCTCGGCCTCAAGTTGAATGCTCGCACCAAATACCTGGGCGCGATCGCCAAGCTCTTCAACGACACCAGCGATTGCTCCCTCGACATCGTCAAGCTGACTTTCGTCAATGTTGACAATAGCGAGCACCGGCTTGTTAGTGAGGAGGAAGCTCTCGGCTAATAGCGCACGATGCTTTTCGCTGAGATCGCTGCGATAAATCGGTAGGCCCTCGGCCAATGCTTCTTGGGCCGCCTCAAGCGCACCAAGCTCGGCCATAGCGTCCTTGTCGTTAGCGAGACGGGCAGCCTTGCCCTTCTTACCCAGGTGTTTCTCGACAGTGTCAAGGTCGGCAATGGCGAGTTCGATTTCGAGAATGCGTAAGTTGTTCAGCGGATCGTTGGACCCGGGTACGTCTTCGTCGGCAAACGCTCGCAGCACATAAACAATTGCGTCGACCTCCCGAATACCAGCGAGGAACATGTTGCCTAGGCCTTCGCCTTTACTTGCACCTTCTACCAGACCACCAATGTCGTAGAACTGCACACTGGCCGGAATCACGGATTTGGTCTGGGAAAACTCGGCCAATTTGTCGAGTCGATCATCGGGCACTTTGCAGACCCCAACATTGGGATCCGTTGTGGCAAAGGCATACGGCGCCGCCAAAGCTCCACCCCCTGTCAGGGCGTTATAAAGCGAGGATTTCCCCGCGTTGGGTAGACCTACAAATCCAAATCGTTCCACCGCCCGAGGCTATCTCCGCGAAGGCCGCTAGCATTGCCAGTCGTTCTTGGAGGAAATATGTCGAAGCGCACCAGCAGAGCAAAGGCGAACGTACGCCGCAAGAAGGCCAACCACGGCCGTAAGCCCAACATGGGTCGCAACTCGTAGTAGTTGTGGCACGGTTCTTATTGTCGTGCCTACCCAAGCAAAATCAGGATTGCTCGTCTTTGACGGTGACTGTAGATTTTGCACCACAACAGCAAACTGGGTAGCCCGACGGCTCCACGAGCCGTCCGCTGTCGTGCCCTGGCAACACCTTGACTTGGCAGCAACTGGACTTTCCGCCGACGACGTTGCTACGTCAGTTTGGTGGATTGATAACGAAGGCGCCAAGTACTGCGGAGCCGCAGCGATTGCTCAGTCGCTCATGGCAATTGGCGGAGTCTGGACCGCCGTTGGTCTAGCTTTGCACCTTCCTCCGGGTCGGTGGTTCGGAAAAGCTATCTACCCAATCGTTGCCAAATATCGACACAGGCTCCCGGGCGGTACGACAGCGTGCAAACTCCACCGGTAACGTCGGTCCCATGACTCACGCCATTACTGCTGCCGAATCCGCCGCTCAAGCTCTTATCGACCAACTTGGCCACACGCCCGACATCGCTGTTGTGCTCGGATCCGGGTGGGCCGATGCCGTAAGTATTATCGGTAATCCCGTGGCCGAGGTTTCCTATGAAGATCTTCCCGGGTTCCCCACACCAAGCGTGCCGGGTCACGGCGGCAAACTTTCCTTAGTGAAAGCAGGCGACGCCAATGTTTTGCTGGTTCAGGGCCGCATCCACATGTACGAGGGCCACTCCCCCGACGTTGTAGCTCATCCCATTCGCACGGCGATTCTGGCGGGATGCAAGCAAGTCGTGATCACTAACGGCTGTGGTGGTATCAACCCCGATTACCAAGTCGGCCAACTCGTGCTGATCTCTGACCATCTCAACCTCACCGGGCAATCACCCATGTGGGGTGCCTCAGCACCCGACGGCTACCCCATCCGCTTTGTCGACCTCACCGACGCCTACTCGCCGCGCCTACGTGACCTCGCCAAGCAGGTCGATCCCACCTTCGCCGAAGGGGTCTACTGCGGCCTGCCCGGACCCCACTATGAGACCGGTGCCGAGATAACCATGCTGCGCACGATGGGCGGCGACCTGGTGGGGATGTCCACGGTTCTCGAGACCATTGCCGCTCGCCACCTTGGGGCCGAAGTTCTCGGGATGTCTCTGGTGACCAATGCCGCCGCCGGAATGACCGGCGAAGTTCTCAGCCACGCCGAGGTAGTCGAGGCAGGCCGCGCCGCCCGCACCCGGGTCGGCGAAACCCTACGCGACATCTTGCTCGCTATGAGCTAATCGGCTGTGAAAAATCGCCAGGAAACGCAACAAAGAAGATGAACATCGTGCAACTCTTCTGTTGCAATCGCAATCAGGGGTGTGCTTCGCGCCAAATTCCACTACCGTTTTCGATCCGAGTAAATCTTGTGACGAGACACGTCACTATGGAGGGGTTGTTATGACCAAGAAATTTCAGGCTTTAGTGGCGATGCTGCTGGCATTCGCGATGATCGCGGCCGCATGCGGCAGTGACGACGAAGGCAGCGCACCTGCTGAAGTAGTTGAAGAAGTAGTTGCAGAAGCACCTGCTGAAGCACCTGCCGAAGCACCTGCTGAAGTAGTTGAAGAAGCACCTGCTGAAGAAGCACCTGCTGAAGAAGCACCTGCTGAAGAAGTAGCCGAAGAGACCACTGTTGGTCTCGTTTACGACCTTGCCGGTCGTGGCGACCAGTCGTTCAACGACTCCGCTGCTGCTGGCCTCGATGCTTCAGGCGCCATCGGCTCCGAGTCGACTCCAAACGAAGATGGTTCTAACCGTGGTGAGCTCTTGCAGCTCGCCGCCGAGACCAACGACATCGTAATCGGTGTTGGCTTTGCGTTTGCCGAGGACATGGCTGCCGTGGCACCAGCTAACCCCGATACCAACTTTGCCATCGTCGACGAAGTTGTCGAAGCTGACAACGTTGCTTCACTTATCTTCGCCGAAGAGCAGGGTTCGTACCTCGTTGGTGCCGCCGCCGCACTGAAGAGCGAAACAGGCCACATTGGCTTTATCGGTGGTGTAAGCATCGGCCTCATTCTTAAGTTCGAAGCTGGCTACACCGCAGGCGCCAAGTCGGTTAACCCTGACATCATTGTTGACGTTAAGTACATCTCTGACCCTCCTGATTTCTCGGGCTTCGGCGATCCTGGCTCAGCCAAGGAAATTGCCAACTCGATGTACGCCGGTGGCGCTGACGTTGTCTACCACGCTGCTGGTGGTTCCGGTGGTGGCTTGTTCGAAGCCGCCAAGGAAACCTCCGAAGCCGGAACCCATGTGTGGGCCATTGGTGTTGACTCTGATCAGTACCTCACCGCCGATGCTTCGGTTCAGCCGTACATCCTTACCTCGATGCTTAAGCGTGTCGATGTAGCCGTACAGACCGTTATTGAAGCTCAGGCTGCCGGCACCTTTGTCGGCAACGTCACCACATTCGACCTTTCGGTCGACGGTGTTGGCTATTCCACATCTGGTGGATTCGTTGACGACATAGCTGCTGAACTCGACGCCATCAAGGCCGACATCGTCTCCGGTGCCATCGTCGTACCCACCGCTCCGTAACTATTCGGTAGCAATACAACACATTCGTTGTAACTAGTGGCGCAGATCCGGACTACTGTCCAGGTCTGCGCCACTAGTATTTTTCCGACGACTTAGGTGCCCACTTTCTTATGACAACAGACGCAGTAGTTCTTGACGGAATCACGAAGCGGTTCCCTGGTGTAATCGCCAACGACAACATCATGTTGCGGGTGGCCGATGGTGAGATCCACGCCATTTGTGGAGAGAACGGAGCAGGCAAGTCAACGTTAATGAAGATTCTCTATGGCATGCAGCCGGCCGATGAAGGCACCATGCATGTCCACGGCGAGCTCGTCAACTTCGACTCACCGAGCGACGCCATCAACAAGGGCATCGGCATGGTGCACCAGCACTTTATGCTGGCCGACCAACTCACTGTGCTTGAGAACGTCATCCTCGGGGCCGAACCGGGTGGCAAGCTGATCGATTTCGACACCGCCCGCACCAAATTCGCCGAGTTGAGCGCCGCCTATGGGCTCGATGTAGACCCCGACACCCTTGTAGAAAATCTCGAGGTTGGCGAACGCCAGCGGGTCGAGATCATCAAGGTTTTGTTTCGCGGCGCCAATGTACTGATTCTGGACGAACCAACCTCTGTGCTCGTACCCGACGAAGTCGACGAACTTTTTCGAAGCCTGCGCGAACTCAAGGCACAGGGCAAAACCATCATCTTCATCGATCACAAATTGCAAGAGGTTCTCGAAATCTCCGACTCGATCACGGTAATCCGCCGCGGCAAGACCATTAAGACGGTTCCGGCCGAATCGGTCACGGCCCACGAACTCGCCGAGTTGATGATTGGTTCGGAACTACCCACTCCTGACACACGCGACTCCACGGTCACCGATCGTGTGGTGCTCGACCTCGTCAACCTCACCGTGATCGACGAGAATGACCGGCCTTCGCTAAACCATGTGAGTCTCACCATTCATGCCGGCGAAATTGTTGGCATTGCCGGGGTTGAAGGCAATGGCCAATCCGAACTCGTAGATGCCATTATCGGCACGCACGTTGCGGCATCGGGAACTATTGCACTCAACGGCCAATCCATCGATGGCTGGAACGTACGTAAGCGTCGCGAAGCCGGCATTGGTTACGTGCCACAAGATCGACACGTCGAAGGATTGCTACTGTCCTCACCGCTGTGGGAGAACGCGGCCTTGGGTCACCAAACCAAAGCGCCGTACTCAAAAGGCATTTGGATCGACAAAGACGGCGCCCACGAACAGACCGAAACCATCCGGGTTGACTTCGATGTTCGTACCCCTTCGGTCGACGTCGCCGCTCATGCATTGTCCGGCGGAAACCAGCAGAAACTGATCATCGGGCGAGAGATGACCGCGCATCCCAAATTGCTTATCGCCGCACATCCGACTCGTGGTATCGATGTCGGCGCACAAGCGGCGGTGTGGGATGCCATACGCGATGCTCGAGCAGCTGGCCTCGCTGTGCTACTTATTTCGGCCGACCTCGACGAACTCATTGGCCTCTCGGACACCTTGCAAGTCATCTATCACGGTGACCTGGTGGCAGAACTCGATCCGGCCAAGGTCACTTCCCGCGAACTGGGGTCCTATATGACCGGGGCCGCATTAACCAAGGAGGCGACATCATGACCGCACCTCATCAAGCTCCGTTGTTGCGTCGCATGAGTTTGGCCGCTGCTGCCCCCGTAAGTGCTGCACTCCTCGCGCTCGTCTTCTCGTCCATCATTTTGATCATTAGCGGCTCAAACCCCTTAACCGCCTGGGGCGACATGCTGAGCTACGGCAGTCGACTTGAGACCATCGTTGATGCTCTCAACCGCGCCACTCCGTTGTACCTCTCTGGTATCGCTGGTGCGATTGCGTTCCGAATGAACCTGTTCAATATTGGTGTCGAAGGCCAATACATTTTGGCCGCATTCATGGGCGCCTATGTAGGCGGACAAATCAATCTCCCAGCACCGTTGCACGTGGCGACGATCATGCTCACGGCGATGATTGTTGGTGCCCTCTGGGCGGCTCTTGCGGGTCTTCTTAAGGTAACCCGGGGCGTAGATGTCGTGATTGCCACGATCATGCTCAACTTCTTGGCTATTTCTGGCCTAGTGGCATTCATGTTGCCGAGGTTGCAAGAAGAGTCCGACTCCCTCACTACCGCCACCAAGGCAATTCCGTCTTCGGGCCAGATGCCCAACCTCAATGGGGTAGTCGAACTTGTAACCCGCGAGATCATTCGTGGCCGCGAGCTAACCGGCATGTTCGCCGTGGCCATCGCCGTCGGCATCATTTACCATCTCTTCGTTAATCGCACCCGGTTGGGCTACGACCTTCGCGCCAGTGGAATCAACCCCGAAGCAGCCCGCGCCTCAGGCGTACCACCGAAACGGATGATCATGTTGTCCATGGCTTTGTCCGGAGCGGTAGCCGGATTGGTGGGAATGCCGGAGATTCTTAGCGACAGCCACAAGTACGACGATGCCTTCATCCAGAAACTTGGCTTCGCGGGGATCGCAGTGGCTTTGCTTGGCCGACTAAGTCCATGGGGTATTGCCGCGGCAGCTTTGCTCTTTGGCTTCCTCGATGCATCAGGGGTAATTCTCGATGCCAATGATCAAGCATCACGCGAGGTTGTCGTCATCATGCAGGGTGTCATCTTGTTGGCGGCGGTGATCGCGTATCAGGTGGTAACCCGCTATAGAGCGCGGCAAGAGGCAGCTGACGCGACCGCGGCATTACTAAACGAAGCGGAGGCCACATCATGACTGCCACCATGGAAAAAACAACCGCCGCACCAAGTGGTCTCCTGAACACATGGCGCAATCTGCGCACGCCAGTGCGTTGGATGCTCTATGCCTTCTTCGCCATTTTTGTTCTCACCATTGTGCAAGGCCTACCGTTCGACGACACCGAACGCCTCACTGCCGGAGCTACGGCCAGTGCCATGCTCCGTCGCGCTGTTCCAATCATGCTCGCGGGCTTGGGCGGACTCGTGTCCGAGCGGGCGGGGGTCGTCAATATTGGCCTCGATGGCATGATGGTCTTGGGTACCTGGTTTGGTGCCTATGGGGCCCTTGAGTTTGGGCCCTGGGGTGGGATCGTTCTCGGTCTTATCGGTGGAGCGATCGGCGGCCTTATCCATGCGGTTGCCACCGTAAGTTTCGGTGTCGACCACATCATTTCTGGTGTAGCGATCAACATTGTTTCGTTGCCTGTTGCTCGCTATTTATCTGATCAAATATTCACGGGCTACACCGGCGGCAGCATCTCACAGTCGCCGTCCGTTGATGCAACTTCGAAATTCAGCATCCCTCTTCTCGCCGGCGGATTCGGTGGCCCCGATCTGCTAGCCGAAATCAATGATTGGGACATCCCTGTTCTGTCGAACATCGCCGATTTCTCGCACGGGCTTTTTGCCGATGTGACGTGGTTTACCGGGTTGGCGTATGCCCTCGTGCCAGCGATCACCTGGATGTTGTGGCGGACCCGTTTCGGCTTACGCCTCCGATCCTGTGGCGAGCATCCAACTGCTGCAGATTCGCTCGGCATCGACGTGTACTTCTACAAGTACGCCGCCGTGATGATGAGCGGCGGATTAGCCGGTGTGGGCGGCGCCTACATTGCTATCGAGCAAAGCAACATCTACAAAGAAGGCCAGGTCGTTGGTCGAGGCTTCATTGGACTCGCCACCGTCATCTTTGGTAACTGGCGACCGGCAGGAACAGCACTTGGCGCCGCCTTGTTCGGCTACATCGATGCCCTCAAACTCATCGACATCGAAGGCTCAGCAATCCACGCATTCCTTTTGGTCATCGTACTTTGCCTCTCCGGCGTAGTGGTTTGGGCCGTCACGCGAAAGTCCAAGGTCGATGCAGTCTTAGCCGGAGTAATGGCGACAGCATTCCTGACCTGGTATGTGCTCAGCGACTCAATCCCCAGCCCATTTGTCAAGGTCGCTCCTTATGTAATCGTGCTACTCGTCTTGGTATTCGCCAGTCAACGTTTGCGGATGCCCAAGGCCGATGGCCTTCCATGGCGCAAGGGCGACCACTAGTCAATGCTGACCACCGAACAACTCACCGGGTGGAACCGAGATGGGTTCCTGGTTTTGCCCGATCTCTACTCCGCATCGGAGATTTCGGCATTGCGTACTCGCATGGCCGAAATGATCGACGATTTCGATCCCACAACCGTGTCCACCGTGTTCAGCACGACCGAGGGAACCCACGCTCAAGACCAGTACTTTCTGTCGTCGGGCGGTGCCACCCGATTCTTCTTCGAAGCTGGAGCGCTTGACCAAAATGGTGTGCTCCAGGTACCCAAAACCGAAGCGCTGAACAAAGTCGGACATGCCATGCATGATCTCGACCCCGTATTCAGTACCTTCTCTCGGGCCCCGCAAATTGCCGAACTGGTTGCCGACCTTGGTATGGCCGAGGCCTTGGTGTTGCAGTCGATGTACATCTTCAAGCAACCCCGTATCGGTGGCGAGGTCAACTGGCACTGCGATCACTCATTCCTTTGGACCGAGCCGCAATCCGTTGTCGGGTTGTGGATCGCTCTCGAAGATGCAACTCTGGAAAATGGCTGCCTCTGGGCTGTACCCGGTGGCCATGTGCTGCCAGCCAAGAACCGCTTTCGTCGAGATGGCGACGGCACCCGCATGGAAGTATTAGACGAATCCCCCTATGACACCAGTCAGGCTGTTCCGTTAGAGGTCAAGGCGGGCACCGTGATTGTCTTACATGGCACCCTTCCCCATGCGTCGGCGCCAAACACCAGCGACAAGTCGCGCCATGCCTACACCCTGCACATTTTAGATTCGTCGGCCGACTACCCCGCGGACAATTGGCTCCAGCGGCCCGCCGAAATGCCGTTGCGAAGCTTTTAAACCTCTAGTTTGGTCGTAGCTAGCGAGACCTAGACGAGGGTCACACTGTGTTCACTATGGGGGCAAGATAACCTCAGTTATGGATACAACAACGCAACTGTCGATCGACGACATCCGTAAGGCTCCCAAGGTTCTCCTCCATGACCACCTTGATGGCGGCCTCCGCCCCCAAACAGTAATCGACCTGGCTGACGAAAACGGCTACGGGGGTCTCCCCACCACCGACCCCGACGACCTCGCAGCCTGGATGCTACGCGGTGCCAACCGTCTCGATCTCGGCCTCTACCTCGAAACCTTCGCACACACCGTCGGCGTTATGCAGACTAGGGACTCACTTGAACGGGTTGCGTTCGAGTGCGCAGAAGACCTCGCCAATGACGGCATTGTGTACGCCGAGGTCCGTTTTGCCCCCGAATTGCACACCGAACGCGGCCTCTCGCTCGACGAAGTTGTCGAAGCGGTTAACGCCGGGTTCCGTCGTGGCGCCGAGGATCGCAACATCGAGATCGGCACCCTCTGCACCGCAATGCGGCATGCCGCTAGATCCCGTGAAATCGCCGAGCTCGCGGTCCGTCATCGCGAAAACGGCGTTGTCGGCTTCGATATCGCCGGTGCCGAGGCAGGCAACCCTCCGACTCGCCATCTTGACGCATTCCAGTACATCCAACGCGAGAACTTCCATTTCACCATTCACGCTGGCGAGGCCTACGGGCCGAAGTCCATCTGGGAAGCGCTGCAGTACTGCGGTGCCGAACGTTTGGGTCATGGCGTACGTATCACCGACCAGATCACCAAGGTGGGCGACGGATACGAACTTGGTCCTCTGGCCCAGTACATTCTCGACGATCGCATTCCCCTCGAACTCTGCCCATCGTCCAATGTTCACACCGGTGTTTGCGCCTCCGTAGCCGACCACCCGATTGGCATGCTGGCTGATCTCAAGTTCCGTTGCACGGTCAGCACCGACAATCGACTTATGAGCGACACCACTCTTTCCAAAGAGCTCGCCTTGTGCTCCGAAGCCTTCGGCTGGGGCTGGAAAGAGATGCAGTGGGTCACGCTCAACGCAATGAAGAGTGCTTTTTGGCCGTTCAATGATCGGCTGCGCATTATCAATGAGGTGATCAAGCCGGGCTACGCCACACTGATGGCATGAGCTCAATCGCCGGCCCAATCACTACGGTTGGCATCGATGCCGACGACACTCTGTGGCATTGCGAGCCGCACTTCAAGATCGTCGAAGGACGCTTCGCCGATCTCATCGCAGCCCACGGAGATCCCGAAGAAGTCGACGCCCATCTGCTCGAGGTGGAACGAGCCAACCTTGAAATATTTGGTTACGGCGTCAAGGGATTCGTCCTGTCGATGATCGAAACCGCAATTCAGCTCACCGACGGTGCCGTGCCGGGCGATGACATCGCAACGATTATCGGGTGGGGACGAGAAATGATGACTGAACCCATCGAGTTAATGCCTGGGGTCGCCCAAACTATCGAATTGCTGGCCCGCGACTATGACCTGGTCGTAATGACCAAAGGCGACCTCTTTCACCAAGAATCCAAGGTGGCATCTTCCGGACTGGCCGAGCACCTCACCGGGGTCGAGGTCTTCCACGAAAAAGATGAGGCCACGTACGCCAAAGTGCTCGCCAAGCGCCAAATCAACATTGACGAATTCGTGATGGTAGGCAACTCCATGAGCTCAGATGTTCAGCCCGTGCTCGCCGTCGGCGGACGGGCTATACACATTCCGTACGAAACCAACTGGGCGCTCGATCACGCCGAAGGCGATGGCCACGGCTACACCGAAATCGAGCGCTTCGACCTTCTGCCCAACACCCTCCGAGAGATGACTTCATGACCGTTACTATCCACCCCGAGGTCGCCGAAGCGCTGGCCGCCAATACACCGGTGGTGGCCCTCGAATCCACGGTCTACAGCCTGCTCGGGCTACCGGCCCCGGCCAACCAAGAGGCCCTCGATCAGTGTGTTGCCGCAATTCGGGCGCACGGCTGCGTGCCTGCGATAACCGCGATAATCGACGGAGTCCCAACGGTCGGACTCACCGATGACCAAATCGAACTCGTACTGACTGCCGAGCATAAAATCGCCGAGCGCGACATTGGTGTAGCGATCGCTCAGAAGTGGGCCGTCGGTGTAACGACCGTGGCCGCTTCGCTAGCGATTTCGGCCTGCGCTGGTATTGAGGTATTTGCCACAGGCGGAATCGGCGGTGTGCACCGTGACTCGCATCTGACCGGCGATATCAGCGGCGATCTCCCGGCGCTGGCCGAACATCGGGTAATTACCGTTTGCGCGGGGGCCAAAGCGTTTCTCGATCTCCCCAAAACGCTCGAAGATCTCGAAACCCGTCGCGTTCCGGTTCTTGGATGGCAGACCAACGAACTGCCGGCGTTTTACACCCAAACCAGCGGACTCCAGGTTCCGCATCGCGTCGACACTGCGGACGAGGTCGCGGCAACGTTCCGGGCCCACAACGACATCTCGTCCGGGGGTGTCCTGGTCGCTGCGCCCCCACCAGCGGCCACTGCTCTCGACCAGTCGCTTGTTGATGACGCAATCACTGTGGCGCTCGCTGAAGCAGCCTCTGCCGGCGTGCATGGAGCAGCAGTAACCCCGATGATCCTGAGTCGAATTGCCGCCGCCACCGAAGGCAAATCTATCCCCGCCAACATCGCCCTGGTAGCAAACAACGCCGATGTCGCCGCCCAGATAGCGGTAGCCCTCGCCGCCCACAACTAACAAACCGCTCTACACCTGACTTAGCGCCCGCGCCCCGCCCGCGCCCGCGCCCCGCGCCACATCCTCCTCGTTCTAGGAGTGGTAGGGGTGCGAAGCGCACCCCTACCACTCCTAGAACCAAAGGTTTGGGGCGCCGTTTCGTTCTGGGAGTGCTGGCAGTGCGGGACGCACTGCCAGCACTCCCAGAACGCTTGGTTGGGGTGACGGGGATCCGGCTATGGTCGGTCGTCATGGATGTACGTATTGTCAATCACCCGCTCGCCGACGACCGTTTGACGCAGTTACGCGACGAGAACACGCCCACCGCCAGGTTTCGCGCCGCGCTGCATGACCTCTCGACGTTCCTGTTGTACGAAGCAATGCGCCACTACCCCGTCACCACAATCGATGTCACCACCCCTCTTGGGGTTACCCGAGGCAGCACGATCGACCGCCCTCCGGTACTTGTACCCGTGCTACGCGCCGGCCTTGGCATGCTCGAAGCGGGCCGCACGTTACTGCCCTCCGCCCCCGTCGGATTTGTAGGTGCAAAACGCAACGAAGAAACCCACCAGCCAACCGTCTACATGCAGACCGTGCCGATGCTCAACGGTGGCGCGGCCTTCCTGCTCGATCCAATGTTGGCTACCGGTGGCTCGATGATCGATGCGGCCAAACTGCTGCGCGAACGCGACGCCGGCCACATCACCGCCGTATGTGTTCTTGCTGCCCCTGAGGGCATAGAAGCGCTCGACGCGGCCTTGGACAACATCAGCGTTGTGACCGCCTCTGTCGATGAATACCTCACTGACACCGCGTACATCTACCCCGGACTAGGCGACGCCGGCGACCGTCAATTTGGCATCGATTAGCCAAGATCAGTACTTGGCCTACTTTGATGCAGTCTGGTCGAACGTTCTCGACCTCCAAATGCGGCACCCCGCCGGGTAACCAGTGTGCAACTCAGCGCCTTTTGTAACTATTTCCCTAGGTTCGGTTGCCAATTAGCTCCGCGACACTGCCTTTGAGCTTGTCGAGTCGTTGCTGCAACTCAATCTCGACAGCGGCCACTTGTGCGACGTCACCTGTCGGAGGTGCGGTCGCTTCCAGATAAGCCTTTAACTTGGGTTCGGTGCCGCTCGGGCGCAAGATGATCCGTGAACCATCCTCGAGACGGTAGGTCAACACATCGGCGTCTTTGTCGACATCTCCCAACAAGTCCTCGACCGAGATGACGCGGCTGCCAATTGTCGTCGGAGGATCGCTACGCAACGACGCCATGATGGCCGTGAGTTTTTCCTGGGCTCCAGACCCTTCGACCCGTTCGACATGCTGATCAGTGACAAACACGCCGATCTCGGCGAATATCTCGGCTAATCGTCCAGGAAGGTCGCTCCCAACCATGCTGAGTTCTTGGGCTCGGCGAACAAGTTCGGCCGCAGCACTGATGCCATCCTTATCGAGAACTTTGGTAGATACGCAGTACCCAAGGGCTTCTTCGTAACCGAACACCAGACGTTTGCCACTACCGGGTCGGCCGACCTTCACAATCCATTTGAAACCCGTCAGCGTGCTTTGATAAGCCACACCACGGGCGGCGGCGAGCACACCCAACGAAGACGACGACACCAAACTCGACGCCACAATTCGATCATCACCGTCGGTGTGGTCGAGAACACTATCCGCCAGCAATAGACCCAGTTGATCGCCGGTAAGCCGGCCCCACCCAGTAGGACCGTTAACGGCAAGAGCCAGCCGGTCAGCATCGGGATCATTGGCAATGACAAAGTCAGCCTCGACCTCTTTGGCCAGAGCAAAGGCAAGATCCAAGGCCCCCGCTTCTTCCGGGTTGGGAAACGGTGCAGTTGGAAACGTTCCGTCGGGTTCGTCTTGTTCGGGAACAACAATAAGTTCGTCAAGGCCCAGCCGCCCGAACAGCTTGTGTATGCCTTCAGACCCGACACCGTGCATCGCTGAATACACCACCTTCAGCGGCCTCGCACCGGGCACAGATGCACCAAGAACGGCGTGCATTGCATCGATGTAGGGCGTTAAGAAGTCGACCGGATCAGCAATATAGGGATCGCCTGGATCGAACCCGTTTGCGGCCACGATGGAAATCGCTTCTTCGATCTCGGTGTCGGCGGGCGATACCAACTGGGCGCCATCGTTTAAATACACCTTGTACCCATTGTCGCCGGCCGGATTGTGGCTAGCAGTCACCATTACGCCTGCATCGGCCTCGTGATTGGTGACCGCAAAAGCCAATGCTGGTGTCGGCACGAACCCATTGCCAAGCACCGCAGTGCCGCCCTTCGCTTCGACGACCCGGGCCGTCTCAATAGCGAATGCTTCGCTGGTTGTGCGGGCGTCATAGCCAATGACAACCTTGGCTCCGCCGGGTAGCCAGTCCATGAGCCCCGCCGCCGCCTGGCGCACCACCAGACGATTCATCCGATTCGGTCCAGCGCCTACTGCGCCGCGTAACCCCGCTGTGCCGAATTGCAAGCGACCGGCGAAACGATCGGCCAGCTCGCTGATGGAGTCGGGCATCGTAACGACCAATTTTTCCAGCTCGTCGCGAGTGACAGGGTCGGGGTCGGCGTCGATCCAGGCTCGAATAACTGCTAACTCCACCGAGTTCTGTGTCATGGCCTGACCGTAGTCGCCCCGCACCGTCTGCTCCTACCCAACCACTCAATAACCGACCTGGATCGGGCCTCCCAAGTCATCCGGCGAAGTCATTCCTACTAACTGCGTATAATCCAGCACAATGCTGGACCATGTGTTTACCGACGCCATAGGCGCCTTACGCGATGCCATTGAAGGCGCCATGCTCGAACGCGTCAATGCTGAGGAACGGTTCCAAAACGATGTGCTCCTGGGTGACACCAGTTGGGAGACGTCCTACGGAATACCAGGTGAGAAATCCACCGCACAGATACGCGCCGACATCACACTGTTGTGGTCTACCTGGGCACAAAGCGCCTACCGGTCATGGCTAAACGGTATCGATGACCCGCTCACCGACGCAGGCGAAAGGCCCATTATCGAAGTCGGTATCACGTTGCGAATCCAACATCTTTCTGGTGCCCCTGATCCGCAAGCGTTACTCAGTGTCTTACCCGATACCGGATCGCCCATCGGACGCGAGATCCTGGCCCGAACCAGTCCCACAACCGAAACCCACTACGCCGACGATCTCACGGTCAAGTCACATGCGATCGAAATTACCTACGAAGGAAACTACGAACTTGATGAGGCCGCTCTGCTCGACGGGGCGACGCTGGATCAACACTTCGCAGCCATGGGCGGATGGATTGCGTCAACCCTCGTAAAGATCGGCGACCTCAAACTCCAGTAAAACCGACAAATCGCAGCAACCTGGCCAAGTGTTTAGGCCACATTGCTGCGATTTGATGGTCGAAATTTGAGCTAGGCGAGAGCGCCAGCCTCACGGTCGGCGGCCACGCCATCGAGCGCTTCGTACTCGGTGGTGGTGTCTTCCCAATCCTCGAACTGGATGACGCCGATTTCTTCGTAGCGCTTGCGCAACCAACCGTCGCCCGCATCGAGAAGACCAAGCTTCTTGGTGTTCGGCACGATCTTGGAAAAGAGCATCGCCTGAAATTCTTTCATCTCGGCGGGCGCATCCAGCTGGTATTTGACAGCCTTGCGGACATCGACACCCATGCGTTCCCAAACCTCTTGCTGCAAGAAACGATCGCGCATACGTAGGCCACATTCAAAAGCAAATTCTTGCCGTTCGCGGATTTCGGCCTGGGTCATTTGCGGGTATAGCTCCTGCAAAGACAGCACCCCGAAAGCAACGTGGCGGGCCTCGTCAGCCATGACGTAGCGGAGGAGTTTCTTGAGCAAAGGATCCTCGGCAAATTGCTGCATGAAGCCAAATGCGGCCAAGGCCAGCCCTTCGACCATGATCTGCATTCCCAGATACGTCATATCCCAGCGACTGTCGGTGATGATGTCGTCGAGCAGCACACGGAGGTGAGGGCTGATGGGGTATTCGGTCTCGACCTTTTCCTTGAGGTATTTGTCGAACACCTCGACATGGCGGGCTTCATCTACAACCTGAGTGGCCGCGTAATACTTAGCATCGATCCATGGGACCGTCTCGACAATCTTGGCGGTGCAGAGCAGTGCACCCTGCTCACCATGGAGGAACTGGCTTAGACGCCAAGCAAAGGATTGATAGCTAAATTCGTTCCACTCTTTGTCGCCGAAATGACCAAAAGGTGACTCTGGGCGTTGGAAGTAATCGTTGCCCTGGCCCTCAGCCAGCACACCCAGCGCGGTGTATGGATCAACATCGATTGACCAATCGAGATCGGTCTGAGCGTTCCACTGGGAAGTCTTGGCCTTCTCGTATAGCTTGTCGAGGCGAGCCCGTTCGCCCTTGTCGTAATTCCACGTAAAGATGGCCTCAGCGTTGTCTTGTACCGCGTGGATGAGTTCGTCAGGATTGGTGTTGAACTCCGCAATTTCCATTATGCGGTCAACGTCGTTGACATCGTTGATGAGATCAGATTCGGTTAGGGCCATGATTATTCCTATTAGACAGTGCCCCCGGCTGAAACCGGAGAGACATGGGTAGTTGGGGCAAGTGGTTTTGGTAAAAGGGCGGTAATGAGGTCGCCGATGACGGCGTTCCAGTCATCGTGGCTCGGCATTTCGCGTCCGAGGCTGCGGTGAACGAGCATCCCGAGCGATACTGATGAACAAAAGGTGGTGAGCGCGTGCGTGTCGTACTTGGCGTCAACCAACCCGGCGGCTTTGGCTTCTTCGATCAGTTTGCCCAGGCGCATGAAATCTTCGTCGAGTCGCTTATCAAGCTGTAGGGACAATGCTGGTTCTCGTCGGGAGGCCACGATTGCTTCGAGCAGAATGGATGATTCGTCTTGCTCGTCTACTAAGTAACTGCCAAGTTGGGCCAGGATGTCGACCGCGTTGTCGTTGACTTGTCCTGCAAGGAGTCGTTCAATTTCTTGGGGAACAATGGCGTCGATTGCTTCGAGCAATAGATCGTCTTTGCCGCGGAACCGACTGTAGATGGCACCAGTGGTGAGACCCGCGGTCCGAGCGATTTGTTGCACACCGGCACCGTCGTAGCCACATTCGCCAAAAACTTCGATAGCCGCGTTGATTAGACGATCCCGCAATGGGTCGTCAACAACGGTTTCTACTGATAGTGCTTCCCCAGGCATTTCTTGATAATAACCATTATTATCTAGCTAACGCAAGCAAAAACTTACTCAGACCCACAAAGTTCGACACCACAGCACGCCTTCGAGATGATGCGATGCCGCCGGAGTTAGACGTCGAGCAACTTGCGGGCGAGTCCCGCCAGGCTGACCTCGGGACGGGCCCCTAAATGCTGAATGACCTCGGCGGCAGCAACCGAGGCGAGTTTGCCACAGGTAGCAAGGTCGAGATTTTGGGTGTAACCGTAGAGGAAGCCAGCCGCGTACTGATCGCCCGCCCCAGACGTGTCGACGAGTTCGTCAATAGGCTCGGCCGGAATCTCGATGGTCTCGGTGGCGGTGACAATTACCGAACCCTTCTCGCTACGGGTAATCGCGGCTATCTCAACTTTGCCCTTGATCTGCTCCACAGCGTGCCAAAAGTCGTCGGTATCGAAGAGTGTGCAAATCTCATCCTCGTTGGCAAACAATAGGTCAATTGTGCCATCGATTAGATCGAGCCATTCGCGGTGATGACGGGTCACGCAGAAGCTGTCCGAGGCCGTAAACGAAATCTTGTTCCCCCTTGCCTTCGTGACAGAAATGGCCTTCCGGATGGCCTGTTTCGAAATATCAATATCCCAGATGTAGCCCTCGCAGTAGAGCACCTTCGTATCGCCAGCGAGGCCCACATCAATATCGTCTGGATCGAGAATCGACGCAGCACCAAGGAACGTGCTCATCGTCCGAGCAGCGTCGGGCGTAACGACCACCAAACAGCGGCCCGTGGGCAATCCCGTGGTGGACGGCGCCACATCAAAATCGACCCCCAAGGCACGAATGTCGTGGCGAAACACTTCGCCTAACTGATCATCGTGCACCTTGCCAATGAAGGCGGCCTGGGCGCCAAAGGAAGCAAGGCCAGCCAACGTGTTGGCCGCCGAACCGCCCGAGGTCTCCGAGCCTGAGGCCATGGCGCTGTACAGGTGTGTCGCGGTTTCTGCGTCGACAAGTTGCATCGAACTCTTCGTCAGTCCTTGCGCTTCGATGAACTCGGCGCCCTCTCGACTGCTGACATCGACAATTGCGTTTCCGATGCCTACGACGTCGTACTTGGTCACGTCTCACTCCTACTTCACGAATGCTCCTGCGGATTACCGATTGGACCCTACAGCGCTCGGCCCGCACTGTACGATTTGACAGTGACCGATCCTTCCGCAGCCTCAGTACCAACCGACACCAACCCCTACCGCCTCCCTCGTAACGTGGTGCCATCGCACTACAACCTGACGCTTCAACCCGACCTTGACGAAGCCACGTTTTCGGGAACATGCGAGGTATCCATCGAAGTTACGGCCGCCACTCACAGCATTGTTCTCAACGCCATAGAACTCGACATCACCGAAGCATTCCTGAGCGATTCCGACGGACGAACCGACTTTTCGATTTCCCTTAACGAAGATCTGGAACGAGCCACGCTCACCGCTTCTCAGGTTGTTAATCCCGGCACATACATCCTCACCACCACGTTTGCTGGAATCCTGAACGACAAGTTGCGAGGCTTTTACCGCAGCACATTCACCGACAACGATGGTGTCGATCACGTCATCGCCACCACTCAATTCGAATCAACCAATGCCCGACGAGCCTTCCCCTGCTGGGACGAACCCGACCTCAAAGCCGTTTTCGAAGTCACCTTGGTCGTGCCCAACAATTTGATGGCCATCTCGTGTGCGGCCCAAGTCGACTCGACGCCAATGGGCAACGACACGGTCGCTATTCGGTATGCCCCCACCATGTTGATGTCTACCTACCTTTTGGCGTTCATCGTTGGCCCATTCGAGGCCACCGATCCCGTCGACGTCAACGGCACGCCGGTTCGCATCGTGCACCCCATGGGCAAAGGCCACCTGGTCGACTTCGCCATGGAGGCTGCCACATTTTCTTTGGCCCATTTCGAGGACTATTTCGCCATCCCCTACCCGGGTGACAAACTGGACCTCCTGGCTATCCCGGACTTTGCTTTCGGTGCCATGGAGAATCTGGGAGCAGTCACGTTCCGCGAAATCCTGTTGGTGCTCGATCGCGAGGCCTCGACACAGCCCGAACAACAACGGTCCGCTGACGTCATTGCCCACGAGCTGGCCCACATGTGGTTTGGTGACCTGGTCACCATGAAATGGTGGGAAGGAATCTGGCTAAAGGAAGCCTTTGCCACCTTTATGGAAATGCATGCCACCAACGCCTGGCGTCCCGATTGGGAGCGCTGGGTCGATTTTGGACTGAGCCGAACCGCAGCATTTGACACCGATTCACTCGAATCCACTCGCCCTATCGAGTTTCCGGTGGTCTCACCGGCTGATGCCGAAGGCATGTACGACATCCTCACCTACGAAAAAGGGGCCGCGGTTGTACGCATGCTCGAGCAGTTCTTAGGGGAGACAACGTTTCGGGATGGCGTCCGCCACTATCTCACTAAGCACTCCTACGGAGCCACCGAGACCACCGACCTGTGGGATGCACTCGAAGAGACATCGGGTCAGCCAGTCCGGGCTGTTATGGACTCGTGGATCTATCAGGGCGGCTACCCCATCGTGTCGGTCAGCGAGATCGACGACACCACCATTCGACTTTCCCAGGAACGCTTCCGGTACGACGGAGTGCAGTCAGGCGAGACATGGGGCGTCCCGATTGTGCTCAAGACATTCCGCGACGGCACACCGTCCACGCTGCGGGTACTCCTTAGCAACAACACAACCGACCTCGATGTTGGTGAACATGACGCTGTACTGGTCAACGCTGAGGCCAGCGGCTTCTATCGCGTGAGTTATGACGAGGCGAGCAGGGCAGCGCTTATGACCCAGCGTCCTGAAGACATAAAGCCGATTGAACGGTACGGCATCATCGATGACGCGTGGGCATCTGTGGTGTCTGGCACGACCTCACCAGCCACGTTCATGGCGCTCGCCGAGCAATTCATCGGCGACGAAGACGTATCGGTTGTTACCCGCATTGCCGGCGCGCTTGGTTCGATCGAACACCTGTTAGCCGACGAACACCTCACTGACCTCCAACGATGGGTACGCACCTTCGTGCGACCTGTTCTTGCCGCCACCGGCGACGAACCGGTCTCGGGCGAGCCTGATCGCACGAGCGAACGACGGGCGGTTTTGTTCGACCTCAACGGGACCGTCGGCGGCGACCCCGCCACGGTGGGCCGAGCCCGCGAGTTGCTCGCCAACGATGACGCCGATCCCAGCCTGCGAGCAGCTGCTACCCGCGTCGTGGCTAGTGTCGCTTCGGCCGCCGACTTCGAGGATCTTGTTGCTCGCTTCCAAAACGCAGCCACCCCGCAAGACGAACGACGCTACTCGTTCGCTCTGGCCATCGTTCCCGGACCCGACCAGTTTGCTCGTCTCCTGAAGATGACCATCGACGGCACCATCCGTACACAAGATGCGCCCTATCTTCTTGGACGGGCTCTGAGCAATCGAACGCACGGAACAATGGCCTGGGAATTCGTCGAGGCGAACTGGCAAACGATCGTCGACACCTTCCCGTCCAACAGCATCGTGCGCATGCTTGATGGCTCCAAGGCACTGTCCACCGCGCCCATGGTGGATCGTGTGGCCGATTTCCTCGCCGATCACCCCGTCGAACAAGGTGAGAAGACCCTGCAACAGATTCTTGAACGCCAGCGCATCAATGTTGGCCTGCGCCATCGGATTAACGCGGAAGTTGCCCCCTTCGTGGCGGCGGTCCCGTTCTTCGAGGGCTAGTCCCGACCATGGTGCTCCGTCGCCCACTCGTTGAATTGTTTGCTGTAGAGCCTGACCGTATTCAGGTCACCTGGCAATCGGTCCCCGACGCGGAGTTGACCGTCCAGGTCGCCGACCACAAAGTCACCGTTGCGACCAATAGCCGCCCGGGTGGTCTGATTCTCAATGGGCTAACCCCCGATTCGTCGTACGAGCTTTCTATTCGCGGCGATCGGTCGACATCTTTTACGCATCATTTCCGCACCCCGGGGCATCCGGCCGGCGACGAGCTATTCCGATTTGCCACCCTCAACGATGTCCATCTGGGTGAAACAAATTTTGGCTATTTCAAGACCATTGGCGATTCTTCTAATCACAGCGAAGAGCCTTCGGTGCGGTGTGCCCATGCCGCCATTGGTGCCTTCAGCGCTTGGGGCGCCCAACAGCTCATCATTAAGGGCGATCTCGTACAACGCGGCACCAAGGAACAATGGTCATCGGCGCAACAGATCCTTGACCGTGTCGGTATTCCCACCGCCATGATGCTGGGCAATCACGAAGTAAGTCCGTCGGATCGAATCGACCCCATCGCTGCTGCTGCGGCGATGGGCCACGACCTCACCCCCAATGTGCGGTGCCTCGACCGGCCAGGAATTCGAGTCGTGCTGACCAATACCACCGTGACGGGCAGCCGAAGTGGCCGACTTGCTCGGAGCCACGACCAGATCATTGCTGCGGTAGCTGATGCGAATGGACCGTGCATTGTCCTATTGCATCACAACCTGCAACGTCATCGATTCCCAACGTTTCTTCCCGCTGGCATACCCGGACCGCAAGCAGACCGGCTGCTGTCTGATCTGGCTGCTACCGGTACCCCATGCTGTATTTCGTCGGGGCACACGCATCGAAATCGCCGATCCACTCGCCACGGGATTTCGCTGGCCGAAGTTGGCTCGCCCAAGGACTACCCGGGGGTATGGGCCGGTTATGTTGTTCATGAAGGTGGTATCCGCCAGGTCAGCTACCGCATCACAGATCCGAGTTGCAGCGAGTGGCTCGAACAAACGCACCGAGCGGCCCTCGGAGTGTGGGGATTGTGGTCGCCGGGAACGGTCAGTGACCGTTGCTACACGGTCAACTGGTAATGGCCTGTCTAGTCGGTTTCGACGAGTTGAATTGCCTGTTTTGGGCAAAGATACACCGCTGATTCAACCTCGGCACGTAGCTCGTCACCAGGGTTTTCATTAAGTACGTAAAGAAGGTCGTCGTCACGAATTTCGAACACGTCGGGCGCTTGATCTTCGCACATTCCGTTGGACTCACAGAAGTCCATATTCACAACTACTCGCATGTTGGTCACCCTAGCCCAGTGCCCTGAGGCCATGGCAAGCTGCCGCTCGTCTACGGCTGGATGCAGAGACCTTCGGGGTCGGTGCGACTGGCGAGCACGTCGTCGCCGTGGTTGACGCTGACGCTCCCACTCCCTGATTGCAATTCGTAGAGGTAGACCGAAAGGGCGCTGCATGCTTCGAGGGATTCATCGGTGTTTTTGGGTACTCGTTTGAATTGCGCCTCGACGCTGTCCAACACGCCGAAGGCAAAGATTGCCTCGATAGCAATGCCGTCCACCCAGGCGCTGTTACCAAAGTTGTCGTTGAGGTAAGTCTGCACGTCGTTGCGGGCCGCGATCTCGTTTTCGAAGGTGCTGGCTTGGGTCGTGCCGTCGGTATCGATTCCGGATCCGCATTGGTCGACCGCGTACTGGTTCAGGGCAGCACGAGCTTCGATAGCTTCGGGATCAAAAGCGGCGGCGAATAGTTCTTCAAGTTCGGTATCGGCGATGTCGTCCAGCGAGCGAGCTGAGTTGGCTAGTTCGCGAACCTGGGTTTGAATTTCTGGCGGGGCCACGGCCTCGAGGTCGACAAGTCCGTCAGTGGAGTTGCCCAGGCCAATCCCCTGTCGAAGGAGATCGCAGAATGCTACAGGATCGCCCGGATCCACTGTTTCCTTGCTACACGCGGCGGTAACAAGGCTCAGAGCCAGACACACCGTAAGGATGGAGCGTAGGCCCCGGGCAATTTTCATGATCTGTCTATCTTGCCTGATGCAAACCCAAACGTGACTTCTACCTCCACGACTTCGTTTGTACGTACATTGGTCCAGGTAGACTTCTCTCATGAGCAACGGCGCCCAAACCCCCAACGAATATCGCCACACCGCAGGAACCTTTATTGCCTTGGCCCGCGGTGTTCGCGGCTCGTGCGCGCTGTGCGGCGGCCGCGGCATCTTTAAGAACTTCTTTGAGATCAAAGACGAATGCCCCACATGCAAATTGCACTTCGAGCGCATCGAAGGTCACATGATCGGCGCAATTGCCATCAACACCATCATCTCCTTTGGCGTGTTGCTGGCCACCATCGTCGCTTCGTTTGTTATCAACTGGGACAACCGCACGCTGGGCAACATCTTGGTGCCGTGCATAATCGTGGCTGTTGTGTTCCCGGTTATGTTTTACCGATTTTCGCAAACCATCTGGAACGCAATCGACCTAATCATGCGGCCTCTCAAAGAAACCGAAGCCTCACCTGGACCATGGCGCGAAGAAGAACCACTCGACTGGCGCGACCAGCGCAAGAACGCCCGCCACTAGTTCCACCGACCTAGGACGATCCGAGCAGAATTCGAGTAATTCTCCGGGACTTTTAAGCCAAGGCCCCTATAAAGGCGGGCACTCGGTCACGGGGTCGGCCAATAATCGCAGAATCAGCACTCATTAAGACAGGACGCTGTAACAGGCGGGGGTGAGCTAACAGCAACTCGATTACTGCTTCGCTGTCGCCGACAAGTGCATCGTGATCGAGTTCGAGTTTCTTGAAAAACGAATCGTTTCGGACAAGATCCTCGACCGGATCTTCCAGCAGGGATATCAGGTGTTCTAAGCCACCGCGATCAGGGCGCCCATCCTTGCTGGTGTAACGAATGTCGTTGAAAGCAACTCCCAGATCCTCAGCGACCGCTGCGGCATAAGTGGAAGTGCTTCAACCAGGGTTGTGAAAGATGCTCAATTCAGCCATGGGCTCACCTTAGCTTGGCCCTGCCCTTTCCCAAATTTTGCCGGTAAGGCAGACTTTGGAAACCAGCGGTTGCGCTAGAGCGCGTCTTGGCCTTGCTCACCAGTGCGAATCCGCACGAGGCTTTCGACCGGGGAAACCCAAATCTTGCCATCGCCAATCTTGCCGGTACGTGCGGCGTTGGCAATTGCGTCTACCGCATTGTCGGCCTGGTCGTCGTCGATAACGATGTCGATGCGCGACTTCGGGGTGAAGGACACCTTGTACTCGGTACCGCGGTAGGTTTCGCTGTGACCACCCTGGCGACCAAAACCCTGCGCTTCGGTAACCGTCATGCCTTGCACGCCGAGGCCACCGAGGGCTTCTTTGACGGCTTCGACCTGATGGGGCTTTACAACTGCGGTTACCAACTTCATTGGAGGTGTCCTCTCGACCCCGTGCAACTTGCACGGTTGTTCGTGTCAATACAAAGTCAACCACACTGTCGTTACACAGGCAACAACGATTTGGGAATCTTGCACAAGTCTTTCACGAAGATCGGGCGACCTGGCTAATTTCTCTTCTCAGCTGGCAGAACGCCTCTAAAACAACTGTGTTTATGTATCAGAACACTGCTACAAATAAACCATGATGATCTTGTTGGACAGCACTACAAGGATCCCTCCGTTCGAACAACTGCGCGCCCAAATAGCCCTCCAAGTATCGGCCGGTGCACTCCGCCCCGGACAGCGCCTCCCCACCATTCGTAAACTCGCCCATCAACTCGAACTTTCTAATGGAACTGTGGCGCGGGCATACCGCGAACTCGAGTACGCCGGCATTATCAACGGTCGGGGCAGCAGTGGCTCATTCGTGGCCGACAACCCACCGGTGGAGTACACCGCCGACGAACGGCACGAGAAACTTACCCATGCTGCCGCTGAAGCCGTACGACTGTCCCAGCAGTTAGGGGCCACACCAAGCGAACTGCTCGCTGCCATAGATTCACATCTTCGCCAACAGGAGCAACCCTCATGACCCACGATGCCAAGCTTGCCGCCGTCATTGATCACACTTTGCTCGATCCCAGCGCCGACATTTCTGCTATCACCCAAGCGGTAAACATCGCGTTCCGCTACCAATGCGCCTCGGTCTGTCTCAACTCCTCGCGAGTACAAGCCGCTGCTGCCATTGCCGCAGGCACCGACCTCACCATCTGCACGGTGATCGGGTTCCCTTCCGGCGCCACCACCACAACATCCAAAGCGGCCGAAACGGCCGAAGCCCGAGAAAATGGCGCCACGGAGTTCGACATGGTCTTGCACCTCGGTCAATTCTTCGACGGCGATTTAGCGGGCATCGCGGCTGATGTCGCCGCTGTCAAAAAAGCCGCTGGAGAAAACATCGTTAAGGTAATCATCGAATCTGCGGCCCTTGGCTCTCTCGACAACATCGCACAGGCCAGCCGAATCAGCGTTGAGGCCGGCGCCGACTATGTCAAGACCTCCACCGGGTACCACGCCTCAGGCGGCGCAACCGTCGAAGCCATCGCTGCCATGAGGGCCGCCGTTGGTCCCGATATCGGGGTCAAAGCATCCGGGGGGATTCGAACCCTGGAGGACGCCCAGGCCATGTTGGCTGCCGGGGCTAGCCGCATTGGCGCTAGCAAGACGACCACCATCATTGGTGCCGAGTAGCCCTCCAACGGGTGTGTTCATTTCACCAAAGTCGGTGCAAATTCACCGAAACAAGGCGAGACGGTGTCGTTTTGTCACGCGTGGCCAAAAGCGGCACGTATTTTGCTGGCGACTTCGGCTTGCGCATCGAGAGCAGCCGGAATCTCCGCTTCCATCCGGAAGAATGCGTGGATCATGCCGTCGTAACGCGTGACCTCGGTGGTCACGCCAGCAGCAGCAAGCAGCTCGGCGTATTCCTCACCTTCATCTCGCAATGGGTCGTATTCAGCGGTCAGGACAAACGCCGGCGGTAAACCGTCGAATCGACCTTTAATTGGCGTGGCTCGCCAGTCGACATTGTCGCCATTATTGAGATACTGGTCATAAAACCAGCCCATAAGATCGGTCGTTAAGAACGGACCTTCGGCGTGCACCTTCCAAGAGGGGCGATCCCCGGTGCCGTCGTCGACGACGGGATAAATGAGGGCTTGATAAATGATGTTGGGCGCCGCGCTGTCGGCCTCGGTCCGGTCGCGCGCCATCATGGCAATCACCGCGGCAATGTTTCCGCCCGCGCTGTCACCAGCAACCGCAATGCGAGAACCGTCCGCACCAAAGCCGGTGGCGTTGTCTATAGCCCAAAGTGTTGCGGCCCATGCATCGTCGATAGCTACCGGAAATTTGTGCTCGGGAGCGCGACGGTACCCAACCGACGCGACCGCGAAGTTGCCCATAGCGGCCATAGATCGACACACCGCGTCGTAACTATCGAGCGTTCCAACTACCCACCCACCCCCGTGATACCAAACCAGGAGTGGTAGGTCGGTGGCATTGGTTGGCTGGTAGGTACGCACCGTGATGGCACCGCCCTCGACAGACACCTGATGATCGGCCACTTGATGCATCTTGATGGTTGGTGCCGGCGCTGGGGCATCGGCAACTGCTCGCGCTTCTTCGACGCTGAAGGTTTCATCTATGAGCGCGCCTAGTCGGTCGAGTGTGGCGAGTTGTTGCACTACTGAGGAATCAAGAGGCACCGGCTGCTCCGAAGTTGACTAGATGTGACCTTAGACGGTCGAACTGAGCGTCATGATCGTTGGCCCGATTGTGCCCTTCGGCCGCAGCAAGCTTGGTGGCCTGAACCAAATTGAGTCGTTCGACCAATAGATCGCGTAGAGCCGAATGACACTGAAGGTACCGATCGACTGTCAGACCACGGTCGTTGAGGGAGTCGATGGCCTGGTCCATTTCACGCCGAAAATTGCCTGGCCCAAAGTCCTCCAATAGCGCGGTCATGCGCGCGGCCATGATCAATTGGTGCGAATCAAGTTGGGGTGTCCAACCAAACCGCTCGCGCAATCGCATCAACCAAACCGGTCCCATAGTCGAAGCTTAGGCGGCAGTTTCTAGCTCGGGCGCGGTGAAAGTGTCGGAGTTTACGAACCTGAGCGGGTCGCTGCCTCGTTGCAGACCGTCACCGATTTGGACGTATTAGGGTGACATGGTGCAACATCGGCCGCAACATGAATAGACGGATGGGTGCCTTTTTGGCGTTGGCGCTACTTGGTGTTGTGGGGGTTGGTGCCGTCTTGGCTATTAGCCCAAATGTCGAATCGGGCCCCACGGCCACGCCCGAAGGCGAGTTACTTACCGTCTCCTTCCCCGTTACCCAGTCCGACCAGCCGATGAGCGTGGACATACTGCAGACCGCCCCTCACGATCCAACCGCATTTACGCAGGGGTTGGTCTGGAGTGAAGGGCAGTTTTTTGAGAGCACCGGGCGGGACACAACCCTGCGGCGGACCGATGTAGCGTCCGGCGAGCAGTTGCAGTTTCTTGACCTGGACGACGAGCGTTTCGGCGAGGGTCTGGCCCTGGTCGATGATCGTCTCATCCTGCTCAGTTACCGCGCTGAAGTTGCCACGGTCTTTGATGCCGAAACGCTTGCCACCGTCGAGGAGTTCACCTATGAAGGCGAGGGGTGGGGACTTTGCTACGACGGCCAGCGTCTCGTCATGAGCAATGGCACCGCGACGCTAACATTTCGTGATCCCAACTCGTTTGCCATCTTGGGGTCGGTCGAGGTGACACTCGACGGCGATCTGGTCACCCAAATAAATGAACTTGAGTGCGTCAACGGGCAAGTCGTAGCCAACGTATGGAAGTCCTCAACGATCATTGTCATCGAGCCATCTACGGGCGAGGTCGTCGGCACCGTAGACGCTAGTGCCCTTGTGCGCGCCGCTGATCGTGATGACGCCAACGCCGTACTAAATGGCATAGCTTTTGACCCAGTCACCGAAACGTTCTGGCTGACCGGCAAGCTCTGGCCCACGATGTACAACGTGCGGATTGTGTCTCGGACCGACCCGGTTAATTAGTTACACCCCGGCATTGTCACACCCCCTTGGCAATATCAGATACATGGGTCGTGGCTCCCTGAAGGCCGCTCACTAAGCGCCACCTCGGTGGTCTTCGTTCGGAGCAGCCATGCCCACTACTCACCTTTCACCCTCACGCCCTCCCCTCGCGACCTTGGCCGCGGAGCTCGCCCGCTCATCGGCAGTACCCGCTCATGCCCTCGTAGGAATTACCACAGGGTGGCCGGCCAGTTTTGTCATCTCTCGACCGCTCGACAATGCCAAGCGTGCCGTTCTCGGGTTTCGTGCGCCAACCGAGTGGTCTGCGATTGCCTCGGTATTTCCCATTGCTGGTGTCCGTACGGTTCATCTATGCACGAGATCAGGCGGTGAAGTCTGCATAGCAATCCATGAGGACGGTTCTCTTGTTACCAATGTCGTCGCCGATCATCTAATAAGCGACGCTTTACGCCGCGCCTTCGCTTTACCGACTGCACCACCACTCGAGCCAGTGGCGCTACTCGACGAACTCATCTGGTTGGATCAACTCGTTGCCCTGGCCATGAACGAGACCCTCACCGAGGCGACGGCAAGCGCCTGCCGCGCTCCTACCGGCCCCTCGGACAACGACCCGCCATGGGTGCTCGTTCACCAAAGAGCCATCGACTCAATGAGCGACGATGCCTGTCGACAACTGTTCGAGTGGATGGATCCGGGCATGTACGCACGGTGGATGTTGCGGGTATGGCCCGATCCGGCCGAAACTGTTGCCACCCTCACCGACCTAGTCCCGGAGGGTGTGTTCGTGGCCATCATGAACGATTGCCCGCAAATTCGGCGCCGTATTCTCATTGTCGGCACCGAATCGGTTTGAGATCACCGTCGCAATGCGCCCCGATCGGCCTGCTGCACACGATGTCGGGGCATCGAGGTGCAAAACGTCACAAATTTTGGCATCCTAGGAGGCCGAACTTGGCCATTTGGTCGCAATACGAGGAGTCGGATTGACCTTCAAACCTGGAGATCGCGTTGTTTACCCCCATCATGGTGCGGCGGTAGTCGAACGCAAAGAAAAGAAGACCTTGTTCGGCGAGGAACGTGAATACCTCGTTCTCCGCATGGCCCACGGCGACATGATGTTGTCAGTACCGGTCGATAACGCCGAAGAAGTCGGCATGCGCTGGCCCATTAGCGAAGAAGATGTCGAAGATCTCTTCGACGTGCTCAAGAAGCGCGATGTGCGCGAGCCGTCGAACTGGAGCCGTCGTTTCAAGAATCATCAGGAAAAGCTCAAATCCGGCGACGTCTACCAGGTAGCCGAAGTTGTTCGTAACCTTGCCTTGCGCGATGCCGAGAAAGGCCTTTCTGCGGGCGAGAAATCGCTATTCACCAAGGCAAAGAGTGTTCTAGTATCCGAACTGAGCTTCGCCCTCGACGAGCCAGAAGAAGATGCGATCGAAAAGGTTTTGGCTGCTCTCGAGTAGTCAATAAAATAAGTTCTTCGTAGCCTGTCTACGAGAACGGGACGTGGCGCAGCTCGGTAGCGCACCTGCTTTGGGAGCAGGGGGTCGAGAGTTCAAATCTCTCCGTCCCGACAGTACAAAAGACCAGGTCAGCGGCCAAAAGGGCTGCTGACCTGGTCTCTTTACTTTTTGCGGTGCGCGCTTATTGAGCGCGTAGCAACGTGTAACTATGGTGTGGCCATGAGCGGCAGACGATCATTTGGTACGGTGCGCAAGCTTCGACAACAACTCATGCTGCAGGAAGCTGCAAATGGGTCGGCAAACTTAGATAATCTATAGATACTCAGGAGAGACTCGTGATCAGTTTGCGAATATTTATTGAAAACTTTGTAGTATTTGCTGTCTGCTTCGTACTGGCCACGCCGTCTGGTCATCTAGTTCAGAATAGATCGTCAACACCGCCCATAGGCCAGTTCAGACCGATGTCAAGCCGTCCGGTTGAATCTCTCCGGGTTTGTTAGAGGCTCTGATGCTCCCCGGGGCGATTCACTTGGGCCAGTCGAAATAACTAGGGGTCACGGTGTCGGCAAGATCGCCATCTGCTGAGCGCGGGGCAAGCTAAGGAAGTCCTCGAACTCAACCATGAACTCATCGATTGACAGGCCGAAAGAGAGCTCAAAGGCCTGGTCGACGCCGTGCTCGTATGCCCGGGGGAAGAACCCGAGGAACACTTCATCGACAGATGTCTTGTTGGCCAGCCAAGCTGTCGCCCACTGGCCGGTTGCGTACTGGAGCACTCCATGGCACAGACCGCAGTAATCAATCACCCGTTCTCGGTCCGCTGCGATGTCGGCGATGGTTAGATTTGGGATCATCGCGCGTAGCTCCAGAGTTTCGTTAAGCGCCTCGCTCATGCGCTCCTCGAACGACAACCAACCGTTCTGTTCGGCCACGTAGAGGGCGAAGAACTCCGCCGCTCCCTCCTCTAACCAGATCGGCCAATCCAAGCCGTACTCGTCGGAGGCTTGGTACAACTGGTGGGCGGCGGTGTACACGTGCACGTACTCGTGGGCGGCGATCTTCGAACCCTCGGCACCGAATTGGGCTGGGTTGCCGATCACGAAAGCCTGGGTGGGCACGCCCCTTTCCCTGCTGTGCTGGGCGAAGGCGTTGGAACCCTGGTAGTGGGCTATCTCCCAGATGGCGACTCCCTGATCGGACCGACAGTTCTCCTGCATCTCGGGGTCGTAAGCCCAGGCACAGTAGTCGGCAATAGCCGGTTCGGTAGCGTCCTCATCGGACCCTATGACGTAAACCCGCATTGGCCCATAGGCGCCGAGGTACCCCTCGGCGGCGCGGATGCCAGAACGAACGATGTCAAGGTCAGCCTCGCCCAGGTCAGAGGTCACGAAGTAGGTGGCTGGTGTGTCGACGGTGGTGTTCCAGCCGAGGTCGACAAGGCGTTGTGCCCGAGACCGGTCATCTGCATGGAGCGGACGGTAGATCAAAGCTTCGGGGTTAAGGGAGACGTACGGGCTGTACAGCTTGAACCGCCAGCAGAACTCGTGATCGTTTTCCGGACCACAATCCGAAGTGGTGACGGCATCGCTGTCCCATTCCCAGCACATCTCCTCACCGCCGGGACATTCCACCAATGACATTTGAGATTCTTCGTCGTCCCGAGCTTGCTCCTCACCTTGGTCGGGCGCAGCACCGTCTGCCAATGGTGCTTCCTGGTCGTCCCGAGCTTGCTGCTCACCTTGGTCGGGCTCAGCACCGTCTGCCAACGGGGTCGTCAAGGGTGTTTCCTGGTCCGACGCTCCACCGCAGGCAGCCATGAACACGAGCAGTATGGCTACCACCACGGAAAGTTTCATCCTCCGAACCCTAGCGCCCTTCTCCCTTAACGTAATGGGCAAAGTCCAGCCTGTGCCGCTAGCCACCGTCTATAGGCCTTAGCAACGTTGGCCTGAGAGTTTCGACCTGGAACCCCCCCCGTAGTGGAGATCAAACAGGGCACGTTGAGCGTTGTCCAACCATGCAGCGTCGGGCGTTTCGTGCATTGACCAGAAATCTTGAGCTGGGTGCCGCACCCTTATGAGACGCCCATACGTTCTTAGTAGTGGAATGAAATTTCGTAAGCTCAGCGATGCCGATATCGTTGGTACAACAGCTCGAGATTCCCCGGATAGCCACCGGAAAACTAGGCCTTAGCGAAAGGTTGGTTTTTTGTGCGTTGTTATCAAAATCAGCAAAAAACTCGCTCCCAGCGAGGCGCCGCCGCTGTTGAGCTCGCGCTTGTTCTGCCGTTGCTCCTCATCCTCGTCTTTGGAATTGTCGACTTCGGTGCCGCATGGTCTCAAAAGACCGATGTGCACCACGGCGCTCGAGAAGTAGCCCGAATTGCTGCGGTCAACTACAACCCACTCGTTGAGACAGGCTCTGCGCAAACCGCGACGATCGTTGCTGCGGCATGCTCACGCATGGGCGATGGTAGCGAAGCTACGGTAAGTCTTACGCTAGATCCTGGGGGAACCGCCTACGTCGGCGATGTCGCTACTGTTCTCGTTTCCCAGCCCTACAACTCCATTACCGGGTTCACTCCCATAGCCGCAACACTTAGCAGCCAAGTCCAATTTCGCTTGGAGCAACCCGCCAGTTGGAGTTCCACCTCTGCACCGATTGCGTGTGCACCATGAACCGACGTCGCCGACCGAACCAGCGGGGAGCTATTTTACTATTATTGGCTCTCTCGTTAGCCACAATTATGGCATTTGCAGCGCTAGTTGTCGATGTGGGCAACGTAACCAACATTCGCCGATCAGACCAGATCGTTGTTGATCAGGCTGCCTTGGCAGCAGCGCAAGAACTGGGTAACACCCCCGCCGTCGTCAGCACCGCAATTGAATACGCCAATCGAAACACAACCGAAGGGCCATTTAGCGTCGCCGACTTCGATAGTTGTACCGCTGTGACCCAACCACCCCGATTCAGTCCAGTAACCGGGGCAAACTGCATCGCCATCAATGATGCGGGAACCGAAGTTCGCGTGGTTTTGCCGGTGCGGGCAAGCGACACGGTGTTCGGATCCGTTGTCGGCATTGCCTCCTTCGACCACTCAGCGGAAGCAACTGCAGCACTTGTTCCCCTCGGCTACGGAAATGTGTTGCCCTTTGCCCTCGGCACTGGAGCGGCAGGAACCGTGTGCTTAAAGGTTGGTGCAGGCAACGTTCCTGATGCCGAATGCAACGACAACACATCAGGAAACTTCGGCTTCACTGACTTCAGTTTCTACGGAAATTCCACTCTCGGTACAGCGGAAGACTGCACCGGCAATGGAAAGAACGGCCGCCTGCAAAACAACCTTGCCGTTGGAATTGATCACGACATTTCGCTTTACGGAACAGGCACCACCCACGGCACCACGATTGTGTATGACGACTGTGGTGCGCCGTACCCCAATGGCACCGACACCGTTACCGGCAACGTTCCTACAGCGTTTGGGACCGGCATATTCGCGGGCACCAGTTTCTCCGACGGCGGCGCAGCCCGACTGCAGCGTCCCGGTGCCGTCTGGGCCGTTGGAGCGGATCCCATCACCACCTCGATCGCTGGGTACGACCTCGACGACGTTCCACTCTGGGACTACATCGGTGATCTCAGCGGCACCGACGTTCCACGTTCGTGCTGGAGGTCACAATTTGTCGGCCTAGATGCAACGTTTGGCGTCGGGGACGATTTCGACGACTTCGGCGCCTCACTAGCAGTGGCAGACCACCTCCAGTCCGCCACTATCGAAGATCGAATGGTAAAGCTCATTGAGCGCTGCATGGTGCACTATGAAGGCAACTCGTGGACCGACAACGGAGCGTTTGTTGGGGTAGACATTTATGGCAACATCGGCGAACCACCCACTGGCTGCTCCGTTCCGCAATGTACCGATCCGGTGTTTAACGGCCATGGGGCCAATAACCCAGACAACATTCCATGGGATATTCAGCAGAGCCCCCGGTTTGCTTACGTCCCAGAACTGAATCTCGATTCCAGTTTGCTTAATGGCAACATGAATGTATATTTCAACGCTATTCGCCCAGTGTTTATGCAACGCCTGTTCGGCGGCAATTGCAACTCAAATGACTGTTCGTTCATATTCGACCCAGGCTTTGGCCTTACCTACAACGGAACTACATCCAAAGCGAACGCCATGACGGCCTTCGTCATCCCGGGCGGGATGCTTCCCGGTGGCTTGGGGGCCACCGATGGGGCATTCGCAATCGGGGTCAACCGCTCCATCCAGTTAGTGGGTTAACCACGTGCTACTTCTAAAAAAACTTCTGTCCTATATACGACAAATGCCAGCGCATCGTGGCGCCACCGCGGTCGAATACGCACTAGTGGTGGCGTTGGTCGTCGCTGGACTGTCGATTACTCTCGGGGACCTTTCGCACACGTCGGCCAACGCAGTACAGGACCGTGGCGACCGCATTGGCAACCCGCAGGCCTACAGCAATGTCGTTGATCCTGGCGGGGTAACTGGTGGCGTCGTAGAAACCGACCTAGAACCTCCTGCGGAAGGAAGCAACGACGTACACCTTGCGGCCATTGTCAATCCACTCAGCATCGCCATCGGCTCAAAGTGGAGTGCATCGGTTTCTGTCCAAGTCAACAGCGCAGATGATCTGCCCGCCACCGCGGCCACGGTTCAAGGCCACTGGCTCATCGTCAACGGCGACGGCCAAACCGACACCCATTTGGCTACCTGTGAAACCGATGCTCTCGGTGGATGCACTGTGACCATCGATGCTCTCAAAACCAACGGCGGACAAAACGCCGACTTTGAAGCGTGGTTTATATACGATTCTCTTGTCGTCACCTCCACCGTCTATACCTGGAATTCTGCCGCTGACACGACCGACCACGGCACCCCCGCCACCGTGTTGATTTGCCGCCCAGATCTGGCGCCGAACGCTACTGAGGATGCGTGCGAATAATCATTCTGTGAACTCGAAGGATCTGTCATGGTTGTAGCCGGCAGACTATTGCGTTGATAGTCCGGTTACCGTCCGCCCCCTCAGCGACGCTACATTTCTGCCATGGCCAGCGACCAAAGCGACACAGTAAGCGATTTCGGCAAAGTCGCTCTTCCAATTTTTGTCGTCTCTATGATCGCCGAAAACTGGTACCTAAAACAACAGCCCCAGCGCACCTTTGGCGATCTCGACAATTTCAGCCCGACCGAACTATCAAGCAACCTCTTGCCCGGCGATCCACTTGTACCGGTTGGCTATGAGAGACAAGACACCCAAGCAAGCCTGACCGCCGGGGTTGGAAGCATCGCGGCGGGCTTAACCACAATCGTCGTTACCCACAAACTCGACACATGGCTGTACCGGCACCGCATCTTTAACCTAGGCAAGCGCAAAGGCGCCTTCATAGGTGCCATGGTGGCGTGGGATTTCCTGTACTACTGGGAACACCGTTGGATGCACGAAATGCGCATTTTCTGGGCCCATCACGTCACCCACCATTCCAGCCAGCACTACAACCTGTCCACCGCACTACGCCAGTCCTGGACAGGGGCAATCATGCATTGGGTGTTCGTTCCTATGCCGCTGCTTGGGTTTCCACCGGCCATGACCCTTCGGGCCAGCGAATACAACCTCTTCTACCAGTTCTGGATCCACACCGAAGCAATCGATCGACTGCCTGCCAGCGTTGAGGCAGTACTCAATACGCCGTCGCACCACCGCGTTCACCACGGCGCAAACCCGCAATATTTAGACCGGAATTACGGTGGAATCCTGGTGACCTGGGACAAAATTTTCGGCACTTTCGAACCAGAACTACGTCGAGTGAAGTATGGCCTCACCAAGAACATCCAAACGTTCAACCCCCTGCGAATCGAAGGCCACGAGTTCATTGCCACCGCCCGAGACGTGCTCAAGGCCAAGGGTTGGAAAAACAAAGTCGGCCATCTCTTTCGCGGTCCAGGCTGGAAGCCGATCTCGCCACAATAATTTACCAACCCCTACTGCTAGGCCCTAGAGTTACGCCGTGACTGATCCAAGCTCTCCTGTAGAAAACGCCCTCGAAGAAGGCACCGCTCTCACGCTTGATTTTACAAAGCTCATCCAAATTGGAATGGCCGACCAGCAAGTCGTACCGGTCGTATTGGTCGATCACGAAAGTGATGAGGTGCTGTTTGTGGGTTATGCCAACCAACTGGCCCTTTCGGCCACCCTCGAACGCCAACAGGCTGTTCTGTGGTCCACCTCCCGTAACGAGCTTTGGCACAAAGGCGCCACCTCAGGCGACACTTTGTCCCTGGTTGAGGTTCGCGTGAACTGCGAGCAGAACTCACTGATGTACCGGGTCCGGGTCGATGGAAGCGGATCGTGCCACACCTCCAACGCCGATGGCGCCAGTCGCGACGGTTGCTACTACCGCGCCCTTGACGACACCACCACACTCCGATTTGTGTAGCGCACCTTGACTCAGCAATCACCCGGCGAACTCGGCAATACCCAAGCCTAAATATTCGGTGTTGATGCCGGCCCGACTATATGGCGGCCATCGGGTCGACCGCCAGAATACTGCCGCCCAAGTAGTGGTACCCCGTACGGGATTTGAACCCGTGTTACCGGCGTGAGAGGCCAGCGTCCTAGGCCGCTAGACGAACGGGGCAAGGACCACACTTAACTTTGTGGAGCTCGGAGAGGAGGACTCGAACCCCCAATAACTGGACCAGAACCAGTTGTGTTGCCTATTACACCATCTCCGAATGAATCGACATCCGATCCTATCGCAATAGGCGAATTAGCCAACCGAATATTTGTCCCTCCCGCGGATATCGACAGGGCTCAAGGGTTAACGCAGATTCGATAGACGGCGGAAACCAAAGGGGCGTCCTAGAACGACTCCTGCGGTCTCACGGGCTAGCTCACGAAACGATGAGGTGCCGCCCGCCGAAGAAAAGTCGGCCTCTAGACCTACGTCCTCGGCAATAAGTCGTGACCGTAGTGCGTGATAGGCATCGGACACGATGACTATGTCGTTGATTCCTCGATCGTTGAGCACCGCTCGAGTGGCAGACAGCTGTTCCCACGTGTTCTTGCCATCAACCACCACCACTAAATCCTCATCGGGCACGCCAAGCTCTCGAAGAAACTCATAGCCAGTAAATCCCTCGGTGAATCGGTCACCCTCTTGATTACTACCAGTCGTCACTATCAACTCAGCTTTGCCCGCCTCGTACAGGGCAAACCCATGGCGGAGTCGACGCTCAAAGACCGGCGAAGGATCGCCGTCATATTGGGCCGCCCCCAAAATGACAACAGCAGAGGCGGAGCCATCAAATGATGCGGTGGATGCACGCTGCACTTGCACAAACGAAGCCAACACATACAAACCACAAAAAAGCAGCGACATCCCAACCAGCCATCGAACCCGCCGGAACCCCCTGCGGGGATGCTTCACGGTTCGCTAGTTTCCATTAGCCCAACTGGGTCCGAGCAATTTCAAGCCTACGCCGCACTTCGCCACGGTCGAGAAGCACAATCGACTCAAACAACGGCGGGCCAACCGTCCGACCCGTCACCGCGACTCGGATTGGCGCTTGGGCCTTTCCGAGTTTAAGTTCGTTCGCCTCACCCACCGACAAGACCAGGTTGTACATGCCTTCTTGGGTCCAGTCGACGTCACCAATTCCGGCGATCACGCCGTCGAGCATTTCGCGAGACGCCTTGCCGTTGACCATCGTCTTTTCCCACGACTTTTCATCGGTAGGGGCATCGTCAAACATGAGCCAATCGATGAAACTTGGCGCCTCGGCCAAGGTGCGTACCTTGGACTGAATGATCTCAGCGAGAGCCTCAAACACCTCGGGTCGATACTGCTCAGATGTCCAAGGCGCCCGATCGGTGAGCCAAGGTTGTACGCGCGTTTTGAAATCATTGATTTCGAGGTCGCGGATGTAGCTGGCATTGATGTGACCCAGCTTCTTCATGTCGAAGAAAGCGGGTGCCTTGTTTACATCCTCAAGCGAGAACAACTCGATGATCTCGCTTACGGGCCGAATCTCGACATCATCGGGAGGACCCCAACCAAGTAACGCCAGATAGTTGACCATCGCCTCAGGAATGTAACCCTGTGCTTCGAAATCGGACAGGGCGACGGAACTTTTACGCTTCGACAACTTTTTGCGATCTTCGCCGACCAGTAAGGGTAAGTGGGCATAGGTTGGCGGCTCGCCGAACCCCAATGCGTCCCACAGCAGCCGCACCTTGGGCGTGGTGTTGAGCAAATCCTCGCCCCGAACAACGTGAGTAATGCCCATCTCGGCATCATCGACGGCGTTAGCTACAAGAAACACCGGAGTGCCATTGCTGCGACGGATGACGAAATCTTCGAGATCGCGGTTGGCGAACTCGACCTGACCCCGGACCACATCGTCAACCACAGTCGTGCCCTCGCGGGGAACCCGGAATCGCACCACGGCACCTTCGCCGTCGCTCATATCACGATCCGCACAGAATGCGTCGTAACCCGGTTTGCCGCCTCGTTCCTTATGGCGAGCATCGATTGCGTCGCGCGAACAATCACAAAAGTAGGCATCACCAGATTCGAGAAGCTGCTGCACCGCATCGAGGTACAACTGCGTGCGCTGCGACTGGTAGTACGGACCCTCGTCCCAGTCGATACCTAGCCACTTGAGCGGTTCGGTAATTGCGTCGTAGAACTCGGGTTTCGCCAACTCGGCATTGGTGTCTTCGATACGCAACACCATCGTGCCCCCGTGGTGGCGCGCATGGAACCAGTTAAAAAGGGCCGACCGGGCCGAGCCGACGTGGAGAAAACCCGTCGGGGCTGGGGCAAATCGAACGCGTGGTGTAGTCATTTTGATCTCCATTGCACAACAACAGTGGTCAGGTTAGCGCCTACCGCTACGGTCACTCGGGCGCCTGTAGCGCACGAAAAGCAGGCAGGCCCCGTAAAGCCGCAAGGTCGTCGTCGGAATCGATCAGCGAAATATCCGGCAATCCCCGTTGGACAGCAGATTGCAACCACTGCACAGCAAGGTCATGCTGACCGAGCCTGGCCAGCGAGCAAGCTGCATTGAAGGCAACCAGACCATCGGCATTTGGCTCGCGTTCGTACGCGGTAGCTGCCAAATTGACCGCAACTTCGTAAAGCCCCAACTCGTGGGCCGTCGCCTGGGCGGAAGCCATAATCCCCAGCACATTGGGCACTGTTGATGGTTGCCCCACACCGATGCTTCGCAACAGTCCGGGGAGGTCCGCCAACCGCCCGCTGCTGTCAAGACCAATTACCAAATGGCGCGCCGCCAACGGTGAAGGAGCTCGCCGGAAGGCCTCAATGAGCGAATCGACGCCCCGCTCTCCTTGCGAAGCCAACGTCTCAACCAGAAATGTTGCACTCGGCATGTTGTCCGCCGCATGGCCGAGGATTGTCCTTGCCGCGGACTGGTCACCAAGTCGAGCATGATGCTCAGCCAACATGGACCGAACAACTGGTCCAATCTGTTGTTCGTTCGCAAATGCCTCGAGTGGCTTAATGGCCGTCGAATCGCCGACCATTAGACGTTGCTGCAAAGCGGACACTTCGGTGGCGATATCGCGCTGAGAACTAAACCGACTCATACGTCGCCAATTCCCGAAGCTCTGCGTCGACAACATGGCGAACAACACCGGACCGAACAAAAAGCCAATAAAGAACATTGCTACGCCAGCGACCACTCCGGTAATCCCCGAAATGAGATAGCCACGCCGGGTACGAGTAAATTCGTCGCCCGGCAGCGCTTCTACGACCAGGCGGCCGCCATCCAAAGGAAGGACAGGAAGCAGGTTGGCCAGGCTCCACCCAATGTTCATCCACAGTGCAATCGAAATGGCATAAGTGGCAAGGTCATCATCGACGCGAGGCCAAAAGGTATCTGGTTGGGCAATCAGCCATACCAATGCACCGGCAAACAAGCCCGCCCCTGGACCAGCCATTATCACTATGGCCGTGCGACGTCGACCCACCGCGGTGGTGAACCCTGGGGCGGTCATCCCACCCAATCCACGTAGCTCGATGGTTGGCTTGCCGCCAAACATCGCCGCCGCTGTGGCGTGGCCGAACTCATGAAGCAAAATCGACGCAACCCCGATGGACACAAATACCGCGACGCGTGGCCCGGTCGTGTCTTGACCAAAAATCGCCAGCAGTCCTAGAACAAACAGTACCGAGGGCGCGATTTTGATCGGGATGCCCCCCAGACGAAACGAAAGTTCATTGCTAGCCACAGATCGACCGTACCGCTCTAGTACGCACTGCGGTGAGACATCGCGGCAATCGGCTAACTCTCGTCTTCGGTGAGCATCAAGCCAAACACAATTGAATCGATAAGGGCCTGCCAACTGGCCTCAACAATGTTCTCCGACACACCAATGGTGGTCCAACGGGTAGAGCCGTTCGTGCTTTCGATAAGCACCCGGGTGACCGCCCCCGTGCCTTCGCCCGCCGAGAGCACACGAACCTTAAAATCAGTAAGTTTGATGGTCTCGAACGCAGGATAGCGACCGCTAATTGCTGCGGCAAGAGCCGCGTGCAAGGCATTTACCGGTCCGTTCCCTTCGCCCGTGGCAATGATGCGTACGCCATCCACGAGCAGTTTGACCGTTGCTTCGGTCTCCATGTCAACGGCGACGTCATTCCAGGCTCGGGCCCCGGCGCCGGATCGGTGCTCGGTGTTGACGCGGAAGGATTCCAGTTGGAAGAAGTCGTGTTCCCATCCCGCGGCACCGCGCAACAAAAGTTCAAGTGATGCCTCGGCAACTTCGAAGTGATAGCCCTCGTGCTCGAGCCGTTTCATTGTTTCGACGACCGCACCGATCTGTGCTTTGTCGAGTTCGAGCCCATATTCGCGCATCTTAAGATCGATCGTGGCCCGACCCGAAAGGTCCCCGACCAACAACCGAGTGCCATTACCAACAGACGCCGGATCGACATGTTCGTAGCTGTCGGGGCGACGCGCTATGGCCGAAGTATGAAGGCCAGCTTTGTGAGCGAAGGCCGAACTGCCTACGTAGGGCAACTGATGTTGTTGGGGCATATTCATCAGTTCAGCGATGCTATGGCTGACATTTGACAGGTTGGCCATGGATGCCTCAGGCAGCGTTTGGATTCCCATTTTGAGCGACAGGTTTGGCACAAGTTGGGTGATGTCGCAGTTGCCGGTGCGCTCGCCGTAACCGTTCATGGTCACCTGCACCTGGGTGGCACCGTTAACGACACCAGCGATAGCGTTGGCGGTAGCACAGCCAGTGTCATTTTGGGTGTGCATCCCGATGCTGATGCCATCGAAATGTCGCACCATTTGGGCGACAATTGGGCCAATTTCGTGCGGCAGTGTGCCCCCGTTGGTGTCACACAAAACAAGTGCATCAGCGCCATTTACCGCGGCGGCTTCCATGACACGAAGGGCAAATTCGGGATTGCGTTTAAACCCATCAAAAAAGTGTTCGCCGTCGAAGAAAACATCGAGCCCTTGATCTTTAAGGAACTTGACCGAGTCTCCCACCATGGCGACGGCCTCATCGAGCGTCGTCCGCAGTGCATGTTCAACGTGATAATCCCAGGTCTTACCAACAATGCAGGCAACCCCAGCGCCGCTGTTGGCCACCACTTCGAGCGTGGCATCTTGATCGACTTTGCCCATTGGTCGGCGAGTACTTCCAAAGGCCACGAGACGAGCGGTAGTGAGATCGAGTTCGGTTTTGGCCCGGGCAAAGAACTCTTCGTCTTTAGGGTTGGCGGCCGGGTAGCCACCCTCGATGTAATGCACCCCAAGCTCATCGAGCTTGCGCGCGACTTTGAGTTTGTCGTCGGCGTTAACCGAGATGCCCTCGAACTGCACCCCATCGCGCAAGGTTGTGTCGAAAATCTCAACGGCAGCAGGCCACGCCGGGCTGTACTTCGGCGACCGATCGACCGGCGGGGCTTCGTTGGTGCTATCACTCATGTCTGGCTCCTTAACTTCCGGCTACCAATGCAGCAATAGCGTCGCCAATTTCGGTGGTGGAACCGCTCATTTTGACGGACTCGGCGCAGGCCGCACGGATACGGTCTCCCGCATCGGTCTCGCCCAGGTGATCGAGCATCAGCGCCGCTGACAAAATCGCGGCGATGGGATTGGCCAGATTCTGACCCGCTATATCAGGAGCAGAGCCGTGCACAGGCTCGAACATCGACACGCCCTCCGGGTTCAAGTTGGCCGAACTGGCCAGACCAATTCCGCCGCTAACGGCTCCACCAAGATCGGTGAGGATGTCGCCGAATAGGTTGTCGGTGACAATTACGTCGTAACGCTGCGGGTCTTGTACGAAGTAGATGCACGCCGCATCAACGTGGTTGTAGGCCGTCTCAACATCGGGGAATTCGGCCGCAACTTCGTTAAAGGTGCGGTCCCAGAGATCGCCTGAAAAAGTAAGCACGTTGGTCTTGTGCACCATGGTGAGGTGCTTGCGGGGGCGACTCTGCGCCAGTTCGAAGGCGTAACGAATACAACGTTCGACACCATGACGGGTATTAACCGAACCCTGTGTGGCGATCTCGTTGATGGTGTTCTTGCGGAGGAAGCCGCCCTCACCTGCGTAGGTACCTTCGGTGTTCTCACGAATCACGACGAACTCGTGGGAGCCATCGAGCACAAAGGGACGCTGGTTTATGTACAGATCCAGCGAAAACCGCATATTCAGGAGCAGACCGCGTTCGATTACCCCCGGCGGCACATCGGGTGTACCCACGGCACCCAGGTAGAGCGCATCAAGCCCTCGCCATTCCTCGATCGTTTCGTCGGACAACACCACACCGTCACGTAAGTACCGTTCGCCGCCGAGGTCGTAGTGCGTGGTGTCGAGAGTGACACCGGCTGCCGCAATAACCTTGAGACCCTCAGGAATGACTTCGTGTCCGATGCCGTCGCCGGGGATGATGCCTACTCGGTGGTTTGTCATGGTGTTGTTCCTATCGGGCTTGGCCCTAGTAATTAGGGTAGAGAACGAAAAAACCGCCCACACAGTGGACGGTGAATTAGCGCACGGGGTTGGCCGTGCGCTACAAAATAATAATGATCGCTGTGGCGAGCGAGGTGGGGCGCAATGAGCGGTCCATGGCCCAAGTCTTGCGGATGTAATAGCAAACGTCAACCAAGCCAGCATTCAATAAGTGATCGCAACCCTATGCGCGGTGCCGATACCCTTTCTAGATGGCTGAGCCAACCAAACTTTCCCAAACCGCACACGACCGCCTCCAGGCCGAGCATAAAGAGCTAACCGGCATAGGTCGTATCGATATTGCCCGCAAGATCGAGACCGCCCGAGAACTCGGCGATCTCTCCGAAAACGGCGACTACCACGCTGCCAAAGAGCACAAAGGCAAGATGGAGGGGCGCATTATGCACCTCGAATCGTTGCTTGAGGATGCCATTATCGTCGACGGCGCCGACACCGATCAGGTTTCCGAGGGCTGCGTCGTGTCCATTCTCTACGAAGGCGACACCCACCCTGAACAGTTCCTCATTGGCTCCATCGAAGAGCGTCGCGAGGGTGTCGATGTCATGTCCCCCGGCTCACCGCTGGGTGCCGCGCTCCTTGGCGCCAAACCGGGCGAGACCGTCGATTTCCAAACCCCTACGGGCATGGCGCTCAGCGTAAAGGTTGTCGCAATCAGCGAGTAGCTATGGCCGAACGTTCCGAGACGATCACACGCATTCGGGAAGCCCCCGAACTTGCACCAGGACGCAAACTCCATTTGCCTGGACGCGGCACCATCATGGTCCGCGATGAGGGACCCCGCGACGGTATTCCTGTTGTGATGTCCCATGGTTGGACCGTCACTGCCGACCTCAACTACTTCGCGCAGTACGCAGAGCTAGCCAAGACGTACCGGGTCATTGCCTTTGACCATGCTGGTCATGGTTCGGGACTCCGTCCTCGTGGACGCGTCAGCGTGAAACGTCTGTCCGAAGACACCATTGCCGTAGTCGATGCCCTCGGAATCGATCAATTCGTCATGTTCGGTTATTCCTTAGGCGGCACCGTGGCGCAGTTAATGGCACGCGACCACGCCCACCGCATGGCGGGCATGGTGCTCTCGGCCACCCGGTCACGCTTTCGCACGTCGGATCTTCGCGTGTGGCCGGCCATCATGGCCACCATCGCTGGCGCCATCCGCATCGCTCCTCAACCATTAGTCGACGGCGTGTTTACCCGCATCCTGGCCAAACGCACCGAAGGTCTGCACCCTTGGGGCACTTTTCAGGTCAGTCAGCACGATCCTCGATCGCTCATCGAAACCGGCGCTTCTTTGTTCAACTTCGACTCAACCGATTGGATCCGCGGAATACGCATTCCAACGGCGGTAGTAATCACCGAGGACGACGACAAGATTCCTGCCAAGGCACAACGGGCCCTGGCTGATCTCATCCTGGGAGCGAGTCTGCACCCCACTCCAGGAATGCACGATGCACCCCTCGTTGTCCCCGAGACCTACAACGTTGCATTGATGCAGGCACTCGACTCAGTAGTGAGTCGCCTCTAGCCCACCCCTTTCATCGTCCTTTCATCGTCCTTTCATCGTTCTGGGAGTGTGGGAACTGCGGAACGCAGTTCCCACACTCCCAGAACGATAAATTTGGGGCGCGGTGGGTTGGGCGCGGCTAGGGACCATCAGCTGGACAGGGACCATCAGCTGGGCAAGAACCATCGGCTGGACAGGCACCATCGGCCGTATAGTCACCACCATGCGCACAACTTCCCTTGGCCAGATGACTGCGGAGGGAACCAACACCGGTAGCTTCGCTCCATCGGACTGGGGTCTTCTGCTGGCCACAGCCGGGATCTGGGGATCATCGTTCCTATGGATCTCAATCGGCCTCGAATCGCTTAGCCCAGCAGCAATAGCTTTCGTTCGGCTGGCACTCGGAGGGATAGCACTCTCGCTGTATCCCCCGGCCCGTCGGCCGGTAGACCGCGAAGCGTGGCCCATAATTGCCTTGATTGCCCTAGTCGGTAACGCCGGACCCGCGGTGTTGTACGGCATGGCGCAACAGCGAGTTGAGTCGTCGGTCGCGGGGATGATCACCGCCACCACACCCCTTTGCATACTCGCCATTTCTATTCTTATGCTTCGCCGAAGTCCCGGGACCAACCAGGTTCGTGGTCTTTTGGTAGGTTTCGCGGGCGTCATCACAATGGCTACCCCCAACGTGACCGGAGCCGACGCTCAACCCGTCGGGGTGGCTCTTCTACTCGTCGCCGTATTTGGCTACGGGATTTCCAGCAACGTGACTGTTCCACTCCAGCAGAAATACGGCGGACCTGCCGTCATCATGCGAGCCCTCTTTCTGGGCACGCTTGTCCTGGCCCCTTGGGGCGGTTCCGAGGCAATCCGCTCGAGTCCAACCCGCAATTCGCTCGTCGCAGTAATCATCCTGGGTGTCGTCGGCACCGGAATAGCGAGGGCGATGTCTGCTTCCCTTGGCGGCAGCACCGGCGCCAGCCGAGCTGCACTGATCGGTTACATCGTCCCCATCGTGGCAATCGTCCTAGGTGTTGTTTTCCGAGATGAAACAGTGGAGGCCGCAGAAATAGCCGGAACTGTTCTCATCTTGTGCGGAGCGTTCCTCATCAGCCGAAAACAATTAGATAGGCGCCCATCAGTCCCAACCAGCTAAGTCAATGCCGCCGCGATTGTGGTAGCCGCCCTCATGACAGCAACGCCGTGCAGATTCCCCGGTTTTGTGCTCATGCGTTCGATGGGGCCAGACACGCTCACCGCCGCTACAACATCACCGCCAACGATGACCGGTGCACTTACCGACGCTACGCCAGTTTCTCGTTCGGCGACGCTGTCGAGCCAACCTCCTGGTCCCGGGTCGGATCCATCCAGGATCCGTCCGCCCGATCCCTTACCTAGCGGCAAGACCGCTCCGGTCCGCACAATCGTGCGTAGTCCATGCGGTGATTCCAATGAAGCTATACACACCCGTGTGTCGGCTTCAACTACATACAGTTGGGCACTCTCGCCAGTGCTGTCTCGCAATGCCGCCAGAGCTGGCAGGGCCCGCTCGGCCAACGACATTTCTCCTACGGCTTGGGCCAAACTTATCGCCCGGTAGCCAATGACATATCGACCGTCGTTGTCTTTACGCAGAAGTCCATGCGCTTCAAGCGCTGACGCCAACCGGTGGGCTGTGGCACGCGAGAAGCCAGTGGAAGTTACAAGCTCGGCCAAGGACCGTTTTTGTCGTTCTACGACAGAAATGATGGTCATTGCCTTGTCGATTACGCCAACGCCGCTTATCGTAGATTCCATACAACGGGATTATTGTCCCAATATATGAGAACGTCAACTACCTCCGGGGAAATAATCATGGGAAAGACCCTTAGCCAGAAAGTTTGGGAGCAACACGTCGTCCGCACTGGCGGCGGCCAGCCCGACCTCCTCTACATCGACCTCCACCTCATTCATGAGGTCACATCCCCGCAGGCCTTCGATGGCCTACGCATTACCAAGCGTCCCGTGCGTCGCCCCGACCTCACGATCTCCACCGAGGATCACAACATCCCCACCAAAGACATCCATCTTCCTATCGAAGATCCGGTGTCACTCAAGCAGGTGCAGACGCTACGTGACAACTGCAAAGAATTCGATATCCGCTTGTTCTCGATGGGCGATCCCAACAATGGCATCGTGCATGTGGTCGGTCCTGAGTTGGGTCTCACCCAACCTGGAATGACCGTCGTATGCGGCGATAGTCATACCTCCACCCATGGTGCATTCGGAGCGATTGCCTTCGGCATCGGCACCAGCGAGGTCGAGCACGTGCTCGCCACCCAGACGTTGCCTCAACCAGCGCAAGAGACCATGTCCATCACAGTCAATGGCGAACTTCCCGAGGGCTCTACTGCCAAAGACGTCGTGCTGGCAATCCTCGGCAAAGTAGGCACCGGCGGCGGCATTGGGGCCATCGCGGAATTTCGCGGACCAGTTATCGAAGCCCTTTCGATGGAAGGTCGCATGACCGTGTGCAACATGGCCATCGAGTTCGGGGCCAAAGCTGGACTCATCGCCCCAGACCAAACCACTTTCGACTACCTCAAAGGCCGTCCGCACGCTCCCGCCGGCGACGACTGGGATACCGCTGTCGCGGCATGGACCGAACTTAACACCGACGACGATGCCGTCTTTGACCGTGAGGTCGTCCTCGACGGTTCGACGATCAAACCCCACGTCAGTTGGGGTACCAACCCTGGCCAGGTCATCGAAGTTGGTGCGCAAATCCCGTCGCCAAGCGACTTCGCCGACCCCGCCGACCAAGACGCCGCCCAACGTGCTCTCGAATACATGGGCTTCGAGGCGGGCACCCCAACGAACGAGATCAAAGTCGACACCGTATTTATCGGGTCCTGTACGAACAGTCGCATCGAAGACCTCCGGGCCGCCGCAGCCGTCGTCAAGGGCCACAAGGTCAAAGACGGCATGCGCACGCTTGTCGTACCCGGTTCTGGCCTCGTCAAAGCCCAAGCCATCGAAGAGGGACTCGACCAGATATTCCTCGAAGCCGGTTTCGACTGGCGCGAACCGGGGTGCTCGATGTGCCTCGCTATGAACCCCGACAAACTCGCCGTTGGCGAACGTTGTGCCAGCACAAGTAACCGTAACTTCGAAGGACGTCAGGGTCGAGGCGGCCGCACGCACCTCGTATCGCCTGAGGTGGCCGCAGCCACGGCCATCATGGGCACCTTTGCTACCCCCGCCGACTTGGAGGCATAACGATCATGGATGCAGTACAAGTAGTACAAGGTCGTGCCGTTCCGCTAAACCGCTCCGATGTTGACACCGACCAAATCATTCCTTCCGATTGGCTCAAGCGCGTCGAACGCACCGGCTTCGAAAAGGGCCTTTTCTCTGAGTGGCGCGACGACACCAGTTTCGTGCTCAACCAGGAGGAATACATCGGCGCCAATATCTTGCTTGGCGGCCCGAACTTCGGTACGGGTTCCTCGCGCGAGCATGCGGTATGGGCTATTCAGCAATACGGTTTTGCCGCGGTTGTGTCGTCTCGATTTGGACCGATCTTTAAGAACAATTGCACTAAAAATGGTTTGGTACCGGTCGAGATTGATCAGGAGACCGTTGCCGCACTCATGCGTGCTGTCGAGGACGATCCCGATCTGGAGATCACCATCGATGTTGCCCGAAGGTCAATCGAAGCGCCCGCCGTGGACATCAGCGCCCACTTCGAACTCAGCGCCTCGGTTATCGAGCGTTTCCTTGAAGGCCTCGACGACATCGGTATCACCATGCGCAGCACCGACTCCATCGACAGCTATGAGTCCAACCGGCCCCCGTGGAAGCCTGTCACCAAATAGCGCCACCCCTCTCCTCAGGTTCCTGCGAGTCGTTCCCCTTCGCACAACGACGAATCTCAGGTATTTCGCATCATCTGTGAGGAAATTTCCCGTCCGGGGAACCAGGACCATTGATGCCAGCGTCGTACTGTTGACTCAACCCGCCACCGAGGTTCACCATGCGCAAATTCATCCCCACACTTATTGCTATCGCACTCCTTGCAAGTTCTTGCTCTAGCAATATTGACCTAAGTGGCTCGCCCATTGACGAGGCCCCTACCCCGGATTCCAGCGCCCTTCCGAGCGACGATCCCGTCGTAACTCTCGACAACATTGACCTCGTTGCCCGTCTATTTCCCTTCGCCCAGTGCGCCGCCTTCCTTGACTATGTGCAGGGTGAGGCAGCCGAACGGGTGGGCCCGTACGGCCTCAATAACTACGGCGGCTATGGCGGCTTCCCGATTACAGAGCGGGCCTTCGACCAACCAGCCGATGCTGCCGCCGACGAGGCGCAAAATGCTCCAGCAGAAGAGCCAGCCAGCGCTCCGGCTGTCGAGGCCTCACTAGATGCAGGCGAATCCGCGACCGGCGGATCCGACGACACCGCAAGTAACCCAACATTTTCCGGCACCAACGTACAAGAACAGGGCGTCGACGAACCCGACATCGTCAAAACCGACGGCAACATCATTGTGACGTTGTCCAACAACATGTTCACCGTGGTCGATGTCAGCGCCGGAGATCCAGCCATCCTTGGATCGCTACGAATCGACGATGGTTGGATTTCAGAATTCTTCTTAGGGGGCGACAAATTGATCGCCGTTGGCGAAGGCAACGAAAGCTTCACCTCCAACGACTCTGTCTCTATATCGAATACGTCGTCCGTCGACCCGACCCCTCAAATTCAAGAACTGGACAGCGATGCTGGTGTTCCTGAACCTGACTTTGCCACCGAGCCAGCCATCGTCGGGGACGAGAATTACCCCGTAGACGGATACTGGGTACAGACCGCGAAGGTGTGGACTGTCGACCTATCCAGCGCTCCTCGGGTAGAAGAAACATTAAACATCGAAGGTCGTTACCTATCCGCTCGGGCGGTAGACGGCAATATTCGCATCGTCACTACCTCCTCCCCGAACGCACTTCCATTTCTCTACCCGCAGAACCAGTCGGGTGAAGATAGAGCAGAGCAGGCCAACCGAGAGATCGTCGCCGAGTCCGTGCTTGCCGATTGGCTGCCTAACTTCGAGCGTCTCAGTGCCAACGGCGACGTCATTGCTTCGGGCCCACTCACTTCATGTGATCAGATTCATCGCCCCGAAGCATTCGCTGGATTCGAAATGTTGACCGTGACTGGCATCGGTACCGATGGCGATCTAACACCTACCTCAACGGCAGTACTTGCCGCCGGTGAAACGGTCTACGCCAGTACCGAATCACTTTATGTTGCCACGACTCGCTGGCCCGAATGGGGCATCTCAGAGACCGACGAATTCGAAGACGCCTACACCACTTCAATTCACAAGTTCGCGACCAGCGACGATGGCTCGGCTACCTACGGAGGGTCCGGATCCGTACGCGGCCACCTTCTCAGCCAGTTCTCCATGAGCGAATACGACGGCAACCTACGCATTGCAACTACCGACGGGTCTCCTTGGGGTAACGCGGCCAATTCGGAAAGTTTCATCACCATTCTTGCCGACGGCGGAGAAACGCTCAATGGAATCGGCCAGGTAGGGAACATGGGAAATGGCGAAGAGATATTTGCCGTCCGTTTCGTCGATGAAACCGCTTATGTCGTGACGTTTCGCCAGGTAGATCCCTTCTACGTCGTCGATCTAAGTGACCCCACTAGCCCGGTGGTTCGTGGCGAACTGAAAATCCCTGGCTACTCCTCCTATCTCCATCCAATTGGCGACGGATTGGTCCTGGGGGTCGGTCAAGATGCTGATACGAACGGTCGCACCCAGGGAGCGAAGGTCTCCCTCTTCGATGTCTCGGATCCAACCAACCCGGTAGAACTGGACACGTGGGTCGAAATCGATGGGTATAGCGATGTCGAATGGGACCACCGCGCTTTCACCTGGTGGGCGCCAGAAAATATGGCGATCCTGCCGGTGTCATCGTGGCAAACCGGTTTTTTCGGTGCGGTAGTTCTTGAAGTAACACGAAACGGCGGCATCAGTGAACTGGGCCGGGTAGATCAGGTCGACGATAAATCTGAGGTTGGTTCCCACGACTGCACCGAGGTTGAACCCGCTAACCGAGCAACGACCTATGAGGAAGCACGATCAGAGTTGGACTACGTCCTCCTTGACGGGGGGAAGATCGTGGCCTGTGAACCGGGCGGCACCGCCAATCCAGTTGTCGGATTTTGGTGCCAAGGCGGCATTCCGTTTAATGAGCTCAAAGACGTCTTTGGCGTCGATCCTCTCGAATACGAAGGAACGCTCAACACACCCCTCAAGGCCGACGCTGAACTGTTCTTGTGCTGGCCCAACTACAACGGCGATCCCATTAACCGCACGTTGATTGTCAACGACGATCTTTGGACCATGTCGTGGCGTTACCTCCAAGCCCACGATCTCGCAGACCTTACCCAGGGCCCCCGGTTTGAAATCGACTAGACCCACACGGAGAGCGCACCGTGCGCTCTCCGTCTAAGCTCACAGCATGAAACGGATATTCAAACGACTCGTCGTAGTAGTCGCAGGATTAGTCGCTGCCTCTGCTTTCGCCAAGCAACGCAAAGCAACGGCCTACCAAAACGCCGAGCGCGGCGAATCCGAGTGGCCCCCGCTCGCTATGGCACCAACCACTAAGGCCGCCAGCGCTCCTGAAACCACCGTCGCTGACTCTGCGGCAGATCCAACAACGGGCTGGGTCGCCCCAGACGCCGAAGGTGACTGTCCGATTTCTCACCCCGTAAAGGGCAAAGTACGTAGCGGCATCTACCACGTTGAAGGCAATACCGCATGGGAACGCACCAACGCTGACCGCTGCTACCTAAGCCCCGAGGCGGCCGAGGCTGACGGCTACCGCGCCGCCAAGACTTAGCAGTTAGGCGTTAACGGCAAACTCGACTGGTTTGCCGGACAGTGCCGCCAGGACCTGATCGGCAATCGCATCGCCTGCTTTGTCTTGGGCCTCAGCTGTGGAAGCACCCAGATGGGGAGCCACAACAACAGATGGCAAGGCAAATAACGGCGATTCGGTAGTTGGTTCAGTTTCCCAAACATCTATGCCTGCGCCCGCAATTTGACCTGAAGCGATCGCCTCGGCCAAGTCGGCCTCGTTGACAATGCCACCTCGGGCGACATTGATAACCCGCAATGTGGCTTTGGCCTTCGCCAGGAACGCAGCATCGATGAGGTTGGTCGTGTCGGGGGTCTTCGCCACATGCAACGTAAGAAAATCTGCTCGCGCAGCAATTTCGTCGAGACTTACAAGCTCGACGCCGGCTTCGGCGGCCGATTCTTGGGTGACGTAGGGGTCATAGCCAATAAGGCGCATGTCGAATGCTGCCGCGCGTGTCGCGACCAACCGACCGATTCGACCCAAGCCAACAATTGCCAGCGTCTTACCCTGCAACTCCACACCCGACCAGGCCGAACGTTCCCACCGGCCCTGAGTCAGCGCACTATGCGCCTGAGGAAGATTACGGGCCGTAGCCAAAATGAGCGCCAACGTCTGTTCGGCCGCAGAAACCACATTCGACAGTGGCGCATTAGCGACCAGGACGCCGGCTTCGGTAGCAGCGGCCACGTCGACGTTGTCCAAGCCAACTCCGGCGCGGCCAACCAGCACCAGATCCTTGCCGGAGTTAATGACCTGAGCAGTAACCGTGGTAGCAGACCGGATGATGAGCGCCTGCGCCCCGACTACTGCCTCGATGAGTTCTTCGGGGGACAACCCAACCTGGATATCGACCTCGTGGCCAGCATCACGCATGCGTTGCAACGCAGGTTCGGCAATCTTTTCAGCAACAAGAATTCGGGCCATAACGACATGATGGCGCGGTCAAATTGAAATACCACCTTTTTGGTCAAGCATTCATCTGGGAGGCCCATAGATAGTTGCCCTTGGTCGGGGCCAAGCTTCTAATCGCCGAATTTGGGGCACAATACGCAACATGGAATCAGCCGGCACCTATCAACACGGATCACGCCCGTGGACTGCCGCTACTGATACCCATAGCGAGACCCTCCTGGTTCCGTTGGGCTCAACGGAACAGCATGGACCCCACCTACCTTTCGACACCGACACTCGCATCGCGTGTGCCGTTGCCGACCATGCCGCGGCGATGTGCTCCGCTGTGGTCGTTGCACCAGCCGTTGCGTACGGCTCCAGCGGCGAACATCAAGCCTTCCCGGGAACACTTTCGATCGGCAATGAGGCGCTCGCCTTCCTACTGACCGAATTAGGGCGCTCGGCGCTCCCCCAGTTTGGTCACGTCGTCATCGTCAACGGACACGGGGGCAACCACACCGCCGTAACCGCAGCAATAGCCACCCTGACCCACGAACAGCGTTCTGCATCAGCCTGGTGGCCGTCGATCCCCAAAAGCGATGCCCACGCTGGTCGAACCGAGACCTCACTCATGCTCGCTATAGGCCCCGAATCGGTGGATCTTGCTGCTGCCGAAGCCGGTAACACCACACCCATCGCTGAACTCATTCCCGATCTGATCGCCGACGGAGTTCAGCCTCATGCTCCGAATGGCATTATGGGCGACCCCGCCGGGGCTTCAGCACGCGAAGGCTCCGACCTGTTGGACCGCCTGGTGTTGTCGCTAGTTGACCACATCGAAGCCCATCGATCGAGCAACTAACTCGAGTCGCTGGATCCAGCGGAAGCAGATTTGCGGCGTCTGACTCGACCCGAACCCCAGATATGGGCTTCACTAGAGAAACAACTCACGTCCACAGGGGGACACTGTGAAGGTACAAGCCGCAATATTGCGCGAAATCAACACCAGCTGGAGCGTCGAAGAAATCGAACTCGACCCACCACGCGAACGCGAAGTTCTCGTCAAGATGGTTGCCGCCGGCATGTGTCACTCCGACGAACACACACTCACCGGCTCCATGCCGGCACCCATGCCACTCATTGGTGGCCATGAGGGCGCCGGCATCGTAGTAGAGCTGGGTCCGGGAGTTACCTCCCTCGAGGTAGGCGACCACGTCGCCACTAGCTTCATCCCATCATGTGGTCGGTGCAAGTGGTGCGCCAGCGGTCAGCAAAACCTTTGCGACCTTGGTGCCCACCTCCTCGAACCCGGCATGATGCCCGACATGTCGTTCCGCACCCACGCGCACGATGGCGATGTCAGCCCGATGCTCAAGCTCGGCACATTCGCCGATCACATCGTGGCCAGCGAAGACAGCCTGGTGAAAGTCAACAAAGACCTAGATCTGGCGGCCGTTTCGCTGCTCAGTTGCGGTGTAGCCACCGGCTGGGGTTCTGCTGTTCACCGGGCCGAAGTTGGCGCCGGCGACATCACTATCATTGTCGGCATTGGCGGCATTGGCTCAGCTGCTGTCCAGGGCGCCAGGATGGCTGGCGCCACGCGTATCATCGCGGTCGACCCCATTGAAAGCAAGCGTGAGTTGGCGATGGAGTTTGGCGCTACCCACACCGCGGCGTCGATGGAAGAGGCGATGGAGGTCGTCATGCCACTCAGCAACGGCCAAGGTGCCGACCAGGTACTCCTAACAGCCGGCGTTGTCGAAGGAACCATGTTGGCTCCTGCTATGGCTCTGGTCCGCAAAGGCGGCACGTGCGTAGTCACTGGTCTGGGTCCGCTCGACGATTTCAACACGCCGTTCTCCCTCTTCGACCTCACCTTGTCCAACAAGGAGATCAAGGGTTCGTTGTTTGGTTCGGGTAACCCTCGGGCCGACATTCCGCATTTGGCCGACCTATATGCCCAAGGTGTGCTCAAGCTCGACGAAATGATCACCCAGACCTACACCCTCGACGAGGTCAACCAGGGCTACGCCGATATGCGCGACGGAAAAAACATCCGTGGCATCATCATTTTCGACTAACGCAACAAAGCAATGAGCGCCCGCGGTACATCGGTGGGCGATTCGACCTCGGCATAACGACCGGCGCCCATGCGAGCAATTGCCTCAGCCTCGGGCGAATCCGGTGGGGCGACCACGTGAAGTTCGTCGAATCGTCGGGCCAGGTCCTGCGGATCGCCACCCGCCGTTACCTTGCCATCGGAGAGCAAAATCCCGATTCTCCGAGAAGACTGCGAACGTCCTAATTGTTCGGCTGCCGCATGAAGGCCAAGTTCGATGTTGGTAGACCCATGACCCCGAAGTGACAAGATGTCGTCAAGGACGTCTTCGATAGGCCGGTGCTGGTCCTGGGCCTTGATGACCAATGCATCGCGAGAAAAACCAATAACGCTGTAGTCCGTTGGCGCGCGACATGCCATCACTGCAGCACTCAAAGCCGCGGCGACGAGGCGGTCACCGTTCATAGACCCGCTGCGATCAATGATGAGTGTGAGGGCGTGTTCGCGGCGCGACCACGAGGCTGCCACAAGTTCGTTGAGGTCAACTGGCTGTCGGAGAGCCCGAGACTCCGCTACAAGTTCAAGGGAGGCATCAAGATCGAGGTCGGCGCCTTCGGTCCACTTGCCGCGTCGCAAGGTATCGACGCCGCTCTGCGGTTGGTGATCGCCACGCGCCAGATCAACAATGACGCGTCCGGCCAGGCGTTTTGCGAGTTCACGAAGCCTTCGATCCGATGACCCATGCGCCATGGCCAACGTTGAAAGGGCCTCATCAGCATCCTTGGCCATGGCCGCGTCGAACGCAATTTCGTCGATCGTCCCAAGCTCAGGAGACATCTCCTGAAATGCCGGATTCTTGGAAAGCTGTGAGCGCGCCGTCGTCTGCGACCGCGCCTCGTCGACGGCTTCCTTTACGTCGGGACCCTCCTTGATGGAGCCACCTTGATCGGCCCGCTGCTGACCGTGTTGGGGTGGGTTCAGCGGGCCGGGGCTTTTCCCGATTCATCTCCGCCATCAGAGGAGGAGGACTGTTTCACCTTGGCAGTAAACGCCTTAATCCATAGTTCCTCGATGATTTCGTCCGGCGTACGACCCGACCCCTCAAATATGCGAATGCGTCCCGAAAGCGCCGTGGTTGCCGCATCAAGTGACGCAACCGTGTCATCGACACCAACGCCACGGATCGCAGCCAGTTGCTGGGTAAGCAACTCCATGTCGATCGCTCCGCGCACCGACGAACCAATACGAATCTCACTATGGGCGCGGGTATCTCGGACGAGTTGCACAGTGTTAGCAAGACGGTCGGCTTCGATTTCGGCACCACCCGCGGTCGTCACCGCCCGACTCACGATTGCGCCTTCGTCGACGGCACTTTGGTAGTCCATGGCGACGCGACAAGTTCGGTCATAAATGGCTGCCGAGATACGTCCTGTGCCTACTGCGTCGAACGGATTCATTGCTGCCACGATGCGGAAAGCCGGTGCAGCGGCCACGAGGCCGATCCGCGGAACATTAAGTTCGCGTTCGGACATAACGGTTACCAGCACATTAAGGGTCTCTTCCGGCACTCTGTTGATCTCTTCGACATACAACAGCGACCCATCGCGTAAGGCCTGAACCAGCGGACCGTCAACAAAGGTCTCGGCGCTGTAGCCCTCGCTGAGCACACGCGCCGGATCATGGGAACCAATAAGACGCGCTGGAGTCAGTTCGGCGTTGCCCTCGACAAACACAAAGCCGGTATTCAGTTCGGCGGCGACCGCTCGAAGAAGCGTCGACTTTCCGGTGCCGGGTGGCCCCTCCAGCAAAACGTTGCGGGCCGCTGCCAGCGATGCCGCTACGAGTTCAACTTCGCGGTCTCGCCCCACGACAACTTGTCCGACTCGCGTCAGATCCAACCCCAGAACAGTCATACCCCAAACCATAGACGGGGCGACGGATTCGACTCGCATCTGATGCTCCCCCGCACCGATGCATTCCACCGTGGGCGACGCCCTGGGCTTGTTGATCTTTCAAAATCGAGCTGTGACGCTTGTCCAGCAGCTAGACCCTTAACCGAGGGCAAGCTAAGATGACAAGCACAAATCCACTGGAGGACCCGTGTCTAAAGCAAAGACCGACGAACGTCTCAAGTCCATACCGATGTTTAGCGACCTCTCGAACAAGGAACTCCGTTCGGTTTCTCGCCTAATGACTGCCGTCACCGTTGCTGAGGGCACCGACATCATCACGCAGGACGAAATCGGACGCGAGTTCATGATCCTCTTGACCGGTACAGCCGTCGTTCGCCGCAACGGACGCAAGCTCGCCGACATTGGCCCCGGCGACATGACCGGTGAAGTCGGCGTACTATCGGACTCCCCACGCATGGCCACAGTGACAGCCACGTCACCGATGGTTATAGAAGTGTTGAACCGCCGCGAGCTCATGACTTTGCTGGATGAGCAACCCCGAATGGCCAAGAAAATTCTCCTTGCCGCCATCCGCCGCCTGCACGATCTCGAAATCTCCAAGACGGCCTAACCATAATCAATTCCCATTCCGGTTGCCTCTGTCGGGAATCGCGAATAGGGTCATTTTGCTTATGTTTATACCTCTTCTTCTCGCGGCCGCCTTTGCGGTGTATGCGCTATCAATTATCTTGCTGCGCTCCTCGGGCGCGGGTCGACAGTTGTTTGGTCGAGACGCATGGATTCACGCTCTCCATCTCGAAGAATCCGACGATCTTAAGTCCGGAACATTCCTCGAACATCACGAGTTCTGGCTCGACGGTCATGCCGACCGCGACTTCTGGGCCGAGGTTCCTGACGACGGCGAAGAAGACGAGCAAACCGAAGAGGTTGCTCACCTTCGTGCCGTCGGCGAGTAACACTGCCTCCAACTATCAGGTTCACCCCAACGGGTAACCAGATAAGGGCAATCAGCTACAGGCAATCAACCCAAAGCTAGGACAGCGATCACTCGCCGACCCCCAAATCGTTGGCGCGTAGTTCCATTTCGGCAACCTGGGGACTCACGAAGACGGTTTCGCTAACGCCGCCTACACCGTCGTAGCCGCCATCGTTGGCCCAGGTCTCCCGACTCACCATCCAATTCCACCAGCCGGCGATGCCCCCACCGAAATAGTCGGCTGTGCCTCCACCACCTGCCACCCACCATTCGCGATGGTTCTGCTCGACTGCTTTGAACAGTGGAACGCCTTCGGCGACACCTTGGCGGTTATCGCTGGCCACAATGACGACGTCGGCATCGGCCGGCACCGCGGTATCAAGGCTTTGCCATAACACGTTGTTGAGATTGCGCACGTAAAACACATAGGGCCACGACAGCTCAGAGTCGATAACGATCTTGGGCGAACGACCCATCTCGCCTTGGAAAAGCCGATCGATCACGTATAAACGATCTACGGTGTCGGCGAGGTCATCGGTAGCTTGACCAGCCTGAGTGAGCATCTCGCGTGGGTTCTCGGGGTCGACGTAATTGACCTGAAATGAAGCGGCCAAGGTGAGCACCAATGCGGCAACAAACACCACCGCCGATCCCTTTGCCAACGCCCGATGACGATGATCCCAAAGGTCCTGAGCTCCTAATCCCGCCAACAGCAATAGTGGCAACATTGGATGCAGAATCAGCCACGGCATACGTTCGCCCGCATAGGAATAAGCGGCAATCGAAATGATGCTCGTGTACAACGCGAAGCGCCCGAAAAGAGTCGAGTGCACCCAGACTCGGCGGGCACCGAATAGAGCGAGACCAATTGTTAGGTACTCGTACGCAGGAATGATGAATAGGTAATAGGTCGCGGGCTGCCCGCCTCGGTTGACTTCTTGCTGGCTCTGCCAGTACTTCCATCCCCCGACCAAACCGTCAATCACCGAATTTGATTCGGTAGAGGGGGTGTTGGTGCCTTGCCATTCGGTGAAGAACAACGTGAAGATCGCCATGAAAGAGAAGATGGCTATGGCGACCGCTGATGACCATCCATCAACACCAGGTTTGGTCACCGATCCACCGAGACGAGTCGTGGCCGGAGATTTACTGACCTTGGCGCTCAGGTACCAGGCGTAGCCCACAAAGACCAGCATCGAACCGCCCCACCATGCCATATGGAAAACCATCGAATCAGTAACGGTGCCCTGCAGAGCGAATAGGAAAGCCGCAATCCCAAGAAGTCCCCAGGCCACCACTGCGTAGCTGTCCATGCGGCGACGTCCAGCTTGTTCCCACAATTGGCTCGCGAACTCGACCAACAAGAAAGAGCCAACAACGAGCACGACGATGAAGACGGATTCCTTCACCGACCACATGGCCACCAGGGCCAAAAAGAGACCAATTAGCGTGGCCTCACGGGGGTGATCGATGTGGGCAAAGAGCACCACGATGAACACCATGGTGAGCAAGACAAAGAACGCATCTTCTCGCGCGAAGCGACTGAAGTACAAGAACGAAGGCGAAATAGCCAAGATGAGCGCCACGACTAGCACGCCCGCGTTGCCTAGCCGCTTACGAAGAAACCACGGCATCCCAATCAACAACGTGCCCGACACCACTGAAATCATCCGGGCACTACCCACACCAGTACCAAACAACCAATAAAAGCCGGCTGTGACATAGAAACGCAATGGCCCGTGATAGACGGGGTCGTACCCCTGATAGGTGCCCTCGACATAGCGCTGCGAAAACCACGCGTCAAGGCTTTCGTCATGGTGTAGGGCTCGATCTCCCAGCTCATAAAGACGAAGAACAAGCCCAAACGCGACCAGAGCGATGACGGTCCATCCCATCAGACGTCGGCGTTGTTTCGGTGTGTTGAGAGGAATCAGTACGGCAAGGGTCCTCATGAGCGCTCCTGGTCCACTTCGTAGACTCTTACCCCACTCAGGTCGTAGACCAGCGTGGCCGCTGCATCCCAGTAGCTCACGTTTGCTCCCGCTCGAAGTTCGCCTGGACCAACCACGACGAAGTCAACACCATATTTGGCAACCAGTTCTTCGGTTCCCGCGTCACCGCGCAACATTGCCTTACTGTCCTCGGCCCGTTCTAGCCAGTTGAGACCGAGGTCATACACCCAACCCGACGAAGCAGAAACCACTTGCCGCCCGCCCAAGGCCGAGACCGGTTGGCTGGTTGAGTCGGGCGTACTCACGAAAACGGCGTCGTCGGCGGTGGACTGCGCCCACTCGCCCACGAGCACCTCGCCCCCTGACATCGTGGTAGCCGGATAAGCCCCACCTGAACCGTCAACCGCGGCCAAAATATCGAGGCTCCCTGACGCGATTAGGGAAACAAAAATGATGACAACAAAGCCCAGAGTGATCGACGATGTAGCCGACTTTTTCTGGGTCGCTTCACGTACCAACTCCACCAGCACCGCGGCGACAACGAACGCCCCGAGCATCCACCAGAAAATCGCATACTTCGCGTTATTTCCGGGCCATGGGTGAGGCAAAGCTAGGTGCACACCAACCCACCACAACCAGATGGGGGCGATAGCTATTGCCAATTCGCGGCGGACTGCGGCCCGCCAAGTGAGCCCCATCACGAAGAGGACGGGGAACAACCCGGTGTTCCACGCCCAGAACCAAGCAATGTCCCAGGGAGCGCCGTCGGAGACCCATGCCCAGTGCCATCTAAACGTGCCACTTGGGCTGGGCGGAACGAGCCAAGCAACGACCGGGGCTGCCAGCGCGACGGCCGGCACGACAAACCACAGCGCATCTTGGCGCCGCCGGAGAACGACCCAGAAACTGCCTAAGAGCAGCGCTGTCCCCCAACTGAAGGTATGAAAGATCGGTAACAACCCAGTAAGTACGCCCGCGGCAAGGATCGTCCGACGATCGACTGCCCGCCAAACCAAGGTGAGAACGACAAGTAACGCCGGGAAACCAATCATGGTCGGACGCTGGGCGTAGAGGTGCCCTAACACCGGGTTGTCCATCCACAGGGTGTCAAAATCGCGTGTGTAATCCTGTGATTGACGCCACAGAACACCCCAGCCACCGGCTCGTACATCGTCAAAGAACCGGAAGAACCCCAAGCCGCCCGCCCCAAGGAAGATCAACGGGCCAAGCGCCGCAATACTGCGTCGCTCAAAGAGGCGGGCACCAAACATGTAAAGGATCGGCGGAATAGCCAGTGCTAGGAAACCGGTGGTAACGGTTAACCCCGCCGGCATATCGATTCCCGTAGGAACCGTAAGAGCGGCGAATAGATCGACGCCGAAGTGGTACGCAAAGTCCTCGCCCGACGCCAACGGTGTCGTGAGATCTAGCCCGTCGCGTTGGGCGAAGGCGCTTCCATACGCCAGATGCGCCTGCCAGTCGCCGAACACCGAAAGGTGGCCGGCTTGGACTGCGCCGTTTGGACCGGTCTGATACGCCAGCGACATGATCCGGATCGTGAGCGGCCAACACAGGCTAACGAGAACAAGAAGCGGCCAAGGGTTGTCGCGGGCCGAGCCACTTTGTCGGAGCCGGCGGACGAAATCAGTGCCGTCGACCCGAGGAGTGTTCGGCAAGCGGCGCCACCCGAAGACACTTACTGCGAGCGCAAGCAGCAAACCAATCACCACAGCCGCACCGCTGAATCCCACCAGAGCAATGGTGGCAAGTGAAGTCAATGTGACGACCATTGACCCAACGACTACCGCAATAGGAAGCCGTTCCTCGAGGCGAAGTTCCAAAGAAACAAACCCCGTTATGCCGTAACCAACAACTATGCATAGAAGAAGGAACAGCGCGGTAATCAACGTCATGACAGAAACGATTGTAGAGGCGCGTGGCCGTCGCGTCTGAACACGGTTTACTGGGAGCAATGCGCCTGCGTTTGTTACTCACTTTTTTTGGACTCATAGCCACCGTGGCGGCCTGTAGCGGGCCGGGGTCCAACCAAGCGGAGACGGCTGCGGCGTTGCCCGGATTCTGCGACTGGGCTACTTCAATTGCTGGTTCGGTTCCACCCCCACCACCACCGATTGATCCCGATGAGTCGTCGGATCTCGACCGTTTAGTCCTAATTTCTGAAAGCCTCACCGATTTTGCTAATTCGGTCGAGTCCGCGGCCGCCTTCGCTCCCGAGACAACCCAACGTTCTTTCACAATGTTGGGCGCGTTCAATCGCGATGTTGCCGCGGCCATTACCGGAAGTGGCTCAGTCCGGGGCCGCCTCACCGACGAAGCAGAAACGGCCGCCGAACTCGTAGCTAGGACCCTAAAGAACGAATGTGGGGTCGAGGTCGAACCTTCCTCGATGCTGGCATTCGTTTCCACCGACAACTTATCATGACCGACTTCGACGCTCTCTTACTCATATCTTTCGGTGGACCCGAGGGGCCCGCGGATGTGATGCCGTTCCTGCGCAATGTCACCGCCGGACGCAATATCCCCGATAACCGCCTCGCCGTAGTGGCCAAACAATACGCCCAGTTCGGTGGCATCAGCCCAATCAATGGTCAAAATCTCGACCTCATCGATGCACTCCAAACCGCGCTGGCCGAGCTTGATGTCGACTTGCCTATCTATTTCGGCAATCGCAACTGGCAACCATTTTTGGCTGACACCGTTGCGGAAATGGCAGCCGATGGCGTGACCAACGCCCTTGCGTTCGCCACCTCACTGTTCGACTCCTACTCCGGCGATGGGCAATACCAAGAAGACATCGACGCGGCTCTTCAAAAAGCCGGGCCCGATGCCCCCGCCATCCACAAAATTGCTCCGCTTCGCAACGTGGCCGAGTTTGTCGAAGCGACGGCAGCTCAAATTACCGACCAACTCAGCGACCTGCCGACCGAACAACTCGCCAACATGACGTTGCTGTTCACCGCCCACAGCTTGCCCCAGACAATGGCCGACGACTGCGCCTACCAAGAGCAACTCAGCGAGACAGCTTCCGCTGTCGTCCGAGCGATCGATTTCAACGGACCTTTTTCGGTGGTCTTTCAAAGCCGAAGCGGAGCGCCCCAGACGCCATGGCTCGAGCCCGATGTTGGCGACGTCATCGAGACTCTGCCGGCTGGGACAACCGCTGTGGTCATCCCCATTGGCTTCATGAGCGATCACATCGAAGTGCTTTATGACCTCGACACACTTGCGGCCCAACAAGCAAATGCGAGCGGGGTGCCTTTCATCCGGATACCAACCGTGGGAATCCATCCCATTTTTGTGCGTGGTCTGGCGGCCTACTTAAACGAAATGCTCCAATCCCCCACCAATCGGCGCGATCTTTAGCGTCTCAGCTCACCTCTGGCACCGTTCTGCACAACCAAACAGGTCCACCACTACCAAACAGGTCCACAACTATTTTCGGCTAGATCAGAGATATTGACCGGATATACACGGATTGCCGCTGCAGTGTCACACCTCCGTACTAACTTCAAGGCGGTAAGTCGCGGCGGAGTTCGACTTACCGACTTGTGTATTCGCACTGCCCCCATTTCGATCGATCATCCGGTCCAACGACCACGGAGAAACTGTGTCTGACCAGCAAGAGTTGCTGAACCTTTCTGCCCCATTCGCCAAGCGCGTCATCGATGTTTCCGTCGCCGACGAGATGTCCGAATCCTTTGTGTCCTACGCACTTTCGGTTATTACGTCGCGTGCCATTCCCGATGTTCGCGACGGACTCAAGCCGGTGCAACGTCGCATTTTGTACTCCATGTTCCAAATGGGAATTCGCCCCGAGCAGCCGCATCGTAAATCTGCTCGAATCGTTGGCGACACTATGGGCCGCTATCACCCCCACGGCGACCAGGCCATTTATGAAGCCCTAGTGCGCATGGGCCAGGATTTTGGTCGCATGGTCACCTTGGTCGACCCCCATGGCAACTTTGGCTCGCTCGACGATCCCCCGGCCGCCTCCCGTTACACCGAGGCACGACTTACCCGCGCGGCCATGGCAATGATCGGCGAACTCGCCGAGGATGCCGTCGATTTCCGGCCCACCTACGACGGCGAAGATGAAGAACCCATTTGCCTACCTGGGCTCATCCCCAATCTGTTAGTCAATGGCGGCACCGGTATCGCCGTGGGTATGGCTACCAATATGGCGACCCACAATTTGGGCGAGGTCGCCGATGCCATCCACATGGTGATGACCAAACGGCGCCCCAAGCCCACCGTTGATGAACTCATGTCGGTCATCCCCGGCCCCGATTTCCCCACCGGTGGCATCATCATCGGCGATGGCATCCGCGACGCATTTTCTACGGGCCGAGGCACCATCAAGATTCGTGCCATCGCCGAGGTTGAGCAGCGCACCCCACGTAGTCAAAGCATTATCGTCACCGAACTTCCCTATCAGGTCGGTCCCGAGAAGATCATCGGCCGTATTAAAGAACTAATAGTGACCGAAAAGATCGACGGGATTTCCGGGCTCAACAACCTCTCGGACCGCAAGTCCGGGATGCGAATACAAATCGACTGCAAGCCCGATGTCAATGCCCAGGTGGTGCTCGGCAACTTGTACAAACTAACGCCTCTCGAAGAGACCTTTGGCGTCAATAATGTGGTGCTCGTAAACGGTGCTCCCCAAACCGTCAGCCTGTATGACCTGTGCCAGCACTACATCGACCATCGCTTAGATGTCATCGTACGACGCACCAATTTCCGCCTCGAAAGAGCCCTCGCCCGACTCCACATCGTCGACGGGCTATTGATCGCCCTCGACAACATCGATCTGGTAGTTCGCATTATTCGCGGCTCTGCCGATGTGAGTGAAGCCCGCCAACGCTTGATCGCCGAACTGAGCCTTAGCGAAATTCAGGCATCACACATTCTCGACATGCAACTCCGTCGTCTCACGGCCTTGGAGAAGCAAAAACTTGTCGATGAACGCATCGACCTCGAACAACATATTGACAGCTACCGCGTGCTGTTAGGCAGCGATCAGCGACAGCGCACTCTGGTTTTAAAAGAACTTGACGAGGCCGTTCAGGCCTATGCCGTGCCCCGTCGCAGTCAGATCATCATGCTCGAAGATCTCCCATCGTTCGAGGGCATAGCCCTTGTCGACAAGACCAACCTCGACGACGAACCATGTCTGCTCACGTTGTCCACCACGGGCACAGTGGGCCGAGCGCCTATCGATGGCGCCAAGCGGTCCACACCAGGCCGCCACGACGTGCTCATCAGCGACGCGTTCGCCTCCACAACCGTCGAGATCACGGCCATCACCTCCGAAGGACGGGCCGTTACTGTGCTGGCTCACGACATTGGCGAAGTCGCCGGTCGCAGCCGAGGGTCCCAAGGCAACCAACTCTTCGGCACCGCCAAGGGCGAGGATCTGCTCGCACTCGTGCCCAACGGATCGCCCGACTCGCTGGTTGTCGTTACCGCAAACGGAACCGTCAAACGCCTCACGGCCGACGAGGTAACCGGCACCAAGTCCGGTAAGACCATCATCAACTTAAAAGATGGCGACAAGGTGGCGGCGGCATTTACGTGCGCCAATCACGCCGACATCATCATTATTTCTTCCGATGCTCAGGTGTTACGTACCCCTGCCGCGGCGATTAGCGAACAGGGTCGTAGCGCGGGTGGAGTCGCAGGCATGAAGCTCCGGTCCGGGGCAACAGTAATTACGGCGGGCGTTATTGCTGAGCACGGCATCATCGTTTCGGTAACCGATACCGGCACCGCCAAGAGCACACCGGTACACGAAATCGAGTCCAAAGGGCGGGGCGGCCAGGGTGTCCGGCTCACCAAGTTCCGCACCGAAAAACGACTCACCTATGCATGGACCGGATCACCCGATTCACTCATGGCGGTCATGTCAACCGACGACAACCCCACCAAAGAAGATCCCCAGCCGGTCTATTTCTCGCTCGCTCCATCCAAGCGCGATCTCGTCAGCACCGAGACCGACCGACGCATTCTGGCCGTCGGTATGGCCCGCTGGTAAAGGACGCACACCATGGCAGCAAACACCGGCTACGACGCCGACTCCATCCAAACACTCGAAGGCCTCGAAGCCGTACGTAAACGTCCGGGCATGTACATCGGTGGCACTGGCTCCGATGGGCTCATGCATCTCGTCTGGGAACTCATCGACAATGGCGTCGACGAGGCCGCCGCCGGATTCGCCAAACGCGTCGATGTATTTTTGCACCGCGATGGCTCAGTCGAAGTAGCCGACAATGGCCGTGGTATTCCCGTAGATATGCACGCCAAGCGCAAGGTTTCTGCCCTCGAGGTTGTGCTCACCGAGCTTCATGCCGGCGGCAAATTTGGCGGCGGCGCCTATGGGTCCTCGGGCGGCCTTCACGGTGTTGGCGCATCGGTTGTCAATGCCCTCTCCACCAAACTCGTGGCCGAGGTCGACCGCGACGGAACCACCTGGCGTCTTGGTTTCAACGAACGCGTCGCCGGCAAGTTCACGGGGGCGCGTTTCAAGAAAACCCACGAGCTCGAAAAGGTAAAATCCATCTCCAAGACCAAAACGGGCACCCGCGTCCGGTTTTGGCCCGACCGCGAGTTATTCGATCCTGCCGCCGAGATCGACTTCGAACTCATCTGCGATCGAGTCCGCCAAGCCTGTTTCCTCGTACCTGGCATGAAGATGTCCGTCACCGATAAACGCACGGGATATGACAACGTTCCCTTTACCTACGTGTCTCGTGGTGGTCTAACCGACCTTGTCAACGAACTGTCAATTGGCAACCCGGTCACCAAGGTCATCAGCATTAGTGGTATCGATTCTTTCGAAGAGAAGGTTCCCATCGACGGCAAGATGACCATGGTGAAGCGCGAGGTCGTCGTCGATATCGCATTGCTGTGGAACGTTGGCTACGAGAGCTCCATCACTACGTTCGTCAACACCATCCCCACTCGCGAAGGCGGCACGCACCTCATCGGATTCGAACGCGCCATGAACCGCGCCGTAAATGATGTGCTGCTGTCGGGATATCGAAAGCTCACCAAGCTTGCTAAACAAGGCAAAGATCGCGCCACCAAAGACGATGTCCAAGAAGGACTCGTCGCCGCCATCAAAGTGAGTTTCCCCGAACCACAGTTCCGAGGGCAAACCAAGCAAGAACTCGGCACACCTGCCATTCAGGGCATTGTCTACGACATCGTCAAAGCCAGCATGGTCGAATGGTTCGAAGGCGCAGGTCCCAAGAGCCATGTCAACGCGCTACGCGACAAGCTCGCTACAGCGGTCATTAACAAAGTTGCTTCCAAGCAGGTCCTAGAGAACAAGCGCAAGGCGGCGTCACTCGGTTCCACCGGCATGCCCGACAAGTTGGCCGATTGCCGCAAGCACGGCATGGACTCCGAACTGTTGATCGTGGAGGGCGATTCCGCGGCTGGTCCTGCCAAGGCCGGGCGAAACTCCGAGAACATGGCGATCTTGCCGCTACGAGGCAAGGTGGTCAACGCCGGCAAAGCGACCGCCAAGCAGGTGCTGGACAACGCCGAAGCCCAAGCACTCATCACCGCTATAGGCGGGGGTTCTGGTAAGGACTTCGATCTCGACTCAGTGCGCTACGGCCGCATCATAATCTTGTGCGATGCCGACGTTGATGGCAGCCACATCCGGTGTTTGTTGCTCACACTTATTTACCACTACATGCGACCGTTGCTCGACTCTGGCCGGGTGTACGCCGCTCAACCGCCGTTGTTCTCCGCCAAGTGGCGCGGCGAGACCTACTACGCGTTTAGCGATGGCGAACTCGAAGCACTGATTATCGACAAGAACGTGCCACGCGAGAAATTTGTGCGCTTCAAGGGTCTAGGCGAAATGGACGTCGACGAACTGGCCGAGACCACCCTCGACCCCGAAACTCGCATCCTGCGGCGTCTCACCATCGACGACGCTGCGTCCGCCGCCGAGGCAGCCAACATGTTCGACGTGCTGATGGGAAACGACGTTGCCCAACGTCGTCAGTTCCTACTCGCCAATAGCGATCTAATCGACCTAGAGACCCTAGACATCTAACCCACCCACAGCCCTAACAATCCGTTCTGGGAGTGTGGGCGCTGCGGAACGCAGCGCCCACACTCCCAGAACGATGAATCCAGAACGATGAATTGCGTGCGGCGGGTACTTTGTCACAGCCTTGTGTTAGAACTACATTCATGGAACTCGCGACCCCTGACCAGGTATCTCAAGACTCCAGCACCCCCGGCGATCCACAACCTCGCCCGGCTGGCTGGGAACCCATTCACCTGTCCCCCTCCGGAGCTGGGTTATTCAAACAATGTCCCACTCGTTGGAAATACCGTTACGTCGACCAGCTCCCCGATCCGCCGGGCATCCCCGCCCTGGTTGGAACGTTTGCTCACCGAGTACTAGAACTCCTTCTCCAAGAACCACCCGACGATCGAACGCCCGACCGGGCCAAAGAAATTGCCAGCGAGGTCTGGCCCGAGACCGTCGATCATGCCGATTTCGTTGCACTAGAACTCGATGATGACGCCCAACGTGCCTTCAAGTGGAAGGGTTGGGAGGCAATAAATGGATTGTGGGACATCGAAGATCCCGCCGAGATCGATGTTGACTCCACCGAACACGGCGTGCAGGTAACCATTGGGGGCGTTCCGTTCCGCGGCATCGTCGACCGAATTGACCTCGGCGATGACGGAAAAATCATCAGCGACTATAAGTCCGGGTCCGCACCGCGGCCGCGCTACGAGGCCGACAAGTTAAGCCAAGTCATGTTGTATGCCGCCGCGGTCGAGGCCGAAACCGGCGACCGCCCCACCGAAGCTCGCCTGCTCTATTTAGGACAGCGTGTTATCGGCGTCAAGGTCACCGAAAAATCGATAGCCAAGGCAGTAACCGACCTCCGAGAAATCTGGGACCGTGTTCTGTCCAGTTGCAAAGCCAGCCAATTCGACATATCGGTCGGCCCGCTATGCGGTTGGTGCCCCTATGTCGAGCGCTGTCAGGCAGGATCCGACGAGGTTCGCCGCCTGGTGAGGGCCGGACGTATGCGCCCCGATGCTCCCGCCGTGGCGCTTGTTGCCGCCGCCGAAACAACCCAGGCGCAATAACACTCGCTGCTTTAGAATTTGCGGCCTAACGGCGGCGCCACCACACCCAAGTTGCCAAAATGAGCACCATCGTGATTGCTCCGCCTAGAGCACTTAACAAAATAAGTTTGGTGTCGGCCGGGGCAGGTTCTGGCGTGACATTGGGAGCACCAGGCGCGACGAACGGCAAGACGTTGCTTGGTTTGGTGCCTTCGTCGGCCATGTCGGGAAGGTCACTAGTCACGCTTCTACCGTACTTCACTCGTCAGGCTCAGGGGGCGGCATCTGTAAACAGGGTCCAACTGGCGTGGGATTGAGGGCCGATTCGTCGACAAAGTCTTGAATCTCGCCGCTGGTCACGGCGTAGGAACGGCCATCCTCACGTCGTGACCCAGCGAACACCACGCCGAGAAGGTTGGCGTATTCATCAAAAATTCCTGATCCTGACTCGCCCCGGTTGACATGCATTTGCAGTTCAAGGGCCCGGCGCGATGCGCCTGGCGCACG
>Ga0115000_10000027_pt1 | contig 112686 bp, 114 predicted proteins | sample ArcticOcean_MG_C_6_FD_89690 | JGI IMG/M metagenome (GOLD analysis project Ga0115000, IMG submission 89690) | Marine microbial communities from western Arctic Ocean - ArcticOcean_MG_CB8_128 | ecosystem: Environmental > Aquatic > Marine > Oceanic | place: Arctic Ocean: Canada Basin | collected... | reverse complement strand
GATGGTCGAAATCAACACGAAAATAAAAAATCAGCTTTAGATAACTTGAAAAGAAAATTGTTAAAACGACAAAAAGAACATAAAGATAAACAAGAATTTAATACAGTATCTAATTCGTTACAAGATTTAGATCGTTCTGATAAAACTCGAACTTATAATTGGAAAGACGATAGAATTGTTAATCATATAATTGAGAAAAAATTTTCATTAAAGAAGGTTTTTGCCGATAAAAAGAATTTTTTTGAATTTTTAAAAAAAAATTTGTTAGAATATGAAAGAATATTCTTTTCAGAATTAAAAAAAGATATTGTTTGTTTGAAATGTATTAGATTATTCGGAGTCTTTTCAGAATTAAAAAAAGATTATTCTGAGAGGGAGAGATGCGCCGAATGTTAAGGCACTTGTCTTGAAAACAAGCAGGTTAATACCTTTGTGGGTTAGAGTCCCACTCTCTCCGCCAAGCACCTGTAGCTCAATTAGAAGAGCATTCGAATACGAGTCGAAAGGTTGAAAGTGCGAGTCTTTTCAGGTGTCCCGGAAGAATGGCTGAGTAGTCTAAGGCGCCCTCCTGCTAAGAGGGAGCATAGTAATATGTCCTAGGTGCAAATCCTAGTTCTTCCGCCAATATTATTAATAATAAATTATTAATAAATAAGAAACATGAAAATAGAAAACACAGAAGATATTCATAAAAAAACTATTTTAACTACTAGCTTTCAACATTCTGCTTTTGCTGCCATAAATCAATCGAAGAAGCCTTCTTATAGTAGTTTAGGAACAGAAGATTATGTACCTACTGTTATATTACAGAATTTTGAATGCGATATTAAACAAGGTGAAGCAATAGGCGTTGTAGGAGCTAATGGTTGCGGAAAAACTACTACTTTTAATATTTTGGCTGGGTTATTAAGTTTTTTTGGAGAAATCAATTTAAACGAAAGTAAAATTCAAGAATTTAACAACAGTAACTTGTTAAGAGAGGAAATAGGTGTATTAATCGGCGGAGATAGTTTGCCTAATTTAACATTCTTAGAATATTGCAATTTATATCTGTCTTACGATAATTTACCAGAATTATACAGTAATACTGATAAAACAACATTTATAGAAGAGCGTTTTGAATATTTAGTTAATTATTTTAAATTAACTGCTAATTTCTTTTCGTTAAATTTATCTCAAATGTCTAAAGGTATGAAGCAAAAAGTATCTTTAATAGCTAATTTATTAATACCTAAGCAAATATATCTTTTAGATGAGCCTACTGTAGGGTTGGATAGTCTTTCTGTTAGAAAGGTAGTGCAATTAATTAAAGAATTAACCAATAGAAAAATGACGTTATTAATAAGTTCTCATTCTGTAAGTGATTTAATACAAACATGCGATAAACTGTTATTTTTAAAAAATGGAGTATTAAGCCAACAGTTAAACTTAAATTTTATTAGAAAAAATTTAATTAGCTTTTCAGGGAAAATAATATTCAATATAGAGAATAATACATCTTATTCTTCAGAAGAAGAAGTTGCATTTATATCTATATTACAAAAATATTTGAAAAATATTCTTGCATGTGTAGACAAGAATGGTAAAGAATTATTTTCGATATTCTTTTTTAATCAAGGTAATGATTCATGTGTATTGAATTTAAATATTTTATTTCCAAAAGAGCTGGCTGATGTAAGTGTAATGGAAAAGTTGAATGTTTTAATTGAAGATTTAAATCAAAAACAAATCTTACCAACGAAATTTGATAGATTTGTAAAGTTAGAAATAAACATGCCTGATCAAGATTTGTTTATCGAAATAATAGACAGAATGATGTCTGGATTATTAGATGAATTTTTAGAAGTAATTAGTAAATTTCAATCCGTTAAAAATGAACAAGAAATTAAAGAAAAAATTGAAATTGAAGCAAATAATGATATCATATATAATAATTTATTATTTGAGTCTTTTGAAGAAGAATAATTAAATATAGCAACAAAAATAAATGTCTCTAAATTCTGCTTTTCAGTTAAAAAAACGTACTAAAAGTTTAAATAGCGTCAATAATTCTAGTGTTTGGCAAAACATTAAAGATTTATTTAGAAGAAAAGAAGAAATACAACAAAAAATATTTTTTGCTCGAAAAATTGAAATGGATTCTCAAGATAGAAGTATAGTTACTTTATTAAGATCTATCAGTTTTGTTTTCATAACTAGCGCTGTGAAAATTGGTTTCTTTTTGGTCGGAATAGGTGTTGTGTCAATATTGTTGTTTTGTGGTTTTTATTTTATTTTCCAGATTTCATCAGGACAGAAAATTGCCAGAGAATTGATTCCTAAATTCGAAGCTAAATTATCAGAAAAATTATCAGAAAGTGTTAATTCAGCTTCTGATATTATTTCTGAAAACAGCCTTTCAAGCAAAGAGAGCAATAAGTTTCACATCAAAAGTTTTTTGGCCATTTTTTACCCTGCTATATATGCTAATCCTAGTATACAAAAAGAATATAATTTGTCGGATTTTGAAATACATAAGATTAACGAGCTATCTCGTTATGAAGTTTTTACAAAGTCAATTAATAATTTTACTAATAGCGAAACATTTAATATCGATTTTATTAAACAAGTAAATTTCTTATCTACTAATGTTTATGAAAATTCCTCTTCGGGAAGCCAAAATATTATATCTTTGATCCGTAACTTTCCTATCAACTACTTATCTAAACCGTTTCTATCAAGCGAAAGTAATGATAATAATTCTATATTTGGAACTATATTTGGGGTAGGAGGAGGTACAACAAATAGCACCACAGTGTTTTTTAATAATATTTCAAACGATGAATTGAAGAAAAGTATAGATGCGCATAATAAAGAATTCGGAATGCTTCTTAAAAAAGCAATCGACTTCCTTCCAGAAGAACATATATCCTTTAAGTCGAATATTATAAAAGAACTAGCAAAAATCGAGACTGGTTTAAATGATATATCTAACATAAAAGAGTATTTTCTATCATCCAATCCAGATGTTTTGCACAATCTAAGAGCATATTATGCAAAATCTAATGCGGAATATACCGCAATTTCTCATGCTTTAATTATTTTTATAGAGCAGCATGAAAAATGGATAATAATTTCGGCAGATAAAATGGAAGGACTTGATGACTCAATATTAGAAATATTTAAACAATTTGAAAATTATAATTTGACTATCGAAAAAAACTTGCTTAATGATTTGTATCAATCTGGCTTTCCCGATGCAATTGCAATAAACCTGGAACAAACCGATATTCGACATCGAGTTACTTCTACGCTTTATAACAACATTTTGGAACGAAAATTAATAAAAGCGGGATATTTAAATATTAAAACTAAAGAGTTATATTGGCTTGAAGAGAAAATATCATCAATGCCGACACTAATGAAAGAAGCTTTATTTCCTTATTCTTCTTATACTACACTTGCAGAAAAACAAATAAACTCTCCTTTATTTTTAAACGCTTCGTGCTCTGGAAAATCAAAAGAACAAAAACAAAATTTCGTAAAGTCTTTAACAAACATTTTATCTAATTTATTAGAAAACAAATTATTACAAAACATTTTAAACGACTTCGAGCGACAAGATGCAGGCGCAAAAGAGATTTTTAAAATCTCTCCTTTAAGTTATTTAATAGAGAATATATCTTTAAGAGAACAAAATTTAATTAAAATACTTCCAACCAATGGAAATGATTTGATAACAACATTATGTTTAATACCAAAGGAAAAATTTGTTTTGAACGAAACTTTTATTTCTATTTTAAAAAAAATAACAGTTATTTTCGCAGTAAATCAAGTTACGAAAATTATAATACACGAGATACTTTCTGCTAGATTATCTTTTGGAAAAATTGTAAGTAATAATAATGGTAATTATATTTTATCTACTAAAGAGCTTTTTAAAGAGAAAAATCCTTTAATGGTAGGTATAAACACATTATTGCAACGTAATGAAGGTATGTTTTTCTTAGTATCACATTCTGTTCGTTGGGTAGGAATGTCTGCTGGAATATTGACAACTGCTGCTAGCTTGTTATTTCAAGAACCAGAAATTTCTGTATTTAATTTATTATGTACAACAGTATTTATTTATTTGTTTTCGGCATTTAATGAATTTTTAAACGTTATTCATTGCCTATATAAGATTAGTCATAGTTCATTATCTTTAACGCTATATAACAGAAAGGCTAATAATTTAATAGGTAATATAGTTTTCCATGAAAGCGCATCTTATTCTTTATTTAAGAAAGGTGTTAGTTATGTAATTCTTTTTAATGTATTGTGTTATTCGTTATTTCCTGGCACTGATGATTTTATGTTTTTTCAATTGTTAAGCTCGGTTTTTAAAAATAACAATCTATTATGGAATCAAATACAGAATGTCAATTCGGTTGAAAAATATCACAGCTTGTTAGACAATATGAATGAATCAGTTCTAAACAAACTAATTAATAATGTGCCAAAAAATATTGATTTAAATGATTTAGAAAAGAATATAGCTTTATTTTTAGCGCCGGATAAAAATATTAAAAACGGACATAAGAATAGTATTTTTGATATCTTCGGCATAGGAACACCAACTTTAATAATAAATGCTATCAAAACTACATTATGGGAGGAGTTGGTCAGACCTAATCTGCGATCAGATAAACAATTCTTGATACAATGGTTTGTCGGTATGTTTGGGTTTAGCATAACAGGCGGAGGAGATGCAACTGGATTGAGTAGTAGTATAAAAAAATTAAGTGTTCATTTAAATCAAATTTTCACTGCCGAATCGATAATTAAATCATGCAGAATGAACGAAAAAGACGCTAGTTTGGTTAATAAACTTCCTTCAGAGATATTGAAAGTAGAATTTTTGTTAAGTCATAGATTTTTCTCTGGAACAACTCGTTATATAGATATTTCAAAATTTAGCTTTGTCGGAGAGAAAGGAAGTATTTCATTTTTTGTATTTGAAATGGCGCTACAAATAATTAGAACAGGTATTTCTTCTCTTGCTCTTGGTCTAAATTCTATTCTAACGTTTGTTTTTGGATTCACTTCATGGGCGATTTCTACAGAATTAACAAAATATATAGAAAAAGCTCTAAGTTATATTCCTTTGTCTTTACTACAAAATTACTTGTTTATAAATACGTTTGTTATATTGTTAAGAAAAATAATTCATCATTCTTTATTCCCTTCCGATGTATTGTTCGGCAGAAATGGCTTAATTATAATACATAAATTGAATATATTATCAGAAAATGGAGTGTTTGCGAATATGAATAATACAACGTTTGTTTTTTCTGTTCTTTGCTTTTTAAGTGCTTTAAGTACTCCTATAATACCTCTGCTTTCTGTATATTCTTTAATTACGTTAGGTTCTGCTTGTTTATTGTTTAAAACTTTATGTGTTTATGCTTCGTTATATATAAATAATAGATTGATTAATTCAAAGTTGCATACGTTAAAAACATGGGTATATTTGATTTCGTATTTTGGGTTTAAGAAAACTACTCATGCTATACCGTTTATATAAAAAATGTTTTTTATAGGCAGTTATATTGTTTATTGGGATTTTTATCAAAGAGTTTACTATGATAAAAAAATAAAAAATATTATATACTTTGATTCTCAAAAACCGTTATTTTTAATCGACGGTATTGCTCATGTATGCATATTAGAAAATTTTGATATTTCTAAAGAATGGATAGAAACAAATTGTTTAATAGAAGGTGTTATATTTGTATTACTATATACACAGAAGTATATTTATGATAAAGGACAAAAATTAAGAGAGTTAGCTGCTTTATTTGCTGAATGTGCAATAAACTTCAATACACCTGATACAATATTAGATAGTTATTTAGATATCAATATAATAGAGGAAAGAACATTACATTCGAGATTTGAGCCGTGGATAAAAGAAATCAATTCAACAAATAAAATTTATAAATATAAATTATTTAGTATAGCTGATAAAGATACTAAAAAAACATTTAAATTTCATTTAAACACATTTTTAAATATTGTTTTCTATGGTTGGTATATTAAAAAAATAACAAGAGGATATACTGAATTTGCTACATATTTTCAAAACAAAAGTCCGTCTCATCCGTACTTCGCTTGGAAAATATTAGAGTCTATAACAGTTAGTAAAATAGCAGGAATGAAGGAATTAATTTAATATGTTATACTTATCTTAGCATTGTTTTAAATGCTATGTTTTTTTAACAAAAAACAAACCACAAATGTGAGTTTAATCTTGGCTCAGATTAAATGCTAACTATATACATGACATTATGCTAGTTGAACGACATTCTTCGGAATGGAGTAGCGAACAAGTGAGTAATGCGTAAATAATCTACTTTGAAGAAAAGGCAAATCCTTTATAATTTTTTTGATTGAGATATCAGAAAACAAAACGTTTTAATAGTGCTTCAAAATGAGTTTACGTCCTATCAGTTTGTTGTTGGGGTAATTGCCTAACAAGACTATGACGGGTAGCTGGCCTTAGCGGGCGTACAGCCACGAGGGGACTGAGAAAAGCCCTTTCTTCTAATGAAGACAGCAGTGCGGAATATTGCGCAATGAACGAAAGTTTGACGCAATGATATAGTGTGATCGATGAAGGCTCAAAAAGTCGTAAAGATCTTTTTTAGGTGAAGAAAAAAATGACGTTAACCTAAGAATAAGTCGTTGCTAATTGGCGTGCCAGCAGCAGCGGTGAAACGCCTACGGCAAGCATTAATCGGAATAACTGGGTGTAAAGTGGGCATAGACGGCTGAATAAGTTAAGTGTGAAAAATTAAAATACAAGTTTAATAAGCATTTAATACTACTTAGCTAGAATTAATTAGAAGGAAATAGAATTACTGGAGTAACGGCGAAATGTTATGATACCAGTAGGAAAGCCAAAGGTGAAGACAATTTTCTATAAATTAATTGACGTTGCAAGCCCGAAAGCTAGATTAGCGACGCGGATTTGATACCCGCTTAGTTCTAGACGTAAATGATGAATACTAGGTATATTGATAATTTTATTGATGTACCGTAGCTTACGCGTTAAGTATTCCACCTGATAAGTAAACTCGAAAGAGTTAAAGTTAAAAGATTTGACGGAAGAAAGCACAAGTGGTGGAACATGTCTCTTAATTTGACAACAAGCAAGAAACCTTACCATAACTAGAAGTTTACCCTTTATTGGGTAGGAAGGTGATGCATGGCTGTCGTAAGTTCGTGTCGTGAGATGTATGGTTAAGTCCTAAAACGAACGCAACCCTATTGTTATGTTGGCGCAAGCCTTTTCTTAACAGATTATCTATGTAAATAGTAATAATTAGGATGACGACAAGTATCATGTCCCTTATGTTATGGGCTGACGACATGTTACATTGGTTATTACAGAAAGAAGCAAGATAGCGATATTGAGCAAATCTATAAAAGTAATCTAAGTTCGGATTGTAGTTTGAAACTCAACTACATGAAGTTGAAACCACTAGTAAATGGGTATGAGAATGCCCCATTGAATACGTTCTCTTTCTTTGTACACACTGCCCGTCGCACCGGGAAAAAGAAAATTTTTTAAAGGCATGATAAATGCTAAGAAAAAAGTTCTTGATTTCGGTTAAGTCGCAACAAGGTAGCAGTACCGGAAGGTGCGGCTAAAAAACACCTCCTTAATATATATTTAAGGAAGTGAAAAACCTCCTTAATATATATTTAAGGAAGTGAAAAAATAATAATGTCCACAACAACAACAAATATCCAAACAGAAGAATGTACCGAATGTCGAAAAGTAACCTTTTCTTCGTTCAAATTAAAAATTTTCGTGACAATAATTTTGACAATAATTGTAACGTTATTTTCGATTGCATATATATTATAAGGAAGTGAAAAAATAATAATGTCAACAACACAAAATATCCAAACAGCAGAATGTACCAAATGTAAAAAAGTAAAAGTAACCTTTTTTTCGTTCAAATTAAAAATTTTCGTGACAATAATTTCGACAATAATTTCAACGTTCTTGTGTCTTTTCATTTTTGGCTTATATATTATAGGTAACGCGCAGAAATAAATAACGAAAATCAATTCGGATATAAACCGATGTATAATTAAAGTGAAAAAATAATAATGCCCACAACAAAAAATATCCAAACAAATACTGAAAAATGTACATGTACCAAATGCGAAAAAGTATCTGTAGAAGATTGGAACGAATACTTAAAGTTTAGACAATGGGAAGAAGACAAGTTTCAACTGACAGTAATTACAATGTTATTTTTTTTAATATATTCTCTTTATATAGAGAAAAGAGAAAGAGAAAATAATTAAGGAAGTGAAAAAACACAATAATGTCAACAACACAAAATATCCAAACAACAAAATTTTTAAATATCCCAACAAATACTCAAAAATGTACATGTACATGTCCATGTACATGTACCAAATGCGAAAAAGTAACCTTTTTTTCGTTCAATACAATATTAAAAATTTTCGCGACAATAATTTTGACAATAATTTCAACGTTCTTGTGTCTTTTAATTTGGGATAATTTTCTAAGGGAAGTAACCTTTGTGAAAAAACAATAATGTCAACAACAACAACAAATATCCAAATAGAAGAATGTACCCAATGTAAAAAAGTAAAAGTAACCTTTTTTTCGTTCAAATTAAAAATTTTCGCGACAATAATTTTGACAATAATTTCAACGTTCTTGTGTCTTTTCATTTGGGATTGGGATAATTTTGTAATTTGGTACTTATTGCCTTCTTCTCTTAACGTGCTGTAATATATATTTAAGGAAGTGAAAAAATAATAATGTCCAAAACAAAATTTTTAAATATCCCAACAAATACGAAATACTGCAGCATGTACCAATGTACCAAATACGAAAAAGTATCCTTTTTTTCGTTCGAGGAAGACCTGATAATAATTTCACTGTTCATGTTTTTTGCTAGTTTGGGGCTTAGATAATTAAGGAAGTGAAAAAACACAATAATGTCAACAACCAAACAAATAAAAAATATAACTACAGATTGTAAATGCGGGAAAAATATACTTTTTTTCGTTCCAGTTAAAAATTATCTTGACAATAATTTTAACGTTACTGTTTGTTCTAATTGCCACTCTACCAAAACTAACGTTTCTCAAGTATTAGATGAGAAACAAAATATAAGTGCATTTAATAATAAATTTACTTATAAAATAACCACAAAACCAAAACAATAATTTTATATAATAATATATATAAATTTTATATAATAATATATATAAATTAACCCTATAAAAATAACAACACTATGATGATGATGATGATGATGGCAGTTCCAAAAAAAAAGCCAATAAAAAGCCAAACTAAAACTAGATTTTCTGCTTATGTTACAGAAAAAAATATTAAAAGCACTAATTTAGCAAAATTTAATATTAATAAATGCGAACATTGTTCGCAATTAAAACGTATGCATTTTGTTTGCTCTAACGACAAATGCAAACCTAAACAATGCAACAACAACAAAATTTAGTTTTATTATCAGAACTAACTAAAAATTTAATCGGTATAGAATTAAATTCTGTTCAATTGCAAAATTTTTATAATTTATTAAAATTAAATATAAATTTAGAAAAAAATATACAAGCGGAGAGATTAGAGATTCTTGGAGATGCTTTTTTAAATTTTTGTATTACTAGATATATATTTAATAAATTTTCAGGAGATAAATACGACGAAGGTTTTATTTCTAAGTTTAAATCTGTTTTAGTAAGTAAATATAGTTTTGATTTTTTAATTAGAAAATTAGGATTTCATAAATTAATAATGAATATTAATCCTGGTAAAGATATTAGTAATTTATGTGCTGATTTTTTAGAAGTTATCTTTGGATGGTTTTTATTTATGAGTTCTGCATCTTTTAATTCTTTGGAAGGTATTGTATTAGTGTTAATAGGGAAATTTGGTAAAGATATTATATTATTAGAAGAAAATATAGATTTTAAAAGTTATTTGCAATCTAATACACAAAAATTTTTACAAGAATTACCTGTATATTCTACCGAAAAGAACGAATATGATAATCAATTTTCTTCTTCTTGCAAGCTATCTTCTTTAAATACCTATGGATATGGCTTTAATAAAAAAAATAGCGAACAAAACGCAGCAAAAAAAATGTTGCTATTTTTAAACTTAGATATTTTTTTACAAGGGTTTTATGCAGAATATGATGTTAAATAAAAAGTTCTTCTGTATACAAGTATTGCCTATTTCTGAAATTGAAATTAATAAAATAAAAGAAATTGATGGTTTTGTAAAAATATTAAAATTTAATTTGTATTTTGAAATTTATTGTTCTAAAAATTTAGTATCTGAATTAAATTTATTATTCCCTTGTTTGTTAGTTAAAGAAGTAGCAGATATACCAAAAGATAATAAAAAGTTTTTTGTTCCAGTGCCTTTAAATTTAAATGTTAAATTGCTTGCTCAAACCTTGCCAAACGACTACATTGTTAAAAATAATCAAATTGAGTTTTATGCTCCTATTTTATTAGAATTTATTACTATTAAAGTGAAAGAAATATATGCTTTATTTAAAAAAGAAAATAAAGAAATATTATTAAAACGTTTGCAAAATAAAATTATTTGGGGGAAATCAGCCGATAAATTATTGCAAGAGTTTAATGAATTGTTTCCCGCTAAAACACATTTGGGAGAAACGTTTTTTTTATCTTTATGCAGCCGAGGTGTAGAGCGTTTAAATTATAATTTTTTTGATTTAATATGTGAAAATGTTTTGAATGTAAAAACTAATTTTAATATAATATTTACTCTAAAGTGGAAAGAGTTGGAATATGAATATGATATTATCTTTTGGTTGCTTTCTCAGCGTTTATTTTTTTTAGATAATAATTTTGCTTTTTCAGCAAGTTCGGATCCTTTTAAAACAAAACAGATTGCTAAAATATTATTGAAATTATCGTTTAACAAAGAAATAGCATTTAGTTTTGAGAAAAATTTGATCCCTATTATTAACGATAGGTTGAAACATCAGTTAAATTCTATATTATCTCAAGAGTTAAACATAAAATTTAATCCCATGTATATAAATTATTTATTTTCTAAAACAAAGCTATCTAAATATACAGAAATATATAATTCGCTTACTGATAAAGAATATCAAATTATAAAACGTTTAACAGGTTTAATGATTAATAATTCCTTTGCTGATAGTTATGGTATAGAAGTAAAAGAGGAAGATTTTGAAAAAATTATAGAAATAGAAGATGTTTTAACGTTATTAAATCATGTTGATTATTTATTAAATTCATATGTGGTTATAGAATTTAATTTTTTTTACCGAATGAAAATGCTAAATAAGGCTTGCGAAAAAATTAATTATTGTTTAGGATTAAATTTTTTTTGTTAATATAATAGTAATAATGAGCGGTAAAAATTTTAAACCATTAAAAGTAAGAAAAAGAAACCGAAAAATTGGTTTTTTAATTAGAAATAAAAAACATTCTAACGTTTTAAGTAGAAGAAGAATGGCAGGTCGTTTTTTTCTAATTCCTAGAAAAAACAAATTGAAAAGAAATAAGTGAAAAAACTTAGAAAAAAAGAAACTAATAAAGTATTAAAAACAGGTAAAAAATTTTATGCAAAAGAATTTACTATTTTTTATTTACCTGCAGCAGATTTTATATTCACTTCTAAAAAAATAGTTTGGACTTGGTTTAACAATAGAAATAAAAATATTAAAAAATTATCTTCTCCAGAAAAAAAGAAAATTAAAAGAAGTTTTAGACAAGAATTATTTGATTTAGCTAAAAGATATATTTTAATTATTATTATGCAAGATTACTCTCTTAATATGTTTTCTATATTAAATACATTTAAAAAAGAATTAAATAACGCGTTAATATGATGAATATTTTTATTACAATACAATTTGGATTAATATCTCTAATTAACATATATCTTTTAGCTAACCCGATAATAAAAGAGATAATAAAATTTTTTGTAGTTCTTGTAACTCTTGTAGTTCTTCGAGCAGTGACCACAATAGATGTTTATGAAGAAGATAAAAAAATAATTTATGAAGAAGATAAAAAAATAATTAATTATTTTATTGAAGAAGATGATAAACCTTCTTTTAGAAATAAATTTAACATAATGCTTTTTAACGATTTCTTTGCATCAGTAGAAGTTTTTCTTTTTGTAAAAACAATAGTTCTATATTCTTTTTTATTTGAAGAAGATAAAAAAATAATTAATGAATTAAAAGAAGATGATAAACCTTTAGCAATATTACGATATGTTTTTTTCTTGGCATCAGTAGCAGTTTTTCTTTTTGCAAAAACAATAGTTCTATATTCTTTTTTATTGGTATTCGTAGCGGTGGACCTATGTGTCTACTTCTATAAAGTATTGTGTAGGAAGAAGCCGGTCAATTGCGATACCAACAAAGAAAACGATGATTCTCTTACCGAAAAAGATAATCCAAATGGTTGCGAACAACTTAAAGAGGAACCAAAACAAAATACTTTCGGTTTTGACGCTACATCTATATCGCTAATGCATGCATTCTTGTGGTATATTGATTCAAATTCTGTTGACTCCAATGAAAGAGATATTAATCCAAATTCTGTTGACTCCAACGAAAATTTCTTAAATTTCAACCAATGGGAAGAAGAAAAGAAAAAGAATTCAAATATTGACTATATATCTATTCCGGATGTAGCAAATAAAAAGCTTAAAAAGTTTTTTACATTTCAAGAGCTTGATATATTATTTGGTAGATTATTTCCAGACACTAATATTGAAAAAACAGATTATGCAGGATCAATACCTGTTTTGATGCGTTCTCAAGCTCTTTATCAAGGAAGAAATCAAAGTCATGAAGTATTTGAATTAACTAGTTCTAATAAATGTTTATTAATACCAGCGTTTGTTGCTTCTGTTATCTTAATTAATAATAATTTAGTAGCATCTTTAAAGCATGAAATTATGGATCATCACAATAAATACAAAATAAAATGTTCTAGAGCTGGGTTAGAAACAAATACTGCTGCTTTTTACATATATAATTTAGCCCAACCATTATTTTATTATAAGTTGGATTGTGCTAGAAAAAAATTCTTTGCAAAAGCGCCAAAATATGAAAGCAGATATATTATTTATACCGAACAGACAAAAAATACAATGGTATTAAAAAATATACCAAAAACTAATTTGGGATTGATGTTCAAGGATTTTAATTGTTTTAATGCTTCTATGCTTTTATTTTCTTATTTTTTTAAACTCTATATTTTCTTTGTGATTGCTCCATTTTTAATGTATAGTTTTTATTTATATTGGCTTTCCCAAAACTCTATCACGGGATGCAAAATATTATATTTTTTTATTAGAAGATTAATTAATTTTGAATTTATTACTAAAGTATGCTTAGCTTTTTTTTCAATACTTTCTCTTTCTATAACAAACTCTTTTGATAACGTTATTTTAGAAAAATTTTCTTTTTTGAATTCTAAGTTGACTGTATTAGGGAAAAAAGAAGAAAATCATCGCCTTATATTAAAGCAAAACATAATAGAAAATATTCATAATGGCGCATTACCATCATTAAAATTAAAAATATTTATTGACGAGAAGAAATACAAAAACTCTTTTTTTGCTTTGTGGCAAAAATTATTTAAAACTAATTTATTATCTATTACCAATTGGTTTCAATCTCTTGCTCAAACAAGCTTACATATAAGAATGTCTCGTAGCATGAATAGCAACTTATGGTTCAGTCTATCTTTTTTTTTTAGTTCTGTATTAAACATTATAAAAAAAGTAATTCTTTTCTATTTTATGGAAGAATTAATTCCTATCATTAATAAGCACAAGCATAATGAAATAATATTAAAAATGGCAAAAATGAAGAAAAATAAACAATTTATTCGATATAAATTATATTTGTGTTTTCATAAAGCCGCATATTATTTTATTTTCGAGAAGATAATTAAAAGTTTGGATAAATCTTAGGCTTAAATAAAAATTGCAATAATGAAACTTGATATAATATTATTATATATAGACAAATGAATAATATTATTAAAAAAACTATAAATAATTCAAAACAAATTGATTTAAAATTTTTTGAAAATTTAACACCAAATTCCAACTTTGACGAATTATTTGAAACTGTTTTAAATAAAACTTGCGAAATATTTAGACAAGAAATATCCGATCCATTAAATGAAATTTTTGTTCTACCTCAAAAAAAAATATTTAATTTAAGACAAAAAATTATTTCTCTTGCTAATTCTAAAGATACTTTAGTAGAAAAGATACAAATGTTGTCTAAACATTTAAATTTGTTATTAAACTCTGAAGAAGATTTATTTTTTTCTTATTTAGGAGGAGTCTGTACGTTATTTGCAAAAAACTTACAAGTATTTTTTTCATTAAAAAAACAAAATTTAACTTTGTTCGAAACAATTAAAATTTTAATTGATTTAAAAACTTATGATGCTTCTTTAACTCAATATTCATCTGAAGAATTAAAATTAGCTTTAGAATATATAGACTTTTCATATGATTTTTTTAATGATTTACCTGCTTCAAGACATTTGTTAGCTACTTTCGAAACTTATTGTTTAAATAAAGAATTAAATATATTTTTTTCAGAATTTTTACAATTATTATATTTGCTAAATAGTTTGATTATTTGCCAAAACACTCCTAGAGAAGAGAGAATGGAAGAAGTAAGAAGTATTTATTTTATTTTAGCTACAAAAAGAATTTCGTTAGCTACTCCTACTTTTTCTAATTTAAGAACAAATAACACTACATCATATGCTAGTTGCTTTATTATTAAATTAGAAGACAATCCTATAAGTATCTTAAAAGCTATTACTGGAAGCGGTATGATTTCTTGTAATACAGGTGGAGTAGGTATCAATATTTCAAGAATAAGATCTAGACAATATAGTTCTACGGTATCTGCGGCAATTAATGTTGGGAAAAAAGTAGATGTAACTTCATGCACTGCTTTATTTAATTTATGTTCTGAGGTATTTGGACAATCTGGTAAACGTACAGCAGCTACTACTATATCTTTAGACATATGGCATGCTGATATTCAAGAATTCTTATGGTTAAATTCTGAAACTAAATTAGGAGACGAAAGATATAAAGCTTTCGATATTTTTCCTCAAGTAATTGTTCAAGATGAATTTATGCTTCGATTGCAAAAGAATTTGGATTGGTATTTGTTTTGTCCAAAAGAAATATTTGAAAAATACAACGTTCATTTAGATAGTCTTTACGGAAAAGAATTTTCTTCTTTTTATAATAATTTGATATCAGAAATAGAGAATAATACTACTCAATTAAAAATTTTTAAAGTTTGGAAAGCTAATGATTTGTATAAATTAATAGTAGAAAGACAATTAGAGTCTGGATTACCTTATATTTTCTTTAAATGTACAGCTAATGAATATAATCCTAATAAAAATTCAGGAATGATTTATAGCGGAAATTTATGTATGGAGTCATTCAGCGTTATCTCTGCTCTTCAGCAAGATTCAGAAAAACAAGATATCGGTTTAACACATTGCTGCAATTTGTTATCTTTGAATCTTTCAGTAATGTTTTCTTTGAGCGATATAAAAGATTATTCTAGAATAGGAAATGAAATCTTAAATAGAGTGTTGTTTTTAGGTCGACCGCCAGTGGAATCGGCCGTTAGACATAACGAAACTTATAGAACTGTTGGATTAGGAGCATTAGGGTTCCATGATTATTTAGCTGCTAAGAAAATTCAATTTACAGAATCTCACGAAGAAACTGAAAAAATTTTCGATACAATTGCTGTTGGTTCGATAATAAACAGTATAGAAAGAGCTAGAAAAGAAACACCGTTTAAATTTTTTGAAGGTAGTGAATGGGATAAAGGAATAATTTTCGGAAAAACTAAAGAATTTTATGAAAATAGTATTAACAAAGAAGATTGGCAAGTTATTTTTAATGATTTGTCTAAATACGGAATATATAATAGCCAATTACTAGCTATTGCACCTAATACTTCGACTTCTATTCTAACAGCTGCTACAGCAAGCGTATTACCGGTATACAATACTTTCTTTGCGGAACAAAATTCCAAAGGAATAGTATTTAGAATTTCCAAATTTGCTTTGTATAGAAAGGAGTTTTACGTTCCTTATTATCAAATGGATACAGATAAAGTATCTGATATCATTTCTAGCATACAGAAGTTTGTAGATCAAGGTATTTCTTATGAATTAATGTGGAATTTGGAAAAACAATTAAAATTTTCTACTATCAAAAAAAATACGTTCAATATTTGGAAAAAGAAAATAAAAACTATTTATTACGTTCGTTCCAAAACTATATCTGAGAAAGAAAATAATCCTTGTTCAAGCTGCACTTTGTAAGTTAATGTTCTAAAACGGATAATAAAAAATTAATTTTTTCCCATTCGTCGCTGATATCTGGATCTATAAATTTAAAATTGAATATATTTAACCATGTTAATAATTCATATAATTCGCAATTTCTTTTATCTAAATTGCTAAAATGAATAAATTCTAGATTTTTATTATAAGAAATTAAATACGGAAATGCTATAGTTAAAAAAAAATATTCTTGTAAATATTCGTTATTAATTAACAAAATGTTTTTTTGGTTTAATAACAAATGTATTTTTTTATTTAATTTTTTTTCAGAGATTTTTAAGAAAAAAATTGGCAATATGAAAATATTTAAACAAAACGCATACAACAAAAAACAAAAAGTAAGAGAAGAAAAAAGAAAATCCATAAATTTACTTATTATAACAACTGTTCACCTTTATCTTATATAATATAAAATGTTACATATTTCATACTCTTTATCATCTGAATTTATTTACAATGAAGAAGTTTGGTTTGATTCAGAATTAGATTCTATTTGCATTTTTGATGCTGAAAAAATTAATTATAAATTAAACGAATTAATAAAAAAATCTAACAAAGTAGTTGTTACTCACGCCCCTTTATTAGTTAATTTAGCATCTTCATCTTATGAAAAACGTTTTTTTTCTGTCGAAAAAACTATTTTAAGCTTAAAGGCTTTTGAAGTGATCGGTGCAAAAATTTCTGTTTTTCATCCTGGTTCTAAAATGTTAAATTCTTTTGAAGATTCTGTAGAAAAATTACTTCTTTCTGTATATCAAATTTGCGACAATACTTATATAGATTTGGTTATTGAGAATATGTGTGGAGCTGGCACACAATTGTTAAAAAACATAGAAGAAATAGAATATTTTTTTAATAAATTAAATTATAAATATAAAACAAGAATTACGCTTTGCATTGATACTTGTCATTTATTTACAGCTGGATACGATTTAAATGATTTTGAGATAGTTAAAGAGGTTACCGAAAAATTAAGAAAGTTGCCTTTAACTACTTTTCATATCAACGATTCGAAATTTCCGTTTAATAGTAAAAAAGATAGACATGAAAGAATTAATAACGGGTTTTTAAAAACTTTTTTCGAAAAAAAATATTTTTTATATATGGTTAAAGAATTAAAACCTAAATATTTGATTTTTGAAACGCCTTTTGATATAATAGTAAGTAAGAAAGAGGTAATAAATTTAAAAAATGAATTGCATAACCAATAGAACCAGAAACGTATTAAAAAAAAAATTAGTTAAAAAATATAAGAATGAATTTTTGCATGAAAAAATAACTTTAGCTGAAATGCAATCAAAAATTACTAAAAGTGGTAATAACTCTGCATTCCATAAAAATAAAATTGCTAGAATTATTTCCAAGCTTACAAAACAACATAATTTAAAAAAAGGTAACAACAGAGAATAATTAAGATGTCTAATAATACAGAAAAAAAAATTTTAAGAAATGAAATTTTTAATCCAGAAGGAAGTGATTCTGCAAAAGATAGAAAAATTTTCGGAGGTAATAGTTCAAATTTTTTAAATGTAGCAGACGTTAAGTACCAATTTGGTATTGATGCATATAATAAAATGATGCAAAATTTTTGGATTCCAGAAAAAATTAGTTTAGGAGCAGATATAGTTCAATATCTAGAATTAAATGCATATGAAAAAGAAATTTTTAACGATTTGTTATCTTCTTTAACTTGGTTAGATAGCGCCCAAATGAATAATTTGCCAAATTTAATTGATTTTATTACAGCACCAGAAATAAAATTGGCTTTAAGTGTGCAAAATTTTCAAGAAGCGTTACATGCTAAAAGTTACAATAATATAGTTCATTCTGTAATTCGATTAACGGATAGTAAAGATTTAACTTATTTTTATAGAAATTGGTCGAGAAATAAATTTTTGGAAAAAAGAAATAATTTTTTTTTAACAACATTTCAAGAGTTTCAAGACAACCCTAATGAATTTACTTTTATCAAAGCTTTAGTTACGACATATGTAATGGAAGGTATAAATTTCACAGCTGCATTTAGACATTTTTATGATTTTGTATATAGTAAAAATATGTTATTTGGAACTATTGATACTATAAAATTAATTCACAGAGACGAAGATTCTCACGCTTCTTTATTTGCCGATATAATTAATGAATTAATTAAAGAAGATTCTAAAATTTTGCAAAAAAATTTAAAAACGTCTATGTTAGAAGAAATAATTAAAGAAGGAGCTGAATTAGAAAAAGAGTATATTTCTATTTTGCATAAGGAGCACGATTTATCAAAGACTCAATTAACTATCAATACTATAAATGCTATTCAAGCTATAGAGTATATAACGAATGTTAGAGCGAAAAAAATCGGTTTAAATATTATTTATCCTAACGCCCCCGAAACAGATCCTCAAGAACACTTGGTTAAAGTATCTGGTTTAGATGCAAAAACTGGCGGTTTAAAAGAAAGCTTTTTCGAAAACACAGTAACTAATTATAAATTTACAACTCAAGATTTAATTTCATTTGACGACGAAGAAGAAGAAAAATAAATAAAAAGTGGGCATAAATAATAATATGGAAAATAAAAACATAGATAGTATTGAATTAGAAAATATAATTGAAAAGAAAATTGTTAACATTATGTCTGACAATCATAATGTATTCGCAGAGTATACTACTTTAAGAATCATTCCGGATTTCAGAGACGGATTTAAAACAGTCCAAAGAAGAATTTTATTCGCTATGAATGAAATTAATGCTAAACATTTTGTAAAATCTATGAGAGTAGTAGGTGAAGTAATTGGAAAATACCATCCTCACGGAGATGCACCTATTTACGGAGCTATGGTTAAAATGGCCCAAGATTTCGGTAATAATTTGTTATTTGTTGTACCTCAAGGTCATTTCGGAAGTATAGATGGTTTTGCTCCTGCTAGCCCGAGATATACAGAGATTAGATTAGCTAATTTATCAGAAGATACATTATTTAAATTTTTATATAAAAATAATATATTGTGGAAAGATAATTTTGATAATACTTTAAAGGAGCCTGCATATTTTCCTGCTATTTTACCTTTTGCTTTAATTAATGGAGTGTTTGGAATTGGAGTTGGAATATCGACTACTATTTTACCTCACAATACTGGAGAATTAATTAATAGTTTAATTATGATGTTGGAAAACGAAAATACAACATTAGACGATTTATTAACGGAAATACAAGGTCCTGACTTTCCTACCGGCGGAGAAATTTTTGCCCCCAATTTAAGACAAATCTATGAAAATGGTTCTGGTTCTATTAAAGTTAGAGGTATTATTTTTGAAGAAGAATCTAAATTAATAATTAGCGAATTACCTTATAATGTATCTTTGAATACTTTATTAGAAGAATTAGGTCAATTAAGAAAGAAAAATCAAAATTTAAAAGAAATTTTTGATGAAACTGATAAAAATGGTATTAGAATTGTAATTAATTTAGCATCTCATTCAGTATTATCTTTTGAAAAAGAAAATATATTTAAGGGAACTTCAATGGAAAAAAGTTTTTCTACCAATATGTCTATGTTGAAAGACGATAGAATAAAATACTATAATTTATATACATATTTAAAAGATTTTAGCAATCATTTAATCACTTCATTCACTCAAAATCTTCAATTTGAATTAAATGCGAAATTACGCCAAATTAAAGAGTTAAACCTTCATATTTGGGCAGCTAATAACGCTGAAGAGATAATTAGTGTACTAAAGATTAGTGCTCAACCGAAAGAAGATATGAAAGCAAAATTCAATCTTTCTTCAGAAGAAATAAATAGTATATTAAATTTTAGATTGTATAAATTAGCTAATTTCGAATTAACAGAAGCTAAAAATAAAATAACTGTATTTGAAAAAGAACGAAATTTTTTACAAGAGTGTTTATCGGTAAAAACTTTATTTATTAAACAAATTACAACAGAATTAGAAAATTTAAAATCAAAATATAGTATAGCTCGAAAAAGTATAATAATTGCAAAGTTTGAAGACGAGAATGATTTTGAAGTTATTTTAATGCTATTAGATGGAAAATATATTTATAAACTTCCTGATAAAGAAATAAAAATTAAAAATCTTCGTACTAAATCTATAAAACAGAAGTTTGCGTTAGGAATACCGAATTTTATTCTAAAAGTCAAGCAATCGTCTATGTTGTATTTATTTACTAACACTTCTCGTTTAATTAAACTTTCTATTAAAAATTTGTCTTTCGGTATGTCAAACAATTTGTCCGATATGAAAGAATTAAATTCTTTTTTAGAGCAAGATGAATTTATTTCAACAGCAATTGAGATAGAAAAAGATATGTTTGTTGAAAAATTTATTTGCTTGGTAACAGCTTCTGGAAAAATAGCTAAATTTAAATTAAATACATTAATTAAAACTAGAACCGGAACAGCGTTATTGAAAATACAAGAAGATGATTATCTATCTAAATTATTTTTTGCTGTTGAAAACGATAATATTTTTATAGCAACCGAAAATGGCAAATTAACATTCTTTAATTCTAATGAAGTTAGAACTACTAATAAAAAAGTTTTAGGAGTTCGGGGAATGATTGTAGCAAAAGAAGATAAAATTATTAGCGCTGGCGTAATTACCGATGAATTATTCATTTTTACTATTTTAGGTAAAGGGAAAGGTTTGAAATTCAACCCCAATGTAATACACAGAGGCGGAAAAGGTTTTAGAATGATAAGCTTAAATCATGAAGATAAAGTTGCTAGTGTTATAAATTGCACCGAGGATGATAAAGAATTTATTTTATTAACTAAAAAAGGGTTTTTGTTTAAATCTTTCTTGTCTAAGATTTCTTCTTATGGAAAAACTGCTAAAGGTCATATTATTATTAGCTTGGACGAAGATGATTCTATTGTTAAATTAACTTTTTAATATAATAACGGGTATGCGCGATTGGCGGAATGTAGACGCATTAGATTCAAGATCTAAAAACTCGAGGTTCAAATCCTCGATCGCGTACCAAAAAAAATATTATAATTATGTTAAAAATATAAGTATAATATTATAAAGTATTATTTTTTTTAATAACATTATTTTCGGATTTAAACGCTTTACAAATTCAATAAACACAACAAACGATTGATTTTTGAAACGCCCTTTGATATAATAGTAAGTAAGAAAGAGGTAATAAAGTTAAAAAATGAATTTCATTTCTGCTTCAAGCAGCATAACCAATAGCACCAGAAACGTATTTGGGTTGTGGTACCATCGTGTGATAGCAATTGTATTAATTTTTTATAATGCTAAAACTATTGCTGAATATTTTAACAAGTTAGTTCTTGCCCTTAAATCTTCTACAGTAAAAAAATGTGCTATATATGAAGACGAAAGTATTAATTTGCAATCTCAAATTGAAAAAATTTTTGCTGCTGTTGATTATCTTTGTATAGCTAGTATATCGTTATCTACATTAATCGGTTTTGCATTATTCTGGGGTCTATTTTATATCATTTGTGCTTTAATAGAGATAGCTTATGATGTCATTGCCACAAAGATAATTTTTTCTAATTCTGCTGTAAAATCAGTTTTCAATAGTTTTTTCTCTATTAAACAATTTTTGTTCCTAGTTCCTGTTGTTCTTTTATCAGGTATTATATTGGTGATGATCGTAAATTATTTAACACTGGATAGTGTTGCAATGAACGAATTATATGAAAACTCCCATCGTTTAGCGTCTTTTTTAAGTAGTACGCAGGATGAAAAACAATCGTTTTTAAATGAGTTGTGTAAAAAAGAAGAATTAAGCGAATTATTAATTAAAGAATTTAATAAATATAAAAATACAGCTATCTGTGGTTCTATAATTTCTTTTTTACTGATAATATTGTATAAATACGCTTCATATAAAAAAATATTATTGTTTTCAAATAAAGAAGTTGAAATATTAACAGAAGAAAATCTTCATCAACAAAATATAAAAATAATAAATGAACAAAAAAAAGAAATTTTATTATTGAAAGAAAAAGAGAAAGAAAAAGAGAAAAAGGAGATAAAAAATGAATAAAAAAATAATTATAGGTATCGAAACTTCTTTTGATGATTTTTCTGTGGCTTTATTAGAAGATAGAAAAATTATTGTTATGTGGAATGAAAATTTATCCGGAACTATGTGGAAAGATTTTGGTGGTGTAATACCTAAATTAATAATTAAAAAAGGAGAACAAGCTATTAAAACTTTAACTAAAATTTTAAAAAAATTTTTAAATGATGATTTTAGTAATATAAAAAATATTTTTGTAACAGTAAAACCCGGTATAGAAGGTTGTTTAAAATTAGGTAAAGCTTTTGCCTTGTCTTTAGGGGAGGAATATAATATACCTGTTTTCGGGATCGATCACTTATTAGGACATTTTTATTCTAATTTTTTAAATAATGAAATCAATTTACCAAATAAAGGATTATACGCTATTTTTTCTGGCGGTAATAGCAAGTTATATGTATATGAAAATAATTCTTTTTCGTTATTATCAGAGACTAGAGATATTGCTTTAGGAAGTATGCTAGACAAAATTGCCAGAGAGTTAAATTTTTCCAATGCTATTGAAATGGATTCTTTACAAGAAGAAATAGATTTTAATTTAATTTTGCCGAAAATACAACTAAAAAAAGGAAATATGCATGATTTTAGTTTCACAGGTTTAGAAACTTTTTTTAAACATTTTGTAAAAAATGATAACAATAATTTTTCTTCAAGACAAAAAGCTAATATTGTATTAAAAGGAGTGTTTTTATCTTGTGCACAGCATGTTAAGAAAGTATTGCAAGTATTTAATATAAAGAATTTAATTTTAGGCGGCGGAGTATCGGCTAATTTATCTTTTAGAAGGATTTTAATACGAGAATTGCAAGAAGATATCGAAATTATCGTAGGTAATAAAGAGTATAGTACCGACAATGGAGCTATGATAGCATTAGCAGGTGTAATGATGGAAGGGCAATTAGAACAGCTATTATGATTTCAAGACCAGAAAAATTTGAACAGGTTCTAAAACAAACAAGCATCAAAAAAGAATTGCAAGGAGTGTTATGTACAAGAAAATGGTTTCATGCTTACTTATTTAACGGTTTTAAAGGTACTGGTAAAACGACTTTAGCAAGAATATTTGCCAAAGCTGTTAATTGCGAAAATTTAACTCCGCAATTTGATGCTTGTTTTGAATGCAAAAGTTGTACCAATCCTATAGATATAATTGAAATTGATGGTGGAGTATTTAAAACTGTTTGTAAAATAGAAAGTTTAATCGAAAAATTAAAAACAGGACCTCTTTTTAGTGAAAAAAAAATTTTACTTTTAGATGAAGCGCATAAAATTTCTCCTGATTCATTTACAGCTTTATTAAAATTTATTGAAGAACCTCCAAAACATATTATGGTAATTTTTATTACTAATCAGAAAAATTTACTTCCTAAAACAATTCTATCGAGATTTAGAATTTTTGAAACTGAAGTATTTAATAAAAACGATATAGAACAATTAATTCAACCTTATTTTGCAGAAAAAAATATCTGTATATCGCACAAAGATTTAATACGTTATTTAATGCGTTTTTCAGAAGGTTCGCCTCGAGAAATAAAAATATTTATTGAAAATTCTGTAAAATTAAATGAAAAAGAAATTAATTTTGAAACAGAAGTGAATTTTAATCAATGCATTAAATTGTTTTTAAATAAAGAAAATTCTATTTATTTGTTTTTTCAAGATTTAATATCACGCGATTGCAATTCTAAAAATTTTTTATTAGGTTTGAGTTTTTTTATATTCGATAATATGAATTTTGAATATTTTGAGTTGGCTTATAAAATTGAATATATAATATCTACATACAATTACTTAAGTGGTTATGCAATATTAAGTTTGTTATTAAAGGATAATAATGGTTTTTTATACCAAAACTGAACAAGATATAGAAAAAACTACAGCTCAACACTCTGAAGCTATGGTATTGTCGTGTGCTTTTATTGCACCGAAATTATTTTTATTGCTAGAAGAAAAAATTGGGGATAATTGGTCTTCAGAAGTAGCAAAAAAAATTTTTTTATTAGCTTTAATTGATTATAAACAGTATTCTATGTTTGATGCCAATTTATTCGGCTCTAAAATTCAGCAAGAAGAACAACTGTATTCTTATTTTTTAAAACTTTTAATTCAAACTCAGGTAGACATAAGCGCATTTGACGCTCATATTGAAAATATTTTAAAAAAAAAATATTTGTCGCAAGTCCAAGGTATAATTGGTAAATTAACTACTTTGTATCAGAATTCGGCTTTATCGTTTTCTGAGATAACCAATTCATCTGAAGATATTTTTTTACAAGGAATCAAAAAAACCACTAATCTTTCGCAAATTTGTAATATTACAGGTAATATGGAAAAAATTTTTGCTTCGTTAATGAGCAAAACTTCGAATTTTCCTGATTTGAGATTATTACCTCCGGAAAAGTTTAAATTTAGAAATGGAGAACTTACCGTATTAGCAGCTAGACCATCTCAAGGAAAAACCACTTTTGCATTAAATTGTTTTTTAGATAGTATAAAAACAGGTTTGAAAACAGCTTTTTTTTCTTTTGAAGTCCCTAAAGAGTCTTTTACATTAAAATTGATTTCTTTTTTAACTAGAATAGACTTATTAAAATTGCAAGAGAAAAATTTATCGGACAAAGAAAAAATAGTAATTAAGAATAGTTTTGAAAAAATGAGAAATTTTCAATCGTCTTTTATCGAATCAAGCGGTATGACTTTAGGCAAGTTAAAAAGCATTATTTTAAATTTATTTCTAAAAGAAGGTTTAGATATCGTTATTATAGATTATTTAGGGCTGATTAAAGCTAACAATCAGCATAATAAATTTGTTTCTGAGCATATAGAAGTATCGTTAATTGTGGCTGAATTAAAACAATTGTGCTGCAAATTAAATATACCTATATTATTATTAGCTCAATTGAATAGAACGTTTGATCAACAGCAACAAGGACAGAATTCAGCTCCTCAATTATCAAGTTTGAAATCTTCCGGAGGTATTGAGGAACATTCTGATAATGTATTGTTTTTAGTTCAAAACGAAAATAATGATTCCCAAATAATCATTGGAAAACAAAGAAACGGTCCTAAAGGAAGTTTTGATTTAATATTCCGTCCTGAATGGTCTTATTTTGAATTAAAATAATTTTTTAATTTATTAATTCTAATTCACCGTTTAAAACATTGGATAATTTATTAGTTTTTTTATTAGTAATTTCGTTTTTAATATATTGTGTAGGGTTAAATACATAGGTACGTATTAATGTTTGGTTTATATTTTGTGAATTGGATTTTTCTTCAAAAAATAATAACAATTTTCTTTTCAAGTTATCTAAAGCTGATTTTTTATTTTCGTGTTGATTTCGACCATCTTGACAGCTGGCTTGTATGCCAGTTGGCAAGTGTGTTACTCTAATAGCACTTTCAGTTTTATTAACGTGCTGTCCACCGGCTCCGCCCGCTCTCATTCTATCTATTCTTATTTCAGAATTGAATTTATTTTCATCTATTTCTGAAGTATTATTACTGATAATAGAATTTACGTAACAAAAACTTGTTTCTCTAGTTTGTTTTTTATTAAATAAAGAAATTCTAATTAATTTATGCTTTCCATTTTCATTTTGTAATTTATTTAACAATTCTTGAGAGAATTTTTTAACATGTATTTCAACACCGAAAAAAGAGTTGTTTTGTTTCTTTTCAAAAATTTCAAAATTTATATTTTGTTTTTTAAACCATTTAAGATACATTTCTTTTAAGATTTTTGTAAAATCTTGTGCATCTAAACCTCCTTCTCCAGAATTTATACAAAACTTTAAAATATTAGTAGTTATTATGGCGTTATTTTTAAAATTCATTATTTTTAAAATCAAATAAAAATAATTTTAGTTATTCGTAAGCCGGATTCTGTATCTGTTAATCATTCCTCTTTCTTATATATCGCTATATAAATATTTGCGGTCTACCATTGCTTGACCTTGCTTCATACGGGGTTTGCCTGACGCCAAAGTTTTACAACTTGGCTGGTAGTCTCTTACACTACCTTTTCACCATCACTTTAAATTAAAAAATAAAGCTGTATATTTTCTGTTGCACTTTCCTATCAATTGCTTGAAGCAGCCGTTAACTGCCGTATTCTTTTTGAAGTCCGGACTTTCCTCTACATTTTCAAAAAATGCAGCGATTAACTGAACAACTAGTGATATAAATAATATATCAATCTTATGTTATCAAATAAACAAAAATATTTTTTATCTATGTTTCCTTATCCTACCGGAACACTTCATGTAGGGCACTGGAGGGTATATTCGTTTATTTTATTATTTAAGAATTATTACGAATTATTAGGAGAAGAAAGTTTTTGCCCTATGGGTTGGGATGCTTTAGGATTACCTGCCGAATTAGCAGCAATTAAAAATAAAATTGAACCTAGTGTTTGGACTAAAGACAACATAGAACAAATGAAAGAAGATTTTAAAAAATTTAATTTTGATTTCTCATCTTTTGAAATGAGTACTTTAGATGAAACATATTATTTTTTTGAACAACAAATATTTATAAAGATGTTTGATCTGGGTTTAGTTTATTTCGATACTAAATTAATGCCTTTTTGTAGCAATTGTAATACGGTATTATCTTCTGAGCAATCAATAAATAATGCATGTTGGAGATGCGAAAACACAACTTCTGAGAAAAAAACTGAGCAAGTATTTATTAAAATTACTAATTTCGCAAAAGAATTATATGATTCAATCGATGACTTAAATTGGGATCACGAAGTTAAAGCAAGACAAAAAAGATGGATTGGTGAATATTTAATTCCTTGCAAATACAACAATAGTTATTTTTTAATCCCTGAAAATAAATTAATAAAATATTCTAAAACAGAAATTAATATTTTAGATTCTTCCGAAGGATATGATAAATTTCAAACTACTGAAAAACTTTGTTATCTTCAATTTCAAACTTATTTAAAAGATTGGTGTATTTCCCGGCAAAGAAGTTGGGGAGTTCCGGTACCTCTTATAAATTGTCCTGAATGCGGAGTATTTTCGGATTTAAATGTTGAGTTTAAAATTCCAAAATATACAATAGGTATATTTTCTAAAGAATATACAGATGTTCAATGCAAATTTTGTTTCAAAAAAGCTAAAAGAATTTCTCATACTTTAGATACATTTTTTGCATCTAGTTGGTATATGTATAGATTTCCAGAATTAAAAAATTTCAAACAACCTTTTTCTAATAAAGATATTGGTGTAGATTTATATGTTGGCGGTATTGAACATGCTACTATGCATTTAATTTATACGAGATTTTTTGAATTGTTTTTTAAAAAAACAGGAATGATCAATATCGAACAAAAAGTTTTAAACAATTTTAAGGTTGTAGGAATTGTTTTAAATCAATCAATTTTTTGCCTTACATGTAATTCTTATTTGAAACAAAATGATTTATGCGGTCATGAAAACTATGAATTTAAATTAGAAAAAATGTCGAAAAGCAAGTTAAATGGTGTAAATTTAACAGAATTAACTAAAAATTTTAATCCAGAAATTATTAAATTATATATTTTGGCTAGTTGCCCGATTAGCAAATCTTTAATTTGGGATGATAAAAATCTGCTAGCATATAAAAATTTATATATGAAATTAACAGTATTATTTAAATTAAATTCTGAATTTTCTCAAGAATTAGAAGAATTGATTAATTTATTTAAATATTATTTAGATTTATCTATCCAACAATGTGATGGATTTAATGCGTTGATTTCTTATTTTTTTAAATTTATAAATACTAAAACGTTGGGTGATTTCACACAAAAGAAAAAAATTTTATGCTATTTGTTTATTTATTCTCCAATTTTGGCAGAATTGATAAATAAAGAAAATAATTTCAATATAGTGTTTATGAATTCTTTTGCCAGTTTAAGTTTTAAAAAGCAATATTTATTTACAATAATTTATAAGCAAAAATTTCTTTTTAAAATAGAAAGTATAAAATTGGATTTTAATAAAGAAGATTTATTTTTGTATTGTGCAAATAATTTTATTAATTTACCAAATTATAATAATATAATATTTAATCGCTTTACTATAGTTTTAATTTAATAAATATGTTATATTATAAATATTGAATTGAAACATAATATGAATAATAAAGAAAAAGAAATAGATTTAAAATTAGAAGAAGATAATATTAAATCTTTAGAAGAAGAGAAAAATACTAAAAAGAAACAATCTAAAGAAACATCATCTGAAGAAACATCACAGTCTAATTTAAAAGAAGCTATAGATAGTGCTTTAAATCAACCTTATTCTAAACCAAGTTTTAGTACCTTTAGATTGGCAGAATTTTCTACCGGAAAAAAGTTCTTAGGAATTATTTCAGCAGTTGCTGTATGTATATTTGCTACAGTAGCAATTAGTAAGAAAGATAGATTAAAAACAGGCGCAATTAATCCGGAAACTATAGTACTACCAAATAAAATGGATTATTCGGAATTAGTAACTGTTAAAAGTGTAGCGGTGGGTGCGATTGCAGCTATTTTTTTTACTGCAGGTTCTATAATGATTATGTGCAGTTCCCCCTACGCACCGAGATACATGGATTATTCGGAATTAATAAAGCATTAGGCTTACCATACCTGTAGAAATTTATAAAGTATGCGGCGATTCCTTTACTGCTTATTTAGACCGAATTTCATTAGATTAATTAACTAGCTCAATAAATGATAATTCTTGTATAAATCAACCTGAATTTATATGATAAAATAATTTAGGCGAGTTGCCCGAGCGACTAATGGGGTCTGACTGTAGATCAGATGGTATGTTCTACCTACGTGGGTTTAAATCCTGCACTCGTCACCAATTTTAAAATAAAAAAAGTTTATTTTTAAATATACAACTATGATAAAATATTTGTAAATAAACTACAATTTTATTATTTAGTTTATTAATTGGTCTCAAATTTATTTATTTAATAGAATAAAGGAGCGATGTTCCGAATGTAAGGTACTTGTTTCGAAAACAAGCGGGTTAATACCTATGTGGGTTCGAGTCCCACTCTCTCCGCCAATATTAATATATAAGTGTTAAAAAACTATGAATGCAATTATTATCTTAGAAAAAATAACCCAAAACACATTAACTGAATTAGGTATTGATGCTGAATTTATTAATATTGAAACAAATCAAGAAGAGGTAATGGTTCAATTAAATAATGATTTAATTGGAAAATTATTTTCTATTTCGTATAACGAATCTATTAAAGTATTTACTAATAATAAAGTTAAAAAGATAAAATTATCTGTAGATAAATTATTATTAAATCCTGAGAATTATTTTATTGCTATTACTGATTTAATATTTTGTAGTTTGATTTTTGCTAAAAAATTTAAATATAATACAAAACTATATTTTAAAACAGAAACAACTAAAACTTATACTCAAATGAATGAAGCTATGTTACATAAAATTGTTCAAGGAACAGTGGTTAAAATACAAAATGATGTTGTGTGGTTAAAGATTACAGGTTATTGCCTAAATCAAGAATTTATTACAATAGCAGAAGACAAAAATGTTTCCGGAATGATTTTATTGAAAGATCAAGGGGAAAAAGAATATTTTATTAATGATCAAATATTTACATTATCTTATAATGTTGATTTTTTAGATACCAATCATCCCTCATTGCAAGCAGTTTTAATTTGCGAAAGAATAAGTGATAAATTTATTTATAATTTGATTAGATTTTTCTTAGGCGGCGAGGAAATAAATATTGTTAGAATTGCTCGTATACCCAACTATCAAACTAAAGTATTAGTGAATTCTAAATTGATTTTAGATAATCAAGAATTAATGAAAATTATTAAAAAAAATAAGTCTTTACCTCTTTTGAGATTGAAAGAAGAATTAGGAGAAAAAATTCAATTAATTCCTGAAAATCAAGATATTAAAGAATTACTTAAAGAATGTTTCGCCCCTTATGAAGTTACTGTCGAAGAAAACCTTAATGAATTAATAGTAAAATGCTTAGAAAGTAATATTAAAGCGATTATTGGGAAAAATGGAAGCAATGTTAAAGCTGTAAATACATTAATACAAAAAAGCATTAAGGTAGTAGGTGTATAATTTTGCAAAACATAATTTTTATAACTTTAATTGGTTTAGTTGATAATGGAAAAACTACTATTTTTAGAGAATTAACTCATAAAGAAGTTCCAGAACAATATGCGATTACTCAAAGCTTATATGTTGCTAATAAAAATTTAACAGAAAATATTAAATGTGTTGTTTTCGACACTCCAGGGCACGAAGCATTTAAAAATATACGAGAAAGTGTATCAAATATATGCAATCTATTACTTTGGCCTGTAGCTTTAAACAGAATTAGAGAAAAAGAATTTATGGAATTAAAAAAATTTATTTTTTCTCAAAAGAAAAATGTAATTATTCTATTAACTAATACCGATCAAATGACAGAGCAAAAAATTATATCTAAATTAGATGAATTAGATATTATGCCCAGTTATTTAGGAGGAAAACACGATGTGTTTATTTTAAAATATAATCAATATAAATATCCTGAATTTTTTTCAATTAAGCAATTATATATTTCTGAATTGGAACAGTATATAATCGATTTAAGTGAATTTTTATATAGCGAAACACAATTAAAGAGTTCTTTTTATGTTTTAGATAGTATTAGAAACAACTATATGGGCAGTATGAATTTATGTATTAGTTTGGGAGAAAGTAAAAATAAATTTTTTATCGGTGAAAAAAAAATTTCAAAGATATTTGATGAAGAAAAAAAAGAGTTATCTGACATACCTTCTATCGGTACGGTATTTTATATCAAAACTGATAATTTATTAAATAGCGGTTCGATCATAGAAGTAACAGACAAAGCGCAAGTTGTATCTACTAAAGAACATACTAGAGAATTTAAATTCGATAATACTATATTTTTGATCACAGATTCCAACGAGAAAGTACCGGTATTAGAAAAATGGTGTTTTGATAATAAAATTAATTTACTATTTTTTATAGGAAGAATAGAAGCATTGCAACTAATGTGGATTAAAAAGAAAAATATTAAATGTTATTTATTCTTTTCTACTATGAAAAATATATCAGAAATTAGATTTTTTAAAACTAATTCGTTTTATGAATTAATAGAAGAGATCGAAAAAGACATATTTAAAGAAAATTATATTAAATTTATAGAAAAGATTAAAGAAGAAGCTGTAGCTACATCTAAAGTAACTAAAATTTTTTCCATTCCTAACCAACACAATCATAACATAGGTGGAAACGTATTGTTAAGCGGGATGATTAGTAAAAGACAACAACAAGTTATCATAATGAGAAAAGATAAATTGATTAATGCTACAGATATTTTGTCTTTAAAAACTAAAACAGAAGATTTAGAAGTCATTGAAAATAATAAACAAGAGTTTGGTATAATATGTAAAAATATTTTCTTTGAAATTCAGGATAAATTGTTTTTTTTATTATCAGACTATGATGTTGAAACTAAATTCCTTTCCAAATAATATAATTACAAATCTAGAAAATACGAATCTAATTTCTTATTCTGCAGAAACAGCTGATCAAACTCATTTAAAAGATTTAGGAAATTATTTCCTCTCTAATAGAATTGTTTTTATTAGCGGACAAATAGAACAAGATATGGCAAATGGCATTATTGCTCAAATATTATATTTAGATTCTAAATCAGAAGAATCTATTTGGATTTATCTATCTTCTTATGGCGGAGAAATTGCGGCTGGATTAGGTATATGCGATATTTTACAATTTGTAAAATCTAAAATTAATATTGTATGTACATCTGTAGCAATGAGTATGGGAGCAGTAATTCTTGCATGCGGAGATAAAAGATACGCATTACCTAGCGCTCGAATTATGATTCATCAACCTTTGATGACGTTATCTCAACATCAGACAATAAAACAATCTGAATTGGCAGTTCATTCTAGAGAAATGACATATCTGAGAACAACATTGGTGGAATTATTAAGTAAAAAAACTAAGAAAACTATTGAAGAAATAGAGTTTGATTTACATGAAGATACGTTTATGAATGCAACTGAAGCATTAAATTATGGGTTATTAGATGAAATTATTACTTTTCCTGATAAAAACTTAAATTTAAAAGAATTAATCGAGGAAAAGCAAAAACTATTATGATGGTATTTTATTGTGAATTTTGTCAAGCAGAATTAAATAACGCTGTAAATAATTCTAAAAAAATAAAAAAATTTTTTGGGAGTAAAAACGGTAAAAGTTTTATTTGTAATTTTTGCGTTCAAATAGCGTTTCAAAAATGCTTAGATCAAAATATTTTTGAAGAAAAAGAAGAGGATTTTACTATTATCGATTCTGATAAAATATCAAACGAAGAATTGTTTTCATATAAAGATGAAATAAAAACATTATTGTATCAATTAGATAAAAGTATTATCGGAAATGATTTAGCTAAAAAAGAAATTTTAGCATTATTAAGTTATCATCAATGGAGAATATTTCAAGATGATCCTCGCATACCTAAAAAAAATGCAATTATAATGGGTACTACAGGAACTGGTAAAACAAGTATTTTAAAGATTTTATCTAAAGAAATGGGAATACCTATCGTTATTGCTGATTCTACTACATTAACAAAAACAGGATATGTAGGAGATGATGTTTCTACTATATTAAATATATTATTAGAAGAAGCTGGTAATGATATATTTAAAGCTCAAAAAGGAGTGATTGTATTTGATGAATTCGATAAAATCATTTCTCATAAAAATGATTCTTTATCTAGCCGATCGGTGTCTGATCCTTTGTCATTGCAAAGTGAATTTTTGAAATTTATAGAAAGCAAACAAATTTATCTTTCTCCATCTTCTGAACAACAGAATGTTTTTCAACAAATACAAACTAAAAAAGTAGTGTTTGATACTAGCGATTTAACATTTATTATGTTGGGTTCTTTTGAACATTTAAGAAAGCAGATTTTAAATAAAAAGAATTTATCTATTTTAAAGATGCATAGAAATTCCAATAATGAAGATAGTTTGCTAATTAACGAAAATATAGATAATTTGGTATCAATTACTAAAGGATTGATTGAAATAGGTATGGTTAGAGAATTAGCAGCTAGATTTACTAGTTTCATTTTCTTAAAAGATTTAAATGTAGAACAATATAAAAATATTATTTTGTATTCTGATTTAAGTCCTTTATCTAACATAAGGAAGTATTTTAAATATTTTAAAAGTGATATCATAATATCTGATGAAGCTATTACTTTAATTTCAGAAACAGCTTTTAAAGAAAAAATGGGTGTAAGATATTTAAACACTATTTTCAATAGATTATTAGAACCTATAGTTGCTGAATATATATTACAAGATAAATTCCCTGATGTTTCGATAGAATTAAATGAACAATCTAAAATTGTAATTTTATTTCATGAGTAAATATTTGTTTGGTATTAAACCTACTGGAAATTTTCATTTAGGGCATTTGCACTGTTTAAAGGCATACAAACTTAACAAGCAAGATAAATTAATTATTTTAATAGCTGATTTACATGCATATACAACAAAAAATAAAAGCGAAGTTGAATATTTTTCTAGTAATATTGCCGCTTCGATTAAATTTTTTTTCCCTGAAGCAGAAATTATATTACAAAGCAGTTTAGATAAAATCTATGAAACATTTTTTTATCTATTACCTTTAGTTAATACTTCTCAATTAAAAAACATGCATGGTGTAAAAGACAAATCTGCATCTACTTTAATGTTTTCTTACCCGGTTTTGATGTGTTTAGACTTATTTTATATTTCTGCAGATTGCGTATTGATAGGATCTGATCAAAAACAACATTTAGAATTTTACAATAAAATTTTTCATCAATTGAATTTAGAAATGATAGATCATACAAAGCCGTTAGTTTGCACTAATTTATTAGAAGGTATAGATGGTAAAAAAATGTCTAAAAGTTATGATAATCATATAGCTTTTTTAGAAGAAGAAAAAAATATAGTTAAAAAGATTTTGAGCATTAAAACCTTTACGGAAATTACAATTGATAATATAATTACGAAAAATTTATTGCTATTTGAGCCTATTAGTTCAATAGAAAAACGTTATTCTGCAGGAACAAGCTTTTTTGAAGAAAAGCAAATTTTAATTCAATATATTTTAAAATTTAAAGCTTTAATTTTAGAAACTATAAAAATAAACAATATTTGGTCTGATAATATAGAATATAATTGTAGGTTAAAATACTTATATAATGAATTTCAAACAAATAAAAAAAAATAAATTCAACATTTCTATTTATATTAGCGAGAATGGTGAAGAAAAGAAAGCTGTATTATCCGCAATGATCAGTAGATCTTTCGATTTATCAGCTTGTATAGAGAAAATTGAACAAAATGAAAATAAAGTAATAAATTTCTTAGATAAAAATTTATTTCAATATAATCATGCTTCAATTGCTGATTTAGGTAATATTACAATTTTTATAGCTAACATAGGATGGATTACATCTTTGTTTTTGAAGGACACTCCTTTATTTAACGGGCAAGAAACGTCAACTAGAGTATTAACAGGTTCTAAAGAAATGTGTAATGATTCTAATGCGGATTATGTACATGAACATCATCTTTTTTGGTGGAATATTTTTAATGAATTGCAAGGAAGTAGAGTTAATTTATCTCAAGCTTATAAATTCGATGATATTAGATGGAGTTTGCCAGGTACTTATAGAAGTTCAATAGTAATGAATTTATCTGTTAGAGTTTTTGCCAGACAAATACAAATGTTGTCATACATTCCTGAATGTAAAGAATTATCAGATGAATTGAAAATAGCGTTTGAAGCTGCTACACCTATTTTCTATAAAACTTTAATGAATAAAGAGAGATTACCTCATAAAAGATGGCTTACCATACCTGTTTTAGAAATTGATAAAGTATGCGATATTCAAATAACACCTCCCAAAGACTTAAAAGAAAAATTTCAACAATACTTTTTTTCTCCTAGAAAACATGAAAAGGTTATGTTGGATGATACTTTATCCTTTTTAGGAATGTTTAATATAAAAATTCAAACTTCTATTATCATTGCAAGAGATTTTGCTAGACATAGAACGTGGCATCCATTTACTTGGAAATTATTAACTAAAAATAATCAACCTTTTTTGGATCCGAAAATTAATATACCCGGCTTTATAGAAGATAAGATAAATAATAAATTTAATAATATCAAAACTAAAGAATTAAATATATTTGAGTTATATCAATATCCAGTTGGTACTATGGTTGAATTGGAAGCTTCTACAACTTTAAATTTTTTAATTTATGCTTTAGAGTTACGTGCTTTCGCTTCAGGGGCTGATGAAAGTTATTCTTGTATAGCTAAAAACGGAATAAATATTATTAAAGAAATTCTAATAAAGAATAATATAGATTTAAATCATTTTCTTTTGGTATAAATAATTAGAATAAATCACAATGAATAATCAAACTGAACAATTAATAACCGAAGAACAAGAAGCAACAGCTGAAGATAATTCATGCGAAACAAAATGCACTAAAATGCAAAATTTATCAGAAGAAAATAAAACATTGAAATCTGAAAACGAAGAATTGGCAAAACAAAAAATTCGTCTAGAACAAGACTTAATTACTTTTACCAAAACTTTAAATCAAAAAATGTTGTCTTTGTTAGAAGAAAATAAACAACAATTTAAAACTGAATTATCTACATCTAGCGAATTAATTAAAAAAATAGCTTCTGAAGAATTTGAAAATCAACAAAAAGGTATAGCTTTAGACTTAATCGAAATATATAATTTATTGCAAAGTTGCAATTTAGAGAATACTTTTATCGCTAATTTAAATAAAACTATGGAAAAGATTTTAGCTAAAAATCAAATACAAAAACTAGAAGTTTGCTTAGGAGAAGAATTTAATTCTGACGTTCATGTAGCTGCTAATGATGATTTCTCTGATCAATCTGGAGAATTAAAAGTAAAAGAAATTATTACTTCAGGCTTTTCTTTTAAAGGTAAAAAGATAAAAGATGCTATTGTGTTATTAGAAAAGAATTAAAAAATCTAATTATAAATTTTTTAATTAGCTAAAACAGTAATGTTATAATATAAATAACAACTTTGTGTTTAACAATTTTGTGTTTAATTTAGTATGACAAATAAAGAAAAAAAATATAAACAAGATAAAACTGCTGGTATCGATTTAGGTACTACATATTCTTGTATTGCAACAAATATTGGAAATGATATTAAAATCATACCTTTAAAAGACGGTCAATTAACAATGCCATCTGTGGTATCTTTTGTTAAAGGGCAAAGAATAGTTGGAAGTAGTGCAAAAAAACAAATTGTTACTAACAGTGCTAATACAGTTCGTTCTATTAAAAGATTTATGGGTCAAAAAGATTATAAAGTTTCTATAGAGAACGAAAAATACTCGCCTTCCGAAATTTCTTCATACATTTTAAACAAATTAGTAGAAGATGCAGAAGAATACTTAAATGCTAATATCGTAAAAGTAGTTATTACTGTTCCGGCTTATTTCAATGATTTAGAAAGAGAAGCTACGAAAGAAGCTGCAAAAATAGCAGGTTTAGAAGTTTTACAACTTATTAATGAACCTACTGCAGCTGCATTAGCTTACGGTTTAGAAACTAAAATAAAACAAAATGTATTAGTATATGACTTAGGTGGTGGTACTTTTGATTTATCTTTAGTACAAATGGAAGATGGAGTATTCGAAGTATTAAAAACTGACGGAGATTCTAAATTAGGCGGAGATGATTTCGATGATGCAGTAGCAGAATGGATCACTTCTATAGTATTAAAAGAAGCTAGTGTTGATTTGAGAAATAATTTACAAGCAAAACAAAAAATTTATGTTGCTGTAGAAGAAGCTAAAAAAGAATTATCTGGTATTGAAGAAACATTTATAAACATTCCTGGTTTAGCTAAAACAGCTGATGGTATTTATGATTTCAATAAATCTTTAACAAGAAGCAAATTTAATCAATTAACTTCTAGCTTAGTTAAAAAAACTGAAGACATGTTGAAAAAACTATTACAAGAATCTACATTATCTATGAGTGAAATTAACGAAATAGTAATGGTTGGTGGTTCTAGTAGAATACCTGCTGTTAGAGAAATGGTAAGTAAAGTATTTAACGGAAAGCGTTTAAATTTTACTATTAACCCCGATCAAGTGGTTGCTTACGGTGCCGCAGTTCAATCCTTGGCCTTAAGCGGACAAGCCGAATCACTTGGTTTTGATGCTCCTGTATTAATCGATACTACATCATTAAGCTATGGAATTGAAGTAGCTTACGGTGAATGTGCAATCTTAATACCTAGAAACACAGCTATACCAACAACAAAAACAGAAACTTTCTCCAATCATACTGATAACCAGCCTAAAGCAGTTATTAGAGTATTGCAAGGAGAACGTCCTTTAGCTTCAGAAAATAAAGAAATTGGAATTTTTGAAGTAGAAATAACACCAGCAAAAAGAATGCAAGCTCAAATTGAAGTTATATTCTCTATTGATATAAACGGATTGTTAGAAGTAACAGCTGTAGATAAAAATAAAAACAAAAAAGCTAACATTTCTATTAATAAACCTAATTTAACAGCTGAAGAAATCAAAGAAGCTATAGATAGAGCTGAACAATTCAAAGACGAAGATATTAAAGCAACAGAAACTAGAAGAAAAACTGCTGCTATCGATGATATTACTTTTGAAATTGAAGAAGCAAAGAATAGCGGAAAATTAAATGATGATCAATTAGCTAAAATTGACGAAATAAGCAATGAAGTGGAATTATTGAAGAATAAGCAGAACGAGATGTCTAAAGATCAATTCTTACAAGAAATTAATGTACATTCTATGGCATTATTAAAAAATACAGAGAATAATAGCGAAAAAGATTCCACAAATGAAACTTCTTCAGCAACTTCTCCAGATAACAATCCTAATGTAGAAAACATTGATGCAGAAGAAATTGACGTTTCTAACTAATATAATGTATAATCTATGTAGTTGTTATTTAATGGCCGCGTAGCTTAACGGAAGAGCATCCGATTTATAATCGGAAGGTCGGAGGTTCAACTCTCTCCCGCGGTCACCAAAACAACAAAATTTTATTATAAAGGGGTTATAGCTTAATGAAAGTTTTTCCTTTGCATGGAAACGGTTCGCGTTTCGTAGACGCGTAACTCCACCAAAAAATAATAAATCAACGGCAGCTTAGCCAAGGAAGCAAGGCGCTAGTTTGCAAAACTAGCATGCGGTAGCGCAACTCTACCAGCTGTCTCCAATTTAATTTCAATTATGAAATTAAACTGTTATATAAGAAAAGTCAGAATTAAAAATATAGAACAATAAGAATGAAGTCTCTTTAGAGACTGAGAAAATTGTAAGAGTTTGTTTTCAAAAAGCAAACAGTGGATGTATAGGACAAAATATCGATGAAAGACGTGGTAAACTGCGAAAAGTTGTAGCGAGTTGAAAAAAACGCTTGAGCTACAAATATCTGAATTGAGCAATCAAAATTGGTGATAAACCAATTAATTTTTGCGAAAGCAAAAAAGAGAACCGGGGGAAGTAAAACATTTTAGTATCCCGAGGAAAAGAAAATAATAATGATTTCCTGAGTAGTGGCGAATGAAAAGGAAACAGCCTAAACCATAAAATTAATTTTTTATGGGGTAGTGGGAAATCTATAACAGAAGTTAATAATAATATATTTAATTTTTTATAATTGCGCTGGAAAGCCAAACCAAAGAAAGTGAAAGTCTTGTAATAAGGAAGAGAATATGATTAAGATTATCCCGAGTAGCATTAGTGAAATAGTGTGAATCAGCGTGATCTATCACGTAAGGCTAAATATAATTTTGTACCGATAGTGTAATAGTACCGTGAGGGAAATATTAAATATATACTTGAGAAAAGTTATGAAATAACTGAAACTGTATTGCTGTCAAGACTTTAGAGTTTGGCTAATCCTTGTGGTTAGTTCGATGATAAAGTGCCTTTTGGAGCAGGATCTTGCGACTTATTTACAATGGCAAGGTTAAGAAAATCGAAGCCGTAGAGAAATCGAGTACGAAAGTGCGTTAGTCGTTGTAAATAGACACGAAGCCAAGTGATCTATACCCGCCCAGGTTGAAGTTGTTATAAAATGCAATGGAGGACCGAACCAGTGAATGAGAAATATTCTTGGATGAGGTAGGTATCGCAGTGAAACGCTAATCGAACTTGGTGATAGCTTGTTCTCTTCGAAATATATGTAGGTATAGCCTCGTATGTATGCACGTAATGGTAGAGCACTGATGTGTTGTATGATGTATTGAAAAATATGTTGTGCAATCGTTAATCTTCGAATAATACGTGGTTTTGTACGGGAGTCAGGCCTAGAGCGATAACGTTCTACGGCCAAGAGGGAAACAACCCAGACTAACAGATAAGGCCCCAAAATGTTAATTAAGTTAAGAAGGAAGTTCAAATTCAAAGACGATTAGGAAGTTAGCTTAGAAGTAGCGATCTTTTAAAGAGTGTGTAACAACTCACTAATACAGAATTTGTGCGCCGAAAATGTAACGGGAATTAAATTAACTGCCGAAGCTTTAGAAGTTATTAACAATGATGTTAATAACTTGGTAGAAGAGTGTATTATTTGAGACGAAGGAGGATCGTGAGAGACTCTGGATTGAATAATAGTAAGAATGCAAGAATAAGTAGAGAAATATAGATGAGAAATCTATAACCCGTAAGACTAAGGTTTCCCAAGAAAGCATTATGCACTTGGGGTTAGTCGGTGCCTAAGAGGTAGCCAAATGGCGAACTCGAATGGAAAGCAGTTTAATATTACTGCACTTATAAAATATAGATAATATGGAATGACAGAAAAAGGTAAATTAAGCCCCTTAATGGATTGGGGTATAAGGACGTGGTCAGCAAGATAGGAAAAACCGTTTTGCATTAATGATGAAATCTGATGTATACTAAGAACTTTCGAGTTTAGGTATTTAGTTGATCCTATGTTCTCAAGAAAAGTTTCTGAATCAATTATATAATATAAGCCGTACCGTAAATCGACACAGATAGTTGAGGAGAGTATCCTCAGGGTTTTGAGATAACTCTTGTTAAGGAACTCGGCAAATTATCCCCGTATCTTAGGTATAAGGGGAGCCATTTTAATTAATGGTCTCAGTAAAGAACTCCAGGCGACTGTTTAATAAAAACACAGGTCTATGCTAAAGCGTAATTGCGATGTATATAGGCTGACTCGTGTCCGGTGATTGGTTGTGAAAGCTATGTAATGTAGTATAAGCGCCAGTTAAACGACAGCGGTACTTTGACTGTTTTAAGGTAGCGAAACACCTTGTCGGGTAAATTCCGACTCGCATGAAACGAGTAACGATCTGGGGGCTGTCTTGACAAGAGACTCATCGAAATTGTATTATGGGTGAACATACCCATTAATTCTGGAGGGACGAAAAGACCCTAGAAACTTTACTGTTATCTGTTGGCTCAAGACGCTAATAAATACGCAGAATAATTGGGAGCGAAAGCGAAAAGTGAGATACCAATTATTTATTAGTGTTATGATTATTTTTATATAAAATGAAAAGACACCTGCAGAGAGACAGTTCAGCTGGGATGGCTGCCTCCTAAAAAGTAACGGAGGCGTGCTTAAGGTAAACTCAATTAGTTTGTAAACTAATGTAGAGCGCAATAGTATATGTTTGCCTAATTGCAAGACACACAAGTCGAGCAAGTTCGAAAGAACGTTATAGAAACCCTGCATCTGGCCATAGAAGCCGTTGTAGTATCCGCATAAAAGTTACTCTAGGGATAACAGGTTCATAGCTTTTGAAAGAAGAAATTGACAAAGCTGTTTGACACCTCGAAGTCGACTATGCACATCCTGGACTAGAAGAATGGTCCAAGGGTTTTCCTGTTCGGAAATTAAAGTGCAACTTGAGTTGGGTTTAAACCGTCGTGAGACAGGTTGGATGCTATCTTCCAGAATCGTATTGAATATTGAGGGAACTACCTTTTTGTACGAAAGGATCAAAGGTTTTAAACCAATAGTGTTCCGGTTGTTTTGCCAAAAGCAGAGCCGGGTAGCCACGTTTATAATAAATAAATGCTGAAAGCATATTAAGCATGAAGTTAATCCCAAGATGAATATTCTAAGAGCACTGCTAGAACAGCAGTTTGATAGGTAACATGTGTAAGAGTGGTAACACTTTCAGCTTAGTTATACTAATCGCTCGAACAAAACAAACTAATTTTCAAAGTCTCTAAAAAGTCTTCAAAGTCTTCTTTTCTATAAATTCTGATTTATACTTATATAGCATTACTATTATTTATATACACATATATATAATAGTTTTTGGTTTAAACATAATAGTTATTAATGATATAATTATTATGTTATGGTTGAAAGAAATGTGTGAATACGCAGTAACATCCGAACCTGAATGTAAAACCACATTTGCTCTTGTGAACTAGTGATGGGAAACAAGAGTTGGCCTTAACATAATAAAAATCTTTTATAGCTTAGTGGTAAAGCAACCGACTGTTAATCGGTAGATTCTGGTCCGATTCCAGATAAGAGAGCCAAAATATTTTTATATTAAATTAATTTTTTAATATAAAAAATGTCAACTTTAAATTTAACTTTTTATAAACTTGGTTTTATAAGTAAACATAAATAACTATGTCGCAAACTTCCGACTCTAAAAACCAAAATATTTTTAAAAGAATATTGTCTGCCGTTCATAGAAAATTGACAAAAGTTTATTCTTTATTCCCTAATTTTAAGGTAATGGTTATTTTATCATCTGTATTGTTAATGCTGTGTTTGGCAGACAACATGCAAATAAAAGAGAAACACGATGAACGTTTGGTTATGTTTTATCCAGTTATATTTTTGATAGGTATACAAATATTGAGATTATTTTTAGACATAATGTCGTTATTTAAAACGAAGGTTTTAACTAATATAACAACAATGTCTAATAACAATAAATTGTTGAAAACTAGTTTAAATGCAGCAAAATTTTTGGGTGGTTCTATATTCGGGATATTGATAACGGCGCCGGTAGGACTAGGATATACTATAATATATACTGCTAGTTCTCTGTTTCGAATGTCTGCTTATGGCTTTATATTCTATTTAATATTGTTTTCCTTGTTGGATCTTTATTTCAGCCGTCTTCAGGCAGAATCTATATTAGGTATAACTGATCTACACAAAGATAATTCAAATATACATGCTGAATTCGAAATTTCTAAATTAAAATTTCCATTAATCATTACAGAAATCCTGCATCGTTTTTCCAAAGGGATAACTTTGTTAGCTTTTTTGAGTTTTTTGTTCATACGACTGCTACGACTGCCGAGAGAGCAAATATGTGTTATTGGTTCTATCATACTAGGTTTACGTCTTAATGGGTATAATTTTCAGGAATTATTCGAAAAAATTAACGAAGAAATTAACGGAAAAATTAACGAAGAAATTACCGGAAAAATTACCGGAGATAAATAGGAAATATTATACAAGCAAGCAAAAGAATATATGCAAACAGCAGTCGGACAAGACTAAGATAATATGATGAGATATATATTGCTTTTTCATTATAATATTTAACTTACATGAAATAATATTGAAATAAAATATTTTTTCTTCAAAACTTATTGTATTAATTATAATAAATCTGAAATCATTTTTTTATTCAGAATATAATTAATATTAAAATAAACACATATGCATAGTTCGAAAATAATTTTACAATCAATAAATCAAACTATACAAGAATTTCATTCACGAAAACAGACTTATGATTCTTTTGATAGAAACAATATGTTTAATAATTTAGCTTTTGGAGCTTATTTATTACAAAAACAAAATTTATTCCCTTCAGATGAACAGTTGTTAGCTGCTTTCTTGATGACTAAATATTTTGTGGAATTCCCTACAGGACAAGGAAAGACTGTTGTTATTTTTTTGCTTTCTATCCATCTGCTATTATCAACAGATTCTACTGTTTTTGTTTTTACGTTTAATGAATATTTAGCTAAGAGGGATACAGAGTTTTTTCAAAAATTTGCTCCTATGTTGCCCGGTTTTTATTTAAACGATATATCAGATCATAATCTCTTTCATTCTTCTAATGTTATTTTTACTACTGCTCAAACATTTAGTAATTTATATTTTTTTTCCATTAGAGAAAAACAAACAAAGTTTTTTAATTGTTTAAAAAATATTATATTAGATGAAATCGATGGTATTGTATTAGATCAAAATCAAATACCTATAATATTATCAGAATCTCTTTCGTTAGAAGAACGAGAAAAAGATATAACTTCGTTGATTTCTAACGCCTTTTTGTTCAGTAAAAATATTCCAAAAAATAAATACATAGTTAATTTTGATGAAAAGAAAATTTTTTTATCGAACAAAGTATTTCATTCTCTATCTGTTGATTGCATACAGGAAGCTTATTGGATTAAAGTCTGTTTAGAAGGTGAGTTATTTTATAAGAAAGATATAGATTATATTGTTAAAAATGGAAAAATTATATTTATTGATCAGATAACAGGTAGAATAAACGAAAATGTTTTATTCAGTAATGGGATAAATTTATTTTTAAGCTGGAAAGAAAGCTTGAAATTAGATAACGATACATCGGCTATAGATTATACAACTATCGATCATTTAATATGTCAATTTAACAATATACATGGAATCAGTGGGACTATGTCAACTGTAAAAAATTTATTAGAAAAATTATTCAATAAATTGTTAATAGTTTTTACCAATAAATTTAAATTAATCGCTAAATATATAGAATACACAACTTTAGATGAAAAATACAACTTGTTGAAACAGCAAATATTATCTATCAATATAGCTCCTATTGTATTGATAGCTAACGATATACCTACTGCTGAAAAGATATATGAGTTTTTGAAAAACAATCTACCAGATTTTGAACGAAGATGCAGATTGCTGCATTGTGCTTCTGAAAAAGAAGAAAATGTTTTAATTGCTCGAAGCGGCATAGCTGGAAGTATCTTAATTACTACTAATTTATTAGGTAGGGGAACGGATATTAAAATTGGCGGAGATATAAGTTTATTCGGGAATATCAAAGCGTCTATTTTAGATCAAGTAAAAGATAAAATCAATCAAGAAAGAAGGAAAATAGCACTATGCGGTGGTTTGCATATTATTTTGTGGGAACGTTTTAAAGACATTCGTATCGATTTACAAGCTTTAGGAAGAACAGCAAGACAAAATATGGTCGGAACAGTATTAATATTTAATAATAAATCTATTAACCAAAAAAAATCCAATAATGATAATGTTTTTCAAGAAATAGTGCAGCAGCGAAAGTTGGCAAAATTATTAAAATTATCTAATATTATCTTCAGATGTTTGATTTTACAAGAAGAGCAATCGTGGGTATATAATTTGGTAAAATATTTTACAAATATATCAATAAATTTTTGCAAAATTAATAATATACAATTAGAATACAATTATAATTTAGCTAACGAATTTTTAATAGAAAATTATTCAGAAAATTTGTATTTTACAACCGATGCCAATTCTAAATTTCGGGAATTAATGCGTAATTTTTTGAAAAAACTTTTAAAAACCGTGATATAATTTATTTGTTAGAATTTTCATGGATAATTACATCACAATACAATGAATCAATCAAATCAAAATTTAGAAAATGCAACAGACGTACAAACAAAGGACGAAATTACTTTGTCAAACAAATCTGTTTACTTTGCTTTAACTATGACTACACTTACTTTCGTAGTTAACTGCGCATACGCAATTTATTACTACAGATCATAAATAGCATAAAAAAATAATTAGGCAACTAAAAAACCCTTTATATTCGTTAATAAACAAAATGATTTATTATGAATTTTTTATAATAAGGAGGAAACACAAACAAATGACAACAACAACGCAAACAACTGAAGAAGAAGTAGTTTTAACTGTATCTAAAAATAAAAACTTTGAATACGCTTTAATTACTAGCACACTCTGTGCTACATTCACTTCTCTAGGAGTGATTTATCACATAATAAAACAACTTAATAAATAAGCTCCAAAAGCTATTAATTAATTTTTTACTTTAAGTAAAAAAACTGCTATTTATAATAACAGTATATTTATAAATTTAATATAAATATATATATAAAAAAATGCCCAAAATACCTCGTTTAAATATATTAGTTAGATCATTTAAAGGTAAAGTATCCGGTTTTTTATTTACTACAAGAATAATCAAAAAAGAAATTCAAATTCCGGATTTTAATAAAAAAACTCCAGATTTGATTGATAAAGCATGGAATCGGAAGGTATTTTTAATAGAGCAGAAAGATAAAGCATGGAAAGAACAGCAACTAATCCTGAATAAACTGAAAGAATTAAACAATCAAAAAAATCAAACTGAAACAAAAGATATCGTTGAAACTGAAACAAAAGATATTGATGAAGTTGAAACAAAAGATATAAAGAAAGTGTTTGGGAAAAATTTGAGTATTTATATTTTTATAACGCTATGTATGCTTAACGTAATACGAGATTGGACTGTTTTAAATCCGTCTGGAAATATACAAGCTTTAAACGAGCGCATGAGAATTATAAATGCCGATACTTTTTCACAATTAACTGACAGCGCCAATACTTTGTATAACAATTTTTTCACAATTATCACAATTAAATTTGACAGCCTGCCCGTAAAACAACAAGACACAATAAAAGATATCCTAAAAGATATACAAGACACAATAAAAAATATACAAGAGTTATCTTTCAAAGAGTTAATACAATTATCTTTAGAAAGAATATTGGTTTTGGATCAATTAGAAGGTAAGAATATATTATTGTGTCTTGTTGCCTTCTTTGTAGATTGTTTAAGAAGAATGCAGAATTTTTTCGAGGAAACTAAAATAGATTTTGATAAATTAAATATAATTAGTTTTGATAATATTATTGAATTTATTAAATTAATATTCCAAGAAAAGTTATTAAATATAGAATTGCCTGATGATAAACGAAAACATGTAATCGATGAATGTTTTCAAAGACTAAAAAATCAAGAAATAATAATTTCGGACGCTAATATTGCTAACTGGGAGAAGAAAGTTTTGCGTTTATTTAATATCCTAATTCATAATTGGGTTGTAAATATTAATATACCCACTATTGATAAAAGAACATTTTCAGAATTGTTGTTACAAGCTGGTAAAAGTAAATTTTCGCACTTAGATTTCAATTCTCAATGCATAACATTATTAACTCTTGCTTTGTTATTAATTTTGATGAATCCAATTTGGTCTGCATTACCAAGATTTATGGTTGCGATTCCGGTATTATTTAATGTCGTATTTGGAGGCGCAGGAAGTTTAACTTTTTTGATTACTGCCACTCTGGATGTTTTAGATTGTATTTTGATTGTTAATAATCAAATACAGAATCTGCCAAAAAACAAGTTTTATTTAGACAAAATACGTGCATTAATCTACAAAAGTGAAGCTGATTTACGTGCATTAATCTACAAAAGTGAAGCTTATTTACGTGAAGCTAAGCGAAAGTTTTTAGAATCTAGAGCTAATTTACGCAAAAATATTGTTGCTCAAATTAATCTTTCTCCAGCATTTAGTAATCCTAATATATGGCTGAAAACAAAGTGTCTGCATATTCTGATAGATGTATTCAACGATAATAACGCGCAGGCTATAATAATAAGCAATATGAATGATGCAGAGAAGCTCAAGACGTTAAAAAAGGCGTTAAAAATTATTATAAAACACAACAAGACAAAATATGGTTTTCGCGAAATATTCGAAATATTAGAAAAAATTACCGAAAATAAGAATAATGTATGTTTTTTAACTAAACTTCCGAAGAACGAATATACCGACGAAAGAATTATGTCGGAAGGTATTTTTAATATTTTTATTCAAGAATCTTTAAATCACACTATCTTCAATCATAATAAAATATTTTTGGTATTAAAAGATATCGAACTATCTAAAGAGGAAACAACTCTAATCAAAAACTATATAGATTTTATAAACAGCTTTTCTGCTTCTGAATTTGTTGTAAAGGAACTTAAAAACAGGTTTTTTAAATCTATAGGAGTGGAAAATCCAGATTTATTAAAGCCGTGTTATAAAAACACTCCACAGCAAGCACAACAGATTGGTAAAACAGTTCTTTTTTGGAGTAATTGGTTTGAAAAAAAATTGCTACACGAAGTACAAGAAGGTAGCTTATTTACAATTGTTTCTTTGTTAAACTCTTTTAACAAATATATGGAGTTTTTTAATATTAATAATTTAAATGTAAATATGAACGCAACGAAAGATAAAAATAATCTTCCAAAAGTTTATGATCTTTTTTCTAACAGTTTTTCTGAACAAGTGATTGATGCTGTAGAACGTTCAGCCAACAACTCTCTCGCTCCTGTTTTTGACGTAATAAAATCTTGCGGTAAAAAAGAAACGCTTTCGAAAGCCGAGCTGCTAAAAGAAATAATTTTTGATTTCAATTCCCATGATGCACATAGTCATGACAGCTGCTCGCATCATTGTAAGACAGATCACATTGTTGTTCATTCACAAGAAGGGCATATTTTAGAAAAAGATATTGTAAAATTAGCCACAGGATTTTCATTTCATGGGTTTGTAGCCGGCAATAGTAGTTTAATTACTGAATTGAATAGAAGTGGTTTATCTGATTATTCATCAGACGGAATAGTTGGGTTAGATCATGCGGGTTCTAAACCAGCAGAATTTTTAAGTAACGCGTTATTTAAGCCTTTATTAGGAGAATTCGGCTGCGATCATAAAGAAAATTCAAATTTAGCATCTCAAAAGACTTTTATTTATAGTATTGAAGATGTTTTTAAAATATATGAAAATGAAAAACCTACAGGTAAGGTAAAGCCTGTTTTACATTTTGAATTAAAATTAAATAACAAAATAACAACTAAAAGCGGAGTATCTTTTGATCCTGTAAGTTTGTATAATATTATTTCTAATAAGGCTAATCGAATAAAATCAGAAAAACAAAATTCTTTATTGTCGAAGGATTGGGAATGCAATAAAATCATAATAAAAGATGATTTAAATATTAAACCCCGTGATAGATTAATAAATTATTTTATTAAATATAATTTTAATTTTGATTTTGCGTTGCAAATCTTGCAAAACCAAACATTTAAAGAAAAAACTGCTACAAAAGAGAAATATGCAAAAAAATCTTTAAAAGATTTAATTAAAAATAATCCTAATTTATTAGACCAACAAACCGAAAATACATCAATAGACTCAATGAACGTAATTTTGGAAGTTAAAATACCTGAAAACTCACTATATGACGATGACGAATTAATTTCTATTATTAATAGCGTAATAAAATATTTATCTACATTGCAAGCCGAAATGTGCGAACAAGGCTATGTAACAAATGAATCTTTATCGCACGAAATAAATGTTAATTCTACTGGAAATGTTAATTCTACTGGATCCAACTCAAGCGCTTTTTTAAACAAATATAAAGCTGTTAACTTAAAACATGCAAAAATTCTTTCAAAAATAGAAGAAATTCAAGACATTAAAAAAAGAAATTTCCTTGCGCAACAGCAACTAATCCTGAATAAACTGAAAGAATTAAACAATCAAAAAAATCAAACTGAAACAAAAGATATCGTTGAAACTGAAACAAAAGATATTGATGAAGTTGAAACAAAAGATATAATTAATAATCAGAAAGAATTGGAAAATAAAATAGACATATTGGTAGATTTTGAACAAAGATTCAACAAAATTGGATTTCAGATAGATGAAACCAAATTTATAAGCAAGGGCGGGAGTTTTAAAAAAGCATGTAGTAGCTCTTCTGCAGATCAAAACAAACTATTGGATAAACTCCTGTTGCCGCTTGACAATCAGATATATGAAAACGAACTTTCTGGCATTGTTATGTATCAAATTTACGATTTATTAGATTTATTTATCGGCGATATTAATAACGAAAATACGCAATTATATAATATAAATGCAGATAATACTCAAATATTTAATACTTTGATAACAAATGGAGAAATTGAATTTCGAGACACACAACTTCAAGATCATGTGTTAAAGTTATCAACAAACAATATGTTTAATTATAAATTTAAGTTTAAGTCGTTTATAACTGAGCAAGTTGAATGTTTATTTTTGAATAAATTTACGACAGGAAATTATCAAATGGTTTTTGCAGCAAAAGAAAATATTTTATTAAACCATAGAGATGACCCGAAAAAAAATATAGGTATAGTTATAGGGCATTTAGATTGTTTTAAAAATTATTTAACATTACCAAAGTTTAAGGTACACAATTTTAATTTTACTGAAGATAGACAGTTTGTGCCTTCTGTATTGTCTAACAACGAACGAACAAAAGCGAAATATTTTATTACAAAAGATACAGTTCAAGAAGAAAAAATATTTATAGCAATCTCAAATCCTAAAAAAGAAACTCACAATAGCACTCTAGTCTTGTTAGATCGAATTTCGAATGATAGAAACATTAAAACAGAATTTATAAATAATATTATTGCAGCACGTAAAAGTCAATATAATAAAATCTCTAATTGCAATAAATCGCTAAGTATAGATTTATTTAATGATGAAATTCAATCAGTTGTTTCGCATATTAACAATATATGTCAAGATGAATTAAGCGTATATACTTTTTTCGCGTTATTATTAATCACACCGTGTTTTAGTTTATACAAAATATTTAGAAACTTATCGAGTGTGAGCAAAATGACTAATAAGCTATTTGTTACACAGATGTTAATTTTCGAAATAACTAGCGCGGCTATTATTTCAGCGCTGGGAGTAACTTTAGGTATAACTTTTATAGGTGTAATATCGATTATATTAAACTCGATATATGATTTAAATAATAATCCTGAACAGCCAACAGCCTACATCGCTATAGAGAACTTAAACTTAGCTTTTAATATCATTTATGAACAATGTTTATCTAGTTTTGATAACTTAGCTTTTAAAATATCATTTATAAACTGTTTAGCTAGTTTTGATAAAACTTATAATGCATTGTTTTTAGTTCAAAACGAAAATAATGATTCCCAAATAATCATTGTAAAACCTAAACAAAAATTTTCGATTACAGAATTTTGTTATTTACTGTTTTTGCTGCTATATAAAAATTCTTGCGAGCAATTAGGTTCTTATAAATTCGATAGTTCTTTATTAGTCCAATTTAACGATAGACAAATGAAATTACAAATTTCTCAACCCGGAGATAAGGGTGAAAAATATAATCAAGCGATTTCAAAGATAATTCAAATGTTTTCTGATTTGTCACTACCAATTGATAAAGAAGAAAAAATAATTAAACTAACTGTAAATGGAAGCAAAAGCAATGCTCTAGCTCTACATGCTGTTATAGACAATTTGGATTCAAAATTCAATGTTACTTTATCTAGTCTTGCTCCAGGTTATTGTAATATGCACGCTTCTAAACAAGAAATTTTACAAACCGCGAATACAGACGATGATATTATAGTGTTAGAATTAGAAAAAATAGATTCATTGCTAAAGTTTATATCGTATTTTTTGCATCCTCAACCTACTAACGCATTGTTTAATATGCGTTCTAAATTTTCTAAAGAGATTATAGATATTGTAGATAAAGCTTTATTTGCTTTAAATAATACATGTTCTGAAGCAGACAGTTTAGCTTTATGCAACATACTATATGATTTATTACAAGGGCGCGGAAATAACACTGCATGGTGTAATAATGTAGTGAATATGACTAGAGGGAAGTATTCTAAACAGTTGTTTAATGCTATAATAAATGTAGAGAATACGGCAAATTCGGAATTATCTTGTTTAGAAATATTCGATAATTTTATATTTAATAAACAGATAGTTACGATATTTAATAAACAGATGATTACTTATACTATCAAGGGAGGACAGATACCAAAACATAGCTTAATAGCTATCTTAGGAGCACAATTTAGTTCAGCATTGACTAAAAATAAAAATTCTACTTCGGCATTTTCTACAACTCGAACAAATCTTTTAAGTAATTTAGAAATAGCGGCATATCAAACTCCAAACGAAGAACACGAAAAAGCAACACAAAGAGAGATTATATTAAATTTAATTAAAGATTTTAAAAATGAATAAAGATTTATACAACACATTAAATGTAGATAGAAAAGCTTCTAAAGAAGAAATTAGAAAAGCTTATTTAAAAAAGATCAAAGAAAACCGTTCTACTACTTCTCCTGATCAAAAGCAGTTTGAAAACATACAAAAAGCTTATAAAGTATTGTTTGATGATGAAAGTAGACAACTTTATGATAGAACTGGTAGCACGGAAACTGAACAAGAAAATCATAGATTTCAACATGCTCAACAACCAAACGATAATGCATTTATACAGCATATTTTTCAACAGTTTTTCTCTCAATCTATGCAAGAAGAACCAGAACCAGAAATATTAGAAGTGACAATAAGATTATCTCTAAAAGAATCTTTATTAGGTTTCAGAAAAGAAATTTTTTATAAAAGAATAAAATCATGTCCGAAATGCGGGTTTGGTTTATTCTTTTGTTCATTCTGCAATAATGAAAAATTAGTACTAATGAATGATCAGTTTGTATTAAGTACTAAAAAGTTTTGCTTTAATAGCAAAATCAATGTGGAAAAACGCGGTAATTATATTCATGAACATGGTAGATTTTATGTAGGACCATTGTTAATTCAAATAGAATCAGAAAATACTTTTCAAGACAATTCTTCTTTTGTTCGTTTCGATAAAATGAATAATAGATTATTCCATAAAGAAAAAATTACTAGAAAAACTTTAAACGATGAACGCGCTGTATTAAAGTTATTTAATTCTAAAAATTTTCTATTGAAAAAAATCTCATATCAAATACTCAACGAAAATAAAACGCGATTTATATTAAAGAATTTGGAATCTTATACATATATATTAGAAATAGAATTGTTATGACAATATATACTACAGAACACGGAAAAACAAACGACATTCCTTCTAAAAAGTTAAAAGGGTTAACTCTTAATACGTTAAAAGGTATCTCAGCATTCCGTAAAGAAAAAGAAGGAGTATTAGAATTCCGTAAGAAAGCTTTTGATGTTTGGGAAACAACAAAAGAGCCTCATTGGAGTTTTGATTATACAATAGATTATAAAAATATTTATCCATTTTCACAACCTGATGGTAGTATTGAATCGAAAGAGCGAGTAGAAAAAGTACTTCAAAGATTAAATATAGACATTAAAGAACAAAAAAGAATCAAAAATATAGCATTGGATTTTGTTTTAGACAGTGTTTCGTTATCTACAATGGATATGGAATTATATAATGAATACGGTATTATTTTTTGTTCTTTAGGAGAAGCGTTAGAAAAATTTTCAGATTTAGTAATGCAATATTTAAATACAGTAGTACCAATTAATGATAATTATTTTGCTTCATTAAACAGTGCTTTTTTTTCCGATGGTACGTTCGTATATGTTCCTAAAGAAGTGCATTGTCCTGTTGATATATCATCTTATTTTAGATTAGATTCATTATTCGCTTCGCAATTTGAACGTACTTTGATAATTGCAGAAGAAGGTTCTTTCTTGAATTACTTAGAAGGGTGCAGTGCTCCTGTTTCAAAAAACAATCAATTGCATTCAGCGGTAGTAGAGATCATAATTAAAAAAAATGCAGTAGTTAATTATCATACATTACAAAATTGGTATGCTGGAAACGAGAAAGGAGAAGGAGGCATATATAATTTTGTAACTAAAAGAGGTATTTGTCACGAAGGAGCAGAATTGAATTGGACACAAGTCGAATTAGGTTCCAGTTTTACATGGAAATATCCAAGTACAGTATTATTAGGAGATAATTCCAAAACGACATTTTTTTCATTAGCATACACACAAAATAAAATGCTTACTGATACTGGAACTAAAGCTATACATTTAGGTAAAAATACTAAAAGTTATATTGTTTCTAAAAGTATTGTTGATGGTGAATCAAAAAATACTTTTAGATTTAAAATTAAAGTATCTCCTAATGCAACTAATAGCTCATCTACTTCCATATGTGATTCGTTAATTAAAAGTTCTACTTCTCAATCTTTTAGCCTTCCTCATTTTGAAATTAATAGTTCTGACTTTAAAAATAAACATGAAGCTAAAACTTATAAAATAGATGCAGAAATTTTATTTTGGTTAAAAACAAAAGGTTTTGATTCGTTACAATCTGACAAATTATTACTTTCGGTGTTTTCGTTTGATATTATATCCAAATTACCTGATGAATTTTATTCAGAAGTGTTTGGTTTATTAGAGATGAAAATAGAAGGGAACGGATAATGAATAATAAAGAAATAATAATTAAAAATGCAATTGTGAAAAATTGTGACGAAGAAATACTTAAAATAGATAATTTAGAATTCCATACTGGTATTAATATTATTGTAGGAGAGAATGGAGCTGGTAAAAGTTCATTTTTTAGTTCTTTATTTAAAAAAGAAGATTATGTATTAGAAGGAGAAATTAATATAGATAATTATCCCAAATTGCAAACTTTTGAATTGGTGAAATTAGGGTATTATTTAGTTCAACAACAAAATATGGTTGTAGATAACTTAACTTACGAAGTATTGTGGAAACATATGGCTGAAATTAATAATATAACAGTTAATTGGGAAGAGATTTATAATTTTTTTCCGATAGCTCAAGAAAAATTGAATAATATTATAGGTACATGTTCTGGCGGAGAAAATAGAATTATGGAATTAATACCAGTTTTTATTTTAAATCCCGAATATGTATTTTTAGACGAAATAGATAGCGGTTTAAGTTCGATACATAAAGAACAATTAATAAAATTTTTAATACATTTTAAACTCGAAAAAACGTTTGTTTTAATAACGCATCAAAAAGAAGATTTTAATGAATTAGAAGCTCAAGAATTTGTTCTTGTTGAAGGAACAATTAAATAATGCTATATGAGTCTTTAAGTTGCTTTTTTGCTAATAAAATTTTTGTCCCTTTCCCTAAAGCCATCGTTTTTTCGAAAGAAAAAATAAGATTTGGTTCAAAATTTGGTTCGGATAAGAAAATTTTATTACCTCATTTCGAAAATTCAGAAATTGAAAATATATTTATTTTAAGCGGCGCTCAATCAGAGTTAACTATTAAGAATTTTATTCAGAATAGTAGAATTAACATATTCATTCTGCCTATTTTTGAATTAGAAGAACAAGAAGAAGATTTTTCGAACGACGATAGTCTAGATATCAATTTTAAATTTACGATTTATTCCAATTCTATTTTAGAAATTAATGTATTTAACAAGGTTAATTCGAAAACTAATTTAGAATTTATAATTTTTTCTAACTCGATTACTGATACAAATTTTTCTATTTCTAACAGACGTAATTTGAATTTAGAAATCAACGATTATAGTGCTATTTCTAATAGAAAATACGCCTTATGGTTAAATAATAATTCTTCTACAACTATTAAAGATAATTTATTTAAATATGATTCTTCGGTTTTAGAGTTAACTTCCTTCATACAGGATAATTCCAAATTGAATGTCGTATTAAATAACGATAATAGTAAAAAAGAGTATTGCGTACAACAGTTTTGCAAAAGTTTTATGCTAGACAATTCTCGAAATTACATCAATATTATGCCTAATTTATCGCTAGGATCTGATCAAAGTTTCGGAGTACATGAAAATTGGATTGGTACATTTCAAAAGAATTTATTATTTCATTTACAATTACAAGGATTAGATACATATCAAGCTAAAAAATTAATTATTATTAGTTTTGTAGGCGAAACTAGCAGTAACTTTTTCGATGGTTGCATTCAATGAAATATAAATATTTTGATTGGTTTGGATGTCCTGTACGTTCAAAAGAAGTGATAAAATTAGCTCAAGATTTTGAAAACATTCCTACCACTTCTCGTTCGAACTTTTTTTTAGATATAGAACAAGAATTAAAAATACAGCTTGTTAAAAGATTTAATTTAAAACCTAATCAGAAAATAGTATTTGGTTTTAATGCAAGTGATTTATCTAATAAATTACAACTATTTTTAAATAAAAATAACTTTACTATTCAAACTACAAACTATGAGCATCATTCTAATTATGCTTCTTGGTTAAAAAACAATTCGAATGTAAGTTTGAAACAAAAAATAGAGGATTTTACACAATCTGACCTATATTTAACTACACTAGTATCTAATATTACTGGCGAACATCATGAAAATCAAATTATTGAATTAAGAAAACGTTATTCAACAAGTTTACTAATTGTAGATGGTTCTCAAAGCGTTAATTACGATGTAGATATTCAGAAATTAGATTGTGATTTTTTTTATTTTTCTTCTCACAAATATGGAGCGTTTCACGGTCTGGGTGTAGGTATTATTACCGATAAATTATATAATTTGCTACATGATACTAGTTTTATAGGCGGCGGAAATGTTTTATTAGCAACTCAAGACAAAGTTATTATTCATGATGAAAACGCACATTTTTGGGTAGGTACAAAAAACAATTTAGCTATTAGAAGTTTAAGTTATTGTTTGCAAAATAAAAATATTATTGATACAAAGCTTAAAGCTAAAATTGTTCAATTTGATCTCGAAATGCAAACAATGTTTAAGAAAATTTCAGTAGATAATTATTTTTGCTGCACTTATATGTTGCCTAATTTTTTACCCGGGCATGATCTCAGCGAAGAGTTAGCTAAAAAAAATTTTATTATTAGAACTGGTAATTTATGTTGCTCAGCTTTAGCAGATCATTTGGAAAGTGATTTTTTTCGTATTTCGTTCGGTTATAAAAACAAAATTACAGAAGTTACATCTTTGCTTTCAGAAATAAAAAAAATATATAATTTTTATAAACAATATGATTAATAAATATGAAATTTTAAAATTTTCCACACTAGCTAGAAGGGAAAAAGATAATTTTTTAACTTCTATTATCGAGGATAGCAAAGAAGAATATAATTTCAAATGCGGAGAAAAAATGAAAATTAATATTATTAATCTTCGAGAATATCAATTTTTTTTAGCTTCAAACAGTTGTAGTTTTTCTATGGCTAGTTATTTTTTACTGAAAGAAAACTTGGATTTAGTCATAAAATTAACCTTAGAAAAAATTTTTATACAGTTATTATTAGAAAAAAACTTACCTTCTGAACTATTAGATTTTCAAAATTTGTTTTTTCTTAGCGATAGACGAAAAAATTGCGTATTATTGCCGTATTTAGTTTTGAGCTCTATTTTTCCGTTATAATAATTTATGAATAATATACGTAAACCGTTAAAAATAGATGGGTTTTTTGTGCTTCCCGAGTCAAAAGCATTGCCTTTATTAGAAGGTATCAATAATGCAAAAAAAAATATTGATATTTCTGTATTTCATATTGGATCTAAACAAATAGGCGATTGTTTAATAAGAGCATTAGAACGAAATGTTAATATTAGGATAATGGTAAATTTTGAATTCCAGTATGATAAATGCGAATCATTATTAATTAAAAAATTTATAGATTATATTAATCAAAATATTAGAAATAGTGATTTATTATCAAATATTAATTATTTTTGGTCGTCTCCTAAATTTTTATTTTCCAAACAAAGATTTATTTTAATAGATCACAAGAATAACGATAATGATTTTCAATTTACAGAAGGGATTACAAAATGCTTTATTTTAACCGGTGATTTACTTTCTAATAACAACATGTATACAAAAGAGGAAACATCTTTTTATTCAAAAAGAGATTTTCAAATTTTATTATATAGCCCTAGAAACAAACACCTAATTGAATCTATATATAAATCATTTAGTGCAGATTTAAACAATGCACCTTATCTTTTATCTCAAATAGAAGATAGTTTCCCTTTGATATGGTCGAATGGTATGTTAGATGCAGAAACAAAAGACTGGACTGTTAATTTAGCCAAAAATAATTTTTCATCTAAAAAGTTTTTATCTCAAGGTAATGCTTTTGAAGAAATTTTAACTTTGATTAATAATTCAACACAAAAATTAATTATTACTACCAAAGGTATTTCATCTATTGTTATATTAAAAGCGTTATCCAGTGCTTTAAAAAGAGGAGTAACGATTATAATTTTAGCGGATAAAAAAAATACCGTATCGTTTAAAAATTTATATTTATTATGCAGTTTAGGTGCTGAAATTTTTTTAATTTCACAAGATAGTGTTTTTCAACAAAATGCTGAATATATTATTTGTGATCATGAATTAGCTTTAATAGGAACTATAAGTTTAACAGATGAAAGTTTATTTGAAAATAAAGAACTATCGGTGTTAACAGACTCATTAATTTTAATAAATACCTTATATTCTACGTTTTATAAAGATTTACAACATTTGGAAGTATATTCCATGAAGATAAAAACTTTAGAAGATATAATCGAAAGTAAAATAAATAAAGTAGATTATGAACAATTAGAGTTTCTAGAAGAATAATAAATCTAGTATAATATTTATATACCTAGTAAGTTATTACGCAAATAACACGTGCCGGGTGGAGCAGATAGTTAGCTCGTCGGGTTCATACCCCGAAGGTCCCTGGGGCGGAACCAGGTCCGGCAACCAATTTTTTTTGATAAATACAATTATGACAAATACAAATTTATATTTATTTAAAAGAGCAAATATTTTAAAATTAGAAGACTTAATTTTAGAAAACGAATATCAAATTTACGGCAGAGTAGTTAGAAAAAGAAATCATCCTGGCGTAGTATTTTTAGATCTAGATAGTAATATACAGATAGCTTTTAGAAATTTTAATTTAGTGGAAAAATGTAAATTAGGAGATTTAATTTATGTAACTGGAATGATAGAAAACAGTTCGTCTGGTTTGAAAACTCTATTTGTTTCTAATTTAGATTTTTATATACCTTGCGGAGTAGAAATTCAAAAAAGCTATTATCAAAATAAGTCAGATTTATATTATTTAACTGATAATTCATATGCTGAAAAAATTAAATTAAAAAGTAAGTTTATCAATGCTATTAGAGAATTTTTATTAGAAAGAAATTATTTCGAAACTATAACTCCGGTATTACAACCGTTTCAATCAGGGGCTAATGCCCATGGATTTTTAACTTATAATAACTATTTAGAAAAAAATATGTATTTGCGTATTGCTATGGAATGTTATTTAAAACGTTTAATGGTTAGAGGAATAGACAATTTATTTGAGATTGGTACATGTTTCAGAAATGAAGATGCTTCATCTAATTATAATTATGAATTCACTATGTTAGAAGCATATACATCTAACAGAAGATGCGATTTTACAATCAATATAATTAAAGAGTTAATCATATTTTTATGTCAAAAATTTCAATTAGAAATACCGTCTTTTAATGAATATGATTTATGCACAGAAGTAAGTATATACTTAAATATTCCAGATGTAAAGAAAGTTACAACTATAAACGAAATGTCTGAATTATTCAAAGAAGATTTGTCAGAGCATGCAACATCTGTAGGTGAATGCATCGATTATATCTTTTCAAAGAAAATAGCTCATACTAAAACAGGATTTTATTTTATTAAAAATTTCCCTAAAGAAATTACGCCTTTAGCAGGTATTTGCGAAGATGATGATTATTGTTCTGAATCTGCTGATTTTATGTTTAATGATATTGAATTGGGAACGCTATATACCGAACAAACTGATCCTAAAATACAGAGAGATGCTTTTCAACGACAGCCGACAGAAAACATTGATATTGCGTTTTTAGACGAATTGGAATTAGGTTTACAACCATGCTCAGGATTTGGATTAGGAATTGAAAGAATGTTAAAAGTGTTTTTTCAAACTGCACAAATTAAAGATTTTATTTCTTTTTCTTTTTCAGCTATAGATTTCCCAAAAAAATAAAAAATAATTAATTTATGGATATTAAATTACTTAAAAATAATAAAAAATTAATGAAAAATTATAAAATAATCGGCAAATCGGTTATTGCTGGATTATCCTTAACGGGAAAACAAGCAGCAGCATTTCATACTAAAGTATTTGATATTTCTACATCTTATGTATCTATTTCCAATATAGTTTGTGAAGTCAGAAATATTGATTTTAATTTTCAATCCTCTGCAGTTATAAATTTGTTATTAACTAAAAGTCAAATTAAACATTTTATCAAAATGAGAAAAAAATTTACTCGATCTACTATAATTGTAAACGAGGCTTTAGCAATAGGCGGATTGATCAAATTAAGCGTTGTAACTTGCGAAAATTTGAAGAAACATGATAAAATAAAAACTAGACATTCTTGCACTAATTCTATATTAGAAGAGTAGTCTGTAGCTCAGCTCCTATAGCTTATTTAGAAGAGTATTGGAATTCTACTCCAAAGAGGGTGGTGCAAATCCACCTAGGGGCTCCAATTGGTGAAACTTGCTTAAAAGTAAAGTGCCGGAATGTGACCCCGGAGAATCGGGAGCGTTACCCGAGTTCCACCCCATATAGGCTTATTAGCTCAACATTAGAGCATCCGGCTCTTAACCGGAAGGTTGTCAGTGAAATTCTGGCATAAGTCGCCAATAAAAAACAATGGGTTTTAGCCAAGTTTGGTCTAAGGCGCACGACTCTGACTCGTGTATTCCCAGGTTCAAATCCTGGAGACCCAACCAAAGAGTTTGTAGTTCAAAGCAGAATACTCGTCTCCAAAGCGAGTGATCTGGGTTAGACTCCCAGCAAGCTCGCCAAAAAAAATTAATTTTAATAATTAGATGAATAATACTGCAAAAAACAATAACATCAATACTGACAAAAAACAAGGAATTAGAGGTTATTTATTAAAGATAATTACTAAAAACCCCGACTATACTTTTGAATTAGAAAAAGCTATATCGGAAGCAATTGCAACAGAAAATGTTTTAAAAACTGCTTTCGGAACTATTCATTCAGGAACAAAAAAAATTGGCGACAAAGAAGTAGTATTAATAGAAAGTGAACTAGAGAAAGAACAAAGTTTACGATTAATTAATTCTATTATTAAAATATTACCTAATAATTATATTTCGTTGTTATCTGCAGTAGCGTTAAATAACACTCTTGCAGAAAAAACTCAGAATAATAATAATGTTAATAATGATGAATATAATATTTCTAACAATCAAAAATTACAATTAGGAATGACTGTTCATGTTATTAAAGGTCCTTTTGGAAATGTAAACGGAAAAATTATTAAATGTAATGGTACTAAAACTTGGTTTAAAGTATTAATTAAAATGTTTTCTGCTACTAAAACAGTATTAATTCATAAAAACGAACTTATTGCACAAAATTAAATTATGAATAAAAAAAATAAAACTAACACCACAATTACGAAAAAAATAAAATTCCAAGCTGGAGATATGAAAATTTCTACTTTAGGAGCAGCGTTATCAGGTGTGATTAAAACAGACTTAGGAAAATTAGCTAAGGATATTAATAATAGTGAAAATTGTAAAAAATTTTCTGAACAAATATTAACTTTAAAAATGATTGTTACAAACGTAATTAGATTTTCTGTTTCATCTCCTGATACTATGTGTTTATTACGCTCTTTTATGGATGGTCAAACAAAAATAACTATCGAACAAATAGAAGAAATAGCTGCAATAAAATTAGTTGGTTCTAATACTAACTTATTAAAATCTATGATTAAAACTATTACTGCTACAGCTAAAAGTGCTAATATAAAAGTAAGAAATAAATAATGAATTATACTTTTCCTAATATAATAGAAGCGGTTACAAATGTAATTAATTCAGAACAAAAATTGAATCAATCGTTAGAATGTCAAGTCGTCTTGCGTTGTGGAAAAAAACACATTAAAAACAGAAAGAAATTTATAGGTATGAAATATAAATTTTTACACCCTGTATTTTTAGGTGAAAAACAAAAAGTAGTAAAAGTATTATCGAACGATGTATTATTAGCTCAAGAAATTGGCCCTGATGCAGAAAAACATGCGATTGTATCGTTAATTAAAAGTAAGAAAATAACTTTTGATTTTTTACTTGCAGATGTATTGTGTTTGCCTTTAATTACACCTTACGCCAAAAAATTATCTACACAAGGGGTAATGCCTAAAGAAGAATTTGGAATGCTGCATAGAAATTCATCTACTAAAGATTTATTAAACAGTTATCAACAATTAACTAGTGGAAAACAACAAATTTTGAAATTAGTTCCTAACAATGTTAACTCTGTAATGTATTTTTGTTTCGGTAATACAACAAACTTAAATCATGCAAGTGAAAATTTAACTGAATTTTTAAATAATGTAACTACTTTGTTATCAGAGAATGAAAACGTATTACAAGAAATGACTAAAATTTCTAAAGTAGTAATTAAAACCCAACAAGGAAAAGTTCAAGATATTATAGTTTCAGACAATAGAATTAAAAAGAAAAAACAAGCTAAATAATGAATACAAAATATACCGCTTTATCTAAAATTTTAAATAATAAACCTTTAAACGGAGGAACAATTTTTTTCGCACTAGAAAGTAAAAAGAATATTACTTGTCAAATAATGACTAATATTAGAAAAAATTTATTTGTTACAGAAGAAGATACAAAAAAATGTATATTCAATTTAGTTAAAAAAAGTTATGTTAGATCTCTTTTTAATAAACAGATTAAATTGCATAAAGATATAAAATTAGTTTTCATGTTGAGTAGTGATAATTTAGCATTTTATATTAATAAAATTTTTTCTATCATTCCTGAGATTAATTTTCTAGATAGTAGTATCTTTAATGTTGAAATCACAAAAAAATTATGTAGAAAATTTAATTTTAATGATAAAAATATTATATTGTATAAATTATTATCTACCTTAGCTTCTCCTATGAGCATAATTATAAAAATGCTTAAAGAAAATAGAAATAATGAACAAGTTTTGAATTAATGTGCAAATTATTATTTCTTTCCAAACGATTGTTATCTGATTTTAAATTTAGACATATAGAAAGATGTTCTTATAAAGTTAAATATAAAACATTAGATTCACAAAAAAACAATTTACCTATCGGCGATAATTCAAATAAAAACAAGCCAACTTTGACTATACATAGTGTGGAACAAGTAGTTCTGATCTCGTTAATAGTTGTTTTTTCAATAATGTCGTCTCTTAAATTATTTGTTAATGGTTTATGCGCACTTATAGAGTGGTGGTAAAAAATAAACAAGTTATCTATAAGGACAAAAAAATATATAGTATAATATATTATAAGTTTTTGTAACTTTACTTAATATCAATTTTTTTGATATATCCTCTATTTAAAACATGAATAATAACGATCAACAAATAATACAAGAAAAAAAAATAGCCGATCTAGCAAATCAATTAAGTGAATTGACATTTAATGAACAATTAGCTTTAGTTACAGTATTAGAAAAAGAATGTGGTTTTATTCTACCTGCAGGTGGATTAGATAATAATTCCGGAGCAGAAGATGCAAACTCAGTAGCTGAGGAACAACCAACAGCATTTAAAGTTAATTTAAACAAAATACCTACAGATACTCCTACAAAATTCGCATTAGCAAAATTTTTATCAACAGTTATGGGAATTGATTTAGTTGGAGCAAGAAATGCTTTGTCTAAATTACCAATTACAGTAAAAGAAAATCTAACAGCAGAAGAAACAACAAAATTGTTAGAAGATTTAAAGAAAATTTCTAGCGAAATTGAAGTAGAAAAACTATAATCTGGTGTATTCACATTAATGAAAAATATTACTTATACTAACTATGAGAATCCTGTGGCATTTTTAGATTTTGCAAAGGAAACATTAAAACAATTTTTTTCCCAAGAAGAAGATAATGATAATACATTATTATTCTTGTTAAAAAATAATTTAAATTTTAATTTCGATGAGTTTAAAATACAAATTAGTAATTTTGAGATAGAAGAAAATAGTCTATCTGATTCTTTATTAATAAATTTAAATCAAAAAATTAAAGCAGAGCAAACTGCTACATTTGGTTCAGGTATTACATTTAATATTTTGTATCAAGACAAAGTAATTAATAACTTTAATTTACCGTTTGTATCATTTCCTCAAATGGTTAGTTCATCTGTTTTTTTGATTAATGGTTTGAAAAAAGTGTTCGTTCCTACACTATCTAAAAAATTTGGATTAAGAATTAATGAAGGTGATAACGACAGCAGTATGCAAATTGTCCCTAAATATGGTTCAAGAATAAATATTAAATATAATCCTTTTGATCATAATTTAATAATCTCTTTTTATAAACACTCTATGTATTGGTTTATTTTTGTGGCTTTAATAGATGAAAATTTAAATTTACATGATATTTTTTCTAAATTATTCCCAGTAAAAGAAACTACAGTAGAATTAAATTCAAATTTTATGTCAAATATCAATAATTTGCCGATTTGTTTTGATATATTGGCTACTTCATTTCCTAATACAAATACATTCTCCGAAGCTAGAATGTTATTAGCGCAAGAGTTGAAAAATAACAATCAAACAACTGTAAAAGTTTACGACATACCTACAAACCAACTAAAATATTTTTCTTATAATACTATTTCTACTAAATTGTTTAAAAATAACGAAATGGTTGAAGATTTAAATTTATTATTTAATAATGAAACTTTGTACGATTTAATTAATAATAAAAAGCATTTTTTATTAGGTATACATGCAAGAAAACAATTGAACGAATGCTTTGGTATTGATGCGAATGTAGAAACAATTACATCTGACGATATTATTAATTCTATTAAAATTTTAATTGCTAAGAATACAGATACATTTTATGGAAAAGTACATACTATTCTTCAAGATGATACTTCAGTAGCGAATCGTTACTTATTTTCTATAGGAGATTTATTTGTAAAAAATATTCAAAAAATCTTATCAGAAGTTTCCAATAACATTAAGTTGAAATTAGTTAACTTAAGTAGAAATACTTCTATTACTAATCTAACTACTGCAGAAGAAATATCAGATATGTTACAAGGAATAATTAGAGAAAATATTAATTTTCAATTATTAAGTTTTAAATTCATGTATGAATTAAATGCTAATTCTTCTATTCAATTCCTAGATCAAGTTAATTTAGTAGCTGAAATTTTGCATACCAGTAAAATCACATATTTAAGTACTGAAGGAATTAGTCAAGAACAAGCTACAACTAACTTACGAAACATTCGTCCCTCTTTATTTGGAAGAATTTGCTGCTTAGCAACTCCTGAAGGGCCTCATTCTGGTTTAGTTGTTTATGCTACACATACAGCTTTTGTAGATAAATTTGGTAATTTATTGTCCAGTTATAACGAAGTAAACGAAGGTAAAATTGACGTAAGTAAAAAAGTATTTCTTTCTTCTTTTGTAGAAAGTTTAAATGAATATTGTATTTCTGAATATCAAGCTAAAGATCAAATTACCAATTTGTTGAAAGAAGATATATTAACATGTAAATCAGGTAATAATATTCTTTCTGTTTCAAAAAATGAAATTAATTTAATTGAAATTTCTCCTACACAAATTTTTTCTTTTGCTGTATTATTAATTCCTTTCTTAAATCATAATGACGCTAACAGAACTACTACAGCGGCTAATATGCAAAAGCAATCGATTTCGATTATTTACCCTGAATATAGAAAAGTTCGTTCTGGAATAGAGAATCAAATTCTTTCATTTTCGAATTATAAATTATATTCTCCTGTTTCTGGAAAAGTAATTTTTGCAGATAATTACTCTATACAAATAGAAGATAACAATAATAAAGTATTTAATTTAGTTCTTGAATATTTATTGACTAACCAAAATAGCTTTATTTTTCAAAAAACTATAGTAAAACCAGGTCAAATTATTACTAAAGGAGATTTAATTATTACTTCTTCTGAAGATATTGAAGGAGACTGGTGTAATGGAGTAAACTTAAGAGTTGCTATCATGCCTTTCAAGGGATTAAATTTCGAAGATTCTGTCGTTATTAGTGATAGATGTGTAAAAGATCAATTGTTAACATCTGTTACTACGAAGATTTTCGAAATATCTCTATTGAAAACAAAAATAGGTTCGGAATTTTCTACTAAACAAGGAGTTAATATCAGTGACACTAATTTAGATAAATTGGATGATAGCGGTATTATTAAATTAAACTCTCATGTTTACCCTCATACTGTATTAGTAGCTAAATTTGTACCTAGAATGAATTCTCTGTTGGGAAAAATTACCGACAAAGGATTGAAAAAATTCTTCGGAAACACATTATTTGATCACAAAGAAGATTTCTTGTTAAGTAATATGGCTGGAATTGTTACAGATATTCAAATTATTGATGCTCCTGGTAACGATGTAATTAAAAAAATAGTAATTTCTATTTCTAAATTAAGTAATATTGAAGCTGGAGATAAAATTACAGGAAGATATGGAAACAAAATGGTTGTTTCTGCTGTATTAAGAGAAGATCAAATGCCGTATGACGAATTCGGAAATAGAATGGACATGATTATCAATCCGCTGGGAATTCCTTCAAGAATGAACGTTGGACAAATAGGTGAATGCTACGCATCACAATTATTAGAAGTATTACCTCAAGAACATTTCACTGCTGATTTGTACAGTGATTTTGATTTGACAGCTTTGCAACAAAAAATGAAAGAAAATAATTTACCAATAGACGGAAAATATGTTTTGTACAATCCTGATAATTGCAAACCTTATGGTAAAAAAATTGTTTTAGGTTACATGTATATTAATAAATTAGTACACATGGTAAATGAAAAAATTCATTACAGATCGTTAGGGCAGAGAAATTCTATTACTTTACAACCTGTAGGCGGAAAATCTAATAATGGAGCTCAACGTTTCGGAGAGATGGAAAATTGGGGAGCAGAGTCTTTCGGAGCTGCTGATACTATATTGGAAAAAACACAAATTTTATCAGATAATTCAGTTATGAAAAACAAACTTTTAAATTCTATTATTTATAATAATGGATTTTTTGTAGGTTTTGATGAAAAATCATTTGAAGTTTCAGATAGTTTTAATCTTTTCTTGAATTATATGAAAGCTTTAAACGTAAAGATTACGTTAGATTACGAAAACAACGCAGAAAATGTTAAACATGACGAATTCTTTTCGGATGTAGAGGAAGAATAATGAATTACTGGAAAAAAATAAACGAAAATAAAAATATAACAAGCAAAGAAATTGAAAACAAATCTACTCCTAAAGCAATAAATATTACTTTATTAAGTACTAGTGATGTTTTAAATATGAGTTTTGGTGAAGTTAAATCTATCGAAACTTATCATTATAAAACTATGAAACCGGTACCTTTGGGTTTGTATTGTGAGCAAATTTTCGGTGCAAAACACGACTTAAGTTGTGCTTGCGGTCTTTATGTTGGAAAATTATACGAAGATTTAATTTGTCCAGAATGTAATTCTCAAGTTTTAAGTTTCGATAAAAAGAAAAATAGATTCGGGCATATAGTATTAGCTACTCCTTGTTTTCATATTTGGTTTTTAAATTCCAATACTTGGATTAGTCAAATATTAGATATTAGTCATAATCAATTAGCTAAAATTATTTACAATGAACTGTTTGTAAATCAAACTAAAATTGATTTAGTAAAACATGCTTTGGAAATGATTACTTTTGAAGAATATGAAGCTTTACCCCTCGAAGAAAGTCAAAACTATAGAACTGGTGGAGAAAGTTTAAATTATATTTTTAATAATATAAATGTAACTGAATTAATCGAAGTTTTAAATAAAAAAACAGATTTAAAAAGTAAAAATAGAAATCAATTATTGAGAAAAATTTTGAAAGGTAATACCAACTTAGGAAATGTAATAGTTAAAATGTTACCTGTTCTCCCTGCAGCTGCAAGACCTATCACTCTATTAGATAATGGAAACTATGGAACAGTTGATGTAAATCAATTTTATCGTTGTATTATCATTAGAAGTAAACGTTTAGAAGAATTGCTTTCTATTAGAGATAGTAGCGAAATATGGCCTGAAACAGTTTTCTGTGGTGGAAGAATATTATTGCAATTATCTGTAGATATGTTATTTGATAACGAAGCTTTAAAAAAACCTATGAAAACTAAAGGAAATAGAGTGTTAAAGTCTATTTCTATGCTTATCAAAGGAAAACATGGAATTTTAAGATTGTATTTGTTAGGTAAAAGAACAGACTTCTCTGGAAGAAGTGTTATTATTACTAACCCTAATTTGAAATTAACCGAAGTAGGTATACCTTTAGTTATGGCTAAAGAATTATTTAAACCGTTTTTGATTAACAGATTGGTTAAAAAAAATATTGCTTTAGGAATTTCGGATGCTATATTCAAATTACAAGCTAATATCCCTGAAGTAAAAATTTTACTGCAAGAAATAATAAAATCTAAATTCGTATTAATTAATCGAGCTCCAAGTCTGCACAGAACTAACTTACAAGCTTTTAGAATTAAATTAACAAATCATAACGCTATTGAATTACCGCAATTAGTTTGCGAAGGATTTAACGCTGATCACGATGGTGATACAGTCGGTATTTACCCAACTATTAGTTTAGCAGCTAACTTAGATTCTAGATTCTTAATGCACAGTGAATTAAATATTTTTTCTGCAGCATCTGGAAAGCCTATCATTCAACCGGTTAGAGAAATGAGAATGGGTTTGTATTGGTTAAGTGATGAATACAAAGAATGCGACAATCCTGTAGTAATATACGGATTTGAAGATTTACAAATGATAATTGAAAAAAGTTCACCAAACTTTTTGAAAGAAAAAATTATTTTTGTTGATAATTTCGGACATTACGAAACAACTCCAGGAAGAGTAATTCTAAATCAATTACTTCCTTCTGAAATTAGAAATTATAATGTTGTTTGGAGTATTAAATTAATTCACGAATTAATTGAAAAACTATACAATAATTACGGATTTGAAGTATTATCTGTATTCTTAGACGAATTAAAACAAATAGGTTTACATTACATTACTCTAGCAGGAGTATCTATGTCTTTAGAAGATTTACAAGCACCTAAAAACAAATCAACTGAAATTGCATATGCTCATAAATTAATTAATAATATTTTGGATTTAAAAAAGCAATTATTACCTTCTGAAGTAGAAACATTAAAAGCAGTAATTTGGTATACAATTATCGATAAATTAACAAAACAAATGACTTCATCGCTAAGTAATGAAAGTAACGATATCTATCTATCTATTCAATCTCAATCTAGATGTAATATTACCCAATTGAGACAATTGAGTGTAGCTAGAGGTTTATTATCTGATTTGAATGGTGATATTATAACTACTCCGATTTTAAATTCTTATAAAGAAGGATTAGGTAGTTTAGCTTACTTCCTATCTTCTTATGGAGCTAGAAAAGGAGTTGTTAATCGAAGTATTGACACTCAATCTGGTGGAAAAGTAACAAGAAGTTTAATCGACGCATTGCATAAAATTTTTGTTTCCGAATTAGATTGCGGAAATACTAACTTTACTTCATTTAATACTCGTTCTTTTTACGAAGATATAGTAACTAGAATGTTAGCAGAAGATGCATTGGGATATGTTAAAGGTCAAATGATTTCTAACGAAATATCTAATGAATTTAAAGCTAATAATTTGAAACCATTAATTAGACATATATCTGATTGTCAAGCGGCAACAGGAGTTTGTGCTTATTGTTATGGTTTTGACTTAACTAAAAAGAAAATAGTAGAACCTGGTTTAGCTGTAGGAATTATGGCTGCTCAATCATCAGGAGAACCTATCTTGCAATTAACCATGAGAACTTTCCACACTGGTGGAGTTGTTGAAAATAATGATTTATTATGTTTTGTAAACGCTTTGCATGATTGTAAAGTAAGTTTAAATACTGTAGATTTCGTTCCTTTCCAACAAAATGATAATTTATTCAAATACCAAGCTAGAAGACAAACTGTTATTTGGTTAGGAGAACAAAAATGTGATATTACTTCTGGAAGTATTGTGACTGTTCAAAACGGACAGATAGTTTCAGAAGGTGATTTAATTGCTATTAATATCCGAACTGAATTGTTTGTAGCTGAATACAACGACGTAATTTTACCATCTGGAGATAATGAATTTTTAACTACAGAAACTGGAAAACACATTGAATTACCTAAAAACACGCATATTTTATCCGAAACAATGGAAACAGGAAAAGTATTTGCTAAAAAAGAAATTGAATTGTCTAAAAGTAAAGATATTATCGGAGATTTGAACGACTTAGAGCAAGTTATTGAAGTTAGAAGACCTCAAAACATATGTATCTTAGCTCCTTCTAACGGTATTATAGAATTACAAAACGAAGATGGTAATTACATATTGTCTTTATTAGATAGCGAAACTAATGAAACTAGATTGTTGACTCAAACTACATCTGAAGATTACGTTATTGTAAAAAACGGAGAGACAGTGATAAAAGGACAAGAATTAACAAGAGGACAAATTAATTATCAAGATATTTTGTCTATTTTTGATGAAAAAGTTGCAAAACAAATGTTAGTAGCTAATATTCAAAAAATTTATGGAGCTTCTGGAATTAACTTAAACTGCAAACACGCAGAATTATTAGTTAAGAGAATGTTCAGTTTTGTAGAAATTACAAATAAAGACAAAACAGTTTCCATTATTGAAAAAGAAAACTTAACTTTAGAATCTATGCAAGAATACTCATCAAAACAATTAATTGTAGGTATTACTAAAGCAGCTACATTCTCATTTAGTTTTCTATCTGCTGCATCCTTCAGACAGACTAAAAAAGTAATGGCTAAAGCATCTTTGCTAGGATTGACAGATAATTTAGTAGGTTTGAAAGAAAATTTAATTGTTGGAAAACCAATTCCTTGCGGAACTTATAGTAAACATACTGAAAATATTGCAGATTATGCAAATTTGCCTAAAAATATACGTGCATTTCCGGTATCACAGTTATTAAAACAAGTGAATACTTTTGATATAATAAAACACATGCGAGAAAGTTTAAATGTTTCTATGAATTCAGAGTTATCATACAATGAATACTGGCATGAAGAAATCTTCTACCAAACATTAGAAAAATTGCAATTAAAGTACGGGAAAAATGATTAGTAAAATATCAAAATACAAAAGTAAATTAATTAAAAGAAAAAAATTATTAGCAGCAAAAGTTATTGTTGAAAATAGTACAGATACATCTGGTGTTTTGATTTGTAGTTTTACTAAAAACAACATTAAAACAACTTTAACTAACGAAACAAGAGATAAAGTTTGGTTTTGGACATCTTCAGGAAAAGAAAAATTGAAGAGTCAACAAAAAATTACTAGTCTAGCAGTGAAAAACATTTCGTCTTCTATAAAAGCTTATTTGGAAACTCATAAAACGCAAGTAAAAACATTAGAAATGGTTTTTAAAGGTTTCAATAGATTAAGTGAAGAATTAATTTTAGAAATTAGTAGATTTGTATTAGTAACAAGTTTGTCGGAAGAATCACCTGTTCGTTTCGGCGGTTGCCGTTTGAGAGGACAAAGAAAGAGATAAAGTTAAACATGAGTGGTTTAGCTAATCAAAAGTAAAATATAAAAAAATGATAAAAAGAAATGTAATTAAAAAACGTAATTGTGTTACTTGCCGTAGTGCAAGAACTAAACTATACCTGAAAGGAGAAAAATGCTATACAAATTGCGTGATAGACAAAAATACAAAAACTTTAGGTTTGGTTCCTTCGAAAGAATTCGGAAAATTAATGCAAAATAAACATAATATTTTAACTATTTATGGAATAACATCTACAGCACTGAAAACGTTGATGATCAAATATATTTATAGTAAAAAATACGAACATCTTTTTTCTGTATTAGAAATGAGATTAGATAGCTTGGTATTTAGAGCTGGAATAGCCAAAAGTATGCAACACGCAAGACAATTGGTTAATCACGAAAAAATTAGCGTTATGTCTGGAAAGTCAGATGTTTTCCCTTCTCTATTATTAAACATAAATCAAACTTTTGCTTTTAGAGGCGAAGATTGCTTATTCACTAATAAAAATTGTGATTGGATTGAGTTTGATGCGGCTACTAAAGAATTTAAATTAATAGCATTACCAACTGCAAACAACTACTTATTTGATAATCAACTTATTAAAGATTATTATAAAAAACATTAAAATATGAACATACAAAAAATAGAAAATAATTATAATTTATCTTCCTTTATAGAAGAATTATCAGAAACAAAATCACAATTAAAAGTAACTTGTTCAGAAAGTATTGCTGATATACTCACAATGTCTTTTTTGAAATATAATTCTAATTATTCACCTTCATTGAGTGTAATTGGTATTAAATCACAATCTATTAAAACATTGACTTCTAATCCTGTCGGGATAGTAGAAGATATTTTTACATTAATTGGAAATATTAAGAATTTAAAATTTTTATTAAATTCGGAAATATTAAAAAATTACGCTGAAGAGTTTGTCGTAACTATTACAGCAGACGAAGCAAAACCTATTACAGTAGCAGATATAAAATCAAGCGGTATCGTTGTTTCTAATAACGACGAAGATATTATCTGTCATACTTCTCAAGCTTGCTCTATCGAATTATTATTAGCTGTTGGTTGCGGATACAATGCACCAAACCAAAACGAAAATATCTTTCACTGCTTTGAAAAAGGATTTTTAACTTTAGATACTAATTTTTCTAGAAATATTAAAATAGTAACTAACTACAAAGAAGGAACAACTAAAGAAAATGGTAATTTAACTATTGAACTTGAAAGTTTAAATGGTACATTATCTAAAGAGATTTTATTACAAGGGATTTCTTTCGGTTTTAAAATTTTTGAAAGTCTTAAATCTAATTACGAAATTGAAACAATATACGTTAAAAAAGCAGAAGAACAACAAATCTTAAGCTTAGAACTATTGAAAAAACAAGGTTATTTACCTCAATCGATTTTTAGAAAATTATCAGAACAAAAAATTTACGAAATAGGTGATTTAAGTTTGTTTTCGGAATTCGAATTACAAAATGCTGAAAACCCTTTAACAGAAAGAGAAATATTTTTTATAAAACAATTGTTAGGAAGATATAATTTAGAATTAATTGTTGATAAAGAGAATAACAAAATAATAGATATACCCAACGAAGAAAACATAGACAATGAATAAAATAATTAGTAGAACGTATTCACAAAGAAAAAGAATGTTTAAATCCATGATAGTTTCTTTGTGTGCAAATAAAAGAGTTGTTACTTACACACCTAGAGCAAAAGAAATGGCTAGAACTTTTGATAAGTTAATCGCAAGAACTAAAGCGCAAATACAAAAAAGCAATATTGTATTAGCTAATCGTGTATTGAGAGAGTATTTAGGTTCTATTGAACAAACATCTAAAGCATTTAAAGTTATTTCATCTTTAAGTGATAGAGAAGGAGGATTTCTTTCTGTTAGAAAATTTGACATATGTCAAAGTAATAGCGGAGAAAGAAGTATAGTAAAATTTTCAGATGACAAATAATTACACAGAACTAGAAACAACATTACAATCCAAAATTTTAGAATTTAATCTTAATGTTGGGCATATAAAACCATTATTAAATCCTTTAAACCAAAAATTAGTCAACCCTCCAAAACAACATAATTTACCTGTATTATTTAAAAGTAGTATAATTATTGAAAGTTTTTTGGAAGCAAAAAAAGCATTTAAACAAAGTAAAAGACCTTTGTTTGTATTTTTAAAAAGAAATACTAAAGCAGCCAGTCAATTTTTAATTGATCAAAAATATTCTGTTTGCTGTGAATGGATAGCTGGAATGTTGACAAACTTTATACAAATTCAAAAAAATTTAGTAGAATACAACATTTTATTTGAAAAAGATAACAGTGGGCAAAAATTATTAGTAGCTGAAAGACAAAGATTGAAAACATTAGAGAAAGTATTTGTAAATTTTCATTTAACTGAACTTCCGGATTTAATTATTTTTTCAGATGCTGTTTTTAGTCGAAAATGCGCATTGTTAGAAACAATTACATTGAACATACCTACAATCGCTATTTGCGATAGTAACGCTAATCCAAAAAACATACTTTATCCAATCTTCGCCAATGATGATTCTGTATTGGGAACAGAATTCTTATTGAAAACTTTGATTGAGGAAGAATCACAAGAATAAATCATGAATACCACAATTTTAAGCGATATAAAAAAAATAATTAGCCGAACTGGAGCAGCTTTTAAAATTGCTCTAGATTCTTATAGAAAAAATAACAAAGATATTGAATTAACAGTTAAAGAATTGTTAAACAGCGGTTGGAAGACATTTACTAATAACGCAGATACTAAAAGAATTGTTACTATGCATTCTAGCGATCGTTCTAAATCTGCTTTCTTAATATTAGGTACACAAACAGATTTTTGCGCATCTAGTGATGATTTTAAAGCTTTACATATGGAATTATTAACTTTGATTTTTAATAACCAAGCATTAGCTGGGGAAGAATTAAAATATAAATTAGGATTAGCATCTACTAAACTAGGAGAGAGTATAGTAATTTGTGAACAAGAAGTTTTCAGCAGTGAAAACGAAAAAACATTTTCGTACACTCACCACAATAAAAAGAAAGCTGTATTGTATAATTTTCAAAATAGCAATGAAGCGAATAATAAAGAATTAGAAGTCTTGGCATTAAATTTACTATTAAATAACGCAAGAACAATCGAACTTGCACAAGAAGAAAGTAAAAAATTAAATTTTAAAGATTTAATTATAACTAAAGTTAAAATCGTAACTTTCGATTAAAGAAAATATGATAACATTTCATTATTAATTATGTATAATAAAAAAGACAATTTCAATCCTACAATAAGATTAGAAGAAGAATCTCATGAAAGTATCTTCTCTAAATCTATTTCACACGGAGCATCTGGTGGAAGAAAAAATAGTTTAGCTGTAAGTGTTATTTTTGGAAATAAAATTACTAAAACATTAGGTTTGGGATATGCAGATAGTCCTAAATTAAAAGAAGCTATGGAAAAAGCATTATTTAATGCCAAAAAACACAACGTAACTTATTCTAATTTAGAAAAGTTAACAACATTACCTTTTGAATTACGTTTTAAACTTAGAGGTAATTCTTTTTGTTTTAAACCATCTAAAGAAGGTTTTGTATCGCACAAAATTGTAAAACAAATGTTGTCTATAATTGGATTGAAATCTATTTCTTGTAAAATTTACGGAAGTAGACATCCTAGAATTATTTCTTTAGGAGTAGTTGAAGCATTAAAGCAAAGTAATTTTTTATTAAATCATTTTGATAATATTAAAAAATACGCGAAGGAAAAAAATAAATCAAATGAATAACAAACTTACTTTTCTATCTACAATTAAAAAAAATTCTCGAAGAGTAGGTAGAGGGCCTTCATCTGGAAAAGGAAAAACTTGCGGAAGAGGATTTAATGGCCAAAAAAGTCGAAGCGGATTTAGTTTAAAAAGAACTTTTGAAGGTGGACAATTCCCTCTTGCAAGAAAAATACCTAAACACGGATTTAGTAAATTAGCAGACAAAACTCATTGCGCTATAGGCGCAAGTAAAGTTTGTAAATTAGAAACTATCAATTTATTTTCTTTAAAAGAAGCTAAATTGATTGACAAAAGAATACGTACAGTTAAAGTAATTTTGGATTGTGACAACAAAACTATTAGTTCCTATAATATTGCAAGCAAAATCTCTAAAGAGATCAAATTAAGTAAAATTTTTACACAAACCAACAACTCTTAACTATTTTTTTATCTAAATCTAAGCATTATCACTTTGAAAATTTATTACTATCTAGTTCGATCAGTATTTTATGTACTGGTCTGCTTTTAACTCTAAAAAATCAAATATTCGATATGCCTTACATATCTTTTTTTGAAAATAAACTAGGAGAAAGCATAATAAATCTACCTTTGCGCGTAGATTTTGATTTGCATTTTTCCATAATCTTTTTAACTTCATTTTTAATTAATAGCGGATTGCTTTTTAAAGAATGGTATTACAAACAAGTATTAACAAAATCTAGAAAAAATGCTAAATCTAACCTAAACATACAAACGTTTAACTGTCTGATATTCTTTTCTTACATGGTGTTTAGATATAACGCCGGAGAAATAAGCTATTGCTTTCCAGAATCTATAATTGCAAATTGGCAGCCTTCTTTTTCAAACAATCTTACTTTCAAAGAAAATTATTTAACGGTTTTCTTAGGAATGTTAATTCAAACCGCTATTCATTTGTTGTTTTCAACTTTGTTTGCTTTTGTAAAACAAAAAGGATTAATTTGTATTACAGATCTTAATGCTTTATTTGAAACCTTTATGTTTGGAATAACGATGAAACAAAATTTCTTTAATTCTAATTTTAAAAATAATTGGAGTTTGGTAGAAAACAAGATATCTGCTACACAAGGCGCTTTATTGTTTTTAGGGGCTATTTTCCTATGCTTTGTGCAACTCTCTACATATAAATTTAATGGTTCGTATTTCAAATACAAAACGCCAGCTAAACTTATCGAAGATGATGAAGTAACAGTAAAATTAAATCAATTCTGTACAGCAGAATTTAGACTGCCTTTACTGTTTGTTACATCGAAAATTTTTCATATTGAATTAAATGATAGTCTAGCAGTAAATAAAACGATATTAATTGGTATCAGTATGTTTTTATTGAATTTAATAGTAGTTATGTACAAGATAGATATTATCAAATACAATTTTGTAGGACCATCAATTTGGTACAAAAATAAAAATAAATTTTCCCAATTAGATATTTTTTATCCGATAATAATCGCTTCTTCCACAGGTGCTGCATTGTTGTTCCCTATTTTAAAAACGCAATTAGACGAAGTGTTACTTATTCCAAGTGCATTCAAACTATTACCTTATTCTATTAACGATCTAGCATTATTTGTGGAAAGTATGCACACTTTATATACTAAATTACACGAAGGATATATTTTCAGTACTTGCCCTCCGATTCAAATGTACGCAAGCAGCGAATCTAACGGAAGTCTTTATTTTTTATAAAAACTATTAGTAGATTACAAAATTTTACTTTTTAAAGACTGAATTATAACTAAAGTTAAAATCGTAACTTTAGATTAAAAAAATACGATAACATTCAATTATGATAAATAAAGAAGACAAAACGGAAGAAGAAATAAAAGAAGCTAATATAAAAGTCGAAATGACAGACTATAAATATGATCAATTGAACTTGATTAAACCGCAATCTAATATCGAGAGTATGCATGATTTTTGTAATAAGGCTGATTTCGAAAATTTTATAAAAAAAAATTTGATAGAAGAAGAATTGTTAGGCATAGAACCACAAATTGATGGCCTGAGTTTAGTTTTATTGTATAAAAATGGCGAGCTGGTGGAAGCTAAGTCAAAAGGAAATCAAAACGTTTCTGAAAGAGAAATTTTTAAAACAATTAAAAATATTCCTAGCATACCTAAATTTTTAAGTTCAAACGAGGATTTGATAGTAAGAGGAACATTAACCATCGAACATAATTATTATGAAAAAAATTTAAGTCAATTTTTTAGCTCAGTAAGGATGTGTGTTCGGCGTTCTCTCTATACTAAAGATCGACAACGTGTCTTAGTTAATAAATTGGTTTTTTATGCTTCTGCTTTTCTTAGTTCTAAATTCAAAACTAATTCAGAGCATAAAATTTTTTTTGAAAAGGAATTTTTAATTATTCCAAATTTAGAAAAAATAGATCCTGAAATTATTAAATGTGATGATAAAAAACAAATTGATCACGTTTTTTTTTCCGATGGTATAGTTTACAAATTAGATTCACAAAAAAATAATTCACCTATCGGCGGTAATTCAAATAACTTTCACTCCCAGTCCTCCAAGTCTAATTTTGACCAAAGTGAAGGCAAAAATCCAAAAGAATTATTAAAAACTCCAATAAGTAGGAGCAAAATAATTCTGTATGCTCTGTCTGCTGTAATAATTTGTTATTCGTTTTGCATTTTTCTCGGTACTATGTCTCGTTTATTTGAAATGAAAAGACAGCTGCAGAGAGACAGAGCTGAGAGCGAACAGTTCAGCTGGGAGCAAAGTTCCTTTAGGAGCGAACGAAGTTCCGCTGGGAGCGAACGAAGTTCCGCTGGGAGCGAACGAAGTTCAGCTTGGAGCAAAGTTCCGCTGGGAGCGAACGAAGTTCAGCTGGGAGCGAAAAGATTCCATTGGTCTGCATAAATTACTACGAGGCTTTCGACAATTGTATTGATGAGCATATGATTGGGCATGCTTAAAATTTTATATTTAAATGAAATTTATATTTCATTTATGGTAATATATAAGAATAATGACTATTTTTTGGGATAAAATTATCGAACAGTATTTAAATATTAATAAAGCGAATATTAAAACTAATACTATTCAGCAAAATTCTAATAATTTCAAACGTTTGTATATTCAAAAAGAATTTAATTCTTTAATAATTAACCATAAAGAAAAACAACATTTTCCAGTATTGTATTTTCCTATTACTTTATCAAATAGCATAAAAAAAGAATATGAATAAAGACTATATTTCCATAATTTTAAAAAACGATTTTCCTCAAGGATTTGCTGTTAAAAGCAATATTTGTTTGAAAAACCAAAATATACATTGTAATTCTAAAATTTTGTTTGAAAAATTCTTTCCTCAATTTAATGCTAAAGTCATTGAGTTGTTGTTAGCAAAGCAATTTCAACCCAATATGATATGTCATGCAGATGAATTTGCTATGGGCGGTATTGGATATAGCGATTTACACGGAATAACTTTGCATCCTGAGAACAGTAATAATATTGTAGGAGGATCGAGTAGCGGTATTTGTAAAGCTGTATGGAAAAATGAAGCAATATTCGGATTAGGTTCGAGTACTGGAGGAAGTATTAGAATTCCTGGAGCTTTGTGCAATTTATTCGCTTTTGAACCTTCATATGGAGCTTGTTCAAGAGTAGGATTGGTATCGTTTGCTAGCTCTTTAGATAAAGTAGGTTGGGTTGCGAAAAAAATAGAAACTATTATCGACGTAGCCAATATAATTATTCAAACAGATTGCAACGATATGACAAGTATAGAAATTTCTAGGTCTATAACATTGAAAAATAAAATTTTAGTTTTTGCTGATGAAGATTTGCAAAAATATTTAAATATAGAAGTTTTTGCAAAATATTTAGAAATTAAAAAAGAATTATCGAAAAATTATCAAATAACTACTTTAACACATCAAGATTTCAAAACTATTATTTTAACTTCCAGCACGAATTACTTTATTTTATCTTCTGTAGAGGCTATGTCTTCTTTACAGCGTTTTAATGGGTTGAGATTAAATCAAAGTAATCCAGAACAAACTTTTTCGCAATGCTTGGAAGAAACTAGAAATATTTTCGGAAGTCAAGTTACAGAACGTTTAGCATTTGCTAAAAAAATATTAAAAAAATATCCAAATATTTATGCTCAAGCAATACAAGATAGAACTTTATTAAAAGAATATATTTCAACTCTATTAGAAAATGCTGACGGTGTTTTCCTTCCGACTTTATTTAAAAATTCTATTTCTGTATTAGAAAGCGAAATTCAAGAAACAAATTTAAAATTAGATATGTTTTCTTCTTGGGTAAATTTAATTCACGGTTGCGCAATTAACATGCCTCTTAATTCTATTCAAGTGCAATTAACTGGAAAACAAGGGCAGGATTTTACCATTTTGCAAATAGCAAGCGATATAATAAGTAAATACAAAAATGAATAATAATTTTTTTAAACATAAAATAGGTATCGAAACTCATATTAGATTAAATACAAAAAACAAATTATTCTGTTCGTGCGAGAATAACACTACAGATGCCGCTATAATAAATGAAAATATTTGCGCTATTTGTACAGGGACACCGGGAATACTTCCTAATTTAAATTTAGAATGTGTAGACATGGGAATTAAACTATCTTCAGCGTTAAATTGCGATATACCTAAAATTTTATGCTTCGACAGAAAACATTATGATTTTCCAGATATGGGAAAAATGAGACAAACCACAACTGAAAGCACTCCTTTAGGTAAGAATGGCGGGTTGCAATTATCGGAAGTTATAGTTACTTTTGAAAAATTAGCTTTAGAGGAAGATGCAGCACAAACTATTAAAACGGCATGCAGTTTTACTATTAACGATAATAGAGCTGGCAGTCCATTAATGGAAATCACTACATCGCCTTGCTTTAGTACATCTAATCAGGTAATAGAATATTTAAAAGTATTAAAGAATTTATGTGGAGCCTTAAAGATTGTAGATACAAGTAATTCGTCATCTGTTCGAAGCGATATCAATATATCTGTTCAATACATAATAAATAAAGAAATAATCCAAGGAGAAAGAGTGGAAATTAAAAACATGAATTCTTTAAGCGGTATAAAACAAGCTTTAGCATTTGAATTTGCTAGACATGAGCAATTGTTATTAGAAAATAAAATAATTTTAAGAGAAACTTTAGGTTGGAATGCAACAGACGGAAAAACATATTTTATGCGTTCTAAAGAAGAAGAAAACGATTATTTATTCATTCCTGAATATGATATTGCTCCCATTAATATAGAGCATAGAATTATTTCTCAAGACAATCCGTTTAATTTCTTTTTTAAAATAAAAGAATTAGAACAGCTAGATGAAGACAGATTAAATAGATTGTTTGATTTATTGAGTATCTTAGATTTCAATATTTTTATTTTTGAAACAGACATATCTAAAATTAAATTTTTAATTGATATATTTTCAATTGAATTTTTGCAAAATAAAATTAATGTTAAACAAGCAAATCTAATATTCGAATTATTTAAACAGAAAAAAACCGATTTAAAACAAATTAAAAAAAATATGCACGATTTAAACGAAAGTTTTGATTTATTTATGTTTAATATTGAAATTAAATTTATAAACTTGGAATTAATTAAAGAATTTATTATGAAAATAAAAACGGAGCATAAAGACGAAACTAAAGATTTTTTGTTAAAAATTATAGTACAGCATTTTGCTAAAATACTCCCTAATCAGAAAATTAATTTTACAGAAGTATTGCAAATATTAAATTAAAAATATCTGGTTTTTACTTCTAAATAAGTTATAATATATGTATTAAAAGTTATGATTACAATCAAAAAAAAAAATACATCAACGATTTTTGACTCGGTGGTACAATCGGGGCAAAAAGCTGCAGCAATTCAAAAAATCGAACATTCTGAAGATAAACTATTAGAACGTTTGGCTGGATTATTCGGTTCTGGTTTTACGCAAAGAATGGACGGTTTGGCAAATAATTCTGTAGATGTATTTGATTTAAAACACATTACGTTAAATGAAATTTTTGGCGGCGGTTTACCCAAAGGTTGTATTGTTGAAATTTTTGGAAAAGAAGGAACTGGTAAAACAACTCTTTGTTTGCAAATATTAGCTTCTATTCTGCATTCTGATCCAAGTTTAAAAAGTTATTATATTAATGCTGAGTCAGTAATTAATTATAAATTTTTTCGATATATGTTGGGAGAAACAGCTTCCAGATGTTATATAGGGCAATTTGCTGAAGCAGAAAAAGTCATGGATTTAATTTTAGAATTAGCTTGCGATAAAAAAGTAAATGTTATTGTATTAGATTCTATAGCAGGATTGTTTACTAAAAGCAGTTTAGAAAACTCTTTAGGAGATAGTAGTATTGCCTCTTTAGCAAGAGTATTGAGTGGAGCATTATCCCCAATTAGTAAAGTATTAGCTGATAACGGAGTTACTTTAATTTTAACAAACCAATTGAGAAATAAGATTTCTACATTCGGAGCTTTTGGAAATCCAGAACAAACTTGCGGAGGAAATGCTATTAGATTTTTCAGTTCAGTAAGACTAGAATTAACAAGAATAGGAATGAACACTAAAGATGATGAGATAATTAGTGCTAAAATTAGATTTAAGGCGGTAAAGCAAAGATTTGCCCTGCCGTTTCAAGAAAGAGTATTAGATTTAAATTTTGGAAAAGGTTTTGAACCTGTAAGTGATCTGGTAAATATAGCGATTGAGCAGTCAATTATACAAAAAAATGGTAGTTGGTTTGGTTTCGAAAGCCAAAATTTATGCCAAGGAAAAGAAAATTTAATTATTTTACTAAAAGAAAATACCCAATTACAAGATAAAATTTATGAATTGGTTATGTCAAAATTATGCCTACAAAAATAGAAATCAAATACAATACAGAAAAACAACAAAACGATCCAGCTGGATTAAAAACGTCAATATTTTTATTCAAAAAAATTATATTGCGCCATGGTGTTTTTGCTAATACGAGAATTAAACCATTTCATGTTCCCAGAACACAAAAAAGACAAAATGAAGCATTCGAAAGAAAAATTACAATCAGAAGAAATCAACGAAGAAACAGAAAACTCAATTAAAAACATTGAAATACAGTCTTTAAATATACATTTTAGTCACTTTGAATTCTTGAAAACGTATGAAGCTAATTTGCATCATATTTTAATTAAAACTTTTATAAATAAAAATTTTAGTTTTAAAGCAATTATCATAGAGTTTGTATTGCCGTTTGAAATGGTAAAACTAAATAGTTTTTTCAACAAAAAAGCTGTTCCTACAGATTTATTAGTAGTTTCTAAACAAGGAATAGCAACAATATATTTTGATTTAATTTTTATCGCTCTATGCGTGTCTCAAGAAATCATTTTTGATTATAATTTTTTAGAAGGAGATTTAATCAATCGAATTATTGAAGTATTAATTTATTCTGTTATTAAATCAACTAATTTATACTCTAAACAAGAAATTTTAGAATTAACGAAAAAAAATCTAATTTTGGGTGGTTATTTGCATGAATGATATTTTTTGTTCATTAATGAAAAACAATTCTCTAAATATAATTTTAGAAAATGAGTTTTTTATTTGTATTAAAGACTTGAACCCTCAAGATAATACTCATTTATTAATTATTTCTAAACAACATTTTGTTTCGTTTTTAAGCAACGAGTTTGAACTAATACATAATATGTTTTTCCTTTTTGTAAATTTGGTAATTAAACATCATAATTTAACACGAGCCCAATTAATCTTAAATGCAGCATTTAAACAAGAAGTTTTTCATTTTCACGCTCATATAAGATCAGATGAATAAAATAGGAATTATTTTTGGTTATGACGGTTCAAGATATTTTGGTTCGCAAAAACAAAACAGGGATTTATCTGTTCAATCGGAAATTGAAAACTTTTTTAATACTGATATAACTTTATTCTCTCGTACTGATAGAGATGTTAGTGCTATAGGACAATTCGGAATATTAGAATTTAATTTTGATATAACTGCAGAAAAAATTAATTATTGGATTAAAAAATTTAACTATAGATTTGAAAGTTATATACAGATTAAGCAATTTTTCTACGTAAATAAAGATATTGCCATTCTTAGCAGAACATATTTGTATATTTTGCAAAAACAAGAAATATTTTTTTTTACTAAATTCAAAATAATAAATCCTGAATTCGATTTAGAAAAATTTAAAAAAATATTATCAGAGTTTCACGGAACTCATAATTTCAGAAAATTTTCTACAAAACCTTCAGTAAGTACATTCGAAAGAACTATATATTCTATATTGATAGAAGAAAATCAAGATTTTATTAAAATCCGTATTACAGCTAATGGTTTTTTAAGAAAAATGATTAGGCATATATTGGGTTATTCCTTTAGTAAGGCGGAAAATAAAAAATTCGTATTAATAAACCCAAATGGTTTATTTTTAGAAAGCGTAAATTTTGATAAAACAGATATAGAAATTATTAATGTTAAGTAAGGAAATAGATTTATTAATTAAACAAGAACAAGAAAGACAGAAAAATTCTATTAATTTAATTGCGTCTGAAAACGTATTAGATTTGGAATTAGCTAACCAATATGGAAATATTTTCGTCAATAAATATGCTGAAGGATATCCTTCTAAGAGATATTATGCAGGATGTGAAATCGTAAATCAATTAGAGGAGCTAGCAATTAAAAACTGCTGTAAAGCATTTTCATCCAATTATGCGAATGTTCAACCTCTCTCGGGGAGTCAAGCTAATCAAGCTATTTTATCCGCATGTTTAACCCCTGGAGACACTATTTTATCTTTAAAATTATCCTCTGGAGGACATTTAAGTCACGGATTTCATAAAAATTTAGCAGGACAAATCTATAAAATAATAAACTACCATACGTTATCTAACGGAAATTTAGATTACAACGAAATAGAACTATTAATAAAAGAGCATTCTCCTAAAATAATCATTTTGGGGTTTTCTTGTTTTGTATTTGATATTGATTTTAAAAAAATAAGAAATTTTTCAAGCGAAATTATTATTTTGGCAGATATTTCTCATTACTCTGGTTTGGTAATTACTAACTTAATGCAGCATCCTTTTCCATTTGCTGATATTATTATGAGCACAACGCATAAAATGTTAGGCGGTCCTAGAGGAGCGATAATCTGTTGGAATAAGGAAAAATTTAATATTATCAATTCTGGAGTATTTCCAGGCATTCAAGGCGGACCTCACATGAATTCTGTTTTATTAAAATCTATTTGTTTAGAAAGATCTTTAACAAAAAAATATTTTAATCATTGCGGACAAATCATAAAAAATATTCAATCTTTAGCTCAAATACTGCAAACTAAATGCGATATAACTATTGGAGATAATCACATTTTAATATGGCATTTAAATAGCAAAATTGAAGCAGAAGCTATGGTGTTATTGTTAGAAAGTAATAATATAGTTACGAACTTTAATTATACTTTTAAAGGCTTTGGTATTAGAATAGGATCGGTATGCATGACAAGCAGAGGTTGGAAAGAAGCCGAATTTGAAAAATTAGGTTATTTGATTTTAAAAATTATAAAAATAAAAGTAATCGATAGAAAAGAAATATATGCCTTACTAGATAAATGTTCATTAGATAATTATTTTTTTATAAATAATGTATAATGTAAATAATGAAAATTAATCAAACTTCAGACATAGCACAAATGATAAAAAAATCTCCTTCTCTAAATAAAAGATGTAAAGAATGCATTTTTCAACGAAGAGGTGGTATATTAAGAATCTCTTGTATTAAAGGCAGACATAACGCAAGACAAGGAACTAAATAATGATGTTAAGAATCGGAATTTATGATTTACCTGAAAATAAACGTATAGAAATTGGATTAACTTATATTTTTGGTATAGGTTTACATACTGCGCAAAAAATTATTTCAGATTTAAATTTACCTAAAGATATTAGAGCTAATCAATTATCTCAAGAACAAGAAAAAGCTATTTTAGTTTATATTACTGATAATATAGTAATCGAAAATACTTTAAGAAAAAAAATATTAGAAAATATTAATTTTTTAATTGATATTAATACATACCAAGGTATGAGACATAAAGCAGGATTGCCTTTAAGATCTAGAACTAGAAGTAACGCAAGAACTCACAAAAAATGTAGAGCAAAAGGTTTTTCATTTTTTACTAAACAATTGATCATCAAATAACCAATAAAATCAAATGAACTTTTTAATTTATTTTCCTGCTACTATATTTTTATCTTTATTTGTTGGTATAGTTGTGTTTACGAGCTTTGGCTTTCCTCTTAATCCAACGGGCTTTCTGTATTTATATTTTTTCCCTGCTATTTTTAACGCTGTTATACTCTTTTATTTATTATATTTCTTAAGAAAGTTCTTAAGAAAGTCCTACTTCTACTTCCGCTCCAGAAGAAATTCCTATCCTGCTCCAGAAATTCCTACTCCTGAAGAAATTTCCCTAGCTTCAAAAATTCCTACTCCTGATAAAAATAATTTTATTGACGTATTAAACACTTCAATAAATTTTTTCATGTCTCAAGATGTTAAGCTTTTTCCATCCATCGATGTAAAAAAAGGTGCAGGAACTTTAAATTATTTGTTTTTCCCTCTATTATTTGATAAGCATAGCTACAAATATATGTCTATTGAACGTTGTTCGAGACCCAATGATGGTTTATATATAGAAGAAGGTTGCAGAACTGAAACGCATACACAATTACAGATATATATAATCGAAGATGAAAAAAATGAAAATTTAAATATTTTTTTTGATTTATTAAAAACATTAAATATTAATTTAGATTATGTTGCATTGCAAATAGACGATTGGAGTCATTTTGTTCTATCTGCTGAAGGAAAAGGATATGAAGCTTCTTTTTCAGGATTGGAATTTGCTCAAGTGACAATTTTTGAAACACTAGGCGGGATTAAACTTTCAAAAAGAGTATTAGAGATAGCTATAGGTATAGAAAGACTTTCCATGATAGTTCAGCAAGTTACAGACATCAAATATTTAAATTTTGATAAATTTAATAAATATAAAAATATTTTATTAAACACTGAACGAGAAAATACTCAAAAAACAATTTTATTTAATTCTCAAAATACAGATTTATTCAACATGCATAAAGAACGATTAGAACAATTAATACAAAACCAACTATATCATTCCGCTATAGAAGAACTTTTAAGCTGTTCTCAGATATTAAACGAAAGTATTGATCTTTTTGACGAAGAAATAAAACGAGAAATACTTATTTATTTGCGTAAAACGGCAGAAATTTGCTTAAATAAAATATATAACAAAGAAATATAATATGTTATTTATCACGAATACAGAAACAGTTTTCGGAATAATTTTTTCTGCTGAAGAAAAAGAAATAGTGTATAAATTAAAGGGATACGCTGAAGATTTCTACAAAACTTTTCAAATTATTACGTCTAATGAGATAAAAACTCTTAATAATTGGTCTAAAAAGAGCGAGAATATACCAAAAGAATGGTTTGAGTGCAAAACTACTTTAATTATTAATAATATAGGGGTGAAACTTACTCGAAATAAGTTCATAAAAGAAGAAGAAAGTATGCAAAATACAACATTATTTGGCTCTAGTGTGAATATACATGCGCAACCTTCCATCATTAATATAAAAGATCTCGAATTATGGCAAGAAAATGTCGAAAAAATACATAAAATACATATGCCTATTTTAATTGATTCTAGTATAATAAGTACGAATTGTTCTTCTAGAGTATTGCAAATTATCGATGATAAAATGATTATTATACGATGAATAAAACACTAAATATAGAAAGTTTTTTTGAGACTTTTTGTTTAAACGAAAATTTAAAACAAATTAATGGTTGCAGTATTATACCCAGTAAAGAAAATTTATTATTTAATATAGCTGGCATAACAAATGCAGAACTAGAACCGTTTTTATCCAGAGAGAAAGAAACCAACGATACATTTTTTTCTATACAACAATGCATACGAACAGAAGATATAGAAGAAATAGGAGATGATACTCATTTAACTAGCTTTAAAATGTTAGGTATATTCTCTTTTTTAGAAATTTCTCCTAGCAGAATTATTAATTTGATTTGGAAATTTATTGTTCAATGCGTACCTAAAAATTCATTAATTATCAAAATAAACGAAAAAGATGATTTAGCATTCGATATATGGAAAACATTATTACCGGAAGAAAAAATTGTTAAATTAGATAAACAGCAAAACGAATGGTTTATTTCAGAAAAACAAGGTGTTAGAGGTTTCGGATCAGAGATTTTCTTCGTTTCGGAAGGAAAAGAAGATTTAGAATTAGTTAATATTGTAGTTATGAATAAAAACAAATTAGAAAATGGAGAAATTATCGATTTCCCGTTAACAATAGATGTCGGTATGGGTTTAGAACGTATTCAACAAATACATGAACAGGCAGACAATATTTATACTTCTTTATATCAACAAAAATTATTATCTTCGTTCGATATTAAACAACAGAGAATAATAGCAGATCATTTAACTACATGTGAAATTATGTTTCAAAATGGTATAAGACCGGGAGCAAAAAAGCGAGAGTTTATTTTTAAAAAATTAATAAGAATAGTTGTTAAAACTGTAAATTTATTAGAAAGTAAAAAAAATTTCCTTTTATTAACGGAAATAACTAATTTAGATATTCAAAATATCATAATTGCTGAAATAACATTAATGAAAAAAAGTTTGCGTTTGGGAATTAAATATTTAAAAAAAAATAAAAATACAGTCAATGATAAAGTAATGTTAGATACTTTTGGTTTTAGTTTGGAAGAAATAAACCATGCTATAATCAACGATCGTCTAATAACTCAGTGGTAGAAGAGCCAGATTGAAGCATTAACCAAGAGAGAAAGCAATAGAGCAAGCAGAAATGATATTGACAATTAGAGAAAATAATATTAATAAAATATTGATGGTAGATTTATTTCATCCGTTTTGTTATTTATATACAAATGAGACTTTATATAAAAAGAGATTTCCTTTTTTCCCTGAAAATAAAATTTATAAATTAAATGCACTTTTAGTTGATATCAGAACTAGAAAAATAGATATTTTTGGTTCTACTTGTATTTTTAAAAAAAATTGGCGAGATTTAATATTAGAATTAAATCAAGAAAATATAATATTTACACAAGAGATTAAAATTCGTTCGATACATTTGATTTTGATTTTTTCGAATTTAGAGCAAGTCAATCTTGCGATAAAATTTTTAAAGCAATTTTCTTCAGATGATTTTGAAGCATGGAGTGTTTTGGATATTAAAATAGATGTAGCAGAATTTTTAAAATTTGTTACACAAAATAATATTTTTTATGGTATGCCTCATTTTTTGATGAATTCCATTAAACGAATAGATAGTTTAGACAAGTTTAAAATAAAAAAACAGTTTCAAGAAAAAGCTTTATTTATAGACCTTTCCGGCGCAGACAATGAACAAATTCAAAACAGTATATATGATTTTACATTAAGCAATAATGTTAAATTTAGCAATTTACACGCTTTAAAAGATAAAAGATATCTTTCTTATATTAAAATAGAAGTTAAACATTCTATAATTTTTTCTTCTTTTGTCGAAGCTATATTAACTAAGAATTACACGTTATCTCAATAATAGTTAATATATTTTACTAATTTTTAATTATTTTTTTCGCTTAAATATAAAAAAAGTTTATTTATTAAAATTTGTTAAAGTTAACTTAAAATTTTATAAGTTTTGAATTCGAAAAAATAACTAAATAATCTAAGGTACTCTTTTATTAAGAGGAAAATTCAGTTCTTTCGCTAAACATTATCATAATTTTAAAAAATATTTATGATCGCTTCATTAAATGATACATTGGAAAATAATAAATTATTTACTAGTAGTTCTTGTATTGGAAGAAATAAACCATGCTATAATCAATGATCGTCTAATAACTCAGTGGTAGAGTCCCAGATTGAAGCTCTGGTTGCTTTGGTTCGATTCCAAATCAGACGACCATAAGTCCATAATTTTTTAAAAATTATAATTTTTAAAGAAAAATGAATGATATTTGGGAACAAAGCATAGAGAATTTAGTTAAAAAAACTACATTTGTAAGAATACAAAAAAATATAAAAAAACATTCTGAATTAACTATAAAAAAATTACTTTTTTCTACTCCGAGCACGTTTCATACCACAATATTAAAACCTCATTTAACAAGAGCTTTATTTAATCAGTTACAATCTGTTTCAGTTACTGAATTTGCTAAAGATTTCTTTATAGAAATAGAAGTATTATTTTTAACAAAACAAATTTTGAATATAAATAATAAGAATATAACAGTGTTAAATTTTAAAACATTGGATTATCAGCAAAATATTATAGCGACTTTTTTCTTTCCTTATTATTTGCAATTCAGAAGAGATGAAACTTATTTCATTTCCTTTAATAGCAAGTTATTAACCTCCATGACAGAAAGTGGTTTAAAACTTCTTTCTCCTCAAATAAAACCTATTTCTTCTGTAGGTGTATCTCCTATTTTTACAGGTTTATTTAAAAGCAATAAAGATAATATAAAGTTATATACAGAAATTTATAATCAATTACCCGATTCTAACTTCAAAAATATATTATCAGAGATTTATTTTCCTAAAACTTTGAAATCAGCACTATATGCAAAAACCGTTATTGATGTTTTTCATATGTCTTCTGCTAAAGCTGCAATGATGAAAGAAGAGCAAAACAACCTAATAGAAAGCGATGAAATTACTCTGTACGATTATCAAGAGATATTGGAAGAAAAAATTAAAAAATATTTTAATATTGTGCTTTCACCTGAACAATTATTAGCTATTATAGGGATAGTTAATTCAGCTTTAAAAGGAAGAGGTTCTCTTCTTCACGGTGAAGTTGGTAGCGGAAAAACTATAGTAGTTATAGGTGCAATTTTTCTTCTATTAAAATTAAATGTAGAAAAAATAGGAGTAATGTCTCCTACTAAGCTATTATTTAAACAAACTTTTGATTTAATGAATAAAATATTTGCTTTGGAAATAGAAGCAAAACGATTAATAATCGGAACTCATAGTGTGGCTTTTCAAAACAATGATTTAGATATTTTGTTTGTGGATGAAGAGCAAAAATTTGGAGTAGATTTTAAAGAAGCTATTTCGAAAGTTACAGTTAAAATTACTGCTACACCTTTGCCTCGTACACAAGCAGAAATTACATTCGGTAAAATAGATAAATACGAAATATTTAGTTTTAGAGAAAAAGTAATTCGTAATTTAGTTCTCTCTACAGACAATATATGCGATACAATTGTTTCTATTATACAAAAATATTCAGGAAAAACGTTAATTATAGCGTCTAGAATAAGCACTTTAAAGCAAATTGTGGCCGACATATCAAACGTTATTTCTAAAAAAATACTCGTAATGCACGGAGAAATTTTAGTAAAAGAACAAGCTTTACGTATGGAAGAATTCAAAAGAGATCCTGAAAGCCTATGTATTTCTACCGCAATTTTAGAAATAGGTATCGATCTACCGGATATAAAAAATATAATTTTTGCTGATTTCAGAAATTTTGGATTAAGTCAATTACACCAATTTAGAGGAAGAATAGCTAGAAAAATACCAGAAGGAAATTGTTTTTTATTAGTAGATAAAAATATAGATGATGAAAAAATGCTCTTTAGAGCTAAGTTATTTTCAAAATGTTCTACTGGAAAACAACTAGCATTAATTGATAAAAACATACGAGGAGTAGGTGAATTAACAGGTAAAAAACAATCTGGTAAAAATTCATCATTTGATTTTGTTTTATATAATAATTTCAAAGACTTTATCAATTTATACTATAATAAGAGTAAATAAATATAGTGTTTAGCATGTCGAAAAATTTAGAATTTAACCCTAATATAGAAGTAATTTTTTTTTGTATTGGATATCCGTTATCAGGGAAAACAACAATTTTAAATCATATAAAAACAATTAATTCTAATGTCGAAGTGTGTTTCCCAGGAGTAGAATTGCGAAAATTAAGCTTAAATAATCTTGAATTAGCCAATAGTTTAAAAAAAGGTTTAGCGCAAGCAGAACATGAAGAGTTAGTAACCAGTATTTTAATAAATATTTTAAATAATACTACTAAAAAAATAATCTTTATAGATGGTTTTCCTAGAATTCCTCAACAATTAGATTGGATAAATAATTGCATTAATCCTTCTTATAAGACATTTTTTGCGCATTATAATATATCTGAAGAAATAACTAATGAACGATTAATTTCAACAAATAGAGCCGCTGAAAGACCAGGTTATACGTTAGAAATTCATAATAAAAGATGTTTGGAAACCAATATAATGTTAAAGTTATTAAAACGAGAAAAGATACAAATGCTATCTATTAATCATACTAATTTTAATAAAGCTGTAGACGAGCTAATCGCAATTATACACAACGTCTTAAATACAAAATGAATATTCTTACAAAAAACGAAATAAACTTAATAAGCGAAATAGGCAACCATATTAACATATTATTAAATACAAAAATTAAACCTTTAATAGTTTCTGGGAATAATTCCATGCAAATTGTCGAGCTGATAGATAAATATTACGATGAACATAATATCACTTCAATTCGAAATTTTGTTATTGATGGAGATATTATTTCAACAAATGTACATATATCTATGGGAAAAACTATTTCTCACGGTAATCCAGCTGATAATCCTGTATTTACTTCAGGAGATTTAGTTAGAGTGGATTTAGTGGGATTTAAACACGGTTTATATGCAGATGCAGCTAGAACTTTTGTAGTAGACGGAGTTTTTAAATCTTTAAACGAAGAAAAACTTCTAGAAGCCGCTTATGAAGCGTTAGGACAAGTTCAAAAATATGTAAAAGTAGGACAATCTATTTCTCGAATAGGAAAAATTATCGAAAGAGTTGCTTCCAACTATGGGTTATACGTAAGCCCGATGTTAGGAGGCCATGGAATCGCTGCTAAACTACACTCTGAACCATTTGTAGCTAATACATTTAAAACAAACAATGATTATATCATTAGCGATAATACTGTACTTTGCGTAGAACCTATTTTTAGTTTAATAAAACCAGACAAAATTCGTTCATTGGAAGATGCTACATTAATAGCTGATAACAAAACATACAACAATTTTGTTCATGTTGAAAATACTATTCATTGGACTTTGAATGGAGCTGTAAGTTTAACCGGTGATCTCTAAACAACAATACGATATTTTAATTAAATCTTTAAACAACTTAAGTTTAATTAATAATTTAGTTAAATTTGAAACTATAAATAATCAATTGTTTTTATCTTCTATGAGCGAAACACAGAAGTTAATTGTAGAGCTTGAACTTGATTTTTTACCATTAATTTCTTTTGTTGTGGACGGTAAATTATTGTTACAGTTTTTGCGCTTTTGTGCTCCAGAAAACGTAAGTTTTTCATCTAATAACAAATTATTAAATATCAATAATAAAATTAGTCGTGCTTTTGTTAACGAATTCCCGGAATATTATAATAATATCGAGCCTTATGTTGAATTTAAAAAAAATTTTGAAATACATTCTGTTATTTTTTCCAAAATTATTAAATTAATAGGTAAATGCTTAGAAAATAGTCCGGTAGGAGTATATGATTTTGCTAATATTACTTTCGAAAATAATAAATTAATTGTTTTAGCTACTGATACACTAAGAATTATTAAAGTAAATATACCTTTCGAGTTATCATTTAGTATAAAATTTAATATTTCTATTAAAAACCTAACTTTAATACAAAAATTATTCAAAAACACTATATCTTTCTCTATCAACGAACAAATTATTACGGCTAAAAGCGAAAATATGGAATTATTTTTTCAATTAGAAAATTTAACTTTACCTGATTTTGATAAATTATTTAAATTAGAAGTATTCGGCTCTCACTTTTCAGTTCAAACCAATCTATTATTAAAAGCTTTTAAATTGATGGAATTAAACAGTAAAGATAATGACACGATTAAATTTCAAACTAAATTATTATTTACTTCTCAAAATATACAAATATCGAGTGAAAACATGCTGGGAAAAACCGAAGAAATTGTTCCTTATATAGATTCATCGTCAGTAAATGAAAATAAAATCATGCATTTGAATTGTAAATTAGTAACAGAAATATGCGAATCCATAGAAGATGATAATATTACTGTATTCTTAAACAATAATCCATATGGGCCGATATGTTTCTTAACTACAGAAAGTAATATACTTTTAGCGGTGTTTTCAGAATCTTAACATGATAAGTATTTCCACCAAAATTGACATTATTTCCAAAAAATTATATAAACTTTCTAATAGAATCACAGTTTTAGAATTTTGTGAATCCATTAGTACAACGCACCCTGAAATTAAATTAAGTACAGCAGAAATTTTGCAATTATTTCGAGATACTTCTTATTTAATAGATTTTATTTTTATTTTATCTGGAATAATTGTATTTAAAAGTAATTTAGAAAAATATTCTAATTCTACTGAATTAAAAAAAATTACTATTTCCGAAATATTAAAATTATCATCATTATATTCAACCCAATATTCAGTTAAATATATTAATGTAATTTTATCTAATAAATTATTATTATAATTCTTTTACTATATAATCTGATAAATAAATAGCAGCTTTAGCGCCTTCTCCGATTGCGATAGAAACTTGTTTTAATATACCTGCGCAAACATCTCCACAAGCAAAAAATCCTTTCATAACTTGATTTTTAGAATCTATAATTAATTCATTATAGTCGTTTAAATAATTGGAAAAGTATTTTTTTAACGGTTGCACTGCTGGAGAAGTACCAATATTTATAAATACAGCTTTGCAATCTAATGTTAATAATTTTTTATTTTCGTCTTCATATGAAATCTTTTCAATATTATGTTCGCCTATAATTTCTTTTGTCAAACAATTGTATAAAATTTTAATTTTTTTATCCATGCATTTGTTAAATAAATTATAATCTACAGATTTAAAATAATTGTTTTTATTAATAATATAGCAATTTATATTCAATTTATTTAAATATAAAGCTGAGTCTAAAGCAGAATTTCCGCCACCTATAATAGCAACAGTTTCATTTTGATATAAAAATCCATCGCATGTCACGCAATTCGATACTTCTGGTAAATTTTCTCCCGGTATATTTAATTTTTTATAACTAGCGCCAGTTGCGAATAATACAGTTTTAGTATGTATAATTTTTGTCTCTGTTATTACTAAAAAACCATCCGCATCTAAAATTTGTATTTCTTTTACTAATTCGTTTATAATTTTAATATCAAAATTATCCAATTGTTTTTTAAATATAGAAACCAATTGAGACCCTTGCCCTGTGGCAAAACCTAAATAATTTTCTAATATTCCGGTTTTTGCTACCTGCGATTCCCAAATTTTCCCTATAATTAAAAATTTAATACCAGCTCTTTTTAAATATAGTGCTGCATTCATTCCGGCAGGACCAGTTCCTACTATTACAGCATCAGTTATTAAATTATTCATTGTTATAAAACCCTCCACCAAAGTGATATCCTATTACATTTAATATTAACAAAGACTGAATTAAATACAAAAATGCTATAGGTTTCTTAATTTTTTCATTAATTTGAAATTTGAACAATCGCTTTTGTATATAACATTCTAATAAAGCGAATGCCAAAATACTAAATATAAACTCTAGTGCTTGGTAGAATAATTCTGGAGACATTTTATTAACATTTTCGTTAAGTAATATACCTATTAATTCAAAAATTTTGCTTTGTACGGCATGAACTATCAAAATATTTGTTGGAAGAATATCAGAACCGCAAGAAAAAAAAGATAAAGCTATATAGCCAGATAATTTTCCTATCGAACGAGATGGTAATACCCAGCTACTTAAAGGTTGGTCGGGGTTTAAATTTTTTATTTCAGGCATAAAAAAGTTTATATCAATATTTTTATTATTTTTTTCATCGTATGTTTCCGGCACTATGGTTAAAGAAATTAACAAAATTAATAAAATTTTAATTGTTAAATTTTGAGATTTATTTTTTATTTGTAAGTTTTTAAATATAGATATATACAATACAACCGTCAAAACAATGTTAAAAATTCCAGAAGAGCTAAGGGTAGTTATTGTATTAACAAAAGAAAGCGTTTTTATTATGAGCGGAGAATTTAGATGCAATACCGCCATTATACTCTGACCGCAATCTATTAAATCTTTAGGCAAAATATTCCCTATTATTTCTAATGTTTCAGCGAAATTAGGGAATAAAAACTTCATAATTCCGAAACTTGCAATTATTAAAATAGCAAATAAATCTAATAACGTATATTGTTTTTTAATATCTTGGGTTTTATTTATTTCTTTAAATAATCTTAAACATATAAAGAACAAGAAAAACGCAATAATACTGTATTTACTAATAATAAATAAAAATACAGATATAGGGTCGATTGCATTGTCATCCAAAGCAAAAAGCAAATTATTTAACCATAACTTTTCTGCACAAAAAGGATTAACACGCGATGTAGTCGCATCAGTAATAGCATCATCTAATTTAGGCATTATACCGAATAAATTCAGATGTTGAGTTGCAAACTGTACCCAACTGTTTACTGTCTTGTTTATTTTGTTCGACTTATCTATTATTTCAACCATAGTTTTTTTCTGGATGTTAGCCAATATTGTTAAGTTATATGTAACAGGCTGTAATAATTTTTGTATCAAAATTATAGTATTCTGAGGTAGTATCTGAGCTATCCAAATAAAACTAAAGATTAAATTTAATGTAATAAATATTTCTGCAACATGCTGCATTTTGTTTCGTTTTTTTGGATTTTTTTCATGTATATAAGAAAAAAAATATAAAAAAGTAAGCCAAACGCTAGTTTTAGAAATTAATTGAAATACAAAAATTTTTTGACCGTTAGTAGTATTTTGTAAATAATTAATATTAACTTGAAATGAATTTAATAATATCAAAAAAGCCGGTAATAGCAAATATTCTAAAGAAAAATGTTTAAAAACTGTATTAATTAATACATCGGTTTGTTTGTGTTTTTTAACGTGAAACTTTCCAGTAGAAACTTTATAACTATTATCTGTTAAAGTTGTTTTATTATTAAATAACACATTAAACTAAAAAATTATTTTAAAGATTTCATGTATGTTTTTACAAATAATGAAAATTCATCATGTAAATCGGCATTTTGTTTTTTCAAAATATTCATTTTTTTTGTTTTTAACAAAGCATCGTTATTCAATCTAGTTTTAGTATGAATATCTTTTCCATATAATTGAATATGGTTTTGCATTTTCGAGATTTTATTAATTAAAAAACTAATTTGCATTAAACAATTTCCAGTATCATTTTCGTTAATTTTAAAGTTTGTTTTTATTTGTTTTAAATCTAGTAATTTCATAATATATATTATATTTTTATAACATATTACTTTTTTTAAATACCAAAATAAAAAATTATTATCGGAGAAAGTCTAGTTGTTGTATAATTTAAAATTGTTAAATGCAATTAAGATAATTTAATATAAACCAGCGCTCAATAGAATTATTTATATTACGAAAATTCAAAACCACATGAAAAATCCACCTAAGTTCAAGAATATATTATATAGGAATATTATACTAACTTCGAGATGTATAGTAGTCGCCATATGGATCTAGACATTCAATACAATAATCTTTGTCTTTGTTTACTCTCTTGATGTTCAAGTCTTGGTTTTTCTTGTTGCATTTTGTCTGCCGTTTATTTATTTCCCTTCTGTTTGTCTGCAGTTTATTTAATTCATTCTGTTTGTTATTTATGTTTATATGCAGTTTAGTTAATTCCTTCTGTTTGTTATTTATGTTTGTCTGCAGTTTATTTAATTCCGTCTGTTTGTTATTTGCTCTTAATTGATAAAACGTTATACAAATAAACTGCAGACAAACATAAATAACAACAGTAACTAAGCCAAAATAAAGCAAAAGAGCTAAATAATAGGGAAAATTAGCATTCGGGAAAATTCGATCATTCGGTGGTAATATACTAAAATTATTTGGTCTTTGCATTTTGTCTGCCGTTTATTTATTTCCTTCTGTTTGTGGTATATAAGAGATTATTTGCATAAATCGTTAGTTAAAGCAATTGTACATCGATTTTTAAATTCTTCCGCAAGAATAGAGTAAGGCATTATAAAACTAGCATTTCGATATTTTTGAGCTTCAAAATTAAAGTATGTACATTCTTTCGGACAATTATATTCTGTCGCAGGATTTGAAATAAAATTTGCGACATCATTATAAATATCATGATTAACCCCACTCCAATTTCTACAATATTTGAATTCTTCATTAGAGGTTTTTAATATATCGTGACATGGAGCAAGTAGAGTCAATTTGTGTCCTACATCTTGCGGATGAATGTCGTCATTAAGATAATCTATTGCTGCCTTAAAGATAGCAATTGCAGGTATTATACATATGTATTGTATTAAAGAAATCATGTTATTATTACACATATATATATCATATATATGTGTATATTTCAAATATGGCACTCTTTAGCAGAATTGCACTGCTGTTGACAGAATGAAAATCTGCTGTCCTAGCTACTAGACGAAAAGAGCATATCGGCGGAAGAACTAGGATTTGCACCTAGGACATATTAATATGCATCGCTTTCCAAGCGACTGCCTTAGACTACTCAGCCATTCTTCCTGATGTTTATTTTAACAAATTTTTTTCAATTATTTCAATGCACAAACTGATTCGTTCTGACATATATTCTTTATGAAAAATACTAAATAACTCATTTATTGGAAAGCCTTGTAAATTACCCGTGCAAATAAAACGCAATACCTGTATTTGTTGAGGTAAAAATTCGTTTTCTGGAGACAATTTATCTCGCAAAGAATATAATATATTGTTAGTTTCTTCAAACTCTGTAAACAATTCTACTATTCTTTTTTTCACTTGTGTTTTATTCCATTTTAACGGAGTTAAATGATCTAAAAAAGCTTTAAATTCAGAAAAACGACGTTTTGATGCCTGGACAAATGCAGATATATTTACAGGGAGTGAAGATAATTTAATATTAGGGAAAAAATTATTAATGTAGCTAGTAAATTTTTCTAATACATATTCTACAGAATTACTTTGCAAATATTTTCTATTAAACCAAAGAATTTTTTTAAGATCGAATTTAGGAGATGTTCTTCGTATTTTATTAACATCTATATCAGTAGGAGAGAAGATTTCTTTCTCTGTTTTCGAAGATATATACAAAAAGTAATTTATCAATGCGTCGGGTAGTAAACCTTGTTGTAAAATTTCTTCTAAACTTAACGCTCCGTGTCTTTTACTTAATTTTCTTCCTTGTTCATCTAGTATTAATGGTAAATGCAAAAATTCTGGAGCATAATTAGTTTTGAAAATAATATTATAAATATCAAATAATGCAGAATGTACATTAATATATGGCAACCATTCGTTAGCTCTAACAATAATATTTATTTTGCACAGAAAGTCATCTACGGTACAAGCTAAATGATAAGTAGGCATTCCGTTTGATCTCACCAAAATAATATTTTTATTGATTTGTGGATACAAAAAATTAGGGAACAGTAAATCGTTTGCAGGAGTAAAAATTGCATTTTTTAATCTTAACGCACCGTAAGTTAAATTTAAACTTTCGCAATTGCAAACCTCTTCTTTACAATCGCAATAAAATAGATAATTGTTTTTAAGAAGCTCTGATGCAAAAAAACGATAAAAATTATTTCTTTCGCTTTGAAACAATATTAAATCAGGACTAACACCAAAATTTTTTAAAATATTTATTATTTTTTGATCTTTTCCTTTGATATTTCTTTCCGAATCAGTATCATCGAATCTTAACAAGAAACGAGCATTATTATTTTTAGATAACAATGCTAAATTCCAAGACAAAATATAAGCATTACCGACCTGCATATCGCCTGTCGGGGACGGAGCAAACCTGATAAAAAAATTATCATTATTTACGATATATTTATTTATATTATTTTCATTAAACATAATTAAATGGTAGCCGTACTTGGACTTCAACCAAGGACCCTCTGTATGTAAAACAGACGCTCTATCTACTGAGCTATACGACCTATTGGCACCCCTTGACAGAGTTTCACTGTAATTTGCAGCTAGAGAGGCTACTGTCCTGAAATTAGACGAAAGGAGCAAACGTGGTAGCCATTCTGTGAATCGCACACAGGGCCTCTGCCTTATCAAGGCAGCGCTCTAACTACTGAGCTAAATGGCCAACGCTGGTCAAAAAAATTATAGCACGTTTTTTTATTTTTAGATGAAAGAATTTTTTCTAGTTCTATCAGTGTTTTGTCTGCTAAGAATTTTTTCTAGTTCTATCAATGCTTTGTCTTCTAATGTTTTTAGTTTAGTTAATGACAAACCGGTTTGCATGTGTATTTCATTATAAAATTCTTTAGTTTCCGCATCTGTTTTTTGTTTCAACAAGAAAATTCTAAAATGTAACATTGTATTAACAGGAGGTTTAAAATTATCGTTAATTATATTAAATAAATCGGTAACTTTTTCGTCTTCCATAGCAGTTTCGAAATAATCTAATTCATTAGTAGTTAATAAATCTATTATTGTTTTCCCATGAGTATCTCCGGAAATAGGTTGATCTAAACTTAAATTAATATTTTTTAAATTTTGCAAATGTTGTAATTTTTTCATTTTAACTTTAATACCTTCGGAAATTTCTTCCATAGTAGGAGCTCTGAACATTTTAGTAGAAAATTCATTGCTAAATTTAATAATTTTGTGTTGTAATTCAGTCCAATGAACAGGAATACGAATCATTTTACTTTTTTCAGCAATAGTTCTTGTAATAGATTGAACAATCCAACAGTAAGCATAAGTACTGAATCTATATCCTTTGGTAATATCGAATTTTTCAATAGCTCTTAACAAACCAAAATTTCCTTCGAATATAACATCAGGGAAAATTAAAAAACTTCTAAATTGATAACGCTTAGCGATCGAAACTACTAATTTCAAATTTTTTCTAATAATTTGTTTTTTAGCGCTTTGATCTCCTTCTTTTATTCTGACAAACAATTCTTGTTCTTCTTCTTTCGTAAGTACACTATCTTCTTCTTCTACTTCTAAATAATTTTTGAAATTAAAACTTCCCACATCGAAAATTTTATCTTTAGAAGCGTCGTTTAAATGTAATTTACCACCTAAAACATATTGTATTTCTGTAGCATCGAAATTTTTATTTAATAATATTTCGTGTATGTTGTCTGGCTTTTCTACAAACAGCTCATTAAGTACATTACTATCGGAATGTTTAAACGAAACCAATTTTTTGTCGTCTAAAATTCTTGTTTTCGGTTGATAATCTTTAATTTCAATTAACTTCAATCCTAATTCTTTAAATTTAATTTTTAATTCTGATTTAAAACAAATGAATGGCTTTTTTTCCGAAATCCAAGCATCTAACTTCTCTCTTTTATCTATACTAATTATCATCTTCTTAACTGCATTTAATCAGTGTTTGTAATTTTTTATCAATCAAAGCTTCAATTTTTTCTTTTTCTTTAACCATAGTTTTTTCTAAAAACTTCAACATTCTGATTTTTAATTCTTTATTATTGTTATTATCTATTTCTTTTTTAACTTTAGCTCGTCTCTGTTTAATCTGATCTAAAAGTTTAGTTGTAATTAATTTAGAATCCTTAATTAATTCTTGTTTTTTGTCTCCAAAAACGGGCAACCATGTAATAACTATAGTATCATCAAGCTTTTTCATCATGAAATATTTTTTAGTGTTAATATTCGAAAAAGAATTTGTAATTTCCAGTATTAATTTTTCAAAATTTATTTTAGAATTAAATGGTGTAAGAGTAATTTCAGATTTTTGCAAATCTATATTTGCTATTTTATTTAAATTTCCTAACGTAGGTAATTCTAAACTACTAAATAATTCTTTATTCGGAACTAATAGATATAGTTTACTTATTTCTTGTTTTATTATAGTATCTGAAATAGTAATCTCAGAAAGTATAAAAGCTTGAAATTCGTTATCACTCTTAAACATTAATAGCTACTAATTTTTCGTCTTTTAATAAACTTAATAATAATTTAGCATTAGCTGATTTCTTCATAGGGAAAGCTACTAATAATTCTACTAGTTGATTTGCATTTAAGCTATTTGTTAATTTAGCAATTACATTTTTAATAGAAGTTGAATTTCTTTTCATAATCCAAGTATTTAAAATTAAATGTTGGGGTAAATTTTTATTTATTAAATAAAATTTGTAATATCTGGAAGTCTTGGTAAAAAGTAGTCTTAAGTTCATTTTTTCTTTTTTGTTTTGAAAATATATTTTTTTGCAGAATCAAAAATTCCTATTTCTCGGAAGTGATTTTTTTTAGCTAATTTAGCTATTGATGCAGTTTCTTGCATTACGCTTTCTTTACAAATACCTTTAACGGATAGTGTCTTTTTATCTATAGTAGTATATTCGACATTTGATTTTTTAGGAAAAACTTTATGATGTGATAAACCAACATCTAATTCTAGAAATTTTTCAGTATTTTTAATAATTTCGAATTGCACTCCAACGAATGATAATTCTCTAGCATATCCTTCATTCAAACCAATACACAGGTTATTCATTTTTTGTCTGTACAAACCAAACAATCCGCAAAGATATTTTTGTAATCTTTTTCCATTAATTAAACGTTTGTTAAATGTAGTATTTTCAGGATTAGCAAAAATAAACAATAAATTATCTTTTTGATCTATTTCGAAATATTGTGAGTTTTTTCCTAAATCTAAACTTAATATTTGATTATTTTTTTGAAAAGTAATTATACTATCTTTTCTAATAACTGTAATTCCAGTTATGTCAATTCCTTGATTTCCTACTCTACTTTTTACTGTTAATAACATATCGCTAATAATTCTCCACCGGTATTAATTTTTTTTGCAGTTCTGTTGTCTATCACTCCTTTGGCAGTACGTAAAATAGAAAAACCATTCCCTTTCATAATAGGATGCAAGTCTTTTACTTTAATAGTAATAACTCTACTAGGTTTGCTTATAAATTCTACATTTAACAAAAACGGTTGTTTTTCGTTTTTTTCGTTTAACCAGTAAAGTAATTTAACACTAATATAATTAATGTTAGATCCTTTTTTTGTTTTAGCTTGAATAACTTCAAAATCTTCAATTCTATTGTTATCTTGAAGAATTTGAGCTACTAGTAAAATTTCTTTTGACATGTGTTTAAATAAAATTCCGCGCTTGTTAACTTTAACAGCGTTAATAATTTGATTTAAAAATTGAATAATTCTAATAGATGACATATTTTTTAATGACTTGATTTTACAAATCCAGGTACTTCACTGTTTGAAAACATTTTTCTCAAACAGATTCGACATATAACTCCAAATTTTTTGCAAGAATTTGAACGACTTTTACCGCACCATTTACAAAGAGTTCTTTTTTTAACTCCTGTATATCTAGATTGTTTAAAAATTGCTGAAATACTATTCATTTTTGTAAACACCAAGATCCAATTAGATAAACCCAACATCCCCAGCTTATTGATAATAATGCGAGTATTCTCTTATTAGATTTATCATGTTTTTCCTTAAACGACATATATGCTTTATTCATTTTTGTAAACACCAATATCCAATTAGATAAACCCAACATCCCCAGCTTATTGATAATAATGCGAGTATTCTCTTATCATGTTTTTCCTTAAACAACATATGTGCTTTAGTTTGTTCTTGTAACTCTAGTAGTTCTTGTTGGATTGAGTTTTTTTCTACTTCAATATCAGGAAATACTATTTCTTGAATAGCTGAATAATATAATAATAGCCGAAGAAAAAGAAACTCTTGAATAGCTGAATAATTATCAAATAATATTCTTTTGACTTCCAGACAAGAAAACGTCAAAAATGTTTCTTTTTCTTCGGCTATTATTTTTTCAGTTTGATTATTCATTATAATTTATTAAAATAATTATAGCAAAAATTTTTCGTTTAATAATAAATTATATTGATTTAAAATTTCAATTACTTTTTGTTTTGTTTCTGCTTTATTCGATGTAATATTCTTAAAAGATAGGGTGATATAAAAACCAAATTTAATTTTACTTTCGTTTTTGTTAACTGCTGCATATATTCCTTGGTTTTTAATACCAAATGTAAAAGAGTGAAGATTATACTTATTGTAAGCATTTAAATTTAAACCTAGAAATTCTTTGTCTTGAGCTAATGCTAAACTAGTTTGATGTAAAAAATTTTTCATTTTGTTTCTTCTCAAAGTAATTTTAATTGCATTTAATTCATTAGTTTTCAGATGAAAACGATCGTTATTCTTTTTTGCAAATAATCTTTTAGGTTTTTGAGTAGTAATTTGTAACAAATCATTTTCTAATTCAGAATAAGCGTTAGAGCTTTCTACTAGACGTTTGATACCACTGCTAAGTGTAATTTTTTCTAAGTATAATTGTGCGTGTATATTATTCTGCTTTTTTTTCATCATTTTGTACTAATTTTAAGTTTGAAATATCTAACCAGGATTCAGCTTGATAGATTGTTCTTTTTTTTGTTTTAGGGTTAGTATAGTATCTAGTTTTTAAATTTAAATTGTCTACTTTAACTTTAGAAGTTTTTAACAAATTTCTAACTTTTAAAACTTGAGCTATTTGATTTTTATATTTTCCAGTAATCACTTGAATATTGCTACCTTTTTGAATTTTATTTTTTAACATCATTTAACACATACCTAAGCTTGCTTGCACTATATTAGGAAACAAAAAATGTAATTCTGCCGGAACAGTAAAATTAATTCTATTTCCTATCATAGTTGTATCTTTAGGAGCTTTAACTAAAACGATACTATTTAAAGAAAAACGGATTTGTGTTCCGTCTACTCTTTTATTATGTTTTTTCAAATGCACAATAACACCAAATACTTTATCTTTTCTTTTAACTTTCGCTGTAACAGATTTGTTTATGCTAATAACAGAAGCTTGAATAATAGTTCCTACAGATAGTTGTTTAGCTTTATAAACTTTGTATACTCTTACCATAGCTGCTCCAGAATTGCAAATTACCTTTAATTTTGTTCCAGTTAATATTTTTATATTCTTATGTTGAGCCATTATTTAGTTAACACTTTGTATAAATTAACACATTTACTTGCTTTTTTTACAAATACTTGAACATTGCTGCCTATAATACTGCTGTTTGTAGGATCGTGCATCAAATATGTTTTGTTTCGCCATTGCTTCAATCTTTGTTTATTTCGAGGTAAAGCTATACGCAACATAATAGTATATGTTTTATCTGAACTTTTTTTTATTACTTTTACAGTTTTAATTGTTTGAGACATTATTTTTTCCTAATTCGCTAGCTAATTGTTTTTTATTTTTTTTGATAAGTTTTTTTGTTTCTATTACTGAAGAGAATCCCATAGATACTGATAAATTTTGAAAAAAAATTGATCTTTGTATTTCTCGCGTGTTAAAATTATTATTCATATTTTACTTTTTTAATTATAGCATCAATATTATTCAATTCTTAAGTGAACACTTCTGAATAAAATAAAATTTAGAATCCTTCCTTGCGCCTATAGCTAATACAGTTATAACAAATAAAATAAAGAATGATTTATTGATAGAAAGCTTAAAGAAAATATTTATTGAAAGAAAGCTTAAAGATAAAATTGTTAAATTTGGTCTCGAAACCCCAAGAAGGTTTTTTATTCATTATTCTTCAGACGTAGAAGAAGTTCCAGTTTCTTCTTTTGCAACAGTTATTACTGGTACTTCAGCCCCAATTAACTTAACTTGAGCTTGTTTAGGCATTCTAGTTGAAATTTGTTTGAAAAGCAATTTAGCCGATTTAGCCGAAATAGCTCCCCATTCATAAATAACAGTATCTCTCTTTACAGGAGCGTGCCAACCAGCAATATCAGGTTTTCCACCACCCATACGAACTTGAACAGGTTTTTTAGTGAAACTTTCATGCGGAAACACTCTACACCAATAACGCGCTGTTTTTTCTCCTAAAGCTTTTAACAATCTAACAGATTGTAAACGCAACATTTCGAAATGAAAATCTTTTAAATAGAAACCGTCACCAGCTTGCATTCCGTAATTTCCCCAAACTAAAGTATTGCATTTAGAATTAGCACCCCTGATATGTCTCAATCTTTTTTGAAATTTTTTTCTACAATTTTTAGGTCCGTGTGTATTATTCATGTGTTATTTCTCCTTTTTGATTATTTTTCATAATCTAATTTTTTTACTTGTTTTGTAATATCAAGATCATCTAATTTATTCTTAAATCTAATAATACGTTCTTTAGTACAAATCCAAACTTTAACTGAAACGCTTCCCGAATTAGTAATAGCAGGTAACATAGCATAATCTACATTACTTTCTAATGTATGCAAAGGCATTGCTCCTTCTCTAAAAATTCTTTGTTTAGTTTTTTCAGAACCATTGATTCTTCCAGTAACTTGAATTTTATAACCCAACAAATTGCTTCCTTGTTCAATATGTAATTGTCTTAAAACATTTCTAACTTGTTTTACCCAAGCTCCAACTCCTTTAACTAATTCTAATTTAATAATTTGGGCTAAGTAATGAGCAGTTTTTTTAGATACAAAGAATTGTACTTCAATTTTTTTAAATGTAGAAATAGAATTCAACATTTCTTTAAATTTAATTAATGTAACAGCTTTCTGTCCGATAAGACTTCCTAATGCTGGTGTATAAATTTCGATAATTAAAACACTAGGAAAAAAACGCTTAATTCTATAATAAGAAAAAGGTGTGTTTTCGAAAAAAGTATTGATCGCCCAATTAATGATTAAATCGTCTTCTACAGCATCTTTGAATTTCTTCTTGTTAGTTGTAAACCAACACGATTTAAACATTTCCGCTTGCGGAATTTCCTTTCTGTTTAATCTAAATAATATAGGGTTTATCTTCGAATGCATCATCATAATTGTATTTTTTTTAGTATTTTAACAAAAAAGTGGCTATTTCTATAAGTTTTACTTGAAGCGCTTCCTTTCGATTTTCTAATTATCCCTCTTTTAGTTTTTGTTCCTTGAGTTGCATAAATATACAGTATGTAATTATCTAATTCGTCTTTTGAAATTTCCAATAAATTAAAAATAATGTTGTTTAATCTTTTTTCAATTAAGTTTGTAGCTTTTCTAGTATCAATAAAAAGAAATTTATAAACAAAAGATAGCGTCTGTCTATTTAAAGCTCTTGTAATCAATTGTATTCTTTTATCAGATACAGGAACACTTCTCTCTGTGAATAATCTAGCTTTTGCAAAATCGGTTTTTTTCTTTAAATTAAAAATCATTTTTTCTTTTTACCTCTGGAAGTAGATGCTGCAGCAACTTTTTTTGTAGCAATAGGTTTCATTCTAACTTTTCTCGTCGGAGAGAATTGTCCTAATTTCATTCCTACCATTTCTTCTAATACTTTAATAGTGATATAAGTTTTTCCATTATAAACACCAATAGTTCTTCCTACAAATTCAGGCAAAATATAATGAGATCTCTTTTGGGTGTAAACGATAGATTTCGTCTTATCTAATACAGCATCAACTAATTCTTGATCTATTTTTATTTCTTTTTTATTATTTGTTAAATTTAAATTCATTTTATTTTGTTCTTTTTCTAACAATAAACTTATTAGTAAATTTTTTCTTTATTCTTGTGTTTTGAATAACTTTCTTACCGTTCTTGTTGACAGGTATTCTTCCAATAGGTTGTTTTCCTTCTCCTCCTCCGTGTGGATGATCGCAAGTGTTTTTAGCACTTCCTCGAACAGTAGGTTTAACTCCTTTTTTAATATTATGACCTGCACTTCCAACATTTACATGAGATTGAAAAATATTTCCCACTTCTCCTAATGTAGCTCTACATTCAGATGACAAAGTTCTAATCTCTTTAGAAGGTAATAAAATCTTAGTTCTGTTAGTTGCTGCATCATGAGCAAGAATAATAGCTGAAGAACCAGCGGCTCTACATATTTTTGCTCCTGAATTAGGTTGCAATTCAATGTTATGAACTGCTCTTCCATAAGGAATATTTTTAATTAAAGTAGAATTTCCGCTAGAAAGTACACAATCAGCTTCAGAAATACCAGATATAACTTTTTGACCTACAATCATATTTTTTGCTGCAAGTATATATCTTTTTTCACCGTCTGCATAATGTATTAAAGCAATATTAGCTGTTCTGAAAGGATCATATTCAATTTGATGCACAACGCCAGGTATGTTAATTTTTGTTCTTGTAAAATCAATAGTTCTATATTGTTTTTTATGCCCAGAAACTTTGGTTTCGCAAGTTCTTCTTCCTTGATTATTAATTCCAACTGCTCTTGTAATTTTTTTTAATAAAGGTTTATGAGGAATGTTTTTATTTCTGTGTGTAATTTCCTTACTGTGTAATACTACTCTGTTTCTTTGTCCGTTACTTACAGGCTTTAAAGAAATCAATTCAGGATTTTGCTTTTGTTTATAATTCATTTTTTATTTTTCTTGTTTTGCTCCATCTCTTTTTGTTTGTCAGCAATCATCTCTTTAATCTTATCTTCATTAATATCAACCTGAAATGCATATTTTTGCATTAAGGCTATAAGATTAATAGCTTTAATTGTTTTAAAAGTAAATTTTTTACTTTTAGCTCTTTTTTCAGAAAAACGATAATTAGCACTTCTAGTTTTAAAAGGAACTGCAGTAGATAATATCTCTAATATTTCTTTATCTTCTAAATTAAAATAAAAACAAATTTCAGGTAAAATGCTACGTTTTGTATCTAATCTTGACGCAATTATAGTATATACGAATGTTTCCGACAAATGTTTATTTTTCGGTAATTCTTTAAATTCTAATTTTATACTTTGTATATTCATTTTGTAGATACTATGTTAAATCTATTGGATAATTTCTCCCATTCTTCATAGGTAATAATCATTGAGTGATTATAACATAGAGGTTTTAGAATAGTATTGAAACTAATGTTCTTTATGTTCTCTAAATTTTGCATTGCAACTATTTCTCCTAACAAGTAAATATTCTTGTTTTCAGAATTTAAAAAGTTTGTTTGTAGGTTTTCTAATGCCATTTCTCCAACTTTAGTTTTAACTATTTCTGAATCAACGATAATAATCTTGTTTTCATTTATTTTTTTCCAAATTGCATTGATGATGAATTTTTTAAAAAATACTCTGTTAGTTTTTTTAGCGTGATTTCTTCCATTAGGACCGAAAGCTTTAATTCCTCCTACTCTAGATGCAGAACTTCTAGCACCCATTCTTGCAAAACCAGTATGTTTTTGAGGACGCATTTTTCTATTACTTGCATTATTATCTCCTCTTGTTTGTGTTTTAGGTCTAGCAGTTCTTGCTGTAAGTAAATAATCTTTTAAAATATAATAACTCCAAATAGGGAAATAACTATCAAAAATTAATTTATCAGTTTCTAATAATTTATTATTAAATTCCAAATTAAGTTTTTCTAATTCAGTTTCTCCATTAGCATTTATTTTTAAAAACGACGTAATTGTTGAATTCATAGTTTATTTATACCAATTAATACAAAACTTTTCTTATTTCCTGCAATTGATGCTGCTAAATATAATTTATTATTTTCAATTTTTATAATTTTGCAGTTTTTAATAGTGATTTTTTTATTTCCGTGTCTTCCAGGCATTTTAGTTCCTTTTAACATTTTTCTAGGAGCATCCTGTCCGTAACTACCACCGGTTCTGTGATTCAAACTGTTACCATGAGTTCTATTTCCACCTTTATGTCCATATCTTTTCATAACTCCTGCTGTACCTTTACCTCTAGAGATGCTAGTTATACTTACATGAGTTTGTTGATTTAAATTTGATAACAAATCTTCTGTATTGTCGAAAGAGTTATTAGTTACTATATTAAAACCTGCAGCTATATATTGTTGGGGTTTAGGAATGTTTTTTCCTTTTCCCAAACCGATAACTACAGTAGAATCTTTTTGAGGATAAGTGACTAATTGATCTATATCTATAACAGTTACTCCTATATACTTACTATTAATTAATAGTGTTTCCATACCTAACTTTTTGCCAGGCAAAAAATTATGCGTGTCTTTTCTGTTTGAGCTGGGATTAAGTTTAAATTTTCGATTCATGATTTTGTTTTTTAATTAGCAAGTCAGCTAAACGAGAAATGGTTATTTCTATTTCTGGTCTTATTGAATAATATTGAAAAATAGTAGCTAAACTAATTTGAGAAGCTTCAACAAAAAACTTTACATCCATTATTCTGTTGTGTATAATTTGTTCAAATTCTTCTTTCGAATTTTTTTTGTGAACGAATATAGGTTTAAACAATACAATTGTAAAACGCTTGTTTGGTAAAAAAACCGGGCCTTTAACTTCAAAATTATTTTTTTCCAATAATAAAAATAAGCTTTTAGTAGTTTCATCTAAAGATTTCACATCAAAACTTGATAATTTAAATCTTATTATTTCGTATATTTCTTTTTTATTTTTATTCTTTACTATTGGGTTCATTATAATAATTTAGTTACTCTTCCTGTTCCGATTGTTCTATTTCCTTCACGGAAAGATACAGATTGCCCTTCTTTCAAACAGATGAATTCATCCATATTGATGCTTACAGAGATGTTATCTCCAGGCATTACTTTCATTTCTTTGTCTTCTAATACAATTTCTCCTGTAATATCTGCTGTATTAATGAAGAATTGAGGTTTGTATCCGCTTTCAAAAAATGAAGCTCTTCCACCTTCTTCAGGTAATAAAATATATAATTCTGCTTCAAAAGATTTGTGAGCTGAACGACTTCCTATTCCGGCAACACATTCACCTCTTGTTAATTCGTTTTTATCTAAGTTAACTAATACTCCTACATTATCACCAGCTTTAGCTTCTTTCATAGTTTGATGAAACATTTCTATTTCTTTAACTACAATTTTTCTTGCTTGATGATTGGATTTCTGTCCTAACAAATCGTAAGTTCCTGGTGTTAATTTTCCTGTTTGAATTGTTCCAGTAATTACTGTTCCTCTTCCAGGGATACTATATACATGTTCAATAGCTAAAAATGCAGGTTTATCAATATCTCTTGCCGGTGTAGGGAAATGAGAATCAACCGTATCTAACAATTTTTTAATTGCTAAAGCACCGTATTCTGTAAATGTTTTGTTTCCGCTTATTTCAGCTAAAGCAGTTCTGGCAGATCCTAATACAATAGGTTCATTTCCATAACTATATTCTTCTAGTTTTTGTTTCAAATCTAATAATGTAAATTCTAATGCTTCTTCGTCTTCAATTACTAAATCAATTTTGTTAACAAAAATAACTAAGTTTTTAATTCCAAGTCTTCTAGCTAAGATCAAATGCTCTAAAGTTTGAGCTTTAGGTCCATCGAATCCATCAACTACTAGAATAGCTCCGTCTAATTGAGAAGCTCCAGTAATCATGTTTTTAACATAATCAGCGTGTCCAGGACAATCTACGTGTCCGTAATGTCTTGTTTCAGTTTGATAATCTACAACTCTAGCAGAAATTGTAATTCCACGAGCTTTTTCTTCAGGGGCATTATCAATATCTTCATAACTTAAAGATTCATTTTCAGGATTTTCTAAATGACAAAAAGCAGTAATAGCAGAAGTTAGTGTAGTTTTTCCGTGATCAACGTGTCCTAATGTTCCGATATTTAAGTGAGGTTTTGTATCACTATATGCTTTTTTTTTCTTATTTTCTTTTAACATGTTTTTTATATATTCCTAGTGCTTGACAATATGAATAGAAATTATTTTAACATAATTGGTACCCGACACTGGATTTGAACCAGCACGCTTTTTAAGGCTTTGGATCTTAAGTCCAATGCGTCTGCATTCCGCCAATCGGGCGGTACCCAACACCGGACTTGAACCAGCACTTCGATAATTGAAAAAAGATCCTAAGTCTGTTGCGTCTACATTCCGCCAATTGGGCTAGTAATTCCCGAAATAAATTATTCTACATATGTAAAACGCTTATCTGGAGTTAATACTTTAATTATTTTAGCACACTTTATTTCGCTCTATTTGTACACTTTATAATGATATTTTCGGTTGTTATATATACTGTATTTCTAAACGGCAATTAAAAATTTCTTTAATTAATTTTCTAGTTACGAAAAAATATTTTTTTAAAGTCTGTATATCATATTTCTGCAAAAGTCTTCCAAAGAGAAGTACTAAAAAAAAGAATAATTCTGATTTTAAATAATTACTTCTTCTCCGTATTCTCCAGACAGTAAATCATAGCCTAATTTATTATAAATAATTTGAAATTTTTCAAAAGTTAAAAGTTTAATAAACCCGAAATTTCTTTTATCGTTAAAAAACAATACTTTTCCGTTGCTAAAGATTAGTTTCAATGAATGTTTTTCTTGAATTGTGGAAAACATATCAAAAAGACCAAAGTGAAACACCAATACATTGTTATGTATTTAACATACAAACATCAAGAAACTTACGACGTAATGTTGTAAGCTCTTGATGTTAGCATCCGCGAATTAAATTTTGGTGAAAAGAAACTTTTCTTTTTACTAAAATTGTTCGTAAAAACCGAAGATATGATAAATAATTCTATATTTTCTTATTTTGAGAAAAACTCTTAAAGTATTTGTTCTGTAATTCTCTATTTTCTTCGCTATTGTCGATAACCCATTCTTTTGAGTCTTTGAGATTATTATCTAATTGGTCTAATGCTGCATTTTGTTTCTCTGCTTTGATTAATTCTGCTATCTCTGATTCTGGCATGATCTCTGCGACACAATTCGGTACGCATCCGTTGTCGGATTCTTGCCATCTAACGAATTTTTCGGCGGATTCGTCCCATCTATAATAATGATTTCCGTTTTTATCGACAGTTTCGATAGTATCTGTAAAATGTTCCAAAACTGCTCTTTTTTCTCTGTCTGTTAAATCCTCGAAAGCGTCTTCAAGTTTTTCTTCAAGTTTTACCTTGTGATGTATGTTACCTGAGATTAGATCTCCGAAGTTCTTGTTCTTTCCTTTTCTCTCGTTATCCATTGTCTCTGCGAGATTTCCTGCTTGTGCAATTGCTTTCAGAATTACAGCTCGTTCATCTGAATTGCAACTGCTCATCAAGTCGTTAAAACCTATTTGAAAAACTTCAAAGGATTTACCAAGTGTTCCAACTATTTCTTTCATAGTTAACGACCATTGAGCCTCACTGGGACTGAACAACTTCAAACGGTATATACCTACGAGAGAGATTACTCCTAATATAGCTGATAGTAAGTAATTTTTAGCATTCAAAG
>Ga0115000_10000026_pt1 | contig 114758 bp, 99 predicted proteins | sample ArcticOcean_MG_C_6_FD_89690 | JGI IMG/M metagenome (GOLD analysis project Ga0115000, IMG submission 89690) | Marine microbial communities from western Arctic Ocean - ArcticOcean_MG_CB8_128 | ecosystem: Environmental > Aquatic > Marine > Oceanic | place: Arctic Ocean: Canada Basin | collected... | reverse complement strand
GCGTCGGAGCCCAGCTTCGTCGGCCGCAGCGGTGGAAGCCGCCCTTCCACTCTGGAACCGAAACAAATCCCTTTGGCTCCCCGTTTGGCTCCCCGACCGCCTTAAAACGCAGAAATGGCGGACCTTGCCGAAGCAAGATCCGCCAGTTTCCAACGATTTTTGGAGTGCGCCATGAGGGACTTGAACCCCCGACCCCCTGCGCGTCATGCAGGTGCTCTAGCCAACTGAGCTAATGGCGCCGGACCGGTCGAGACTAGCAGACAATGACCGCTGCCCACCCCAAATATCTCACTCGAATTTCATTGTTTGTTCTTTCAGTCAGCTTCGTTTGACAAATGTCGCTGCGAGAACCCCTAAGACGCCACTTGCGCCGGTAACCCACAGCCCGATATCGCCGGTCGTGCTGATGACATCACCAGCCGATGCGAGCCCGTCGGCCTGCCACTGAGCCGCGTATCGATTGCTGAGATTGCTAATGTCGATCATGCTGAACACGACGGCTCCCACAATCACTGCACCTCCGAGGAACGCCAGAATCGCCCAGTTGAACTGTTTCGGTACACCCGCTAGAAACAAGATGCCGACCAGGACTAGTACACCACCCGCGGCGGCGGTTATCACCCCACTGGAGTCGAACCCGGGGACTTCGATGATTGCCTTTTCGACGCCACCGATGCCGGTAACTGCGCCCTTGCCCCACTGCAGCAGACTGCCAGCGATGGCAGTTGCACCAGCGACCAAGCCGATCAGACCTGATGTCCTGCTAGATACTTTCGTCCGAGCGGTTGCTGCCGGTGGCTGGACGACCATGCCCAGCGGCATTGGCGCACCCAGCGCAGGCGTTCCTTCTGCCATGCCGACCCCGGACCCGCCAACTGACAATGGTGCACCCTGAGATGTATAAGCAATCCCGCCGAAACCCTCTTCGATCTGTGCCGGTGGAATCGCCCCAGGAGCAGGTGCCATAGCTGCCAGCATCGACGGCGGCGAACCTGGCGACTGAGGAGTGGTGGGCTGCTGGACAAAGGGTTGCCCCATGTCTGCTGCAGAAATTTGCGGTAGTTGAGCGATGGTCGCTCGCGGGTCGATCGAGTCCAGTGTTAACGGCATGCCGGGTTTCACCGGGTCGGTCGCGGCGTCATCCTCGTCGGCATCAGCCGCGGCGCCCACTAGGTCCTGCGCTCGACCCATCGATCCAACACCGGCCTCGGCCGCTGTAGATGCCTCATCACCAACACGGTCTGCTGCGGCGCGTAGCTGATCAGCAAGTGATGGTTCCGATGAAGCAGGCGCCGAGTCAACCGGCTTTTCATAGTTAGGGTGCAACTCAGGTGGATAGAAGCGTTCATCGGACGCCTTCCACCAATCTGGGGTCTCTTGGACATCACTGCCATGAGTTGGAGTAGTAGACATTTAGCCGCTCCTAGTAACAACCTCGGAGCGGCCAAATATAGCCCAGAGCGCCCGATCGGATTTGAACCGATGACTGTACGGCTTTGCAGGCCGTTCCCTTGGGCCTCTCGGGCACGGACGCTTGCAGTGGGCCGAAGCCCGCAACAGTGCTTAACCATAGCCGGTCCGTGCAACCCTTTTGGGTTGATATTCGTCACTTTTGTGGCAGCGAGGGTCCAACGTGAACAGAGACGGCGATTCCTATCCCATACTGTCATGTCGTTGTCTTGTATTCGCCTGCGTAGCGCACCACAATTCACAGCGCCGCTCCAACAAGGAAGTTCATGTGACCAGCGAAACGAAGTCATTCCAGAAGCCAGATGGTGCAGCTTCAGTGTCGTCGGTTGCAGTCGCGATCCCCGCCTATAACGAGGCCGACGGAATCGCTGGCTTTCTGAGCGACATGGATGCTGTGCTTGGCGCATGTAGCGACAAGCACTGGTTCGTAACCGTCAACGATGCATCAACCGACGACACCGCTCAGGTCCTTGACACGCTTGGCCCACAGCTCGTCGGTGAGTTGATCGTCATGACAAACGATGTGAACTCTGGACACGGACCAACCGTGATCAACGCGTATCGTCGAGCCCTTGAAACTGACGCCGAGTGGATCCTGCAGGTCGACGGCGATGGCCAGTTCGAAGCCGAAGATATCGAATTGCTCTTCCGCCACGCAGAAGCAGGGGCAGCCATCGTTACCGGCGAGCGGCAGGTTCGCTTCGACCCGTGGTACCGCTGCGCTGTGACCCGCGCATTGCCGCTTGCATTGCAGGCAACATTCAAAGTCGCACGACGCGACATCAACTGTCCGCTGCGCCTATATCGAGCCGATATTTTGCCGGCAATCCTCGACCAGGTGCCAAACGACTCGCTAACGCCGCATGTGCTGATGACTGTGCTCGAGGATCGAAGCGGTCACCGTCATGTCGAGATCCCCGTGCAGCATCGCCCGCGGCGCGGCGACACCGAGGTCGGCTCCACATGGGGTGATGCCAAGAACTTGCTGATCCCTAAGAAGCTCCTCGTGTTCTTGAAAGATGCCACGATCCAGCTCATTGGGTTTCGCCGCAAGCTCTAGCAATCGGAGCCTCGACTAAACCAGTGCTTGCGTTCACGGGCGCCGGGCTCGCCTGGCGCAGCTTGCGCTCGCTGTTACCGGCGCTGTTGAACTCATGATGACCGCAAACCGACCCCGCCGCTGACACGCATACAACGGCTCTGTTAACCACAGACTAGGGCTCGGTGCTCCTTCGAGACAGCCAGGACTCAACACGGCCGTTCGCGTAACCGCCGAGCCCGAACAGACCCGCCGGAGAGATATCAGCGGACGGTCATAGCCTCCAACGCTGACCCAAGCAATGACGTCCAACGTTCCGGTATTCGTCGGGGGATGTTGGCAGGAGATACTCAAAGGCCTTAAGACCGCACGCATGTAACCAGTCAGACACCGTTTCTTTGTCTTGATCAGGTCCCGCAGCGTTCGGGTGGCGCAATATCTAACCCGCCGACCCATCATCCAGCGCAGCAATCAGCAAAACTTGCGAACCGCAACGGCCGCAAACCACGTAAAAGATGGGCCCTCTCGGCCTTCGCCTGGTGGATAGCACGGATGAGCTTGGCGCCCGAATACGTAGGAGCCCACGGACAGCCCTTTGCCCGCTCTACCTGATTGACGCGATGCACGGCGCTCGTGATACACCATTGTGAATGACTGCATATCTTGTTGCGAACTATGACGTAATCGACCTCGACAAGTACCAGGAGTACCAGAAGGGCGCGGCGCCAATCATGCGTGGCGGTGGCAAGCTCCTGGTGCTGGACCCGGCGTCGACGGTCAAGGAAGGCGACGGGGCAGCACAGACCGTCGTGATCGAATACCCCTCCAAGGAAGCCGCACTCGCTGCGTATGAGTCCGATGAGTATCAGGCAGTGGTCGGTATCCGCCTAGGTGCGACCAGCAACGGACGAGCGATGATCGTCGAGGGCATGGCCTGAGGACCGCAGGCCCCAAAGCTTCTCTGCCCTCACCTCGGCGACTCTGTCGAACACCAGATCGTGCGTCCGGTCACGCTGTCGTTCGTGAGATCTCGCGCCGCGTCGTTGAAGTGATCGATGAAATAGCGGATTGTGACACGCTCATCAAGATCGAGATGTCCGTTGCAATACCAATAGACGAACCGAGGGAAGCCCTAGTCCCGAGAGCAGCAACCGCCGAATAGGTTGTGGCATCAAGTAGCACCGCACTAATCCAAGACCAGGCGTGTGCTGCAGCTTGGCCGGTTTATTGATGGCTAACCGAAACGGATTCAGACACCGAGCCCAGCACGTCTCAGACTATTTTCAAGCAGCCCCGTCAGTCTCGAGACGCCCCGAGCAATAGCAGCGTCCCGGGTTCGCCATCACCTAGGCCGCAGTGCGTCTAGTCCTGACGCCGTTAGTTCTTCTTGAACGCCGATACGCCAGCGCCTTCGTTGGACACCTCTATGGCGTCCAACTCGTTCGACGCAGCGAAACGCCAACAGGTCTTTTCCTCGTCTGCCAGAGTTTCGGTATCACCATCCCGAGGCTTCACAATCCTGGTGTAAACCACTGCACTATTCGCCCCAAACGCTCACTCGTACACCTGTAGCTAAACCTGTAGCGCGATCCTGTCCGACATCCCCGGCCTAGGTCATCCAGACTCCCCCACTGGACATGTCGACCTCCCATACATTTTCGCCACTTTGCTAAATCGTCGTGGCGAACTTTTGGGTTCTCGGTGCGGCGACAACCCGCTGCGGGGCGCTCGTTCTGCCTTGCGCCGTGAGGCAGCTCCGTCTCGGAATCGTGATCATCTGATCTTGATGATGTTCGCGTCGCTATCTGCCAGGATCAAACATCCACCAATTAATGGTCGCCATTCTACGACCGGGCCCTCAGCCAACAGATGCAAATGAAATCTGGGTGGAGATCTAGCGTGGATATATGACTTACGACGTCTCCATCTCAGAGATAGACCTCATCACCGAAGACGGCCTTATGAACTGTCACGTGATTACCCCGGACATGGAAGGAAAACACCGAGCAGTCATCGTGTATATGCCAGCATCAGGAATCAGATCTGAGTTGGTCGACATAGCTGCTCGTGTCGCATCGGCCGGTTTCGTCGCGGTGTTACCCAACTCCTACTACCGCTTGGCTCGACAAGTCGACATCGATGCCAACCGTCTCGGTGATGAGGACTACCTGCCAGTTCGGCAGTTCATGATGGAATTGGCCGGCAACATCACGAATGCTCGAATCATCCACGACACAAGGATCATCCTTGATTGGCTAGATCAGCAGGACAGCATCGAGAGCTCAACCGTCGGCGGCGTCGGGTATTGCATGGGTGGACGTTTAGTGATGGCCGCAGCTGGAGCGTTCCCCGATCAGATAGCGGCCGCTGCGTCTTTCTATGGCTCAGGCATCGTGACCAATGAGCCCGATTCCCCACACCACAAACTGGGATCGTTCGGAGGTGAGCTTTACTTCGGCTTGGCCGACAACGACATCTATGTTTCGGACGACGAGATGGACGCACTGAAAGCTCACATGGCCTCTATCGATGTCCAGCACACCATCGAGCTCTACCCCGGCACCGAACACGGTTTCATTTTCCCTGAGCGCTACTGTTTCTCGCCCGAAGGCGCCGAGCTGCACTACCAGCGGCTCGCTGATCTGCTCGATCGTCGGCTTCAGCACTAGGGTCAGGCCAGATTCAATGGCTACTGCAATCAGTACTTAGAGTCGACACGTAGCGCAGCATAAGGCCATCGCCTTATCCACTACTTCGGTTCGCCTGCCCGGGTCTCTGGCTTCCTCACCGACTCACATCGGCGAGCCTCCGATTGCACCCTACGCCGAGCACAGTTCACAGAAAGGGGGATGGCTTAGCTCTCGGCGAGTGAACGCCAGTCGAGTTGTTTGCAGTCTTTCCAGAGCCGCTCAAGCTGATAGAAACTGCGAGCCTCTTCAGAGAAGACGTGTACGACGAACCCGCCGTAGTCCATCAGGACCCATTCCATTCCCTGCTGGCCTTCGACTCGGATAGGCCCTGGACCGTCCACCAGTTTTACCTGGTGTTCGACTTCGTTAACGATTGCCTTGACCTGACGGCTGTTACGGCCATTCGTGATCACGAAGTGCTCGGTTACCGTGATGGCCTCGCCAACGTCGAGCACGAGCGTGTCGAGGCCCAGCTTGGACTCGGCCGCAGCGGCAGCAACGGCTGCCCACGGAGCGTCGATTGCCGCAAGTGCGGCAACAACCGGATCGATCATTTGCGCGAGTGCGCTTGATTCAGTACTCATGAGGAACTCTCTTCTGCAACAGAAGCATCTTGGTGCCACTGTTTATAAATGTCTAGCGCTGACCGCGGCACTAGATAATCGACAGGCTCGTCAGCGGCAAGGCGAGCTCGTAACAGTGAACTAGACAAATCGACCAATGGCGCCACAATCCGCTCGGTTGTCCACCCTAGAGGTGGTTCAGCGCCGATATCGCCTGGGCGATCAACTACCCCGAGCGTAACCATTTCCCGCAGTTCGTCGTGGCGATGCCAGGTAGACAAGCCATCCACGACATCGCTTCCCACAACCAACACGAGATCAGTATCGGGTTGCTCGCGGCGCAACTGTTCGGCGGTGTCGATGCTGTATGACGACCCTCCCCGGTCGATTTCGAGTGACGAGGCCACCAGATCGTCGCGATCTGCAGTGGCAGCTGCCACCATCGCAAGCCGAAGCCCCGAATCAGAAATTTGACGGGTGCCAATCTTCTGCCACGGGCTATGGGCAACAACAAACAAGACTTGATCTAGCTGTAAACCATGTGCTGCTGCACTTGCGACAGCGAGGTGACCAACGTGAATCGGGTCAAATGTTCCGCCGAAAATGCCGATTCGTGTCACCTAGGACGCACTTTCTCGGCCTGATCCGCGCACAAATGAAGAAAAATCACGTAAAAGCCAAAAAGACGCTGGATTAGCTAGGGCAAGATGTACTACCATACCAAAGCGCTAATAGAAGTTGCACCGGATCCGACCAGGATCCGGCAATTTCCTTCAGCCCCCCGACACGACGGCATTTAAGGCCGCTTTAAAGGCTTGCCTGTCTTGTTAAAGGAGAACCCCGCTTCCGCTAGTTAACAACCAAGATCTGTATCTGCCATGGCCTGCCGCTGAACAACACTCGCAGCGCCGCACCCAAGCAGGACCAGTTAAACCAGTCCGCCACTGGTGCCCCCCACCCCGAGAGATACAGAACACTCTCTTTCAAGGGAACATCACGCCGCGGAATTTGGTTGTGTGCGTCAAGCGAACTCCTAACTCCCCCCACAGTCAACCAACCACAAGGCATTTACATGAGTGACTCAGTAGGTCAGTACCTCAACGAAATCGGCACCGTTGCCCTTCTTAACGCTGCAGAAGAGCGCGAACTCTCCCAAATCATCGAAAAGGGCGTCGCCGCCCGCAAGGTCAAGGAAGCTGGCGAGCGCAGCCGCAAGCTCGACCGTGAAATTCGCGCCGCTGCAATGGCCAAGGACCGGTTCATCCGTGCCAACCTTCGACTGGTTGTCAGTGTCGCCCGTCGTTACCCACTGCCTCCGGGCATGGAACTACTCGACCTCATCCAAGAAGGCAACCTGGGCCTTGAGCACGCCGTCGACAAGTTCGACTGGCGCAAGGGCTTTAAGTTCTCTACCTATGCCACGTTCTGGATCCGCCAAGCCATCGGTCGTGCCCTCGACCAGAAGGCCAGCCTGGTCCGTCTTCCTGGTGACCGCTCCGCAAGCCTGCGTGCTGCACTTCGCCAGGTTTCTGGCGACGGCGATGAACTCGACGAAGAACACGCTCGGCTGCACCGTCTGACCACCCCGACCTCGCTTGACCGCACTATCGGCGACGACGACAGCAACGAACTCGTCGACCTCCTCCCCGACTCGAACCCTGGCCCAGAATCAGTCGTCATGGACCGCGCCGAAGAGGCCATGGTCACCGGCCTCCTCGACGTCCTCGACGACCGTGCCCGCTACGCCGTTGAACAGCGCTTTGGCCTGCACGACGGACGCAAGCGTAGCTACCGCGAAGTTGGCGAAGACTTGGGTGTGACCGCAGAAGCAGCTCGCCGCCTCGTCAAGCGTGCGGTCAACTCGGTGCGAGAGAACGCACCAGCAGCCTTCGACGCTGCATAATTTCGCTTGCGGCTAACGCTGCAGCAACAAATCAAAATGTGAGTGCGCAGGGCTTCGGTCTTGCGCACTTGCCGTTTTCGGGCAGGTTCGTCTATCGCCTTCAACGCCCGCCCCTTCATGACGCCTCGGCCGTCATCCAGGATTAGCGTTAGCTCATGGAGCTATTTTTGCAACCTGGGTCAACCGAGAACGATGGTGAGAGTATCTATTGGGAGCTTGCTGCTGCCGGCGACGACGACGATCGTCCGGTGGTTGTTCTGTCCCATGGCGCAGGGGGCAGCCATGCCATTTGGTATCAACAGATACCCGCGCTCGGTCAGCACTACCGAGTCCTCACATGGGACAGTCGGGGTTTTGGATCATCGAGCAATCGCAACCAGGCGCTCAGTGCGCCTGCCGCTGCGTCCGACCTGGCGGCGGTGCTTGACCAACTCGAGATCCACACTGCTCACTTCGTGGGCCAATCCTTAGGCGGCTGGCACACCTCGGCGTTCGCCCAACTCGAGCCGCAGAGAATTCTGTCACTGGTCTACGCCGACACCATCGGCGGCTTGTGGACGCCAGCGCTGCACGCTGCTTACGCCGACCTAATCCGCGATAGGCCTTTTGCTCGTCCCGGCCCCCAACCCATGGGATCGCACCCAGCATTGTGGGCAGGCACTGCCGCACGGAACCCAGCCCATGCATTCTTGTACGAAGCCCTCGGCTCATTCCACCAACCACCAATGGACAAGATCGGCGCGACAATCGAATGGTCGGTCGGGCACGAAGCCATCGATGCACTTGATGTACCTGTGCTCTTCATCGCTGGTGAGCACGACTCATTGTTCCCGCCGGCCTCGTTGGCCGAATCGTGCGGGCTGCTTGCCAACGGCCGTTATGTCCAAATTGACGATGCCGGCCACAGCCCTTACTTCGAGCAACCCGAGGTGTGGAACGAAATTGTCACGACCTTCCTGAATCAGGTCTGAGCACACATACAACTGAATTATTTATGCGCCACGCTCCCGGGACAATTCAGCTGATGTAGACGGTGGCGTAGTTTCTAGATGCACGTAGCGAAGCTTTCTTGGCTGTATTCGCTAACGGAACTAACGTCTGGTGCATATACAGATGAGGGTTTATCGTGCGGTTTGGGATCTTTTACGAACATCAGTTGCCGAAGCCTTGGAAAGACGGCGACGAAGAGAAGCTACTCAACGACGCCATCGATCAAGTCGTACTTGCCGACGAGCTAGGTATCGACAACGTCTGGGCAGTCGAACACCACTTCCTCGAAGAGTATTCACACTCGTCGGCCCCCGAGGTCTTCCTGGCAGCATGCGCAGCGCGCACCAAGCGCATCCGGATCGGCCATGGCATCAAGCACACGCCAGCCAACTACAACCATCCTGCTCGAGTCGCCGAAGAAGTCGCCACGCTTGATCTGATCTCTCGCGGCCGCGTCGAGTTCGGCATTGGCGAGGGTGCTACTCGCATGGAGCTTGGCGGCTTCAAGATCCCCGCAAGAGAGAAGCGGGCCATGAGCATCGAGGCCGGTGAGCAGATCGCCAACATGATGGCAATGACGCCCTACCCCGGCTACGACGGCGAATCGTTCTCATTCCCGTGCCGCAATGTCGTTCCCAAGCCAAGCCAGAAACCGCATCCGCCCATGTGGATCGCTTGCACCAACCGTTCGACCATCGAACTCGCAGCCCGGCTTGGCATCGGTGCGCTGGCATTTACGTTCGTTGATCCGACCGAGGCAGCCCACTGGGTCAAGACGTACTACGACATCATCAAGAGCGACGAATGTGTGCCCTTGGGGCACACGGTAAACGCCAACATTGCCTTAGTAACCGGATTCTCGCTGAATGACGATCGAGCCGAAGCCATTCGTCGGGGCCGCGAGGGTTTCGAGTTCTTCCAGTACGCCATCAGCGCCATGGTCACCAAAGATAGCGTTCCCGGCCGCACCAACTTGTGGAGCGAGTTCCAAGAGAAGCGTGGCGCCGACGCCACCGACACGTTTGTGGCCAAGGCAATGGCCCAAGGCGACGACTACGCCTCGGCTATCGGCACACCCGCTGATGCCAGCCGCTATATCCGTGAACTCGAAGCTGTGGGCGTCGATCAGCTGATCTTCATCCAACAAGCGGGCCGCAATTCCCACGAGGACATCTGCGAAGCGATGGAACTATTCGCATCCCAAGTCATGCCCGAATTCAAGCAAGGTGAGGCTGAGCGAGTCGCTGCCAAAGACGCCGAACTGGCACCATACATCGAGGCTGCACTAGCCCGAAAGCAATGGATGCAGCCACTGGCCGACGATGAGATACCGGTGATTCCCGCTGCGGTCAAGAAGGCCCAGGTTCCTGGATCGACCCGCAAGAGCATCTAGGCCCGATCGCCGAAGCCTTGTCCGGCCCCACAGCGCAGACAACGATGCGACATGAACAAGACCCTGCAGCAGCCGTTCGTGAAATCGTCACGCTCGCCAATGGTTCGCTCGTCGACCACGCTCACCAAGGTGACCCAAAGATCACTGTTGTCACCGACGCCAAACAACAGTTTTATGCTTCGAGGATCATTTCACTGCGACAATGGCGATGCCCTGAACCTGTACTCGGTCCGCGAGGCAGAAGCCAAAGGCACCTCCGATCTCTGCGACGACTTCATCGACCTGGGTAATCTCAAAGGCAACATCGGCGCTCAGAACTACGCACTGGATCCCGATGTCGATGCCGACCTGAGCTAGCGAAGACTTGTCCCCCACAATGAGCGTGTGTCGACCTCACGTGCATTCCGCTACGACGGCGCCTGCCAACGCACACGGCAGTCTGCTCGCGGCGCCGCTCGCGCGTCACTGCCTCAGTTTGCTATTAGCGAGCGATAGCCAGCCGCATCGAGCAGCGCGTACTCACCACCGTCGGTCTTTATCTTGAACAACCAGCCTTCGCCATAGGGGTCTTGGCCCAGGATCTCAGGCGATGACTCCAGCAGCTCGTTCACTTCGATGATCTCGCCATTCATCGGTGCATAGATTTCGCTGACGGCTTTGGTCGACTCGACCTCGCCGCACGGCGTACCTTCGGCGACCATGTCACCAACGCCAGGAAGTTCGACAAAGACGATCTCACCTAGTTCTTCGACCGCAAAGGCTGTAATGCCGACCGACGTCAGTTCGCCGAGCTTCACCCACTCGTGTTCTGCGGTATAGGACAGGTGCTCGGGAATCTCACTCATAGTTTCTCCTTGGAGTTCTTATTCTGGCCTGCGGTAGAAGGGTAACTCGACCACGATGGCCGAAGTCATGGTGCCTCGCACATCGACGTGCACCGTGTCGCCAATCATCGGCGTGTTGTCGAGGCGGGCGATAGCAATATTCTGGTTCAACGTCGGGCTCGGCCCCCCACTGGTTATGACGCCGATGACTCGATCGTTCGACGTCACCTCATAACCTGCTCGGGCCGGGCGGCGCCCGTCGATGTGCAGCCCGACCAGGAAGTCATGTGGTTCATCGGCCACCGCAGCCAGAGCGCTGCCTCCGACGTACCAATCAGGCTTTGGCTTAACCAAGCGAGCAGACCCGACGTCGAACGGTGTGGTTTCGAGGGTGAGCTCGTTGCCATAGAGCGGCATACCCGCTTCGAGGCGCAACGTATCGCGAGCAGCCAAGCCAACAGGCACGAGGCCTTCCGGTTCTCCTGCAGCGCTCAGTGCTTGCCAGAGCGCCACACCATGTTCAGCCGGCACGAATAGTTCGAAGCCATCCTCGCCGGTGTAGCCCGTCCGTGCAGCGTAGGCCGTAACGCCAGACACTTTTTCACCAGTCAATTCGACCTCGGCCACGCGGTAATACCGAAGCTCGCCCAATTCGGGCCCAGTGAGTTGCAGCACGATTGACTCGGCTAGTGGTCCCTGCACCGCGACCAGAGCGAATGCATCAGTGCGATCATCGATGATCGCATCGAAGCTGGCCGAGCGCTCGACCAGCTCGTCGAACACAACAGGTCCGTTCGACGCATTTGCCACGACCATGAACTCGTTGTCGCCGAGTCGATAGACAATCAAGTCATCGATGATGCCACCCATCTCATTACAGATCATCGAGTAGCGAGCGCGGCCGACCGGCATAGCCGTGGCGTCGATCAACAGGGATCGATCAAGTGCAGCAGCGGCTTGCGGTCCTGTAACGAACAGCTCAGCCATATGGCTGAGATCAAACAGGCCTGCGGCAGTTCGCACCGCGTGATGCTCGCCGATAGCGCTGTCGTACCAAACCGGCATGTCCCAACCGGCGAAGTCGATCATCCGAGCGCCGAGGTCTTCGTGAACCCGATGCAACGGTGTAGTTCGGTTCATGCTGATGCCCCTGCCTCTGCGAGATCTTCGATCGGCGGACAACTGCAAACGAAGTTTCTGTCACCGTGAGCCCCGTCGATTCGGGCAACCGGCGGCCAAATTTTATTTCGTCGTGAAGATACAGCCGGGTAGGCCCCAAGCTGTCGAGAATACGGGTGGTTCCACTCGTCAGCCGTCACGGCCTCAGCAGTGTGCGGTGCACAGACCAGTGGATTGTCGTCGACGGGCCACTCCCCTGCTTCGACCCGTTTCACCTCGCCGGCTATGGCAATCATGGCATCACAAAATCGGTCAATTTCCTCGAGCGACTCAGACTCTGTCGGCTCGACCATCAATGTTCCTGCAACCGGGAATGACATGGTTGGTGCGTGGAAGCCATAGTCGATCAACCGTTTGGCAACATCGTCGACACTGATCTCGGTGGCCTCTTTCATGGGGCGCAAATCCAAGATGCACTCGTGGGCGACCCACCCTTGCTTGCCTGGACCGGCTTCGCCTCGGTACAAGACTGGGAAGTGAGGTTCAAGCCGGGCGGCGATGTAGTTCGCACTCAGGATGGCCGTGGTTGTTGCCTGTCGCAGGGCATCAGCGCCCATCATGGCGATGTAGAGATACGGAATCGGCAAGATACCAGCAGACCCCCACGGGGCAGCCGAGATCGTTGGCCCACCAACTCGTTCGCCTCGCTCAGCCAGCACAGGATGACCAGGCAGAAACGGAATCAAATGCTCACCAACGGCGACCGGTCCAACACCTGGGCCGCCGCCGCCATGAGGGATACAGAATGTTTTATGCAGGTTCAAGTGAGACACGTCAGCGCCGAACTTGCCAGGCTTGGCTAGACCAACCAAGGCATTCAGGTTTGCACCGTCTACATAGACCTGTCCGCCGGCTTCGTGTACCAGCTCACACACCTCACCGATCGCGACCTCGAACACGCCGTGAGTACTGGGGTACGTGACCATAATTGCGGCTAGTTCCGCTTTGTACTCATCGATCTTCTTGCGCAGATCAGCGATGTCGACGTCGCCGTTATCACTGCAGGCAACCACCACAACCCGCATGCCGGCCATCACCGCACTCGCCGCATTCGTGCCGTGCGCTGACGCAGGGATCAGGCAGATATCGCGCCTCGTTTCACCATTTGCCTGGTGATAACCCCTGATTGCTAATAGTCCTGCGAGTTCGCCTTGTGAACCGGCGTTTGGCTGCAGAGATACACCCGCATATCCCGTTATTTCCGCCAGCATCTGCTCGAGCTCAGTGACCAGACGCACGTAGCCCTGCTGCTGATTCATCGGCGAGAACGGATGGATATTGGCGAACTCAGGCCAGGTGATGGGTTCCATCTCGGTCGTGGCATTGAGTTTCATGGTGCACGATCCCAACGGGATCATCGACCGATCAAGGGCGATGTCCTTGTCGCTCAAATAGCGCAGGTACCGCAACATCTGTGTCTCGGTGTGGAAGCGATGGAACGGTTCGTAATCCAGGATCTCGTCGGTACGTAGCAGGCCGCCAAGTGGCGAGTCTGCGGCTACCGGAGTCCTCGCTGCAAAGGCTGCGAGCACGGTGTCAACGATCTCGGGGGTCGTTGTCTCATCAAAGGCGACACCAACCCGATCATCATCGATATGACGAAGGTTGATCCGATCAGCCGCAGCGGCAGCTACTACCTGCGAAGCCCGACCTGGAACTACAGCGGTAACAGTGTCAAACCATGTGTCGTGCGCTAGCTCAACGCCGGCAGCGGCCAGGCCCGCTGCGAATGTATTTGCGTGGCCATGCACCCGCCCAGCGATCGAGCGAAGCCCCACAGGTCCGTGGTAACTGGCGTACATGGCAGCCATAACTGCCAACAGCACCTGCGCGGTGCAAATGTTACTTGTCGCCTTCTCGCGTCGAATGTGTTGTTCGCGGGTTTGCAATGCAAGGCGCAACGCAGGCCGGCCCTCCGCATCGACCGACATACCGACCACTCGGCCAGGCAACGAGCGCTGCGAACCTTCCCTTGCCGCGATAAAAGCAGCATGGGGGCCACCAGCACCCATGGGTACGCCGAAGCGTTGGCTCGATCCAACAACGACATCGGCGCCCGATTCACCGGGTGACTTCAACAGCACCAGCGAAAGAAGGTCGGCCGCCACCGCCGTTAACGCACCTGCCTGGTTCGCAGCAGCGATGAGTGGTGCCAGGTCATAGACCTCGCCCGTCGTGCCGGGATACTGGAACATGACCCCAAATACGTCATCAGCTACAGGTTCGTTGCGGTCAGCGACCCGAATGTTGATACCGATTGGCTCAGCGCGTGTCTGCAACACGGCCAGCGACTGTGGGTGAATGGCATCGTCGACCAGTAATACCGTCCGCTTCGACTTCGACATACGCAGCAGCATGACCATGGCTTCGGCAACTGCTGTACCTTCGTCGAGCAGCGATGCGTTGGCAATCTCCAACCCACTCAAGTCGGCAACCATGGTCTGGAAGTTCAGTAGTGCCTCGAGTCGCCCCTGGCTGATCTCGGGTTGATACGGCGTATAGGCCGTGTACCAGGCTGGGTTCTCCAAGATGTTGCGACGCAACACACCTGGAGTGATCGTGCCGTGGTAGCCGGTGCCGATCAGACTGGTAAACACTTGATTCTCGTCGGCGATCTCGCGAATACGAGCAACCGCCTGTGCTTCACTCAGCGGCGCTGCCAGGGCAAGCTCTTCGTTACGGATCGAGGCCGGAACCGTCGCATCGATCAGCGCATCGACAGAGTCGAGACCGATCTCGGCCAGCATGATCGCTCGCTCGGCATTGGTCGGGCCGATATGACGATCAGAAAATTGACGCATGGGCAGTTCTTGCATAGACACAGGGGCAGCACCTCGTTAGTTGAACGTGTTGCCCCCCTCTGTCCGGCTACCTGAGAGTGTGGCCCCTTCGGTGAGGCGTTCAAGACGCCTGCTCTCCAGAGTTTTTCCGATGCAGGGTCCATGGTGCCTGAGAGTTTCCGGGGGCGGTTGCTCCTTCGGCGGACAGTGACTGGTCCAAGACAAACGTCTTAGAACTTTCGCTGTCGCTCTCCCCGCGCATCGGGGTTGAAGTTGTGACTATTAGCTTAGTCGGCAATCGGCGGTGTGTACGAGCGAACGTCGGGAACAATGACATTAATCGCCTCAACACGCACCATGGTGGTCGATGGGCTCGGTCCTTGAGCCAGGCTTGAAGTCCCCACATCTCGGGTGAGAACATTGGGATTGCCATGCAAACAGAGCTGACCGAGTTCAGGATGGTCATATGGGTCATAGGTGCCGCCGGTCGGCATCTGCACGACGCCACGCATGATTGAGTCGGCTACCACGAGACCGGCGAGGCATGCGCCGCGATCGTTGAACACCCGAACGAGGTCGCCGTTCGTGAGACCTCGCTGCGATGCGTCGACAGGATGCATAGTGAGCGGTTCACGGCCAGCGACTTTTGTTGCCCGACTCGCAGCGCCAGCATCGTGTTGGCTATGCAACCGATTCGGTGGCTGGTTCGAGATCAGGTGCAACTCATCTGCAGTCGTTTCCGCTGCCCCAAGCCACTCGCTTGGCTCGATCCACACGGGATGGCCAGGGCAATCCCTGTAACCAAACGAGGCCACCTTCTCTGAGAACAGTTCAATGCGTCCGCTTGGCGTCGCAAGAGGGTTCCCATCCGGGTCGCTTCGGAAGCTGCCATACATGACCTGGCCATGATTGCTTGGTGTTGGCAATTCAATAATGCCTGCGGCACGGGCTTCCTCGAACTCAGGAAGATCAATGCCTACTCCCTGACCACGCGTACGGGTGCGGTCCCAGAACCACTCAAGCCACTCAGATTCGTTGCGTCCTTCGGCATAGGTCTCCAACGAACCCATCCGCTTCGCTAGCCCGCAAAACACCTCAAAGTCATTGCGCGCTTGGCCGACCGGTTTCATTGCTTGGGACATAGCCACGATTGCCTGGTCGGTCCGGGTCATGCCCCAGTCATTACGTTCGAGCGGCGTTGTAACCGGGAAAACAATGTCGGCATGGCGGGCAGTGGCCGTCCAAAACGGCTCATTGATAATGACGAGCTCGGGTTTACGGAAAGCCGAGGTGAGACGCCGCAAGTCTTGGTGGTGGTGGAATGGATTGCCACCCGCCCAATACACCGCACGGATGTCCGGGTACGTCAAATCCTCACCGTTGTAGGTGGACTCTGACCCCGGGTTCAAAAGCATGTCCGCAATGCGGGCAACAGGGATGAACCTGTCAACAGCATTCGTTCCTTGCGGCAATGACGGCCACGGGAGCCAGTTGTTTGGTTTACCAATGACGCCACTCTGTGCGTAGCCAATGCCGAAACCGCGCCCGGGAAGGCCGATCTGGCCAAGGAGTGCCGCCAAAACGACGGTCATCCATATTGGTTGCTCACCGTATTCGGCGCGTTGCACACCGACAGCACACGTCACAAGAGTGCGTTGCGATGCCATACGGCGCGCCAGGGAGCGAATCGATTCGGCGTCCAGACTAGAGAGCTGCGCTGCCCAATCAGCCGACTTGGGCTGGCCGTCATCGAGTCCCAAGACATATCGACGCACCGGTTCAAATCCAACCGTGCATCGTTCCAGAAATGCGAGATCGTGAAGATCTTCGGTGATCAAGGTGTGCGCCAAACCCAGCATGACGGCGACATCGGTGCCTGGCCGCAACGGCATCCATTCTGCCTGCAACTCTGCATCCATGTCGCTGCGCAACGGACTCAGGCAGATGAAATCCACACCGGCATCAGCGCTTGACCGGACTAACCCTGGCAGTTCATGGCGGGCGACGCCGCCCTGTTCGATCTGCATTGGTCGCGACGAAATGCCACCGAAACCAACAACAAGCTCAGTGTGCTCGGCAATAGCTGCGAACGTGTTCTGTTCTCGCTGCATAGTCCGAAAGTTGCCAACAACATGCGGAATTACGACCATCGCCGCAGCGAAGCTGTAGTTGTCGACGTGGCGGGTGTACCCGCCGATCGAGTTCAGAAACCGATGTACCTGACTCTGAGCATGGTGAAACCGGCCGGCACTTGACCAGCCGTAGGAACCGCCAAAGATTGCTTGGTTCCCATGGTCGGTTCGGATCCGATCAAGATGCGACGCTGCTAGATCCAGCGCCTCATCCCAGTCGAGTTCAACGTATTGATCGACGCCACGCCCAGCGCCACCGTCGTTTTTGAGAAAGCCGGTCCGCACCGAAGGCCGGGTGACCCGCATGCTGCTCGTGGCCGAGTCGGCCACACCCTTCATGATCTGTGATGGTTCAGGATCGCCTGCGTACGGGATAATTTCCTGCACGACACCGTTTTCGGCGCGAGCCCAACCCACACCCCAATGGAAGGATGTGGCGTGTAGTTCGCTCAATTGATCTGGCGCTCCATGTCTTTCCAGTATTCATTCCGCAGCTTGTACTTCTGCAGCTTGCCTGTTGCGGTCCGGGCGAGTTCATCGCGGAAGTCGACTGACGTCGGGCACTTATAATGCGCCAGCCGGTTGCGGCAGTGATCTATCAACTCTTGCTCGGAGACTTCGGCGCCTTTGGCCAGCACGACCAGCCCTTTAGGCGTCTCGCCCCACTTCTCGTGAGGAACACCGATTACAGCGACTTCGACCACCGCAGGATGCGAGAACAGGGCGTCCTCAACTTCGATCGAGCTGATGTTCTCGCCACCCGAGATGATGACATCCTTCTTACGGTCCGCAATCGCGACGTAGTTGTCCTTGTCCAAGATGCCGCCGTCGCCGGTGTGGAACCAGCCGCCTTCGAGCGCGGCAGCCGTCTCGGCTGGCTGATCCCAATAGGACTCGAGAACCACATTGCCACGAGCGAGGATCTCGCCCGCTTCGCTGATTTTAATATCGACACCAAGCGCGGGTTGACCCGCACGATTGAGGTTCTGGGCTCGTTCGGTCGGCGAAAGGTCGTCCCACTCAGGACGGCACCGGTTCATGGTCAGGTATGGCGCCGTCTCTGTCAGGCCATAGAGCTGAATGAACTCCCAACCCAGTTCCGTCTCCATGCGTTCGACCGTGGCCGTCGGCGGCGGTGCTCCGGCGACAACCATGCGTACCGTTCCTGACCCAGGAATTGGGCCATCCCAGTCCTGAGCCGCATCGAGTACTGCAGCAACAACAGCGGGTGCACCACACATGAAGGTGACACCGTGTTGCTCGATACGACGAAGAATTTCAGGTCCATCGACCTTACGCAGCACTATTTGCTTAGCGCCAACAGAGGTCAACGCGAACGGCATACCCCAACCGTTGCAATGGAACATCGGCAAGGTGTGCAGGTACACGTCGCGCGTGTTAGCGCCAGCGTCCCAACCAAAGGTTGCCGCATTCAGCCACAGTGCCCGATGTGTTTGCTGCACACCTTTTGGCCGAGCCGTTGTACCGCTGGTGTAGTTAATGGTTGCCGTCTCATCTTCATTCGGCTCCCACGGGATGGGATCCACGCCCTGCACGAATAGTTCGTTATCAGTGTCGTCACTGATGGTGTACTTGAACTCGCACTCGACCGACGCCATGTCTTCTTCGATCTCGGGATCGATCAGCAATACTCGAGCACCGCAGTGATCGACGATGTAGCGGATCTCTTCCTTGTTCAGTCGGAAGTTGATCGGGACTGCGATGCGGCCGTGCGCTGGCAGCGCCAGCAACATGTGCTGCAAGCGGGCCGCGTTGTGCGACACGATGGCAACACGCTCGCCGAATCCGACACCAAGCTTGTCGAGACCTGCCGCTAGTTGGCGGGCGCGTTCAGCGATTTCGCCGAAGGTCAGCGCTGGCCAAGCCTCGGCCGGCTGGTCAGGTTCATCGATGATCGCAATTCGATCCGGATAGTTGAACTCAGCACGATCGACAAACGTCTTAATCGTGAGTGGCGTGCGCATCGGCGGCTTCCCTTGCTAATCGTCAGATACACCTTGCAGACTAGCCCCAGCTCGGGGTCCCGTCAGTCCTCGGTTTCAGCAATACCGATCACAGTCAACTCACCGTCAAGAACTCGCAACACTCGATAGGTGCGACCGAGATCCATGCGAGCTCCAGTGGCGAAGGACACTTGGCCAGTCGAGAAGACCTCGTCATTGAACGATGCCAACGCGCTAGCGACGCGATCAGGTGATGCATCCCGTACTGTCTCGACCGCTCGGGCCCACGCTTGGACGCTCTCGGCACCCAGGATCGTCGAACCGCCGAGTGACAGCGGGTCGCTCTGCTGAATAGAACGAACCAACTCGTTGACGCTGCTATCGGGGTCATTACCGAACATCGAGGACCAACTAATGAATAAGAGTTCGCCGAGTGTCGGTACCAAAGCGAACCAACCTGGCCGGTCGAACGTGCTTCCGCCGACGATCGGTGCCCCGAACCCGCGTGTGCGGAGGTTCAAGATGACCGACGGAGCAGCGTCGATCTCTCCGGGTACATGGCTGCAAAGGGTGATAAAGGACGTCTGACCTGCTCGCGCATCGACTCGGTCGAGCATCGGTGCGAGCGTGTCATAGTTGAACTCATCGCGATAGGTGACAGCCCCACCCAGATCGCGAAAGGCCCGCTCGAATCCGTCACAGAAAGCAGTCGCTTCCGGGCTGGTCACGTCGCGTAGCACCATGGTAGTAGCGCCATAACGCTCGAACGCCTCAGCCGCTGCGATAGCGCCTCGGGGTCCAGCCGGGGCTCCCATGGTGTAGTTCCTTGATCCCAACTCGCCTGTTAGGTATCCGGCATCATCGCCACATGGGCTGATCGTGATCAGCCCATTCTCGTCGGCAAACTCAAGTGCTGGTCGTGCCACATCTGCGTCGCATGACGTGATGATCACGTCGGGCGGGTTCTCAACGAAACGCTTCACCAACCGTTCGGTCAGGCTGACACGCGAGTTAGTGTCAAAACGCCGCAGCTTGACGGGGCGACCCAAGACCCCGCCTTCATCATTGAGGCGCTCAATCTCCGCGATGACGCCAGCCAATGCGGCACCATCGAGTGGACCAAGCACGCCGGTCTCTCCGAGAAGTGTGGCCACTACGAGCGGTCGCGGCCCGGCGGGTACTGGTGTTGGCGCGATGACGACATTTGGCTGCAGACTCATACCCGCGATATCTGCCGTGGGTTCAGGCGCGACCTGCCCGATGGACGTCCCGATCTGCTCGGGACTGCTCGCTGTCTCGGAGAAACACGCGCTGGCAAGCAACGAACACACGAGCAGCATGGCTGCGACCAAACGAATCACCACGCGCAGAGTATCTCAGCGGACCACCACAGATGGACCGCTCGTAAGCACGACCAGTAGTTCCATCCGTGGTTGCGAAGTAGCGTTGTGAACATGAGTGATCGCATAGTTATCGAGATGGACAACGGCGTTGCCGACGTCAAGCTGAACCGGCCAGACAAGATGAACGCTCTGGATGGCGCGATGTTTGCGGCACTCAACGAAGCAGGCGAGTCGTTGAAAGCCGACCCATCGGTTCGCGCCGTGGTCTTGTCTGGTGAAGGACGAGCCTTCTGTGCTGGTCTCGACTTTGCCAGCTTCAACAAAATGGCCGAGGACGACAGCGACTCAAAGGCGTCCGACCTGATCGACTCCGACGACGGCCGAATCACACACCGAGGTCAACAGGTCGCCTACACCTGGACCGAGATGCCAGCGCCAGTGATATGCGCCGTCACCGGTGTCGCCCTTGGCGCCGGATTTCAGATCGCAATGGGCGCCGACATCAGGTTTATCGCTCCGGATGCTCGAATGTCGGTGCTCGAGATCCGTTGGGGATTGATCCCCGATATGACCGGCACCCAGACATTGATCCAGCATGTTGGCCTAGACATTGCAAAAGAACTTACTTTTAGCGGGCGCATGGTCACGGGTCAAGAGTGTGTCGACCTAGGTCTTGCAACTCGGGTGTCTGACGATCCTTACAACGATGCTCTCGCCATGGCACACGACATTGCGGCCAAGAGCCCACATGCTATTCGTGCCGCCAAACGACTCATGAACAATGCAGGCGGGTTATCAACTGCCGAACGGTTTGCTGCGGAACGGTCAGAGATCGGCGCACTCATTGGCTCACCGAATCAGGTTGAGTCGATCAAGGCCTACTTCGACAAACGCGATCCGGTGTTCGCCGATCTTCAGGATTAGGACGGCGCTATGAGCCCGAGCCTCGAGGTCAGCATCATGTGCTGTTTGAGTTGAAACTATTCAGTCCGCTCCGTGAGCGCCGCGGATCACACGCTCAGCAACTATGAGCATGTCGCTTCGAACCGCAAACGGGTTCCGACACGCTGTGGTGTCCGACGTCGATGGCGCTCCGGCCTTCTGTAAGAAGGAGTGGGCAAACACTTTTGTATCGATCACAAGCTCGCTCATACCGATGCCAGCGTTGGCTCACTTCAACTCGTCGAACGGTGCCCTAATGTTCGCCCCACACTAGGGCCCACCACTCCCGCAAAGACCCGGGGCAAGGCCTGCCATGCCCTCACGCATTCCCACTGGCATTCGATAGAGCCCATTGAGTCAGCTGCGCCAAGGAAATCATGTCAAAACCACGTTCACTCAGCAGAGAACAGGCACGCCGTATAGCGCTGTATGCCCAGGGCTTCGGCGCCAAAAATCGGTCGACGCCAGTAAACCGCGGACATCTCCGGCGCCTTGTCCGTCGCATGCACATCGTGCAGCTCGATTCGGTGCCGGTCATCATTCGCACGCAATACATGCCAGCGTTCAGCCGCCTCGGTCCTTACGACCCATCGCTCCTCGACGACATTGCGTACCGACACGACGACTGGTTCGAGGCCTTCGTCCACGAAGCGTCGCTTGTTCCGGTAGAAGACGAACCACTATTTCGATTCATGAAAGAGCGGGCTCGTAACGGCCAGACCTGGGGCGGGCTCGTCAAACTGGCCAAGGAGGAAGGCTCGTACATCGACGATGTGCTGAACGAGGTTCGAGACCGAGGCCCGATCAAGGCGAACGAATTGAGCGACCCTCGCCCACGCGCAGGTCAATGGTGGGGATCGCGATCCATGGGCACGCTGGCACTCGACTATCTGTTTCGTATTGGTGCGGTCGGAATCCGACGAGTTGGCAACTTCGAGAAAGAGTTTGACCTGCTCGAACGCATCGTTCCCGACAGCGTGATCAGTCAGCCCACGCCGACCGAGGAGGATGCTCTAAAGGAGCTCATCATCCGCTCCTCTGCAGCCCTGGGCGTTGCCACCGGCCCGGCTCTGACCGATTACTTCCGGCTACCGAAACGTGCAGTTAAACCGCTGTTCGCTGAGCTCGTCGAGGATGGAAGGCTGGTCGTTTGTGATGTTCCTGGTACATCCCGCGAGACCTATCTGCATCCCGACGCTGTTGTGCCTCGATCATTGAAAGCTCAAGCGTTGTTGTCCCCCTTTGACCCGGTCGTGTGGTTCCGCGAGCGCGCATCATGGTTATTTGACTTCGACTACCGCATCGAGATCTATGTCCCGAAGCCAAAGCGCAAGTTCGGCTATTACGTGCTGCCGTTCCTGCTTGGCGACGAGATCGTAGGCAGATGCGACCTAAAGACCGACCGCACCAGCGGTGTCCTTCGCCTGCTCGGTGCATTCGCTGAACCAGGCATCGACGAAGCCGAGATCGCAGCCGACCTCGCCGCTGAGCTACAACAGCTTGCGACGATGGTTGGCGTAGATCGAGTTAGCGTGGATTGTCGGGGCCGGTTAGCTGACGGCGTAAAGGCAGCGCTGTCGAAAGAAGCTAGCTGACGACGTTGGCGCGGTTCATGGCGCTTATGAGTGCACGCATGGATGCCGTGGCGATATCGGTATGCATGCCACATCCCCAAATTTCGATGTCTCCGATCTTGGCCGAGACATAGGCCACAGCGTTTGCGTCGGAACCGGTGCCTTTGGCGTGTTCGGCATAATCAAGGACTCGAATGCTTAGGCCAGTCGCCTCGCGAAGGCCAACCACAAAGGCATCGAGGCTGCCTGATCCGCTGCCTTGCACCACGACAGGTTCAGAATCAATGGTCATGCGAGCCGTGAGCAAGGTTTGATCATCACCCCGTGGATTCTGTGCTGCCTCGTAGCCATCAAGTCGGTATGGATGGTTGGCGTCCAGGTATTCGGTCGCGAACTCGTTGAAGATTGTCTGACCAGTGATTTCCTTGCCTGTGTCCTCAGTGATGTCTTGAATGACTCGGGTGAACTCGATTTGCATGCTCCGCGGCAGATCGAACCCTTGCTCGGCCTTCAAGAGGTAGGCAACGCCGCCCTTGCCCGACTGACTGTTCACGCGAACGACGTCTTCATAACTGCGGCCTACGTCGAGGGGGTCGATCGGAATGTATGGGACCTCGAAGTATGGGCTATCGCTGTTCTCGAGTGCCTCGAAGCCCTTCTTGATCGCATCTTGGTGTGAACCCGAAAATGCGGTGTAGACAAGTTCGCCAACGTACGGATGCCGAGGGTGTACGGGAAGCTGGTTGCAGTGTTGGGCCACCCGCTTGAGTTCGTTGATATCGCTCATGTCCAGCATTGGGTCGATGCCCTGGCTGTACATATTCATGGCAAGCGTGATGATGTCGACATTGCCCGTGCGTTCGCCATTGCCGAAAAGAGTGCCCTCGACCCGGTCGGCACCAGCCATGACGCCGAACTCAGCAGCCGCAACGCCGGTGCCCCGGTCGTTGTGCGGATGCAAGCTCAAGATGATGTCTTCGCGTCGAGCCAAGTTGCGATGCATCCACTCGATCATGTCGCCGTAGATATTGGCACTGGACATCTCGACGGTCGCCGGCAGGTTGATAATCGTCTTGCGGCCATCGTTCGGGTTCAAGACGTCGACCACCGTGTCGCACACTCGCTTCGCGAACGGAAGTTCGGTGCCGGTAAACGACTCTGGCGAGTATTCGTAAAGAATTTCGGTGGCGCTGGACACCTGGTCTTCGAGCGACCGGCATAGCTCAGCACCTTTGACTGCAATATCTATAATGCCGTCTTCGTCTAGGCCAAAGACCACCTTGCGCTGCAAGGTCGACGTGGAGTTGTACAGGTGCACGATCGCTTGCGGGGCGCCATCGATCGACTCATAGGTGCGCCTGATCAACTCGGGCCGAGCCTGCGTCAGGACCTGGATCTTGACGCCCTCAGGGATGGCCTTTTGCTCAATGATCTCGCGGACGAACTGGAAGTCGGTATCGGACGCAGATGGGAAACCGACCTCGATCTCGGTAAAGCCCATGTCGACGAGCGCCAAGAACATCTTCCACTTGCGGTCGGAATCCATGGGCTCGATCAGTGCTTGGTTCCCATCGCGTAGGTCAACCGAACACCACAGGGGTGCCTCGGTGATGACCTTGCTGGGCCAGGTACGGTCAGGAAGATCGATGGGGGCAAAGGGCTGGTAGCGCTCGAATGGCATGCCGGACGTTCTTTGAGCCGCGTTGGCTCGGGATTCAGTCGTCATGTGATTTCCTCTCTAGATGTGGTTTCGACTTGTGGTGTAGATGTGATTCGCCAGTTTCGGCGTGCCCGTAAACAAGGGCATTACGTGACCCCGGTCGGCCTGATCAGGCCGCCGGGTCAATAAGTCGAAGCAAAAGGTGGAAAGCCACATCTTGATGATAGCCCAACCACTAGGTTGAGACCACATGTCTCTTGGCTCCGGTGCCAACACCGGTGAACTTGTTCAGCGACACTCCCCTTGGCTGGCCGTTGCAGGCGTGTGTGGGGTCTATGTCTCTTTTGGGCTAGCGATCGGCGTCATGGCGCCGCTTGTCGATGAGATCAGCGTCGATCTAGGGCTCAGTCGCAGCACCATGGGTTCGATTCTTGGCGCTTGGGCCCTGATCTATGTCTTCACCGCCGTTCCTGGTGGTGCCGTTGTTGACCGACTAGGACTCCGCTGGTCGTTGTTCGCCGGCGGTCTCTCAATCGCTGCATCTCTCTTGTTGCGAAGCCTGGCCGATGGGCCCGTCACACTCTTCCTTGCCGTGGCTGTTTTCGGCATCGGCGGGCCACTCGTCTCGATAGCAACTCCGAAGTTGGTCGCGTCGTTGTTCGATGCCGACGATCGGCGGCTGCCCACCGGCCTCGGTGTCGCTTCGCCTGCACTTGGCTCCGCAATTGCACTCGCGACCACGAATCCGCTGCTTCTGCCTGCGTTCGACGGTAACTGGCGAGCCGTGCTGCTAGTCATGTCCGCCGCTTCCCTTATTGCATCATTTGGTTGGCTATATGCATCGCGCGCAGTCACTCACGTTCGACAAGGAGACACTCGCACGGACCGCACAACAATTAGGCGCTTGTTGAAATTGCGATCCATGCGAACCATTCTGACGATCTCGGTATTCTCGTTCTTCTTTAGCCATGCCTTGTCGAATTGGCTTCCTGAGATCCTCACCGACACAGGGCAAACCGACAACGCTGCCGGCTACCTTGCTGCGATCAGTGTGACCGTCGGTATTTTGGGTTCACTAACCACTGTTCGTCTTGTCCCCAGCCATCGTCGCCCTCACGCTCTCGTCGCTATTTTCGTCCTGGTTGGCCTCATGGTCGCTGGTCTTGGCTCTCTGCCTTTCGCCTTGTTGTCCATCGCTCTGGGCGTTCTCGGCTTCTGTCGCGCTGGGATCATCCCCCTGCTGTTCCTGGAGATCATGGACGATCCCGATATCGGGCTCGGAGACATCGGCGCTGCGACCGGCCTGTTCTTTGCTGTCGGAGAGATCGGCGGCTTCACCGGTCCATATGCGATTGGATGGGTGGCTGACGCGACCGACGGCTTCGGGGCAGCAACCTTGCTACTCACCGCGGTCGCAGGCGCAGCTGCTGTGAGCGCCACGGCACTAAGGTTCGCTCGTGGAACTACGGACGTTTACTGAACCCCAACAAGGCGCAGCCTACGATGACCTGCTGGCCGTCGCTCTGGCCAGTGAGGCGGCTGGCTACGCCGGCTTCATGCGCAGCGATCACTACCTGGTTATGGGTGGCGGCTCCGGCTTGCCCGGTCCGACCCACGCGTGGATCACGCTCGCCGGCCTCGCTCGTGACACCAACACGATTCGCTTAGGCACCCTGGTCAGCCCGGCGACCTTTTACCAGCCAGGACCGCTGGCAATCGCTGTTGCACAAGTCGACCAGATGAGTGGTGGTCGCATCGACTTTGGTTTCGGTGCCGGTTGGTATGAAGCAGAACATGGCGCGTACGGGCTGGACTTCCCTGAGATCGGCGAACGCTTCGACCGTTACGAGGAGTACCTGGAACAGATCGTGGGTCTGTGGTCAACACCCGAGGGTGAGACGTACAGCCACCAGGGACAATTCCACAGTTTTACCGATTCGCCTGCGCTGCCGAAACCAACCCAACGCCCTGGTCCCCCCGTCATCATTGGTGGTCGAGGTAAGACGCGGACGCCACGGCTGGTAGCCCGCTACGCATCAGACTTCAACGTACCTTTCATGGCGCTGGCCGATATCGCGGAGACTATCGCCCGAGTGGACGCTGCTTGCGAGGCAATCGATCGAGACCCAAGCACTGTCGTGAAGTCGGCAGCGCTGATTGCGTGTGTGGGCGCGACCGGCGCAGACATCAAGCGGCGAGCAGCTGCAATCGGTCGCGATGTCGACGAGCTAGGAAAAAAAGGCGTCGCTGGCACTTACGACGAGGCCATCGCCAAACTTGCTGATTATGCGGCGGCCGGGATCGACCGCGTCTATCTACAGTTCATGGACCCTGCCGATCTGGACCATGTCAGCGAGATCGGTGCCAACGTGCTTCCCGCTGCAGCTGGCCTTTAATTAGGCCCGTTTGGGTTCGCCGTCGCGGGGGCTGGCACCACGAATGAGTACCCGACAGCGCCCAAACCTTGCAGCACCACGACAAAGGCAACCGGCCGGACTCGATTGTGGAAAATGGACCACATCGAGATACGCACCAATACCCAGAGAACTGATAGCTAAACACCACTACCTAAAGCAGCTTTGTCGCCAAACCTGTGCATCTTCAGGCCCGACACAGCACCACTAAACCACGATTCCGCCAAACGAATGGATCTGCTATCGCGGTCCCAAACCATCGCCCCCTTGACCAGGTCGACCAGCTAACAAGCGGTCACGAAACCGCCGCCATCGCAACGAGACCGAGCAACTTCATGTCCTGCTAGCGGGCAAAAACCTGAGTGTCGTCGGCGAAGGCTTTGAACTCAAGCGCATTGCCTGACGGGTCAAGAAAGAACATGGTGTGCTGCTCGCCCACTTGGCCGGCAAAGCGAACTGTTGGTTCGATCACGAACGACACCTTTGCAGCCTGCAAACGTGCCGCAAAGGTCGTGAAGGCCTCCGGTGTCATCAACACGCCAAAATGAGGTACCGGAACATCGCTGCCGTCGACGGCATTACTGCCAGCAACGCCGGTCCAGCCTTCGACCACATGGGTGACCAGCTGATGCCCGCCCAGGTTCCAGTCGATCCAGAGCTTTGATTCTCGGCCTCGCTCGCAGCCAAGCGTTGTGCCATAGAAGGCGGCCGCCGCCACAAGATCGTCGACAGGAATAGCGAGATGGAATCGAGCGCGCCCACCGTCATGCCCTGCAAGGTCAGCGCTGGCTGCAAGGTTTACCGGTTCAGACATAGTTAGTACCTCTCGGCTTCGAACATGATCGACCACTAATACGGGCCTGGGCCAACAACGTACTCGGCTAGACAGTCCGGGCCCCACGTAGCGGAGCCCAAGCCACGAAGCGTTGCATCGACATGCACCTCAATCGTGTCAGACTGCTCGACATCTGCGACGGTCCACATCGCATCATGCTTGAACCAAGCGCTAAAGGACCATGGCTCGCTGCTGGTTACAAGAAGGCCTTTACTGTGACGGTCGATGAGCATGAACCAGCGCGCATCTGTGTATGCGGCACCAATCGGAGACCCAGCTCTGTCAAATGCTGACCCAATTTGATCCGACCTGGATGCGGTTCCTCGTCGGAACCGACCAGGCCACTGCTGCAGAGATTTGCATCGTTGATTTACATCGTTGATCTACATCGTTCGGTTCGTCGCCGAAGTGGCCGCCCTAGGCACAATACGTCTGACCGCGTTCATCGACTTCATGCATGCCTTAGTCGCGCCACTCCCCGATAGAACCGCCTCCTGGTGCCGCTTCATCAAAGAAGGCCTGGGCATAATCTGGCCGGAACCATTCGAGTTGCCCATGGCTTGGCTTTACTCGCACATGATCAGTGGGCGGCCGTCTTCGCCAGTTGCTTCGGTCCAACGAATCCTGGTCGTCGCCGTCGAATAATATGGCGCCATTATGCGGTGATAAAGCCCAGCGCGGTCTGTTTTGGCCCCGCTGGAGCGTGATCCCTCTGGCCAGGGCACGATCATGTTCGTGTACGCGGCCAGTCCCCAACTCGTGGCGTGTCCAACAGCCTGGCATCGTCGCCGTTGTCGTGCCTTAATTACGGGGCTTGGGCTGTAAGCCGGTTGACCTCAACCCGGGCTGGTGCCAGGATATTTGAGGTGATGACCGACAGAACGTCCGAGACCCTCAGGCGATGAAATCAGACAACAACGAGTTCAGCGTTTGGCTCGGGCGCATCGCTGCAACTGCAAGTTCTTCATTGGGTGCGTAGTAGCCGCCGATGTCCATGGGCTGGCCTTGGACCGCGTTCAGCTCCTCGACGATGATTGTTTCGTGCTCGGCTAGTGCCGCAGCGAGCGGTGCAAACTTGGCTGCGACCTCGTCATTGTCGACCTGGTCGGCTAGTGCCTTTGCCCAGTACATAGCGAGATAGAAGTGGCTACCTCGGTTGTCGAGCTCGTCGACCTTGCGAGACGGTGACTTACGATTCAGTAGGACTTGTTCGGTCGCTGCGTCGAGTGTGTCGCCGAGCATGCGGGCTGCAAGATTATCGAAAACCTCACCTAGGTGATCGAGCGAAACAGACAACGCCAAGAACTCGCCGAGCGAATCCCAACGCAGATGATTTTCTTTCTCAAACTGCTGCACATGTTTAGGCGCTGAGCCACCCGCACCGGTCTCAAATAAGCCGCCGCCGTTCATCAGCGGCACGATCGACAACATCTTTGCGCTCGTTCCGAGTTCCAAGATCGGGAACAGATCCGTCAGGTAATCGCGCAACACATTGCCAGTAACCGAGACGGTGTTCTCGCCAGCACGCGCCCGTTCGAGGCTAAAAACGGAAGCGTCTGCAACATTCATGATCCGAATATCGAGGCCACTTGTATCGTGCTCACCCAGGTAATACTCGACTTTTTGAATCAGCTGCGCATCGTGCGCGCGCTCGGCGTCTAGCCAGAAGATAGTTGGCCACCCGGTGGAGCGAGCCCGGTTGACAGCGAGCTTGACCCAATCCTGGACCGGCAAGTCCTTTACCTGGCATGCCCGCCAAATATCGCCAGGCTCAACCTGGTGCGATGTCAGCACGTTTCCGTCACCATCAACGATCCGCATGGTGCCGGTTTCTTCGATCTCGAACGTCTTGTCGTGGGACCCGTATTCTTCGGCTTTTTGCGCCATAAGCCCAACGTTGGGCACCGTGCCCATCGTGACCGGATTGAACGCACCGTGCGCCTTGCAATGATCAAATGTTGCCGAATAGAGATCGGCATAGCTGCTATCCGGGATCACCGCCTTGACATCTTGCAGTTCGCCAGCGGCGTTCCACATCTGGCCCGAAGTCCGAATCATGGCCGGCATCGATGCATCGATAATCACATCGCTGGGTACGTGAAGGTTGGTGATCCCACGATCACTATCGACCATCGCCAGAGCGGGTCCTCGCTCATAGGCAGCAGCAATCGCAGCCTTAATGGCAGCGCTAGTGTCGGCATCGAGATCGTCGAGCGCACCAATGACATTGCCAAGACCGTTGTTTGGGTCAGCGCCGGTCTCGGCTAACGCCTGGCCATAGGTTTCAAACAGTTCACTGAAGTAAGCCCGCACACCATGACCAAAGATGATCGGGTCCGAGATCTTCATCATGGTCGCCTTCATGTGCAACGAGAAGAGCACGCCGGATTCGCGTGCGTCGTCTACTTGTGCAGCCAGGAAGGCATCAAGGGCTGACTTCGACATGAACGTGCCGTCGATGACTTCGCCGTCGAGTAGCGGCACCTCCTTGAGCACCTCGGTGCCGTTCACTCCAACAAATTCGATACGAGCAGCGGTGGCCTGAGCGACAGTGGCGGACTGTTCGTTGTGTCGGAAGTCCCCATGGCTCATGGTCACCACGTGGCTAGCCGATTCAGCCGACCATGCGCCCATCGAATGCGGGTTCGCCTGTGCATACTTCTTAACGGCTGCCGGGGCTCGGCGGTCAGAATTGCCTTCGCGAAGAACAGGGTTCACTGCACTACCCAAGACCTTGTCGTACCGACCACGAATTGCCTGCTCATCATCGTTCGCCGGATCGTCGGGGTACTCAGGAAGGGCGTAACCCTGGCCCTGCAATTCTGCCACTGCAGCCTTGAGTTGGGGAACCGAAGCACTGACGTTTGGCAACTTGATGATGTTGGCCTCTGGCGTTTTCGCCAGCTCACCCAATTCGGCAAGAGCGTCCGGCGTGTACTGTTCAGGTGATAGCCAGTCGTTGAAGTTCGCCAGGATGCGCCCAGCAAGCGAGATATCACGAGTTTCGACCGAGACGCCAGCGGCACTGGCAAATGCTTCAACGATGGGAAGCAGCGAACGTGTCGCCAACGCTGGGGCCTCGTCGGTCAGGGTGTAAATAATCGATGCGTTATTAGTCATTGTGACATCGAACTTAGTGCGGCCTAGCCGCAAGAATGCTGTTTGGCCTCGAACCGTTTCTTCTCGGGACCATGAACGGGATCCTCCGCGGGCCATGGCCAGCCCCCGAAGCCGGTTCGTTGGTAGTCCTGGAAAGCCTGTTCAATCTCCTCAGCAGTGTTCATCACGAACGGTCCATGCTGCGCAACTGGCTCACCGATGGGGCGGCCTTGAAGGATCAAACACTCGGCGCTGCTTAAGGCTTTAAGCACGACGGAGCGTTCACTATCCAGCACAGCAGCGGTGTCGACGTCAATGGCCTCGCCGTCAATGGACATACCGTCACCATCGAAGTGGTAAAGCACGCGGCCAATGCCAGCAGGCCCAGCTGGCAACTCCCAAACGCTGTCGGGTCCCAGCCGTACGTGCCAGATCGCAACGTCGCTGTCGGGCTTAGCAGCCCACGAATCTGGTGGCGGCTCAGGAGGCCGATTTTCATTAAGTGCACCAGTGATCAGTGTTACTTCGACACCTTCGGAAACTGCGACCGTAGGTATGTCGTCAGCCCACAACATCGAGTAGGACGGCGTCACCATTTTGTTCGCTGCTGGCAAGTTCAGCCAGATCTGGAAGAGGTGCATTGGGTTCGGCTCCTCCACCGAGAGCAACGGAAACATCTCGCTGTGCACGATGCCGGACCCTGCGGTGAGCCATTGCACGTCGCCTTCTCCAAATCGAGCACGCGCTCCCAACGAGTCTGAGTGATCGCACCAGCCTTGACGAACATAGGTAACCGTCTCGAAGCCGCGATGAGGATGTTGAGGAAACCCAGGAACGGCCGCTCCGTGATACATGTTCCAACCATCGACTCCGGCAAAGTCTTGCCCGATTTGTCGACCGTCCAATGACGATGCCGGGCCCAGTTTCCCGTCGCCTGCCGGATAGTGGTCGAGATGGTGGGCACAAAACAGGAACGGGTCAAGCGTGGGCCATTGGGTGTTGAGCGCCATGGTCTGCAAAATCGGTGAGTTCGTCGGTGAGTGCACCCTTGCAGGTTAGGCCCCCTCTGCACTGGCGGTCGTTGCATCAGCGCTCACGCGTGGCGGCGACGCCAACATTTGAGTTCCATCAGTAACCAAAACCGTTAACTCCCGGATAATGACACAGTTCAGACCAACTCACGATCAGACCAGCGCATTACACCCGGTACATTTAGCTAGGATTTCTTACCCAATAAGAGGTAAACAATACAGCCAATTGGCCACCCTCCGTATATTTTTTGCCCACATCGCGTGATATTTCTTGCGGTTGGCGTGATTTGTGGGCCGACTGTCGCCCCACCAGCAACTCTAGTGTCAATCCGAGGGGGGCCATGAACACCGTTATCAACTCATCAGAGTTATCACCACGCATCGTTTCCGATCGCTCCCAAATCGACGAATTGCGGTGGTTTCAGGTGAACCGCTATGTGGAAGGCGGTTTGCTAGATGAGCTGCCAGCCGCACTGGACAATGACCCGTCTGTTGATCACAGCACCTATTTCGGTGTCTTCAATGGCGATGAGATTCAAGCCACTGCTCGCATCGTGCGAGCCACCACTGGCTTGCCGATGCTGCAGCATCACCCGATTTATCCAAACATCGTCGAGCGACTCGAGCGAGCCCACGGCAGCGTTGCCGAAGTCTCGCGGCTCGCTGTTGGTAGCGAATCCCCGCACTACAGCGCCTTGGCTCTCCTCAGTAGAGAGTTCCTACGCTTCGGACTCCGCAATCAGCACGCGACGCTACTCATCGCATCGGTCGAGAAGCCCCTCGTCCGCATCTTGAACAAGCTTCTCGGCGTACCGCTCCAAATCATCGGCCCCCCAATTGACAAGTACGGCAGCTTCAACGGCGAGTGTGTCCCGATCTTGATCGACACCGTTGAATGTCTTATGAACTTCCGCCAAAAGACATCGCGTTATTGGGACTTTTTTCTAGAAGACATCGTCATCGATATGACCACCGAGCCCCGCACGTCGGATGCAGCCCGGAACAGTCGGCAAACCGAACAGGTGCCGAGCTAGTCCACGAACGTTGTCCGCATATGACCTAGGCCTTCGATTTCTGAGGTAATTGTCCAGCCGGCTTCGATGAATACCCGGGGCCTCCGACCGACGCCGACGCCATCTGGCGTACCGGTAAAGATCATGTCTCCGGGCAGCAGTTCGACTCGAGCCGATAGGTACTCGATCAAGGTAGGCACGTCGAAGATCAGGTTGGATGTGCGCGACTGCTGAAGAACCTGATCGTCCCGGCGACAGCCAATTTTAAGATCCATTGGATCACTGACTTCGTCGAGCGTCGTCAGCCACGGCCCTACGGGCGAAAAGTTTTGCAGGCTCTTAGCCAGGCTGAATTGGGCTGGTGAACTCGCTGCCTGGAGTCGCCGCTCGCTGATGTCCTGACCAACGCAGTAGCCAGCGACATGATCGAACGCGTCGACCGCCGCTATATCGCGACCGCCCTGGCCCATCACCACTACCAACTCGACTTCCCAATCGACCGTGTCCGCTGGCAATGAAACCACCGCACCGGGGCCAGCAAGCGACGAGGTCCATTTGGTAAACACCATCGGCTGCTCGGGCAGTGCCATACCGGTCTCGTCTGCGTGGTCTGCGTAGTTCAGCCCGATCGCAAAGACTTGGACCGGACGTGTCACGGGCGGGCCCAGGCGAACCAAGTCACCCTGTAGAACGGCCGTCGACAGCGCTACATCCAGTGCAGGCTTCTCGCTTTGCACCCAGCGTCGCAGCTCATCGAGACGCGGAATCAGATCATCGACAAGCGAGGGGAAAGCCTCGGCCGATGCCAAAGCGACATCGAAACCACCTTGCTCACCGACCACACAGCCGCGACCCTCAACGTTTGCCAATTTCATGATTACCTCATTCAGGCGGAGCGAAAGACACGCTCAAGCGAGCACTTCTTTGGAAATAATTGTCTTCATGATCTCAGATGTACCGCCATAAATGGTGCACACCCGAGCATCAACCCACGCTCGGGAGATCGGGTACTCGCTCATGTAGCCGTAACCACCGAACAATTGCAGACACTGATCGGTCACCCGGTTCTGCAATTGGGTGCCCCACAACTTGGCCATCGCAGCATCGCCCGGGGTCAACAAGTTGTCGTTCAGCTTCATAAGGCTCTGGTTCATGAAGGGCTCGGTGACGGCAATCTCGGTAGCCATCTGGGCAAGTTCGAACTTGGTGTTCTGGAACTTGGCCAACGGCTGGCCAAATGCGGTGCGTTCTTTGACGTACTCGATGGTCCAACCGAGAGATGCTTGTGCGACATACAGGCCGTACAAACCGATCGAGAGCCGTTCTTGGGCCAAATTGAAGGCCAGATAGTCGAACGCTCGACCTTCTTCTCCGAGCAGGTTTGCCACTGGTACTCGCACATCACTGAAGAAAAGTTCCGAGGTGTCAGCGGAATGCTGGCCGACCTTGTCCAAGTTGCGACCGCGTTCAAAACCAGTCATGCCTCGCTCGACGACCAGGAGTGACATGCCACCATGGCCCCCATCGGAGTCCGTCTTACAGACCACAATGACCAAGTCGGAATTGATGCCATTAGTTATAAACGTCTTTGCGCCATTCAGCACATACTCATCGCCATCGCGGACTGCGCTGGTCGCAACGGACGCCAAGTCAGAGCCTGTGCCAGGTTCGGTCATGGCAATAGCGGTAATAAGTTCACCCGATGCGATCCCGGGCAGCCACCGTGCAGCCTGTTCGGCGTTGCAGTACTCGATGAAGTACGGCGTGGTGATGTCGTTGTGCAGCGTCAGGCCCAGTCCGCCACCGCCGATATTAGCCGAGGCAAGTTCGTCTGCGACGATCGCATTGAACCGGAAATCCTTGGTTCCACCACCGCCGTGCTCTTCGGGAATGGCCATACCAACAAAGCCGTGCTCGCCCGCCTTGGAGTACACCCGGCGATCCATAATCCCGTCGCGTTCCCACTGGTCCACGTGAGGGGCCATCTCGGCCGCCACAAAGGAACGGAACGATTGCCGGAACAGGTCGTGGGTTTCGTCGTACACCGCTGTGTTTGAAGATGCGCTGGTCATCGTGCCAGCGTAGAGGTGAGATGTTGCCAGAGCGAAGTCAGCCGTTCCGCTGATCTTGGGTTAGGGCACCGACGGATAGTTCACGCCAGCCAGGTCTTGAACGATGCGCACAACTTGGTAGCTGTAACCGGCCTCGTTGTCGTACCAGACGTAGAGCACACAGCGACTGCCATTCACGATGGTTGCCTTCGAGTCGACTATGCCTGCACGATTCGAGCCCACGAGATCGCTCGACACGATCTCCTCTGAGGACGTGTAGTCGAGTTGGTCTCGCAGCGGCGAGTCAACCGAAAGTCCTCGCAAGTAGCTGTTTATTGTTCCGCGGTCGGCTGCCGTACCAAGTTCCAGATTCAAAATAGCCAGCGACACGTTCGGCGTTGGCACTCGAATCGCATTGCCGGTCAGACGACCTGCAAGCTCGGGGAGCGCCTTGGCTACTGCTGTGGCAGCGCCTGTCTCGGTGATCACCAGGTTAAGCGGTGCGCTCCGACCTCTGCGAGCCTTCTTGTGGAAGTTGTCGGTCAGGTTCTGGTCGTTCGTATAGGCATGCACCGTTTCAAGATGGCCACTAACAACCTCATACTTGTCGTGCATGGCCTTGAGTACGGGAACGATTGCGTTTGTTGTGCAGGATGCAGCGCTGAGAGCACGGTCGCTCTCGGTAATCTCGCCATCATTTACCCCGTAAATGATGTTCTTGATGGCGCCCTTCCCCGGAGCGGTCAACAGAACCCGTTGCACACCAGGTGATTGGAGATGTTGACCAAGGCCTTCTTCATCTCGCCAAATGCCGGTGTTGTCGATCACGATCGCATTGCTGATCCCATGGGCGGTGTAATCAACCTCGCTTGGGGAATTGGCATAGATCAGCTGGATCACATTCCCGTTCGCGATGATCTGGTTCTTCTCGTTGTCTGCCTTGATCGTTCCACTGAACGGACCATGGACTGAGTCTCGACGAAGAAGGCTAGCTCGTTTCTCGGCATCATCTTGGCTACCTGGGCGTAGCACGATGCCACGGAGTCGTAGCTTGGCGCCGCTACCAGTTCGTTCTATTAGGATGCGAGCCAGCAGTCGGCCGATACGCCCAAAACCGTAGAGCACGATGTCGGTTGGCTCGTTCAGTAGCCGCCCTGAACCTGATGAAATAGGTGCGAGCGCCACGTCGAGGTACTCATCGATCGAGCGCCCTTCTCCATCTTTGGCATAACCAGTAGTCAGCTTGCCTAAATCGACTCGCGCTGAGTCAAGCGGCCGACTCGCTATGGCGGACAAAACCGCATGGCTTTCCGTAAGCGATAGCTCACTGTTCGTGATCTGGCGTGCGTAGCGATGCGCCTTCAAGATTGCGGTTGCTGACTCGCGCACAAGAGGTCGGCCATAAATGGACACCACGATGTCGCGGTCTCGATACAACGAGCCGATGATGGGGACCATAGATTCAGCGAGTTCCTCGCCTTGAAGCCAGGTGTTAAACACGTCATCGGGTGATGGATTCATTGGGGATCAACGCCTTTGTTGGGGCCCTGTGTGACGCCAACACCTTAGAGACTCATCACCCGCATTTTGCGTACCTTCATCAAGTCTCCCTCAGGTCCCAGCATTCTGCACCGTGGATGCATCCAGCGCTGGTGGCTTCGTAATCGCTCCGACCAGCTATTGGCCCGGGCAGAACCGGACCTGCGTTGGGGCTGAAAGCAGCGATTGTTTGTCTTGACCGTTACTGAACCTCTGGCGTTCTGGACACTTGACCTCAGGCGCAATGACCGTTGCGGACCCACCAAGGTGTCTTGAAAATCGCTCGTGGCCGCTAGCGGCAAAGGCACTACCGGCGATGCCACATGGACGGCGCTCTTTGGACCATGAACCTTCGCATGTGCACAGCTTTTCCTTGCGTGGTCCTTTGTTGGTCTTTGAACTCAACAAGGTGGTACTACGCCTCGTTACCAGCGAGGCCTTACAGCCAAAGCCGTCGCGTGATGGCCTCGCTATTACAGGCCACAACGACTGGCTTTTCGTGCTTGTGAGGTTCGACCTCCTCCGCAACAAAGCCTGCGCCGGGTAACTCCTGAAAATTGCTGGGCCTCAAATTTTCGGGTGAGACCATTTAGGTCGTAGTTTATGTTCCAAGCGCGTCGCACAAGGAGCCATCATGGCAGCAATAACCGAGTCCGTATCGATCGAGAATCATGGTGCGGTCGCCGTAATTACGGTGAACAATCCGCCCGTGAATGCACTGAGTCATCATGTGCGGACCGGCATCGTCGATGGCATGGCCGCTGCTCTAGCCGACGATGCCGTCACTTCCATCGTGCTGATCTGCGACGGGCGCACGTTTATCGCTGGCGCCGACATCACCGAATTCGGCGGTGCAGCACAGGGCAAGTCGTTGCAAGAAGCCCAGGCTGCGATGGAGAACTCGACCAAGCCGGTTGTTGCCGCAATCCATGGCACGGCGCTTGGCGGTGGCCTCGAAACAGCAATGGCAGCGCATTATCGAGTCGGCGTCGCGAGCGCAAAGTTCGGACTCCCTGAGGTCAAGCTCGGGCTGCTTCCTGGCGCAGGCGGCACACAACGACTTCCTCGTGTTACCGGTGTCGCCAAGGCACTAGAGATGATGACATCCGGTGAACCTATTGGGGCCGACGAGGCACTCGAGTGTGGTTTGATCAGCGAGATCGTCGACGATCTAGAAGCGGGAGCAATCGCGTTCGCCGAAAAGGTAGTTGCTGAAGGTTTACCTCTCGTCCGCATCCGAGACTTCGACGAGAAGCTTGCCGACGCCCGCGAAAACCCCGAGATCTTCGACAACTTTCGCGCTGGTATCGCTCGCAAGACTCGCAACTTCCTGGCTCCGGAATACAACGTCCAGTGCATCGAAGCAGCAGTCAATCTTCCGTTCGACGAAGGCCTGCAGCGAGAGCGTGAGCTATTTACTGAGCTCATGACCGGCAATCAATCAGCTGCACAGCGTTACTACTTCTTTGCAGAACGCCAAGCGGCCAAGGTGCCTGACGTCCCCAAAGACACCCCACAGATCGAGATCAACAGCGTTGGCATCCTTGGGGCTGGCACCATGGGCGGCGGCATCGCCATGAACTTCGCCAACGCAGGCATCCCCGTGAACATCGTCGAGCAAACCGACGACGCATTGGAACGAGGTCTCGCTGTTGTTCGCGGCAACTACGAACGCACCGCCTCGAAGGGGCGCATTAGCTCCGACGATGTCGAAACGCGGATGGGACTTATCTCCGGGTCAACTGACATGGGCGACTTCGCTGAATGCGACATGATCATCGAAGCCGTCTTCGAAGATATGGACCTTAAGAAGTCGATATTTCGCCAGCTCGATGAGATTTGCAAGCCGGGTGCGTTACTGGCTTCGAACACATCGGCACTCGACGTCAACGAGATCGCTTCGGCCACCACACGCCCCGAGAGCGTGATCGGATTGCACTTCTTCTCGCCTGCCAACGTAATGAAACTGCTCGAGGTCGTGCGCGGCAATGCCTCCTCAAACGAAGTGATCGCTACCTCGATGTCGATCGCCAAGAAAATTGGCAAAATCCCGGCGCTGGTTGGCGTCTGCAAAGGCTTCGTCGGCAATCGCATGCTGGCCATGCGTCGTATCGAAGCCGATGCTATGAGCCTCGAAGGCGCCACACCAGCCCAAATCGACGATGCGTTGTTCGACTTTGGTTTCCCAATGGGCCCCTTCGCCATGAGCGACCTCGCCGGTCTTGATATTGGCTGGAAGGCCGAGACCTCGACAAGTTCGTCGGTTCGTGAGCTCATGAACGAGAGCGGCCGCAAGGGCCAGAAGAACGGCCGCGGTTACTACACCTATGACCCAAAGACCCGAGCCAAAACACCCGACCCCGAGGTCGAACAACTCATCGCCGACTTTGGCAGCGGCAAGGGCTTCGAGCAGCAGACTTTCACGACCGAGGAAATCCTGGAACGTTGCCTGCTGCCGATGGTCAACGAAGGCGCCAAGATCCTCGAAGAGGGAATCGCCATCCGCCCTAGCGACATCGACGTGATTTGGATTAACGGCTATGGCTGGCCTGTCTACACAGGCGGCCCCATGTTCTGGGCAGACACAATGGGCTTGGACAACGTCGTCGCCAAGATCAAGAAGTACGGCGAGACCCTCGAGGGCGATCACTGGAAGCTGTCACCACTGCTCGAAAAGCTAGCGGCCGAAGGAACGACTTTCGCTTCGATGGGCGGCTGAGCACCATGTCCGAGGCTGACGAAGAAATTATTGGTTACGACGTCGCAGCGGTAGAGGCCTGGGTCGACGAGCATGTTGACTCACTTGAACCGCCGTTTGTGTGGACCAAGCTCGAGGGTGGCCATTCGAACCTCACGTATCGAATTGACTCGGCCAATGGCGGCAAGTCGGCGGTGATCCGGCGCCCGCCCATGGGCGACTTGTTACCCAAGGCACACGATATGGGGCGCGAATGGTCCTGCATCAAAGCGCTGTGGCCAACCGCTGTCCCGGTTGCCGAGCCACTTGCGTTCTGCGAATCACCAGAAATCACTGGTGCTCACTTCTATGTCATGGGTCTGATCGACGGCCAAGCGCTGTACAACGTCGAAGATGTCGAGGCATGGCTGCCTGAGGCCAGTCGCCAAACCATGGCTGAGTCCTGGGTCGATACGCTAGCTGCGCTTCATTCGCTGGACCCCGACGAGATTGGGCTCAGTGACCTAGGTCGCAAAGAGGACTACGTCCTTCGCCAAATCAAGACCTGGTATCGATCGTGGAATGCATCGATCGAATATGCCGAGATCGACAACCCCAAGATCCATGAGCTACATGATCTACTCGTGGCCACCGTGCCTGAGCAGGGGCCTGCCGTGCTCGTCCACGGCGACTACGGCACCCACAACGTTATGGTCGGCAGCGATGCCCATATGGCGGCGGTGGTCGACTGGGAAATTGCCACGCTCGGCGATCCGCTGGCCGACTTCGGCTACTCGCTCAACGCCTGGCTACAGGCCGACGATGATCTGCTCGACAACGGCGACTCGCCAACGCTGGCAGCCGGATTCCCAGACCGTCAATTCATCATCGATCGCTACGCCGAGAAGACCGGCCGAGATCTGGGTGAGTTGCCGTACTACCAAGCGTTCAACCGCTTCAAAACAGCATGTATTCTGCACGGCGTTTACGCTCGTTACAAGAACGGTCAAAAGGCCATCGACCCCGAAGACCTCGACCTGCTTCGAGGCCGAGTCGACAACGCAATCTCTCGCGCCGAACAGGCGCTTGCCGACCTCAAGTCGTAGCTGGCTATACGCCGCTTCGATCTGTTTCCTGAGGTTCCTGCCTCAAAGCGTTCAACCAGGTCGAACAACAGGTGGCACATCAGGGGTCCACGCGTCGGGGCGAATACCAAAAGCCTCGATGAAGCGTTGCCAGCCTGACGCCACCGCTAACGCTGACCCGAGCTCGAGGATCTGATCATCACTGAAATGCTGGCCAAGTTCCTGCTTGAACTCTGGCGTGACGATCGGAGTATCGCTTGTCAGTACGTCGGCAAGCCGCAGCGCCATCACCGTGGCTGGTGGCAAGTCGACACCGTCTTGGTCCGCCGCGTCTAGATCACCCAGCGCTGCGGCAACCATGTCGTCATTGAGTTCGGTGTCCATCAACGATGAACTCTTCACGCTGCTTCAATGCACGCACTCATTGCGATGAGCAAGGCGAATCCGGCACAGTTCGACCATCGCCGGGTCAAGCGATGACTTGTCGGTGTAGATAAACGCCGTCCAGTCCAAAAACATGCGCAGGACTTCGGGGCGCTGTGCAAGGGTTAGAAATAAGTTGTCGTCCTTGTAGGCCTTATCGAACCACACATCGCGACGATGCGTTAGTTCGTCAGACAGTTCCGAGACGTTCGCTTTAGGCAGCAGCCCATGTTCGTTTGCCACGGAACGCTCCTATGCGTTTGCTTTGCGAGCGGCTTGTTTCGCACGTCGTTCATCGCCAAGCCGAGCCAACTCTTCTCGATTGTCGTCCCCAACATGCATGTAGACCGCTCGCCACTCGTCGCTACCCCACTTCAGATCAAGCCTGCGTGTCATCCGTGGGGCGACGGCTGTTGTGACCAGCTCGAGAGCAGCTTCGACTGTGCGGCGCTGCTCGTCGACCTCGCCTGGGCGCCCTATCGGATTGCCCAGTGGGAAGTCAACGAATACGAAGCGAGGTACGCCAGCTGTTTCGACGATGTCCTGGGCACTGCCCACGACGACGGTCGCTATTCCGGCCTCTTCCAAATGTCGTGCAACCAGACTCACGGTCTGGTGACATACCGGTCAAAGCGGTACCAGGATCATCGCGTCGACCCCATCCTCTTTGGCCCAGGCGACAATCTCTTGAGCATCGGCATGAGTACGGCTTTGCGAGTACTCGGTCGGGACCCCATAAAAGCGCTCGCTCACCTGACCAATGGTGCCCTCGTCAACCAATGCGTTTAGTGCCTCAAGCGGCAGGAAGGTGCCGACGTCATTGGTGTGAGTGGCATCCTTGTCCCAGGAAAGATCCTTGGTGAACATGGCGTCGGGCGTCGGCGACGACGCCAGAGCGTAGGCCTTCTTTGGTGCGGTAAAGACCGCGGGGAAGGTGGTCGTGACGACACCAACCTTTGCATTGCTTAGATCAAGCCCACTGTCAGACCATTTGACGAATGGCACATCGTCGTAGCTTGCCCACTGGTAGGGCTGGCCATAGCCATGGGCCGAATAGTAGTCACGCGACTTGTCGATGTAGCTGACAACTCGGCGATGCGTCTGCGGTCGATCACTCATGCATGCAAAGCTAGACCGCGGGCATAGTCAGAAACCAGACACGACTAGCGGAACTTTGGTTCACGCTTCTCCAGGAACGCCGCGGCTCCTTCGATCATGTTCATTGGGATCAGCACGGCCTGATGATCTCGCTCAACTTCGAGCTGCTCACTGAACGAACGAGTAGAAGCAGTATCAATAGATGTTCGGATGCGCTTCATTGCTTCGCTTGAAGTCGATTTGAGGATGCCGGTCACTCGGGCGACTTCGGCATCGAGCTCTTCATCTGGCACAGCGCTATAAATCATTCCCCATTCTTTCGCCTGTTCGGCGGTGATCCGTTCGCCGAGCATCGCCATCGATCTGGCGCGAGCAACGCCGATCTTGTGCGGCAGGCTCCACGTTGACCCAAGGTCCGGCACGATCCCGAGTCTCGGCCCAAACGTCGCCACGAAGAATGCCGAACTCGCTGCCACTGCGATATCACACGACAGTGCCAGACCAAGCCCGCCTCCAGCAGCAACACCGTTGATTCGGGCCACGGTTGGAACGGCACAATCTTTGATGGCGCGCATCGTCGGGTTGAAATACAGATCCATGCCGTCAGTTATGCCCGCTCCGGCCGGGGCAGACTCACCATTGGACGGGGCTCCGACCGTGTTCAGGTCGGCTCCTGCACAGAACCCGCGGCCGTTTCCTGTGAGCACCACAACGCCGACACTGGCATCGGACTCGGCCGCCTCGATAGCCGACCGGATGTCACCCATCAGGTGGTCATTCATCGAGTTCAGCGATGCTGGCCGATCGAGCGTGATCGTGGCCACGCCTTCGACCACCGACAGCTTGACAGTTCCATTTGGCATCTGCGTCATGTTTTAGAAGCTAGCGCACCCGCCTGCGCTCCCATTAAGGAGCAGGCCCTCGTCCTGACATTAAGGGGCATGCCCTTATCCTGACTTTTTACCCTTGATCAACGTTTCCGTCTATGGCTGCGGATCTGGATCTAACAGGCTCCGTGAAGTATCTTTCGAATCCACAGGCAGCGATTTTTCAGAGGAACCCAGTCATGCCAATGGCCATCCACGCAGCGAACAACCCGTCAAAAATAGCGACGCTCATGTTGCAGTCAGGCGAGACGCTCACGTACGGCGAGCTTAACGACCGCAGTATTCAGCTGGCTCGGTTGTTCACCGACGCCGGACTCGTCGAGGGTGATGTCGTCGCACTGTTCATGGAAAACAATATCCGCTACCACGAGATCTACTGGGCCGTCGTGCGTTCGGGCATGTACTTGTGTGCGGTAAATAAGTATCTGACCGCCGAAGAAGCGGCATACATCGTGAACGACTCTGGCGCCAAGGCGCTGGTGACCTCTGTCGGCGTCGCTGATGCTGCCGGAGCAATGCTGACCCACCTGCTGGACTGTCCTGTGCGCCTGGTCACTGACGGACCACTGGACGGCTACATCCCTTTCGAGGATGAAGTTGCCAAACACAGCAGCGAACCTCTCGACGCCGAACCACTCGGCGACTTCATGAACTACTCCTCGGGCACGACTGGCCGCCCAAAAGGGATCAAGCGGCCGTTGAGCGGCAATACGTTTGCCGACCCGTCTGCGCTCGATGCACTGATCGGTAGTCTTTACGGTTTCGATCCCGACACGGTTTACCTGTCGCCCGCCCCGCTGTATCACTCCGCCCCCTTGGCATTTACCACTGGGGTACACAGCCTGGGCGGCACCATCGTCGTGATGGATAAGTTCGACCCGATCGAGGCGCTTCGCTGCATTGAAACACACAAAATTACCCATAGCCAGTGGGTCCCAACGATGTTCATTCGCATGCTCAAATTGGACGAAGCCGAACGGACCCAGTTCGATCTTTCGAGTCACAAAGCCGCTGTTCATGCGGCTGCACCATGCCCTTTGGACGTCAAACACCAAATGATCGACTGGTGGGGGAACATCGTTTTTGAGTACTACGGCGGCACCGAACTCAACGGCATGACGGTCTGCGACAGCGAACAATGGCTCGCACATCCCGGCACAGTCGGTACCCCGATCCTGGGCGCACTTCATATCTGCGACGAGACCGGAAACGAATTGCCTTCAGGCGAGTCAGGCACGGTCTACTTCGAACGCGACGTGATGCCGTTCGAATATCACAATGACCCCGACAAGACCGAGGGCGCGAAACATCCGGCAAATCCACTGTGGACGAAGCTGGGCGATGTCGGCTATCTCGACGATGACGGGTTCCTCTTTCTGACCGATCGCGAGTCCTTCATGATCATCTCCGGTGGCGTCAACATCTATCCGCAAGAGATCGAGGACGCATTCGCCATGCATCCTCTAGTTGCTGACGTTGCCGTGTTTGGCGTACCCAACCCAGACACGGGCGAAGAAGTCAAAGCAGTCGTGCAACTCGCTGAGGGCATCGAGGAAAGCGACGAAGTGCGCGGCGAATTGCTCGAGTTCGGCCGACAACATCTTGCTCGGTACAAGGTGCCGCGCAGCATCGACTTCGAAGCCGAATTACCTCGCCTCGAAACTGGCAAGCTCTACAAGCGCATTCTCAAAGATCGTTATTGGGGCAACCAGAACAGCCGAATCGTCTAGTTGCTTCCGAGCCCCCGCTAGGGCGCAACGGAGGACCAGTATGCGTCAGGTGTTTGCGCCAGCGATCACCTGACCAAAGTAGTCGAGGTGTGCCTCGACAGAGTCCAGACCCATGTTCATCGAGACGGCGGCAAAGTGAGTGCCACCCAAGTCTCGCCATTGGCGAAGTTCGTCGATAGTCGTCTGCAGGTCGCCTGCTCGCGTCCGCACAAGTTCGCGTCCAAAGTCCGCCATGTCGCGACCCTTCGCTTCGCCCAACCGTTCGACTTCGGCCAGCGCAGGAATAGTGCGCTCGAGCGTGCCTGCGAACATGAACCCATCACCCAGTGCTGCGCCTCTTCGGAAGGCTGGCGAGCTGAATCCGCCGATCCAGATTGGGATCTGACGCTTCGGCTGGGGCAACACGTTGCCCCGTTCGATGCGATCGAAGTCGCCCTTCCAGTCGAGTAACGGCTCGGACCACAACCGGCGCATGAAGTCGATCTGTTCGTTGGCCCTCGCCCCGCGGGTGGAAAAGTCCTGACCGAGCGCCTCGTACTCAACATAGTTCCAGCCAACGCCGACGCCCATGCGGAACCGCTCGCCCGACAGAAGATCAAGGTCCGCTGCTTGCTTGGCAACAATGACCGTCTGGCGTTGCGGCAAGATGAGGACGCCGCTCGCGAATTCTAGTTTCTCGGTCATACCAGCGAGGTAAGCAAAAAGCACGAATGGGTCGTGGAATGGGTCCTTCTCTGTGTACGGACCCCAGAGCGCCGGTTCGCGATCGGCGTGTTCGGCCCCAACGACATGGTCATAGGCCAGCAAGTAGTCGTAACCCAGTTCTTCGGCACCTCGGCCGAGAATTCGTACCGCGTCTGGATCACCACCAAGTTCGATCTGTGGGTAAACAAGTCCGAGTTTCATGTTGGTTCCTTTATGTCGTCAGTGACGGAAGGTTAATTTCGTTATTCAGTCGTCCGCCGGCCATGAACCGACGCAGGTTGTCTGATGTGATCGCCCACGCGTTCTGCTGGTAACGGTCGAGAGACACCGCGGCATGGGGCGATAGGTGTAATCGAGGGACGCTCCAGAGCCGGTCCCCCTCGACCAGAGGCTCGGTGCGCATAACGTCGAGCACAGCTGCTCGCAGGTGCCCTTCGTTGAGGACCTCCACGAGATCGTCCTCAACCACGAGAGTCCCACGGCCCACATTGCAAAAGATCGCATCAGACTTCATCGTGCGAAACATGGCAGCATCGAATAGGTCGATCGTTGCTGTTGAGGTGGGAAGCGCACACACAACGGCGTCGGCCATTGGCAGCAACGATGCAAGATCGGCTGCAGGATGGAGTTCGTCGACGTCGGGATCACTATCGCCCGCTTTGGCACTACCTCGGGTAGCGATGACATGCATGTCGAATGCGCGTGCCCGACGCGCAACCTGGCGACCAATCGACCCAAGACCGGCGATCACCATCGTGCGGCCCGTCACCTCGGTACCGAAGTCCTCGACCCAGGTTTCTTCACGCTGATGCTGCTCGATAGATCGGAGGTTCTTCCACACCCCTAGCAAACGAGCCATCACGAACTCAGCAATGCTGGCCGAGGCGACGCCGCTGGCGCTGGAAAGCCGAGCACCCATGCGAACGAGCTGCTGCTGGTCGATTTGGTCGACCCCGGCGGAGATGGTCTGCATCCATTTCAGGTCTGGTGAGAGCGTCTCGGATTCAGACGGCAGATCGATCCCAACGAAAACATGGGCGCGTTCCCAGACCGCCCTCGTTGCATCGTCAACGGTGGGGACCTCGATGCCTGCTGGCAGCACACCGCTGTTCGCTCCTCTAGCAGCACGAGCGTCGCGAGATTCGTTATAGCGCGTGAAGTGGACTTCGACGTCAGGCACATGCTCTACGAGCAGTTTGTGAAGCGAATCGTTGGGCGGGAACGGCGTAGTCACAGCGACGACGAGCGGCTCTCCTGCGGCTCGGCCAAATGGATCGTGCATTGCGATGACGTTAGCGAACAGAGCGCCCGCACTTCGCTTCTCTCGGCGGGCAAGCCAGTTACTCGCCGGCTGGCAGTTCAGGTTCGCAGCGTCTTCGATTCGCTTGGCGATAGAAAGTTCACCCGCCTCTAATGCGTGAGGCGAAGCAACAAAGCTGTCAGCAATACTTTCTTTGGCCGTGTGGCAAATCGTTTCCGGGTTGACGCCGTTGGCCTCTACCCGCCGCGAAGCCTTCACCAATCACTGAAGCCCGGTCCAGGTCGTGGACAATGACCTCGTAGCCGGTCTTGGCTAAACGTTCAACCATCGGCGCTCCCACGGTTCCGAGTCAGGCAACACCAATGGTTATCGCGTTGCTGTTGAAGGCCTTGGCCACTCTCTCGCTCGGTCGTCTCTTAGGCCACCAACAGAACCGAAACCTTACAAATTGATCACGTACTTTTGTCTCGCTTGACCCATCGGGCGGTGTCCGTGATGTCTTCGACCTCTGCCTGGGCATCAGTCCATCCTTTGAAGCCAGGTTCGAGGTGGGCCACATTCGTATATCCCAAATCCTGAACCGCTTTTGCAGCAAGGGCTGAACGCCAACCAGCAGCACAATGAAATACATACCGGTCATCGAACTTGTAGCGCTCGTTGTAATAAGGGCTCTCGGGGTCGAACCAGAATTCGAGCATGCCCCGTGGAGCTGACACCGCGCCAGGTATGACGCCAAGTCCGATTCGTTCACGGATGTCGCGGATGTCGATGACTGTGCACGTGCCTGCCTCGATCTCACCCTGAAGTTCTGCGACGTCGAGTTCTTCGATTTCGCTTCGGGCGTCGGCGACGACGTCGTGAATATTCCTTCGAGCCATAGTGCAGTCCTTCTCTTGGTTCGCGCCCTGAACGTCGCGCTCTCTCTAGACCAGACGTTAGTGCGGTGACTCTCCACCAAGCCATGTGAGCACACCATTGGCAGCAGCAGCGCCCGTACTGAAGCAGGCTTGCAGCAGGTAGCCGCCGGTCGGTGCTTCCCAATCGAGCATCTCGCCAGCTACGAAGACACCAGGCTGACGGGTGATCATGTAGCCAGCATCAATCTCTGACAAGGCAATGCCACCTGCCGAAGAGATAGCTCGGTCGATGGGCGCCATAGCGTTAATCGTGATCCGCAGCCCCTTAAGGAGTTCAGCCAGGCCGGACGGGTCATTAGGGAGCTTGTTCGCCGTCGTCTCTCTCACGAGCGACACCCCAACGGGTGAAACTCCTGCAGAGTTCAACCAACTGGTGACCGAGGCTTTGGCACGTCGTTTCGAGAGCCGGCGAATCAGCGCCGAAAGAGCAAGATCTGGGTGGAGATCAACTCGCAGGATGGCCGTTCCGCTATCGGCAAGTTCACGACGAACAGCAGGACCAAGCGCATAGATTGGTCCACCTTCAATTCCTGACTCGGTGATGATCCCATCGCCGCGAGCCGTTGTTCCGCCACAGGAGAAGACGGCGTTCTTGATTGGTTGCCCCGCAAACTTCTCGCGGAGAACGCTGGACCAGTTAGCCAGAACACCGCAGTTCGCAGGCTCCAGGTCATGAACCGCGATACCTGCCGAGCGGAACGGCTCTGCCCATCCTCCATCGGAACCTACACGTGGCCAGCTCGCTCCCCCGAGAGCAAAGATGGTGGCGTCAGCCTGGTCAGTCAAGAGTGAGCCGTCGGGCGTCTCGAACAGGTTGGCTCCATTTTTGGTCCAACCCGTCCAGCGGTGGCCGGTCCTGAACTCGACGCCAACCTCGTTCAGTCGTTGAAGCCAGGAGCGCAGCAGCGGCGTCGCTCGAAAAGACTGCGGGAACACCCGATCACTCGTGCCAAGAAAGGTCGGCTCCCCCAGGCCAGCGGACCAGCACCGCAGGTCGGCGGGCGAGAACGCCCTGATGGCAGGCTCGAGAAACGTGCGGGCCTCGCCAAAGCGGACCAGCATGTCATCGATTGGTTCGCCATGAGTGATGTTGAGGCCACCGCGGCCAGCGAGCAGGAACTTGCGGCCAACAGAGCGTTTGTGTTCAAAGACTTCGACACGTGCGCCCGCAATAGCCATCCGTTCAGCAGCAATCAGGCCCGCTGGGCCACCGCCTATAACCGCTACATATGGCTGATCGCCAGGCACCGCCGAAACACTACTGCCGGGAACCCCGCCTGGAGTCCCTTGTGCGCTGCTGGAAGTTACGGTTTGGATCCATGCCACTGACCCGTGCTGTTTCTTCTGTTCTGATCGTGGCGCTGTTCGCCATCGCGAGGGTTTCATGATGACCAAATATTTCGACGCGAGAGGACTGGCCACCTACTCGACCCGTACCGAGTCAGCCGCTAGTGGAACAAGCTGTTTCTCCCCCAGCATCTGGGACAATGTCCTAACCACCCCGAGCTGCGCTCAAGAAGCGTTTTCTGGCCACGAACCAGCTGCGGCAGAACCGCCGCAGGCTCCTATCCCAACATTCCCGAGCTGATCCAAATGGCGGCATCACTTACTGACTTAACCTGGGAATATGAGCGCTCTCTTGCCTACACAGAAAGCCTGGTATCGGATCTGTCACAGGACGAGATCCATTGGCGTTCTGGCGACGACGCCAGCGCAATCGGTTGGCATCTCGGACATCAAGCAGCAGTCGCCCACTTCATGGTCCGAAACCTAACCTCGGCCGAGGCGCCTGTCGACGCAGAACTCGACTCGCTCATGGACTCTGCGACGGCAGAACGAGACCGCGGCGCTCTGCCCGACGTCAGCCGGCTTGAGAGCTACCGCTCGGCTGTGGCCGAGCGAGTTCGCTTCAACATTTGCAAGATCGATAGTGGCAATGTAGGTGCGCCGGCCCAGTTGCGGGTCATTGCCCACGGCTTGCTCATCGCCGTGATCAACCACGAGTATCAACACAGCAAATGGATTGGTGAAGTACGTGCCGAGGCGCACGGCAAGGACATGCCCGGCGCCCCAGTGTCAGAATTTCTGACCGAGCTCGACGGCTATCAGGTCGTCCACGTCTAGCCACCGACCGCCACGTGAGAATAACCCTGACCACTTTCCACGTGACCCTCCAGTTTCCACGTGACCCTCCAGCTTCGGACATATACGTCGTACGCGTCCCTAGGCGAAGCTGGCTTGCAAGTCACAAGCCAAGACCGGCTCGTTATTTGGGGGCGAAACGTTGACCACCGTCGAGGCGGATGGTGTCGCCATTTATCATCGGGTTCTCGATGATCGCAACGGCGAGTCGACCATACTCATCGGGCTTTCCCATACGACGGGGGAACGCAGCGTCCTTGGTCATGTTCGCGGCCCGGTCTTCAGTAACTCGAGCAGTCAGTCCGGTCTCGAACAAGCTTGGTGCAATGGTATTTACCCTGATGCCGAGCGAGCCGAGATCACGAGCCATGGTGAGCGTCATACCTGCGACGGCCGCCTTGCTTGCGGTGTAGGCGATCTGACCGATCTGGCCTTCAAACGCCGCAATCGATGCGGTGTTGATCATGACCCCACGTTCATCATCTTCGTTCGGGTCGTTCTTGCTCATATGCCAGGCTGACAAGCGGTTCACATTGAACGTAGCAATCAGGTTCAGGTCAACCACAGCCTGAAAGTCTTCGAGCGGATACGGGCCTGTTTTCGAAACCGTACGACCCGCCTTGCCGCCACCAGGTGTATTGACCAGAGCATCAAGACCGCCGAGGGAGTCGACGACCTCGTTGATCACCAACTCCGTGCCTTCATAGTCCAGTACGTTCACCGGGTGCCAGGAACCCCCTAGTTCTGCAGCTACTTGTGCTCCGGCTGATTCCTCACGGTCGACGATGGCGACCTTGCCGCCGCCGGCCACTATCCGTTGTGCGCTGGCACGACACATTCCAGAAGCGCCTCCAACCATCATTGCCCGCAGGCCTGGCAGTTCCATCGCTGTCTCCTCAAACTCGTTCGATGATGATGGCCGGGGCCATGCCGCCCGCAGCACACATAGTGACGAGACCAACCTGCTTGTCTGTGCGCTCGAGTTCGTCGAGCACGGTGCCGATCAGCATCGCACCGGTCGCTCCGATGGGATGGCCCAGCGCAATGGCGCCACCGTTCACGTTGACCTTGCTGCGGTCAACGTCCAGGTCGCGTTGAAACTTCTCAGATACCACAGCGAATGCCTCATTGATTTCAATCAGATCAATGTCGTTCAGGGTCATACCAGCCTTGGCCAGTGCCTTGCGAGCAGCAGGCACCGGAGCGTTAAGCATCAGTGTTGGATCGTCGCCCATGTTGACGGCCGCTATCACTCGAGCGCGCGCCTTCATGCCATGCGCCTTTGCGTACTCAGCGCTGGCCATCAGGATGGCGGCTGCACCATCGACGACGCCCGACGAGTTGCCCGCGTGATGTACGTGCTCGATCTCTAGTCCAGGGAACTTGCGCTGGATCTGTTCGGCGAGCGTGGGGCCGCCTTCCCATGCAGGTGCCTCGCCGAACGCCACGAACGATGGCTTCAGACCTGCCAAGGTTTCGTAAGTCGTGCCCGACCGCGGATACTCCTCACGGTCAAGCAGTAATACACCATTGCTGTCGAACACAGGAATGAGGGACCGGTCGAACCGGCCTTCCTTGATGGCGATTGCAGCCCGTCGCTGCGACTCGGCGGCGAGTTCGTCGAGCGCCTGGCGAGAAATGTTTTCCATGGTGGCGATTGCGTCGGCGCATACGCCCTGATGACTCTGCGGGTGGAGCACATCGAGGTGTGCATTCCCGCGGTGCATACCCCCCGATGGGTTGTGGCCATTGCGCTCGCTGGCAGACATCATCTCGGTGCCACCGGCAACGACCAAATCTTCCATGCCCGATGCAACCTTGGCGGCCGCAAAGTTAGTAGCACTAATGCCCGAGCCGCAGAAGCGATCGAGCGTGACGCCACTCGCACGTTGATCCCAGCCAGCATCGAGTGCGGCCATACGACCCAGGTCACCACCCTGATCGCCTGACTGGTTCGATGTACCCCAAATCACATCGTCAACATCGGCGGTATCAAGATCGTTTCGTTCGGCAAGCGCCGCAAGTACCGACGACGCCAGTCGCTGCGGATGCATATCGGCAAGGGCTCCCTTGCCGACCTTGCCGATGCCACGTGGTGTGCGACATGCGTCAATAATTAGTGCGTCATTCATGGTCATTCCTCCTGGCGGATCGCTAACGACCCTTGTGCCTCGCAGATTAGGGTGCAACCTCGCTGCCGCTGCAATTGCCTTGCAGCCACACGGCTGCTTTATAGACACACTGAGCGTTTGGAGTTATCCCTTGATCGCTATTCCTGAGTCACATGTCGAACTCGTGAGCCAACCTCATGGTTGTGTGATCAGCACGGTCACTCCTGATGGGCTCGTGCAAACAACGGCCATGTGGTTCTTGTATGAGGATGGCAAGATCAAATTTTCTCTGATCGGACATCGCAAGAAGTTTCGGAACCTGCAGGCCAACTCGGCATGCACGTTCTTTCTCATGAACCCGACGAACATGAGCAACGTGATCGAGGTCCGAGGCAATGCGGTGATGGAACCCGATAACGACAAGGCCTTTGTGACCAAGGTGCGGGAGCAATACGGCGCCGAAGGGCCCCCCTCAGACGGACCCGCAGACCATCGCTTTGTGGTCACTATCGACCCATCTCGCATCAACACCATCCCGCAATGAGCGTTCTCGACGAGAACATGAATCTGGCATCAGCCTGGGAACAAATCGCGGACTCTCAACCAGGTGCCTTAGCTCTCGCTAATGCCGACACAAGCCGCACCTGGGCTGAGTTCGATGACCGGGCGTCGCGACTTGCGGCAGCTTTGGGAGCTGCCGGTGTCGGAGCCGGCGACAATGTGGCATGCGCCATGTACAACGGCAATGAGTACCTCGAGGCCGAATTCGCCGCCTTCAAGGTCCGCTCTGCGCCGTGCAACGTGAACTATCGATATGTCGAGGCCGAGCTTCGGTACCTGATCGACAACAGCGATTCCAAGGCGGTCTTCTTCGATTCGTCGTTGGCCGAACGTCTCGCCAATGTACGCGGTCAGCTGCCAGGCGTTCAGCTGTGGATCCAAGTTGGCGGCGACTCTACGCCTGACTGGGCCGTTGGCTACGAGAACGTTATCGCCGACAACGAACCAGCTGCCCGCATCGAGCGCTCCGGTCAGGATCTTTGGATCCTCTACACCGGCGGAACCACCGGTCACCCCAAGGGCGTGATGTGGCCGCACGAAAATATCCTGACGATCACCACGCGCATCTTCGAATTGCTTGCACTGGAATTTCCCACCTCACTCGACCAAGTCGGTGCGACTGCAGCAGCGATCGCAGCGCTTGGAGCGACACCGCGTCAGCTTGCAGCCTCCCCCCTCATGCACGGCACGGCGGGCATTGGCGCTCTCATGTACCTGACTTGTGGAGGCGCCGTGATCACCATGACGAGCCGCAGCCTGGACGCTGACGAATTATGGCAAACAGTGCAGACCCGGCAATGCACCGTCGCCTCAATCGTGGGTGACGTCTTCTGTGCCCCAATGGTCGATGCACTCGACGCTGCAGTCAAAGTTGGCACGCCCTATGACCTGAGCTCGTTGACATCGATCACCTCGTCTGGTGTGATGTGGAGCCAACCGGTCAAGGACCGTCTCCTTGCCCATGCTCATGCCAGTGGCACAACCTTGATCTGCAATGACTCACTCGGGTCAAGCGAAGGAGTTGGCTTCGCCGGAAAGCAGTCCTCGGCGGGCAAAGGCACCGATACTCAGACAGCCACGTTCACACTCGGCCCGAACGCAGCGGTGTTCACCGAAGACGGTCGACGCGTCACGCCAGGCTCGGACGAGAAAGGCCTGCTGGCAGTCGGCGGTCCCATTCCATTGGGCTATTACGGCGACCCAGAGAAGTCCGCCGAGACGTTCCGCGAGATCGACGGTCAACGTTGGTCGGTCCCGGGTGACTGGGCCACCGTTGCAGCCGATGGCAGCGTGACCCTGCTCGGCCGCGGTTCAATGTCGATCAACTCTGGCGGCGAGAAGGTCTATCCCGAAGAAGTTGAAGAAGCCCTCAAGCTCCTCGACGACGTGGTCGACGCGAATGTCGTCGGCGTGCCCGACCCTAAATGGGGCGCCGCCGTCACTGCCGTCGTGCAACTCGCCGAAGGCGCAACGCCAGCAGACAGCGACCTCGTCGACGCGCTCCGATCGGCTCTTTCCGGCTACAAGCTACCAAAGCACGTGGTTCGGGTCGAGAAGATCTTCCGAAGCCCAAACGGCAAGCCCGACTACAAATGGGCTATCAAAACTGCCCACGAATCTCTTGGCATCGACCAATAACGCCGAAGACGAGACCGACACCAGAAGCCGCTAATTCCAGTTGACTAACTCGTGCTCCACCGCAACCAACTCGGTACCCAACAGTTCATCGACAACACCTGCTGATTCCGAGCTACGTGCCAGCGATACAAGATCGTCAAGAAATTGGCGCCTCGCTCGCTGAACGTCGATGGCGACTCGTCGCCACGATAGGTTTCTACACGCCTCAGCTTCGGTTAGCGATTTGACATCAGGACCTTGTCGACTCCTATCAGCACGATTGAGGCCAGCGAGTCATGACACAATGACACACAACTCACGTTCCGGGGACCGCTATGAAGCCACTTGAGGGAATAAAGATCCTGGAGTTTTCGACCATGATCACAGCTTCGTTTGCCGCGATGATGCTGGCCGAGCAGGGTGCCGAGGTCATAAAGGTCGAACCGATCGACTTAGGCGACCCAATGCGCTATCTGGGTTCTAGCAAGGGTGGTATCTCCGCCCTATTCGCGAACTGCAACCGCGGGAAGCGCTCGCTCCGTATCGACCTAAAGAACGACGCCGGGCGAAAGGTCGTTGAACAGTTGGCAGTCGACACCGATGTACTCCTGACCAACTACCGACCTGGCGTGATGGACGGACTCGGGCTCGGTAGCGATCATCTGCGATCACTGAATCCTCGACTGATCGTCGGTGCGGTCTCAGGGTTTGGCATCGAAGGTCCTCACCGCAACGCTCCAGCTTATGACCCGATCATTCAGGCATCGGCGGGCTTCGCTGCGGTTCAAAGCCAAGGCAAGGATTCCTCCGAGTTCTTCCAAACACTGATTTGCGACAAGGTCACTGCGTACACCATCTGCCAAGCGGTAACCACAGCATTATTCGTTCGTGAACGATCTGGTGAAGGTCAGCATATTGATCTCTCGATGATGGACGCAGGCCTGTACTTCTTGTTCCCCGATGGTTTTATGCACGAGACGCTGCTCGACGACGACGCTGATCAGTCGGCGCCTTTGAGCGAGCTGCTTTACAGGCTCTCCCCTACCTCCGATGGCGCCATCACTGCGTCAGCGGCCACCGCTGCCCAGCAAGTAGGGCTGCTAACCGCAGTTGATCGGCTCGAGTTGTTCGCCGACGACCGGTTCAACAGCAGGGAGAACATCATGGCGAACATCGACGCATTTCGGGACGAGATAGCGCAAAGCGTCGCATCGTTCGGAACCGAAGACTTGTTGGCGAAGCTCCACGAGAACGACGTGCCTGCCGCCCGTCCTCTCGACTACCACGAGGTCTTCGACCACCCCCAGTACGAGGCGAATAACAGCGTCGATGTAGCAACCCATCCCCGTCTCGGCTCCATGCGTCGGGTCAAGCCGCCAGCCCGATTCGGTGGCGACCGCCTAGCACCTGCCTCCGGCGGCCCGGCACACGGCGAACACACGGTCGAGATCCTCACCGAGCTCGGCCGGTCCCAAGCTGACATTGATCTACTCATTGCCGACGGCACCGCCCAGCAATATGAAGATTGACCAGCACATAAGAGCCTCCGACGGAATCGTGATCCTGGCGACTTCGGGCTACGCAGCCGAAATCGCATCGATATGTGCGGCATTAGACCTGCGCGTCGAGGCCATCGTCGGAACAGGCTCTGCGCTCGACGCAGCAGCGACGCTCGGCATCGATGCCGCCATCTGGACCGGAAATACAGCGGCTCTGCCGCCCGGGCGTGTGGCGATCGCTCTCGCCGATGGGGCAGAACGCAGCCAGATCAGGTCCGAGCTTGCAGCAGCGGGACGAAGCATCGCTACGTTGGTGCATCCAGACGCGACTGTTGGCCTCGCCGTCAAACTCGGCGAGGGTTGCCTCCTTTCGCCCGGGGTTCGGGTCACATCCAACGTCGACATCGGTGCTGGCACGCTCTTGCATACCGGCGCAATCCTGAGCCACGACGACAAGATTGGCAGTGACGTAACGATCTCGCCTTCGGTCACGGTGTGCGGAGGTGTGACTATCGAGGATCACGCCTGGATTGCAGCAGGAGCAACCGTCCTTCCGGGCCTGATGATCGGGGCAGGGGCGATCGTCGGAGCTGGCGCCGTCGTAACCAAGGACGTCCCGGCGGGCGTCACCGTTGCCGGCGTACCCGCCAAGCCACTTTAAAAAGCGGTTTATGCCGTGTCACCTGTCAGTTTCGACGGAGTTCGAGGAACGGAAGCTTCGCGACCCAATCCACGCGTGGCGGAATTGTCGGTGCACTATTCCTATCGAGGTGGGCGTGAACAATCGTTTTCCAGTCAATGGCCAGGCCGACAGGTGTCCCAGGTGGGCCGCCGACTTCGGCTTCGAAACCGAGCGCCCGCCGATGCGACGGCATCCCACACCGCCGATCTTGGCATTGGAGCCACGCGAGAAGTCGAGCTGTTAGCAATCCTGGCCGTCCTCGATGCACCAACGCATGTAGCAGACCTGACCGACGTCAAAGTTGCCGGTTCAGCGAGCTATCACGATGTCGACGAAACGAACGTCGTCATGCCCAGCAATGATCGCCTTGCACTGCGGCCACATGTCCCCCATAGCGACGGTTTCTCAGGCTCAATGATCAGCAAACTGTAGGAGAAGTGCATCCTGGTCTCGCTCTAAGCCAACCGCGGACAATAAGACAAGCACCACGTTGAAAGCCGCTGGTCTGAGATCGTTCAGTTCTCAAGAACCCGCTACGGCTCTAATTTCGACACGAAAACACCCAAATCATGACCACTCGTTTCAACGGTTCGCCAAGCAACAAGGTCAAGACCTGTCGCACCAAGCACTGCTGCTTCATCGACCGGAAAGCCAACAACAACGGTTGGAGCGAACTCGTGGACCTTCGCGCCCAGCTTCTCCAAGAAATCAGATGACGTGAACGCACCGCTATGCCGCCATGTGGGATCAGAGCGCTCGTACGGCGGGTTCACAACAACAAGATCGAATGTCTCGCCTTCGACGGGCGCGAACATATCCCCATGGCGCACGTCGACATCAAGCTCCACACAATTCTGCATCGCACACCTCGTCGCCACTTCACTGATATCGGTCGCCACAACCTTTAGGCCGAGTCGGGCGAGTGTTGCTCCAAGCAGCCCACAACCCGTTCCCAGGTCGAGCGCGGTTCGAGCGCTTGGCGCGTAGTGCGCAACAACGTCAGCCAGTTGATCTGCAAAGGCAATCCCCGACAGGTGCCGAACGGGGTCAAAGACCCCGCGAGCCATCCCAAACCGATGACCATCAAAGATGAATTTGCGGGAACGCACGTTGCCAGTCTCGCGCACAACAATCTCGAGCTTCGGCCTATGGCCTCTGGCTCCCGATTGTCTACTGAGTTCGTTATCTATCGGGCTGAGTGGACAGATAACGCACCATTTGAAAAGACTTATTCCTGGTGCACGTTCAGCTGCCAGACTCAAGAGCTCCGTCGAACATGCCGGTCAGACCCGATGGCTCATAGGGACCGAAGACGACCTGCTCAAGAACGCCGATGCCCGTGCGTTCACCATCGGTGACGGTGACGACCTGTTGTACGTGGAAGTTCTCGGGCGCCGCAGGGTCGACGGTGTCAGGGTCATAAGTCTCGCCGTGAATGGCCAGTTCACCCTGCCAGCTACCTTGCTTCCACGTCGGATGGCCATAGCCAAGGCCCTTCATCTGGAATCGCAACTGTGGCGTCATCAGAATCGTGCGCACATTGCCGTGCAGATCGATCAGATCCAGCTCACAGGACGCTGCCAACCTGGTGCCAGAGTGATAGGTGACCCGGTGCACGGCCGTGGCCATATGGTCGGCGGTCATAGCCAACTCGCCTGGGATCTCGGCTTCGCTGTCATACCACGGGGAGGTCGAACCCTCACGAACCAGCGCTTCACCTCGGGGGCCGTCAAAGAAAACAGCGTGCGAGACATGATCGTCCCAGATCAGAGGAGCCCACAGGAAGAATGCTCCACCTGGATTTTTTGGTGCGCCGATTTGCACGCGTTCGCCCACCCCTCGCATACCCCACGAGCGGTCCTTGGTGCCGAGCCATTGCTCCTCGTCAACCTGGAACTCGCCATCAGGATGCACCACGGTGCCGCTCCAATGGCCGAACTGGGCGAAGCGCGTGGCGTCCATGACACGACGCTGGTCCGACCATAAGATCTGCCGGGCCTCCTGAATTGGTGAGGTCCGCGCCGAGAATGTCAGGTCGGCGGCTATGCCGGTTTCGTTGTCGTCGATGATCACCCTGGCCTGTCGAAGGGGCTCAGTGATCTCAAGGCGAAACGGCCCCATTGATGTGTCGGTTCGCTCCTGCGGGGCCCGACCCGAGGCGAAGAAACAGTGCTGACGTCCGCCAGCCTCGACGGTACTGAACGAACAATCCAGGATGCCCCGATGCGGGTACACGGCCAGACCCAGTGCGAAGTACTGACTGGCATCTCGGCGGTACCCGTTGAACCAGGTGCGATCGTAAAAATTCGGATCCGACGTCGCCGGGTGAGCAATCGGCTCAGGCGTCTGATGGATCGGGAAGTCATCAAGTTTGTTCAGCACAGATAACTGTTTAGTCCAGGCCAGAGATGAACTTGATCACAGCCTGGTCGAACTGCTCGGGCTGCTCCGCGTTGATGGCATGACCGCCTTCGAGCGACACCACCTGGAGATGCGGAATCAAGTCCTCCGCTTGCTCCACGAACTCTTGAAATGCTTTCTCCCACCGGCCGTTCACCAACAGCACCGGCATGGCGAGTTCAGCCATTCGTTCGGTCGACTTCCAGGTGTGGCGACGCGCTAAGAACTGGTTGGTCGCCGCCACCGTCATGGCATCGGCGGCCTCGACCATGCGTTGCTTGATTACCTCGGGCAGCCGCGTGGCATTGATCGGGTGCACAGGCAAGTCTCGTGTCGACGTAATCGTTGGTGGCTCGCCCCCGTTTGAAGACACGCCCTCGCGCTTGATGCCAAAAGCGGCTCGAGTATTGGTGAAGACCAGGCCTCGCACGCGTTCAGGGTGCGCCAGGCAATACAAGATTGAGATAGCTCCACCCAGCGACTGGCCACACACCCACCAGGTCTCGATGTGGCGCTCTATTCGGATGGACTCGAGTTCAGCCAACAGCGCGTCAATCCCGTACGCGTCGGGATCGTCGGGCGCATCAGAGCGCCCGTGGCCCAGAAGTTCGACCATGAGCAGTCGATAGTGCTTGCCTAACTCGTCTCGGTTCAAGTCCCATTGGGCATTGCTGGATAGAAAGCCGTGGACAAGCACCATCGGCGGACCTACAGGGTTGCCGGTTTCTTCGACGAACATCATGGCGAAACAATCCTCGAGTCGGTGGTGCCCCAGTAACGATCACGCAGCAGACGTTTGTAGAGCTTCCCGGTCGGTAGGCGAGGTAGCTCAGATTCGAAGTCGACGGTCCGAGGGCACTTGTAGTGAGCGATGCGATCACGGGCGTATGCGATCAACTCGCGGGCCAGCGCCTCATCAGCGACAACGCCCGGTGCAGGCTGAACGACAGCCTTCACCTGCTCGCCCATCTCGGCATCGGGAACGCCGAACACGGCAACGTCCACCACGGAAGGGTGAGCAATCATCGCGTCTTCAATTTCTTGTGGATAAATATTCACACCGCCGCTGATGACCATGTGGGCCCTTCGGTCGGTCAAGAACAGGTAACCATCCTCGTCGACGTAGCCAATGTCGCCGAGCGTGCCTCGGCCTCCATCAAGCATGGCGTCAGCGGTCTTCTCAGGCGACTTGTGGTACTCGAATACGCCACCGCCCGAGAAGTAGATCCCGCCGGTCTCACCCGTCGCCAGATCGTTGCCTTCGGCGTCACAGATATGAATCGTGCCAAGGCTGGCCTGGCCAACCGAGCCTGGACGCTCGAGCCATTCGTGGCTGTTAATCAGTGTTGAGCCAACACCCTCGGTTCCTGCGTAGTACTCGTAGAGGATTGGGCCCCACCACTCGATCATGGCGTGTTTGACATCAACCGGACATGGTGCAGCCGCATGGATCGCTACCTGCAGCGTGGATAAGCCATGGCGCATGCGCTCAGCGTCGTCGAGCTTGAGCATGCGCACGAACATCGTCGGCACGAACTGGGCGTGGGTGACGTCGTATCGTTCGATCGCTGCGAGCGAACCGCTCGCGTCGAACCTCTCCATGATCACGAGCGTTCCCCCGACGCGGTGCACAGGAATGGAGAAAGCCAGCGGGGCTGCGTGGTACATCGGCGCTGGCGACAAGTAGACCATGTCTTCGCCGTAGGCATAGGCGCCCTCCATCATTAGCTCAGTGCGCGGGTCCAACGCATCGAGCCGAATATCTGGCAAAGCACGCTTGATACCCTTGGGGCGACCTGTCGTACCCGACGAGTACAGCATGTAGAAACCAGTGCTCTCGTCGCCGATCTTGGTGACAGGTTCAGCGCCAATGACGTCGTCATAGCTCTCCCACTCGGGCCCGCCCGGTTCCCCGGCTACCCCATCGGCCATAAGCCACCGCTGGACCTTTGGCGTCGACGCTGGGTCGATGATCGCTACCTGGGCAGCTTTGGCGCGCGAGCTGATCACCACCTGCGCATCGCAGTCATCAATGATGTACGCGACTTCGTCGGCAGTGAGGTAGCTGTTGATCGCCGTGATGTACATGCCGCTGCGAAAACATGCCCACACGATCTCCATGTAGCGGATCTGGTTTTCCATGAAGATCGCCACATGATCCCCACGACCCAGGCCCTGGGCCCGAAGCACGTGCGCTAGCTGGTTTGACCGCTCGTCTAGTTGGCGGTACGTGAGCGTTTCACCTGATCCCGCCATGATGATGGCCGGGTGATCCGGCCTGCTAAGCGCATGAACCCCTGGATATGCCACGCGGCTTCTCCCCCATCGCAATTGCCGAACCTTGTTACGTTGCTATGTGATAGCACCAACTGCCGTGGGCAATGAAGCCTGCCGATCACCGGGACTGGGGCAAGCGAGGCAGGAGCGCCTGCGCTGTACGACTTCGTCACCCGCAATCATCGGTGGGGCCATCTTGATAAATGGAACAGCGCAGCGTTGGCCAGGCGCAGCGCACACTTGGATCGACCGGCCCACTTCTCGGCCAGAAACTCACTGGGGCTGCCTCCTCCGGCAATGAAGCGTTCCCTTTAGGCCATCAACGTTCCAGTTAGGAGCCGTATTTTTAGAGCCAGGTGAGAGTCTCCGCTCATTCTGACAGTGCCGGTTTACTTGCTTGAGACTCGAGCCTTCGCTACTTGTTCCTTAACCCGAAGCCGGCCATATTCGACAGCGAGAAGCCGGGTCGAGTCGCGTTCTTCGGCGATGTAGCGGCCCAGCAGTCCCCCCGTGATCGGGTCGATCGTCTTGTCATTGAACATGCCGTCGAAAACATCAATCTTGGGTGATGGCTTACCGAGCTTGAAAGCACGGAACTTTTGTGGATCGGTCTTGCTCGTCGATGCCGCTACATCCAGTGCCTTTTCGGCACTCGGCGTATCTGGCCAACGAACCTCATAGCCAAGTTCGAGCATTCGCTTCGCAAACGCCTTGCCATGCTCCCCTTCGCGCATGGCCACGAAACGAAGAGTCTTCGCCAAACGTTTGTCCTTCGTAGTGTCAGCCCAGGCCAGGAACAGCGGTTCGGCTGCGGTTTCGGCTACAGCGAGTGCGTTCAGCAAGCCTAGAAATGTCGGTTTCGGAGAAAGAGCCATGACTTAGTATCGCACGGGTTGACCTCGTGACCTCATCTATGACACTGGTCACGTTCAGCACTTCTGCAACAGCACTGACATACCGTAGGTGTTGCGCCGGGCGACATCTTGTCTGGTGGGTTCGCAGAGAAGCACCGGTTTCGCTTTCTCAACGTGAGCCTCACGTAGAGAAATGACCCCGACATATCGTCCGGGGCGCAACCGAAACCCGAACCTGGCAGCAGCCCTGAACGCTGCGCCTTGGAGCCTTCTGTGTCCACTAACTCTCCCACCTTCGCTGAACTCGGCGTACCACAATCGATTTGTGATGCCTTGGCACGTCAAGACATTCACACGCCCTTCGAAATCCAGACCGCAACACTTGCTGACGGCCTTGCCGGCCGAGACGTCCTCGGCCGTGCCCCTACGGGTTCCGGCAAGACGATCGCCTTTGGTATCCCTATCGTCGCAAATCTCCCGAAGGCTCGCCCCCACTTCCCTACGGCGCTCATTCTTGCGCCAACTCGCGAACTCGCCGACCAGATTCACGCAGAACTTGCATCGTTCTCCAAGCCGGTAAAGGTCGGCGTTGTGTATGGCGGTGTTGGTTACGGCAAACAGATGCGGCTGCTCGAACAGGGCGTCGACGTTCTCGTTGCATGCCCCGGCCGCCTCGAAGACTTGATCCAACGCGGCGACGTCGATCTTTCTGATGTCGAACGAGTCGTGCTCGACGAGGCAGACCGCATGGCCGATATGGGCTTCATGCCTGCGGTGCGGCGCATTCTTGACCAAACCTACAACGACCGCCAGACGGTACTGTTCTCGGCCACGCTCGACGGCGACGTCGCGAAACTGACCCGTGACTACCAAAAGAACCCAGTCCGCCACGAAGTCGGCGAGTCAACCCCCGACATCACATTGGCTGACCATCTGTTCTGGAAGATGGACAAGGCAGAACGCACCGACATCACGGCCATGGCTGTGACGGCGGAATGGCCCGCCATCATCTTCTGCCGCACCCGTCACGGCTGTGACCGGTTGAAGAAGCAGTTGACCAAACTCGGCGTCGACGCCGTTGCCATTCATGGCGGCCGTAGTCAGAACCAGCGCACCCGGGCGCTCGATGACTTCACGACCTCGCGGGCACAGGCTCTCGTGGCGACCGACGTTGCTGCTCGCGGTATTCACGTCGATGGTGTGACACTGGTCGTGCACTACGACCCGCCCGAGGATCACAAGACCTACGTGCACCGTTCCGGTCGTACCGCTCGTGCTGGTGCTGGCGGCGTCGTTGTCTCGATGCTTACGTCAGACCAGATGAAGGACGCTCGCGCTGTCATGCGCAAGATCGACTTGAATGAGCCGATTACCGAACCCTCGATCGACTACATCCGAGCGCTAGCAAGTGGCGGCCCCAAACCAGAGCGGGCACCAGCACGCGAACCACAGAGCGACAACGCTGGTTCGAACTCCCGAGGCGGAGCTAAGGGCAAAGGCGGGCGCCACAAGAATCAGCGGCACAATGCCAACAGCGGCTCGAACAAGTCCGGCGGAAACAGTCCCGGCGGCGGCAGCGGTAGTGGCCGTCGGAAGCCCAAGAGCCAGGGCCAAGGCCAAGGTTCAAAGCCAGGAGGCCAGCGATCTGGCGGTCAGCGTTCGGCCGGACAACGTTCTGGTGGCCAAAAAGCTGGAGCGAACCGCTCTCGTTCTTCGAACCGCTAATTGTTCGCGAATCAGTGTGCGCTAGGTTCGGTCCTATGCACATCGATTTGATGACCGGCGCAGCCCGCTGGGACGAAACCGCAGATCTAGCCCGCCGCCTCGAAGGGGCGGGCTTCTCTGGTCTTCTCTTTACCGAAACAAGCCAAGTGCCTTGGATGCAGATCGCGGCGGCCGCAATGGCAGCACCAGATCTCACGTTCACCACCGGCATTGCCGTGGCGTTCCCACGCAGTCCAATGGTCGCCGCTGCGGTGGCCTACGAACTCGCCGACAACACGAATGGCCGGTTCCGGCTGGGACTCGGCAGCCAGGTGCGGGCTCACATCGAGCGCCGGTATAGCGCTGAGTTCGACCGCCCAGCTGCTCGCTTGCGCGACTACGTACTAGCGGTCAAAGCATGCTGGCGCGCATTCAACCGCGACGAGCGCTTGGAGCACGACGGCGAGTTCTACTCAATGTCACTTCTGCCTCGGGACTGGTCACCCCGAGCTCATGATCATCCGATGAAGGTCGATATTTCGGCCGTCGGCCCGATCATGACTCGCATCGCCGGCGAGGTTGCCGATGGGGTCCATGTGCACCCCCTGCACTCCATGCCCTATATCGAGAACCGGCTTCTACCTGGGCTGGCCGAAGGCGCAGCGAAGGCCTCACGCTCTATCGACGACATCGACCTAATCATTCCAGTGTTCGCCTGTCCTGGTGACACCCACGAGGAACGTGCACCCTACGTTGCACAGGCCAAGCGCCAAATCGCGTTCTACGGAAGCACACCAAATTATGCATTCCAGTTCGAGGATCTGGGCTATGAGGGCGTCACGAGCCGAATCCGGGCAAAGATGAAAGCCGGAGAACTCGACACGCTCGGCGACGAGATCACTGACGAAATGCTAGACCAGTACGGTCTGACCGCTAGCTGGGACGATATGGCCGACAGGCTCATCGACCGATACAAGGGAACAGCCAGCCGCGTCGTCATGTACCTCGGGCAACAGCAGATCCGCCATGACGACGACCACCTGGGCAAGTGGGCCGAAGTCGCCCGTGCTGTTCGGAACGGGTAAAAGGCATCTGAGCGAAACGTTTCACCTGCTGGCATACCCAGCTTGAAGTTTCGCTGCATCCTTCCCGCCGTTGAAGGCGCTGAAATTCTCGAGAGAACTTATGTACACGCGACACAGGCTTCGGTGCCTCCCAAGACGCTCTTCGGACCAGCAGGCCTGGCTGCATACTCCCTGTTGATCCAAACATGTTGAACTACTGCGGCTTGCCGTAACCGGATTCTTGAGCCTGCCACGGCCCTTGGACAAGGCTCGACACACCCCGAACATTGGGTCGCCGTCGACGCTGTAGACCAAACGACATACCGGTCTTAATGTCACTCTGGCACGACATCGTTCGAGTCTGACATCGTGCAGGCTGCGATATCGACCGTGGGAACAGCGATCGACGCTTCTGGACATGACAAGACAGTGAAGAGCCCAACCTGTGGCAATGGTCGGCTTCGACGGCGAGCCGAGTTGGTAGCCGCCGGTTCCTGGCTACCAACTGTCTCCTCTGCTGCGGCCTTCTGGTATGGCTCCGTCAAGCTTCCAACCGCTGATCAGACCAGTTTAGGGCCGCACCCAGAGTGTGATCTGTACTCAGATTCTAGCTGAGTTCACTGGGCGGAAAAGCCAGTGAGGATCCTGCCATAACGTTCGCATTTGGCTTGCGTCAAACTGCTGTCGTTTTGCATCGAGGTCGGTGGAGCGCAGGGCAACGACGAAAGGCCCATCCCCGTGCCTATCAAGACGGTTGGCGTCAGATCACCCACCCACCAAATTCGAGCCGGGCATCTCACATGGTTCCGGTGGAAACAGGGTGGATGGCGAGGCAATCCAGCACCACATCGATTTTCGCTCTCCCGGTTGCCACTGCGCTTGCTCCGATGACAACGATGGCCCCGTTGAGGTCGGTTACGGCCGGCACTTCACCGGGACTGCCGATCATTTAGACGCTGAACGTTGGAGCGCTCACTGGTTTATCGCCCCTCCGCCGCGTAGCAGCACATCATCGACAAGGTCATGGTCATGGTCATCGCTGAAGCATGGCCTTCGGGTCTCAACTTGTTCAGACAAGCGACGGCTCCTTGAGTAGTTCGACGGCCTCAACTCGTGACGGTAATCAGTCGGCGGCAACTCTCTCAAACTGCTCGCCACACCTGACCCAAGAAAAACCTCCCAAAGCGCTACCAAGCAGCCAGTCTGCCTTCAGTCTTGTCCGCTCATTTATACCATCAGCGCAGCGGTCGGACCTAGAGTCAATTAGAGCAACCTTTTACTGCGAGAATGGAACGGAAACGCAAGATGCAAGACCAGCCCGAACCCACCAAACAACCAACCGAGAACCGCGACGGCTTGGCCGCTGTCGCGATCTTCGCGGTAACGATTGGGTTCATTATTCTGGTTGCCGTCACGCTGCTGTAGATGTCTGGCACAGGCTTAGTCGCCTCAGATACGGCCACCGCTGCCAGGATGGGCGACACCTTGCGGCTCATAGCCAGGCAGACGCCATGTCACGGTGTGCGGAATCGGGCCGTTTGGCAGCCAAGGTTGCTCGTTGTAGGCATCATCATTGTGATACCAACCCTTCTCGACCGTGCCGAGTGCTGCGTCAATCACGCGGTACTGCACCTTCTTGTCGAATGCCGGCTGTGACTCTGTGAAGGCGATAAGCACATCACCCGGCTCATACTGGCAACGCTCTTGCATCGACGCAATCAGTCGCTCGTCAAGGCAGTGTCCGTCGCCAAAGTTCCAGCCCGTCAGCACATTGCTGACAAACTCACCCTCGCGCTGCACCCGGTCGTCAAGGTCTTCCAGATGACACATAAGGGCTGAGATGTGCATGCGTCCCATCGGGTGCATCATGCGGAAGGCGACGGCTTTCTGAATGAAGATCTCAGAGATCTCCTTGCCGAATAATGGCTCAATCTGATCGATCTGATTGTCGGCTGCCTTTACGATTTTTTCGTTGATGCGATCTTCCATAGACTTGTCACGGAAGGAGAACGTCGCTGCGGCCCAGTTACCTGCGTACTGTTTCATCCCGACCAGGAACGACACGTACTGGGGTCTCAGCGCTCCCAGGATGATCGGCGAAAGCGCTGCTATCACCACGGCCACCAGTAGTAGCGGGTTCATGTCACCCACGCCGTAGCCCTCGCCTGCGTGGAAGTTGGAGAACAAGAAGGCAGCGCAGAACATAAAGAACACGTTCCATTCGAGCGGTACCGCCAGAGGGAACGTCGAGATGATGAATGTGTGCAGCGCCCAGATCGAAACGATGGCAATCCATGTCGCCCAACGCCAGGGAGAGAACAGCAAGATCAATGGCATCGCTATCTCGGTGGTAGTCCCTCCGATATGGGCTAATAGGTGCGTTGTTTTCGATGGCCTCAGGTCATTCGGATAGTCCTTTACCGTCGCTTCACGGAATCGTTGCGAGGTGACCCAAGGCGTGTTCTGCACCATGATGGCGACCGTCGACGAGAATCCGTGTTGCAGTTTCGAGAACCCAGCACCCATCCACACCACGACGATGAAAATTTTCGCAGCGATGACCATGTCGACGAAATTTGAGAACAGAGCGAAGCACAACAGTGTGGGTACATATTGCTCAGAACGTGCCGACAGGAAAACAATCTTGTCTCGAAAGCCCATCGTGATAATTAGGCCGACATAGATCAGGATCGCCCATTGGGGAAGGATTCCTGCTCGACCGTCGGGGAGTCCGTCGACGGGGTCGCCAGAAAGGAACAGCATCAATACAAGACTGGCCAAGATCAACTTGTACAGACCCGTGTCCCACGGGGTGCGCCGCCCGCCCGATGTCAACGGCACATGATTCGGGTATGGCGGAACCCGCAACGTGTCGTTCTGCCACCAATACAGGATCCCGCCGATCGGCGGATCGAAGTGGAAGGCCAGAGGACCGCAAGTAGCGGCAAGGCCCATGACCTCCATGAGGATCGTCCAGATCATCAGCTTCTGATACAGGATTGGCTCGTCCCACCAGCCCCCGATGTCGTCGAACTCGAGGCCGGCGGTGAACGCCCCCGCAAAGATCAGCCCCAAAAGCGCGTAGAGGAAAATCTTCCATGCATAGAACGTGCCCGTCTGTTTGGGCGTGCCGAAACCTTCTTTGACCCAGTGAAGCTGTAACAGCTTCATCCGTTCAAAGAATGGGATGTCGGCAAACTCGTCTAGATCAACGTCGGGTAATTCGGCTGTTCTGTACCCCATCAGCTATCTCCTCTTCTGGCGTTCTTGGTTCTCACGGCGGCTTTGTTCGATGTCGAAGTAGTAGTCATCGTCGGCTTCGGTTCTCGTCGAGGCGAGCTTTCCCGTCAGGCGGGAAACCTCACGCTCGCGAACTCGCTGACGTCGCCAGGCTTTGCGTCGGTGAAAGCGTCGCGTCCGCTCGATGTGGTCTTCCTCAGTTTCGGAAGTGCCACTCAAGTAGGTCTCTTCGATTTCGTCGATGCGTCTCATCGCTTCGTCAGCCGAAAGTTCAAGCAGAATTTGCCCACGAGCCATCAGATACATGCGGTCGCTATATTTCAACGCCTTGCGAGCGTGTTGCTCGACAATCAGCGCCCCGGTTCCTTGCGTGTCTGCTGCGTCACGGACCGCACCTAACAGTCGATCGACGATCTTGGGAGCGAGCCCAAGCGAGAGCTCATCGGCCAACAACAAGGACGGTTTACGACTGAGCGCTCGTGCGAGTGCAAGCATCTGCTGCTCGCCCCCAGAAAGCATGCCGCCACGTACCGACAGGCGAGCTTCAAGCTCGGGAAACAGCTCAAGCGCCGCTTCGACCGAACCGCCGCCAACCCGCAGGTTGTCCCTAGCACTCATCTTCGTGAACACAAGCCGGTCTTCGGTAACCAGACCGAGACCCCCGGACTGCACCCTCTGATTCATCGGCGTATAGGTCGGCACGTTGTTGAAGAGCACGACGCCATCGACTGGCACCAACTCACCGGCGATCGTCAGCAACGTTGTTGTTTTTCCGGCACCGTTCGGCCCAAGAAGACAGACGACCTCGCCACGTTGCACGGTCAGATTTATTGCCCGAACAACCTCGCGGCCCAGATAGCCCGCCTTGAGTAACCGAGTTTGCAGCAGCGGCCAGGTTCGAGTGTCTGTCATGACCCATCTCCAGCGGTCATGGTCATCGCCGATGACCCAGCAGCGCCCACCGAAGAGGGCTCATCGTCTTCGGTCTCGTCAGCTTCGTCGCCCAAGTAGGCAGCAATCACAGCCGGGTCAGAGCGCACCACTTCAGGGGGCCCTGCGGCAATCAAACTACCGAAATCCAAGACCATGACCTGGTCACAAACACCCATAACAAAGTTCATGTCATGTTCTACGACTAGCACAGTCATACCCCACTCTTCGGCTAGGCGTCGGACAACGACCGCCAGCTCCTCACTTTCAGCAGAGCTCAGTCCTGCTGCTGGTTCATCCAGCATGAGGATGCTGGGGTGCATCGCAACCGCTCGAGCGATCGCTAATAGCCGCCGCTTGCCGTAGGCCAGGTCTTTCACATCACGGTGCAAGTCATGGTCGAGTTGAAATTCGACGACGGCGCGCACAACCTCGGGTGGAAACGTCGGATTGACGGGCCAAATTAGATCTCGCAGATACGACCGGAGGTCTTGTGGATCTGCAGCGACGCTGAGATTTTCGAAGACTGTGGAGTCCTCAAATAGTTCGAGTGACTGAAATGAACGAGCGACACCTGACCGGGCGCGGAGCGTCGGAGACAGCATCGATATGTCTACATCGTCGACGAGAACTCGTCCATCGGCAGGAGCGAACCCGCTGATCGCGTCGATCAGGGATGTCTTGCCAGCACCGTTAGGACCGATTAGCCCCGTGACTGTGCCGGGTTCCAGCCGGTAACTCACATTGTTGACCGCCACCACGGTTCCATAGGTCACCGTGAGCCCTTCGATGATCAGCGCATGCGGTGCCACCCTCGTATCTTCATCAGCTGGGGCCGTCAGGTCTGCGACATCTTCAAGCCGAATGATGTACGGGCGACCCCATTTGCGGGCCTTCTTGAAATAGCGGAACATCTTGACCCATTCGGCGGCCACGCCGTCTTGGTAACCAAGCACCGTGAGCAGGATTGCGATGCCGCTGATCAACTGAATCCAACGGCCAACGCCGCCCCATGTAGATTCCAGAATCTCTTGGTTGAAACCTGCGGTGGCCATAGTCGCTCCGACGAAGGCTCCCAGCAGATGGCCCACCCCTCCGACTAACGCTAAACCGGCGAACGTGATCGACGTCGCGGTCGTGAACGACCCGTAACTGATCGAGCTGAGTCGGAAGGCGAGCAAGATTCCGCCGAGAGCGGCCAGTCCCGCTGCGAAAGCAAACGCAAACAGCTTGGCCTTCATCACATCAACGCCGAGAGCGGCAGCGGCCCGTTCGTTCGTGCGGACTGCAATCAATCGACGCCCGCTGCGGCCCCGACGCACGTTCGATACGACCCACACGGCAAGAATGGCCATGGCGAGGACAAAGATGCCATAGCGCTCGGGGTATTTGATCGAGCCGATGTCGTAGCCGAATAGATCAGGATTGCCTACTTGCGTGCCCTGCACCCCACCGGTGTAGCTGCGGTTGCGGAACAACATCAGCTCCATCGTTGTGCCGAGTCCCAGCGTGACGACAGCCAGGTTTATCCCTCGGGTTCGCACCGCTGGCAGCGCGAACACAAGACCCACAGGCACCGCTGCAGCGATTCCTGCCACCAACCCCAACAGGAATGGAATGTCGTAGACAGCAACGAGACGGCCAGCCACATAGGCGCCGAATCCCGCGATCGTGTATTGAGCAAGGGACAGTTGCCCCGCGTAACCCGTCAGCACCACGATCGATAGCAGCACGATCGCGACTCCGAGCGACACAGTCAACGCATCAATCCACTTGGGTTCCTTCGTGAGCATCAAGAACACAATCACGCCGCAACCGAGGATCGTCCAGTCCCATGACATACGGCCGTTGCCCAGCATGGGTTGTTGCTTTAAGAAATAATCTCGCAACGGCAAGGAACGACCCCGAAGGACCAGCACGCCGATGATCACCAAGAATGGGAGAGACGCACCAAGCCCCTGCTGATCGGTGAATCGCCCAACGAGCGTCTGGGCGACGCCAAGACCGAGCCCGGCTGCCGTGGCAATCGGGAAGGAACGGAAATCGCCGACAAGTGCAGCCGCAATCGCCGCTAAGACTAGCGTCGTCATGACGGTGACTTGCAGCGTGATGATTGGCACGACCAGGATTCCGGCGATAGCAGCGATAGCCGAGCCCAGCGCCCAATTCAGGGTTGCAATGCGGTTTGGTGACAGACCAATTGCCGAGGCTGAACGTTCGCTCTCTGATACGGCTTCAGTTGCCAGACCAAACTGGCTCGATCGGTACAACGCCCAGAGCCCAGCCGCAGAAGCGGCCGCTATGCCGAGCAGAATTAGACGGTCGACCGTGATGGCGACATCGCCCCACAATATGAGCCTGTTGGTCGGGAGCCAGCTATCTACCTGTCGCGGCTGGGATCCGTACCGGATGATCACGCCAGCCTGCACCGAGAGCAATACACCCAAGGTCGCTATCACACGTACTAACGAACTGGCGCGCCGCAGCGGTTTCATAACCCACCAGTGCGTCCAAACACCTAGGAACGCTGAGAGCAAGACACCAACAAGCGCCGCTGGCAGGAACGGCCAGCCCTGCTCGTATTGCAACTCCCACTGCAGGAACACACCAGCGATCGCTGTCGCTCCGAGTGAAAAATTGAGCACACCCGTGCCTCTGTAGATCACGATCAGACCTTGAGATGCGAACGCGTACAACGCGCCGACACCTAGACCTAGTAGTGCGAACCTAACAACCTCGCCCATGTTCCCCCTTCGTTACGTAATCGATTGTCGCTATCGCCGGTCATGCCCATCGAGGGCATGACCGGCGGTTGCGAACTGACCGGGACCAAACATCCAAACACCACAACGCAAAATTTTGTGTCCGAAAGACTTGGAGAACTCCAGGACCATCGGCGCTGTGGCTACCACCAAGATAAGCGCAGCATTTTGGACTACCCGGACTGTCCCCTAGCCAGCGTCGCCGGTGGCTAGTGCTCCGACATCTTCGAATTCGGTCGTCAATGGCACAACCTTGCCGTTATCAAGTTCACTGAATACAACGCTGCGGTTGAACAGTCGCTCGTAGCCCTCGAGACCATCGGTCCACTCTTGGGTGAAGTCAAGGTTCGGGACCATGCCGCCGAGATCTAGGTTCGAAGTGTTCGAAGCTGCCTTGAAGAAGGACTCGGCAGTGATCTCACCATTAATGGTCTCGGCGATGATCGTGAACCCGCGGAATGCGGCCCACGTGCCCATGCCACCGAGGCTATTATAGTCAAATTCAGAGGTGTCATAACCAGCCTCGTCGAGTGCCAATCGATACTCGTCCCAAGGTGCTGTCGAGAGATCGGGGTACATGCCAGCGATGATGTCACCGTCGGTAGATTCTTCGTTACCCGCTGCTGATATCTCGTTCAGGTTGCCCTGCGGGCCGTACTGAACAGCCTCTGTTCCTGACTGGGTCCATGCGGTGTTCCATGTGATGAACGGACCCTCGGATACGACCATAAGAACGCAGTCAGCATCGTTATTGGTGGCCTGAGCCACCTCGGCTGAATAGTCCTGCGCTGTAGGCGGCAAGATGATGATGTCGCCGAAGCTCTGACCAAGCGCCGCAATTGCATTCTCCATCGGTGGGATGAAGATCTGCGCACCGTCAATAATCACGGCGTTTATGCTTTGGCAGCCATCATCGACCGCACGCTTCACGGAACCAACGGCATACATGGGCTGGTTGCCAATCGGGAATGAGTGCTTGCTCGTCAGCTCAGACGGTGTGATTGGGCAACAGGGCCCGAACCAGGTGATGTCCGATTCAGCGATGACCGGAACGATGCTCTCAGCGAAGAATGTGAACGACCCTACGATCGACACCATGCCTTCCTCAACTGCTTCTCGAGCACACGACGTTGCCACTGCAGGATCAAACTGTTCGTCGCACACAGTGACCTCGAGCGGTCGACCGGCAATCCCGCCTCGAGCATTAATGTAGGTGGCATAGGCCTCAGCAGTGTTCGCTATGTTCTGGTAGGTCGGACCGGCTGCGTTGAGCGTGGTTACCGTCATGACCTTGAGCGGCTCGCCCATCGGGGTATCAGCCTTCTCTTCACTGGCTTGTTCAGACGACGTATCTGTATCACTCACCGCTGCATCGGAGCTATCTGAGCCCCCACAAGCACTGGCGATCAGCGATAACGCCATTAGAAGCGCTAGCAGCGTTTTTGTCTTTCGACCACTAGGTGCCGCACTCAAATGTCGGACTTTCTTCATAACGTCCTCCTGACGTGGGCCCGCCATTGCAAAAGCGCATCTAGAGTCGAGCAAGTCTGGTCTAACACCGGAGATGTGCCTTCTCCAATTCTGCTACTAGACGCGTTTCAGATCAGGCTCAGGGTTTCGGCCTCGTGTTATAAACCAGATTTCGCCAGCGCCGACGCCAACGCAACAATGGCACCGGTCCGTCCTACGACGCATTCAGGTCAACGCAGCGATTCTGTTGAGAGATCAAAAATTTCCGTGGCTACAGCCTCAAACATGTCCCACGATCGTTGAGGGTCTGCCAGCTCGTCTACAAGATAGTCGTGATAGGTATCGAGCAGGATCCAGGTGCAACCTAGTTCCTCGAACGTGGCCAGGTCGCTACGGATCTGGTCGAGACTCCCCTCGCCTGCAAGACGCACGTCATTCGGACGAGGAGCGTCGGTGACACGTAACCGGATCCGAGGGCACAAGTCAGGCATCGGCGACTCAAGACGCTCTGAGAGTTCGACGAAGGCCGGGAGCATGACGTTGACGAAGTCAGAGATGGTAGGTCGGATCGGGTGCCACGCCGTGCCCTGCTGGATAGCGCGACGCATGGACCGAACACTGTTGCCTCCGACCCAGATCGGTGGATGCGGGGTCTGAACCGGCCGAGGCGCCGTATGTACTTCGTCGAAGGACACAAACTCGCCGTGGAAGCTGGCAACGTCAGTCGCCCATAAAGCTTTGATTGCTTCCAGGTACTCGGTCGTCATGGCGCCTCTGTGCTCAAACGGCACGCCCAAGATTCGGAATTCTTCGGCGGCCCAGCCAGACCCGACGCCCAGAATGCACCGCCCACGACTGAGCTGGTCAACGTTGGCGAACGCTCGGGCTGTCTCGAGCGGGCTGCGATACGGAAGCACACTGACCGTGGTGCCAATCATCATTTCTGACGTCATCGCCGCCAACCACCCCAGAATCGATAGCGGTTCATAGAACGGTGCCGGGTATCGCTCACTTACATCGTTAGTGATCGTCACGTGATCCGAAGTCAGCAATCCGTGGTAGCCCAGGCCCTGCGCCATATCCACCCAACCCTCGAGCGAGTCAGGCGATGCCCCTGGTCCGAAGTTGATCAGGTTGACACCAAGTTTCATGTGCTTAGTTCTAGCCGGGTCAGGTCTCGTTCAATGGGAGCCAGTCCGCTTTTGATCTCGTTCCTGACTGAAACACTGTCTGAGATGAGAAACACTGTCTGAGATGAGAAACACTGTCTGAGATGAGACCTCTGACATCCCGGACACTGGGCTGGATTACTGGGCTGGATTACTGGGTCGCCCGATCAAACCAGGTCGAGCCCGCGAGGAACAATCGCCCGACGAGGCGCACCGGCGCCCGCTTTGTCTCCCAGCTGCACTGAGCTGTGGATCTTCAGATTGCTGCGTTGGCCAGGGCGACGACATCGAGCGCGCACCCCCACGAAAGCAGGAAGCCTGCACCGCTGTGGCCATAGTTGTGCACGACCGTCCGGCCGTCGCCTAGCACACCTGCCTCAACGCGAACCTCGGGGCGACCAGGACGCAAGCCAACCCGAACATCGAGGACTTCGGTGCCGGCCACGAGTGGATCGAGTCGTGCTGCATCAGAGAGGATGCGCTCGGTGAGATCGTCGTCCGGCGAAGTCTCTTCATTACCGATTTGGCGAGCTCCACCCAGGATCACCTCCCGGCTCCGCGGGTACACGTACGCGACGCGGTCGGCATCGCTTTCGTCCGAAACTCCATCGCTGATACCGGGATTAGCGACCGCCACCACCTGACCTCGGATCGGGAACATTGCGCCATCCCCAACGAGGTCGCGGGCGCCCAAACCGGTGCAGTTAACGATCACGTCTGCTTCCAGGTCTTCGAGTGCTGCAACCTCGTTGGTGGCAACGGTAACCCCATGCTCGATAAGACGGTTCGTTAACCAATCGAGATACGTCGGAGGCTCAATGATGAAGCCGTCGACCTCGAAGCCGGCAGCGTATTCCGCGGGTAACTCGTGGTCATCAAGACGTCGGACATACGGCGTGGACTCCCACCACAGCGGTCCAGGATCGAGCCGCTCAAACTCCCGCTGCATAAGCGGAACGATGCCGCTGGTTGGGTCAGCAGCGATCGTCGCGAAACGTTCTCGAGTGGCCAACGCCCATTGTCGAACCAGGACCTGCGGCTCAGCATTCGTCGTCGTCCAGATCGCCGCAGCGACGACCGAAACCGTGTCGGGGTGCCGATGCCTAGCGACGATGTCAACCGACCACCCGTCCTCGACAAGTGCTGACGCTGTCGTCAGGCCAGAAACCCCCGCTCCGACAACAATCGCATGCATGCGACCAGCGTAGACCCCACGGCCTCCCATCGACATGGCATTGGCCATGACCTCAACCGCCGTTTTCGTGGACAACTTTCTATCTTTCGCACGAACGGTGCCCATGAGGTCCGCGACACTGCGATCAGCGACACGGCGCGGTTGTGCCTCGACCAAGCGAGACCGGACACATGGTCCAGGCATCACAAGACCGCCGATTGGTTGTGCTGGCTCTAGGCGGGCCATCTCACCGGTGCCCGTCTGCTGAACAACGCAGGTGCTGCATCATCAACTGGCCACAACGTCCAGGAAACCTCCACCTGATGAGACAGGCAACAAGCCGTTAGCTACGAGTCCAGACAACTGAGGTTCTGTGAATGCCTCCGGGTTCGCCGGTTATGAGTGTTCGTAGAAGCCTTGACCCGTCTTGCGACCGAGATGGTTGTTGGCCACCATCTGCTTGAGTAGTGGCGACGGCTCGTAGCGCTGCTCGCCCGTCATCTCGTGCATGGCAGTCAGCGCCTGCAACGTAATGTCCACCCCGGCTAGATCCATGATCTCGGCCACACCCATTGGCCAGTTGCAACCCAGCTTCAGAGCCGAATCGATGTCCTCCGCTGTAGCCACACCACTGTGGATCAGATTGGCGGCCTCGTTGTAGAGCAGACATAAGAAGCGGTTGACGATGAAGCCAGGAACGTCGCCAATCAATATTGGGCTCTTTCCGAAGCTCTCACACAACGCGACCGTTCGTTCCGCTACCTCGTCACTGGTATCTTGGCCCCGCACTACCTCGACCAGCCGCATCAATGGGACTGGGCTGAAGTAATGGGTGCCAATAACTCGCTCTGAGTTGGTCGTCACCGAAGCGATCTTCGAAATCGGAAGCGTCGAAGTATTACTCGCAAGAATCACGCCAGGCGGCGAGCATGCATCGAGCCGACTGAAGACATCCTGTTTCAGCGCCAGATTCTCGAACACGGCCTCGACCACCATGTCTGCGCCGGCGACACCCTGTTCGATATCGGTGCTCGTCGCCAATCGGGCGAGCATCTCATCACGTTCCTGTCCCGTAAGCGTTTCCTTCGTGACCTTCCGCTCGAGGAAACCTTGGATCGTTTGCTGACCTCGGTCGACGGCCTCCTGCGTGCTGTCGATCAGCGTGACCGGATACCCAGCTTCTAGAGCTACTTGGGCGATACCAGCACCCATCGTGCCTGCGCCAACAACAGCAATCTTTGATGTATCCACGGCACCAGTCTGATCGAACAGATCGAGCGCCACCTAACCCTGCGTTACGAAGTGCTCGCGAAGTCAGCGGTTGAGCGGCGTTCTCAAACAGACCAGCGATCGCCAGAGCCTTACAACTTGTCGACATGTCATGTTCGCAACTTCGCGTCACGCCAAATGATAAGTAAACCCGATGAGACAGCTCTCAAACCCTTGACTCAATGCCTAAAGATCGGCTTGTCGCATCCAACCTGCAGGTCCGTGAGGCGGCTCAGAAGCGGTCAGCACAGGGGCCTGTTTCAGCGCAGTTAAATCGGTCGGTTACTAGGTCGACGGCCTCACAGAGCCGGCGGCGTCACCTTGACCGACGACGCCACTGACACCTCTCGCTACTATTTACTCGCACCTGACCGTCGCAACCGTCTAACCCAGGAGAGGCTCCCAGCATGTTCGGTCAACACCCAGCTGAGCTCCGCCAACCCAAAACGGTGCACACAGACAGCGCCAAGTCGGCATAAGGTCAAGAAAGAGTGCCCGGGACGGGACTTGAACCCGTACGAGGGTTGCCCCTCTGGGGGGTTTAAGCCCCCTGCGTCTGCCGATTCCGCCACCCGGGCCAGCGCAGTAATAGTAGACCGGCGACAGGCTTATCCTGTGCTCGATTACAACGTTTATGCAGCAACCTCAGATGAGACGCTGAAGATCTCCCACAAGTCGTCGCGAGCACGAGAGAGCGCTGCACCACTGAAAACATTGATGTGCAAGATGCCCTCGATCATGTCAGCTAACACGGCGTTCCATGGCCGGCCGCGAAAGGCCACAGCGATCACCGCTTGCCCATCGGTCCGGTACCGGACCGTGCGACTTACCCCGACGATGCAGGGCGGCGATTTAAAGACGGGAGTAGCCAACCCAAGCGACCGGGCGCGACCGGCCAGCGAACGAGCTGCTTCCCCAAATTGGACTGACTGTGACTCCACCACATGACCACTATCGCGCCAGGGTGTGACATCGCCGACTTCGAGCCGGTATCGACCGATGGACTAACCGTTTTCCTGGTCGCGCTGGTGAGCTAACAAGCGGGCTTGTGCTATCCAACCGTCGCGCTCGATACGACCCTTCAGGCTCTCAAGCCGAGCATCGACACGAGCGACATCGGCCTTAGTGAAAGCCGCTATCTCTTCGAACGTGTAGATGTCCTGAGCATGCAGCATACGTTCGATCTTCGGGCCGATACCGCTGATGAGCTTGAGATCATCCCGGCGCCCACCTTGATCGCCATCAGCCCTCTTCGCGACAGCCTTCTTGGCAGGAGCAACAGCTTGGGCTGCTCGCTTCTCGGCAGTACCAGCCGCCTGTTCGGCATTACGAGCACGGGTTGCCGCATCTCGAGCTGTCTGTTTGGCCGTGGCTTCTGCCGCTGCCAGATTGTTGGCTCGTTCAACAGCGAGCTCAGCGTCTCGGGACTGGGCCGCTTCGGCATGCTCGTCCTCGCTTGTCTGCTTCAAAGCCGCGCCCTGCGCAGCCTTAGCTTGGGCGGTGTCTTCGGCAGCCTGTGCAGCATCGGAGGCACTCTGGTCGGCAGTCTGTCGCGTCTCGGCAACCAACGGTTCAGCCGCTCCGATGCGCGTCAACGCATCTTGTTTGACCTGCTCGGCCTCCGCCCCCGCTGCTGTCTGAGCATCGATGTTCGCACGCCGGGCATCGACTGCCTCGGTCAACTCAAGCTGCGAGGCAACAAGTGCGCTCTCAGCCTCGTCAGCTCGTAACTGAGTCGAGACCAGCATCTTGCGGGCATCTTCGAGTTCATCACGGATGCCGTCAAGTTCTTCCTGTCCGGCTCGAAGTGCTGTGTTCTCTTTCTCCAGTGCTAACGCACTCTCGGCGTCGACACGAAGGCCCGTGACCTGCGCCCGAAGTGCCGCCATCCGATCGAGGTCGACCCGAGCTTCGCTGAGTTCGGACCGCAATGACTCGACGTCGACTACATCGTCGACACGGTCAGTGTCCAACACATGTGCTGCTTCAAGTTCGGCATGACTTGACGCCAATGCCTGCTCGGCTTCTTGTGCCCGCTCAACGGTTGCGAGGTGCTCAGAGCGCAATAGTCCAAACTGCTCTTCGAGTGCCTGCATTTCTTGGGTTGCTGCTGCAGCGTGCGCCGTTTCGGCGACCCGCTCGGTTTCTGCGACCCGCTCGGCTTCGGCAACCTGCGTTTCTAATGCCGACGTTTGGCTCTGAGCTTCAACGAGCTGGGCAACAAGCTCTGTCACTCGGCTCTGGGCAACCTTGGCTTCGGCTTCGGCTTCGTTCGCCCGTCGCTCGAATTCTGCACGCTGTAGAGGGCTATCGATAGAAGCCTCCGGTCCCTGGTCACGTTCGTTTTGCAACAACATAATCTGCGCTTCGAACGCTGATGAGCGGGTTTCAGCGACCGATATAGCACTCTGAGACCGCTCGATTTCGGCGGTCATTCGCCGAGCCTCAGTGTCGACTTCGATCAGCCGAGCCTCGACCTCGTGGACACGTTCAGCATCAGCGTGCAGATCGTCGACCCGCTGCTGAAGCGCCTTCAATTCGGTTGCTGATTCAGTACGGGCAGTTTCGAGCTCGCGCTCGAGTTCGGCCAACGACTCTCCGGACTCGCCGACCGGAGACTCTTCTTCAAGCTGCGCATAGCGCTCGGCCCGAAGAGCTTCGAGCTGCGCTTCGAGCCCTGCAACGCGACCAGCCTCGACTTCAAGGTCCGCGAGGCGGCCCTCGACAACAATGGTCTGGTCGACCCGCCCGCGCAACTGGCCAACTTCGGATTCGAGCTCGATTATGCGTGCCGACGATACCGACACACCAGCGCTCGCACCCGCACCGACCGTTGTCAAGTCTTCGATGCGTGCTTCCAGATCAGAAACCCGAGCAGCCTCTTGTTGGGTTGCAGCAAGGAGCGCGAGTAGATCCTCTACCGCCGCAGATTTAGAAGCCGGTGTCGTGCCCATATCGGCATCGCCGGTAACAAACGATGCATCGACCTGCAATTCAGCCAGTCTTGGAAGCACAATTCCAGAGGGTGCCGGTGCGTTGGCACGAACAGAGGCCGAGTTACCCGATGCCGTTCCACCTGACACATCGGCAGCTACAGAGTTCGCCGCATGGACATCGAGCGCAGCTGACCCAGTCTGTACTTCAAGCGATCGCAACGCTGCTTCGAGATCGCCTACTTGGCTGGTGCGTGCATCGAGATCAGCGGTGAGTCGGAGCTGCTGATTGTTGAACGATGAGCGATCAAGCTCAGCCTGGGTGAGTTGCTTCTGAGCAGTTTCCCAATCATGAGAACTGACCACTGCGCTGCCTCGCATGAGAAGCCACATCAGTAGCAGGCCGAGCGCAAACACCAGCGCGAGCCAACCAATGATCTCGAGTGCGATGTAGAACATGATCAGTTCCCTTCAACAACGAGCATGACCCGCTGGTTCGCGGCTCGTCCTTGTTCGGTCGAGTTGTCGGCGATTGGGGTTTGGGCCCCAAACCCACGAGCTGTCAACAGCGATGCGCTAACACCTCGATCAATCAAATACGTAACGACCGCTTCGGCGCGGACCTGGCTAAGTAACACATTCACATCAGGATCGCCGACATTGTCGGTATGGGCTTGAACCTGGACAGATCCCCGAGAGAAGGCGTGCAACTGATCGGCGATATTGTCGAGTACGACGGCGCCCTCTGCAGTAATTCGGGAGGTACCCGGTGCGAAGGAAAGGGCGCCTAGGTCCACGCCACCGACAACCTCTGCGAGCGTCAACGGAACAGGTGTCGGTTCGGCGGTCGGCACAGGCGCCGGTTCGGCTGTAGCTGTTGGCGCTGGTTCGACTGCAGCTACCGCCGTGGGTTCCGGTGCACCCGAACCGTCAGGTGAAACCTCAATGCTTGGTTCGCCGACCAGTTCCACCGAGCGCACGCCCACGATCGCCTTGAGTTGGCTCGTCAGATTTTCGCGGTCAAAGGAAGCAACCACTACGTCGGGAAGACCCACAGTTAGGTCCCGTCCGTTGGCAGTAACCACAGCGCCAACCGCATCAGCACCGATGATTGTTTCGGCCTGATCGACTAGCTCGGACTCGATACCACCCCGTCCTGCGAAGCCATACCGACCCGTGGTGTTCAGCGTGAGCGCCAGCGCACAGATCGCAACAAACGCGAGCACGCAAAAGAACACACAGAGCTTGCGAGGCGTGCTCATGTAGCTCCTTCTCACGGTGTACACGGGTGGTCGCGTCACCGATCGCGAGGCCAGTAACACCGCCCAAAGACTACTCCGTCCTAGAGTCCGATATGTGAGCGAAACAACACCAAACGCACTTCTGGGTCTGAACGAAGCTCAAGAGCGCGTAGTTCAGGAATTAGGAGCGACCAGCAAACAACGGCCGGTCTTCCCTGATGGCCTTGCCGCAGGGCTCCGTGCCCGACTCGCCACGGGCCTGCGACCGGTCGCTGCCAACCTCAACGATGGAGACAACTTATTCATCAGTAAGTTTCTGCTCAGCCAGGTCTTGGGCTGCGAGGCCCGCCATATCCATGAGCTGCAGCGTGAGTTTGCTTGGAGTGTTCCAGTCGCTCGAGGCACCGTCGCGCACAAGGCCATCGAACTGTCTGTCCACTGGCGAACCTTACCGATAGCGAATGAACTCGTCGATCAGGCCATCGCCACTCTGACCAACGATGGCTCGCCGATCGCGGACTATTTACTTCATCTGCCCGAAGCTGAGCGAGCCCAATTGCGCAGCGAAGCAGCCAACTCCACGCAAGCGTTCCTCGATGGATTCCCTCCGCTCGGGGCCAAGCCGCAGTGGCGACCAGCGGTCGAAGTTCGCGGTCGTTACGAGTTTCTTGACAGCAAGCTGGTGTTGTCGGGCAAGGTCGACCTGAGTCTGGGAGGCCCAACTGGTGACCGAAGCGGGCGAGTCTTCATCGACCTAAAGACCGGCCGGCGCAGCCGCACCCACGTCGACGACCTGCGGTTCTACGCACTGATAGAAACCGTGAGATACGGCACTCCCCCTCGCGCATTAGCCAGCTACTACCTCGATGAATCTCGTCTGAGTGTCGAAACTGTGTCCCAGGATCTGCTTTGGAGCGCCGCCGACCGAGTCGTTGCCGGCATCGAGCGGCACCAGACGCTGCTCAGCGGCGCAGACACACCCATCTTCCGCCCGAGTATTGCCTGTCGCTGGTGCCCAATTCAGAGTGAATGTGATACCGGCAAGACCTGGTTGGCCGCCGTCGACGCAGACGAACTCTAGATCCTCTCCCAGCGCTGAGTGATGGTCAGGTCCTGCCATCGCTCATCACCGGCGCTCAAGTTGGGACCCCGAGTTAGAGGCCCCGCACTGAAAGAGCGAGTCATGGAGGACGCGTGACTCGCGTTTAGCGAGAACCCAGGGCTCGGTCTACGCGCCCAGCCAGGTTGGGACAAGGTCCCCTTTTCGCACGTCCCACTCTTCGCTTGTCATGGCGAAGCGAATATGGTCTTCCCACGCACCGTTGATCTGGAGATACTTCTCGGCGACTCCTTCGGCTCGTACGTTTAGCTTCTCGACAACGCGTCGACTTGCGGTGTTGCGCGGGATGATCGATATTTGCAAACGGTGAAGGTTCAGCTCCTCGAACCCGAATTGCATCAACGCCACCAATGCTTCCGGTGTGTAGCCGTGACCAGCGTGGCGATGATCAATCCAATAGCCAACATAGGCATTTTGATGCGCGCCCCGGTGAATCGAACTCAGGTTCATCTCTCCTGCGAAGTCGTTATCGACGAAGACACCAAAACTGAACCCGGCGCCAGCTTGTCGATCGCGCCGGCGAGCATCACAGCGAACTAAGAACGCAGACCGCTCACGAGCTGCATCGGGTGCGTTCGCCGGCCGTAACGGCTCCCACTTAAGCAGCCAGTCATCGTTCGCAAGGCGTACTTCGCTCCACTGTTCGAAGTCTTCTTCGCGTAATGGCCGCATCGTGATGCGCTTACCAGTCAGCCACGGTGCTGGCTGTGGCGCAGGGGTGCGGCGCCGCATCACGCAGGGCCGCTCTGTTGCACGGCGTCATGTCGCATAGCGTTGTGTTGCACGCTGCGGGCTAGGCCGTCGAGAATGTCAGATTCGCTGGCGAGCAGGCTTTCGAGATCAAGGTGACGCATGGTGCGTACCAGGATGGCCATACCACCCACGATCGTGTCAACTCGACCGGCAGGCAAGCCAGGGTTGCATGCTCGATCTTCTCGGCATTCGGTCGCCACAGTGCGAAACACATCTTCAGCGGCTTCACGAGTCAACGTGAAGTGATGGATTTGCTCACGGTCGTACCCGGGCATCCCGATTTCGACAGCGACTGCGGTGGAAATCGTGCCTGCGACGCCCACCACGGTTTTAGCCTGGCGCACTTGGGGTAGCTCGCGTTCAACATCGTCCAGCCACGCACCTGCATAAGTCACACAGTTCGACAGTTCCTCGGCCTTTGGCGGATCACTCTCGATGTACAAGTCGGTAAGCCGCACAGAGCCGATGTCCAGCGACACCGCTCCTTCGAAGCTCTCGTGACCGTACGAGAACTCGGTCGACGCTCCCCCGATATCGATCACTAGAAATGGGCCATCAGCAGGATCCAGTTCGCGAGTTGCTCCCAGGAACGTCAATTCGCCTTCGGCGGCGCCCGACAGCACCTCTGCTGGCGAACCAATAATCTGTGCCGCCGCAGCGATGAACTCGGCGCCATTCGAAGCATCACGCGCTGCCGCAGTTGCCGCGACCCGCACCCGGCCAGGATCGACCCGGTGCTCGTCAAGCAGAGCGCGGTAGTGCTGCAGCGCTGCATAAACACGACCAAGAGCTGCGGGCTGAAGCTCACCAGTTGCGTCCAGCCCTTGACCCAACTTGGTCAGCTCAACCTGGCGAACGAGCGTGGCATCGCCATGCATAATCAGCAGCCGGGTTGAGTGTGACCCACAGTCGATAGCGGCGTACGGCTCTTCAGACATTAGTGGTCTCCGGCTCGGCCAATTGATCAGCGACCCACTGGCCCACTGGATCGTTTCCTCCGGCCAGAAAATAGGCATAGTGGGCGTGCAGACACTTGACACCGATTCTGGTGCCTCCTACCCCTGCACTCGGCCGGTGGCCTTCATATTCAGCTGGGATGAGATCGTCACGCTCGGCGCGGTAAGCCTGATGCGCAACGATCAAGGCGTCGGCATCGACCGCTGCCTCAGCCACGTCAACCGCCCCCGATGATTCCAGTCGGCTGACCACACGACGATCATGGGGCGACACCAGCCAATACAGAGTTGGCATCGGCCGACCAGTGCCAAGAATCGGTGCATTCCGAATAACCCGCGGGGTGCCATCGTCATGGCGCAGCACGATCTCAAAATGGCCTAAAGGCTGACGGCCGAGCAAGTCGGCGACGACAGCGAAATCTGCATCGCTGACCAGCTCCCATCCGACCGGTCGAGGTATCGACATGCTGGACCTTTCTCGAACAGTTTCAGTTAACCATTGCGGAACAAGCGGCGCAGGATCAGCAGCAGTAAGGCGACACCTGCCACCGGCAAGACCCGCTTGAAGACCGACGCACCCGCAGCATCAAGCAAATCGACGGCTTCGGCTTCCGCCATGTCAATCTTTCTAGGTCCTTCATCAGCAGCCGCTGGTTCTGTCGTCGCCGCATCACCCTCCACAGCAGCCTCGGTGGCATCGCCTCCAGCCTGCTCTGTGGCGAGCAGTTGCTGCAGGTTCTCAGCGAACTGACCCATTAGCTTGGCGCTAACTTCGCCCATCACACCGCGACCGAATTGGGCAGCCTTGCCGGTAATCGACAGGTCGGTGTGAACATCAACGCGAGTGTTCTCAGCGTCAATCTCGTGAAGCGTCGCCGTAATCAGAGCGTTTGCGTTGCCCGCTCCGCGGCTGTCGCGGCCGGCGCCTTTGATGATGACCTTGCCTTCAGCTTCGTTCTGCTCGATAAAAGTTGCCTTTCCTTTGTACTGGGCAGTGATCGGGCCAACCTTGACCTTCACGTTGCCCTTGTACTCATCGCCGTCGATCTCTTCGAGCTGAGCGCCTGGCAGGCACGGAGCGATCCGCTCGACATCGTTCAACACGCGCCAGGCCGTGGCCCGATCTGCTGCTACTTCGAAGCTGTTATTCAGGTCCATGAGCCAAGTTCCCTCGTGAGTTGGTTGCGGCGCACTTGATCAAACTCGACAACGGTGTCGACATCTACTGCACTTCCTGGGCAGGGTACCTCGGTCACCAATTCGGGACGACTTCGTAGGAGGTGTCGCGCCCCTTCATCTCCATCAAGGGGCAACAGACCCCAAACGTCAGAATGTAAACGAACCGGAGGTGTGGCCTGCTTATCGAATTTGGCAACGGCGATCGGGCTCGGGCTTGCCGCCACCAGACGCCACGCCTCGGGCATGACGAATGGTTGATCTGCCAGTCCGATGACCAGCGTGTCGTAACCGGAAAGATCGGCGTAGTGCACCGCAACCTGCAGTGAGCGAGATTGGCCATCGGCCCAGTCATGATTATGCACGATCGACACCTCGTCAGGTACCAGACCGCTGACGGGGATGCACCCTTCGATCACCAGCACTTCGGCGAACCCAGCGGCCAATGCATTGGTGGCGGCCCACCACACCAAAGGCTTCTTTTTCAGCTTGGACTCAAGCTTGTGTCCCGGGCCGTTAAACCGACTTCCGGCACCAGCAGCCAGGATCACCGCCAAGGTCGTATCGTTCGGCAGCGGCGTTTCGGCCGACTCCTCAGCCGATACCGACTCGGTTGACTCCGTTGACTCGGTCATATCATCTTGTGGGGCAGTCACAGCCCGCCAGTCTGGCGTGTGATCGGCCATGTGCCTCGCGCCGGGCCGTATGGTGATTGTGTGGATGATTTCGTCGCCCCCTCCGGACTCCGTGTAAACATGCTGCTCTGTGACGCGGCGCAGGCCAGCAATGGCAAATTGTTCGTACTCGGCGGAGGCCTCTCGGTCATCGGTCCCAAGCCACAACCCTTGGCGTTGGCCATTCATGTCACCGTTCCTTGGGACCGGGCCAACATTAGCCATGCGTGGAAGCTCGACCTGGTCGACGAAGACGGACGACCAGCAATCATTGGCGAGAAGCCAGTAAACGTCAACGGCCGTTTCGAAGCCGGACGCCCCGCTGGTTTGCGAGCCGGCACGGAGCTTGGCGTAGCGCTAGCCATCAATTTGACAGCGCTTCGGCTGAAGCCCGGCATCGGCTACAGCTTTGTCTTCGGCATCGACAGCGAATCTCGCCCCGAATGGCGCGCCCAACTCTTTATGCGCACTCCGTCCCAGGGCTAGTCCGTCCTGGGTCAAGCCGGTCCCTTCGGTGAAATTGTTCGTGGCATCACCCTCGGTGGGCTCGCTTAGTTCACGATGGCGCCAACGGCTTTGACAGCATCGGAGTGCCGCTCACGCCCGAAGGGAAACTACCTATTGATGACGTACCCCATAACGGGATCTCAGCAAGGTTCAGCGTTCGTGAATAGGACCGTCGGTATCGCTCAACGCACTGACCCTGCGGCCAGACCGCAGCGCTATGATCTCAGCACAGATCGAAACCGCTGTCTCTTCTGGCGTGCGGCCGCCGATATCGATACCAATCGGCGAACGCAGCCGAGCCAAACCTTGATTATCGACACCGGCTTCGCGGAGACGCCGGGTGCGCCCGTCGTGTGTCTTCCGGCTACCCATAACACCGATGTAACCAACTCGAGTCTCGAGTGCGCGAACCACGGCGGGCACATCGAACTTGTTGTCGTGCGTCAGCACCGCGACAGCATCTCGGGGGCCAAGATCAGGACCGAACTCGTCAAATACCTCGTCGGGCCAACTCACCCGTAGCTCGTCGGCCATCGGAAATCGCTTGCGGGTTGCGAATACTGGGCGCGCATCGGCAACGACCACGCGATAGCCAAGCAACTTGGCTGCACTCGCCAGCGCAGCAGTAAAATCGACGGCGCCAAAAATAAGCATGCGGGGTGCCGATGCTTGGGACTCGACGAAGACCGTGAGGTCGTTCTCGCGTTGTTGCCCCTGCGCGCCATAGCTACGTACCCCGCTACGGCCAACCTCGAGCTCAGCGAGTGCATCGCGCTCGACCACCCGGTCGAGTTCGCCGTGACCAAGCGTCCCAACAGGCGATTTCGCGGGGCGCACAAGCATCTTGGCTCCAAGCCCTTGTCCCGCTATGACGGTTATAAGGCAGATCGGCTCATCGCTGTTGATGGCGTCAACCCACAGGTCAAAGATCTCTCTACTCATTCGCGTTGGTTACCAATCAAGGGGTTCGATGTACAAGTGGAGGGTCCCCCCACAGGTCAAGCCAACAGCAAAAGCTTCATCATCGCTGTAGCCGAACGTAACCATGCGCCGCTCGCCAGACTCGATGATGTCGAGCGCTTCAGTAACAACCGCGCCTTCGACACAACCACCGGACACAGATCCAATCACTTCGCCGTTCTGGTTTACCGCCATCGCAGCGCCAGGGTCGCGTGGACCCGATCCTTCAATGTCAACCACCCGAGCAATGGCAACCTGCATACCTGCGTTGCGCCATGACGTGACCTCGTCGAGAATGTCCTTCATGTCAGATCTTTCATTGGGTTGACAGTACCTGCTGTACGAATGCGGTCATGCCAGCGCCGTAGGGAAACCGCGGGACGGCCGTGTTTCTTTCGCGTTGCGGTTGATTGCGGCAGCGAGTTCCTCAAGCGCACGTAGTGAATGTCCTTCGACGAACTCGTCGAGATACGGCAGCGCCGCAGCCATACCTCGGGCCAACGGCGCATAACCGTCCGTCGCCTTCAACGGATTAGACCACACAATTCGATAGGCAACTCGTTCGAGACGAGCCATCTGTTCTGCCATAAGTTCGGGCTCACCGCGATCCCAGCCATCAGACATGATCACGACGACCGCCCCACGGGCCATGCCTCGCACGGCCCATTCATTGTTGAACACCTGGAGGGACTCGCCGAGCCGTGTACCGCCGGACCAGTCGTCCACAGCATTGGCAGCGTTGCTCAGTGCCCTATCTGGGTCCAAGGTAGCGATCTCACGCGTCAGCCGTGTCAGGCGAGTGCCAAGCGCAAAGGCTTCGACCCGGCCTCGGGCAAGTACCGTCGCATGCACAAATCTCAGCAGTGCTCGCGAATACGCCTCCATCGAGCCGCTGATATCTACGAGCAGGACAACGCGCCGTGCCTGTTCACTTTGTTTGCGGAATGAGCGATCAATCGGCTCGCCGTCGTTGGCGAGCGCACGGCGTACCGTGCGACGCAGATCCGGTTGGCCTCGTCGCTTATGAGAACGTTTCAGGCGACGAGATGGGCGAACTGCTCCACCAACACGCATCTCACTCACGAGGTGACCCAACTCGGCCAGTTCTTGTTTGGTGTACTCAGCGAAGTCCTTGTCTCGCAACACTTCAACGGCGCTGTAGCGCATCGTGACGTCGGGCTCAGCCTCATCATCATCGTCGCCGCCAGCATTCTCCATGCCGTCGTCGTCTTCCTGGTCAACAGCGATGGTCGTCGTCGTCGTCATCTGCTCGGTCTCGTCAAACTCAGCGCCAACCCAATACCGGCCAAAGACCTTGTGATAGGTCAGAAAGTCGTCGCTGTTGGTAATCAGCGTTGTCCGACCACACCAATAACGCTCAGAGCGGTCCACGCTATTGACGGCACACAATGCACGGACGTACAGAATGCTGGCCCCAATCGGCACCTCGATCCCAGCCTCGCGTAACGCCTGCACGAAGCCTGCGGCCAGGATCGGAAGCTTGGACCGGTCTACCGATCGGCCTTCGGGCAATGCCGGATGCTCACTCGGGAAGCGTTGCGGGGTCAAGGCCCAGTCGGGTTGATCATCCACAGTTTCAGGCGTCGGTGGCTGTCTCTACAACCTGATCGAGGCCGTGAGCGCGCACCCGCTGCTGATCTTCGCGGTACTTCAAGACCGTGCCCAGACTCGCATTGGCCGACTCGACGGTGAGCCCGCTCTGTTCTAAACGATGCAGCGCTTGCGCCCAGTCGATTGACTCGGCCACACCTGGCGGTTTGTAGAGGCCCAGCCCGCGGAACTGGGCTACAGCCCGAGCTACCTGCCCCGCCAACTCGTCGGTCACACCATCGGTTCGACGACGAATAATCTCAACTTCTCGCTCTAACCCTGGGTGTTCAACCCAGTGGTAAAGCGCCCGCCGCTTCAGCGCGTCGTGTACATCCCGGGTCCGGTTTGATGTAATGATCACGATCGGTGGCTTGGCTGCGCGAAAGGTCCCGATCTCAGGAACAGTAATTGCATACTCAGACAGCACTTCGAGCAGAAATGCTTCGAACTCGTCGTCGGCTCGATCGACCTCGTCGATCAGCAGAACTGGTGCGACCTCGTCGTCGTGAGCAATGGCATCGAGTAACGGCCGCCGTACCAAGAACTTGTCGCTATAGAGCTCATCTTCAACGGCATTCGCGTTTGCAGCCAGACCCCCAACGGCCTCGAGCGTACGTAGGTGCAAGAGCTGACGGCTGTAATCCCATTCGTAAACGGCTTGGCCTACATCGAGGCCCTCGTAGCATTGCATGCGGATCAGGCGACCGCCTGACCAGCGCGCCAATGTCTTCGCTACCTCAGTCTTGCCAACACCGGCCTCGCCTTCGAGCAACAACGGGCGTTGCAGCTCAATGGCCAAAAAGATCGCCGTAGCCAAGGCCTCGTCGGCGAGATAATCATGCTCGGCAAGCCCGCTCGCTACATCGGCGACCGAACCAGGAGGAAACGCAATAGTCATCGAGCATTGAGACTAACGGCTAGGCCCGTGCGCTTCCTGTTCAGCAGTTAGATCTTGCTGCTCATCAAGGAACAAACGCTAGATGCTGCTCTAGTCGAGGACTTCGGAGTACAGCAGGTTGAACGGCCAACTCGACGGTAGCGAGACAGGTGCCCTCTGTGCCGGAAGGATTGCATACGCTTCTTCACCAGGCAAGACGAAGTTGAAGTCGCGCCGAGCGATCAACTCAACTTCGTCATCGGTACGCATTCTGGCTATTTCTTGACGGAGCTCAGCTTGCTCGCCTACCAATGCGTCGAGTTCCTCTTGTACCTCGGACGCTTCGGCCCGTTGGTCGAGCCATGTTGTGGTCGGGAAGATGAAGTAGACAAGCCCAGCAAAGAGAACGAGCGCCAGCATCAGCGGCAGCACAAATCCACGCAGCACGTTCATTGCAAACGATAGCGATGGGGTCGACATGGTTTGCGGGCCAGCTTGTCGCGAGAACAACTTCATCGAGTCAACAACCGTCACGCTCCGCCACCATGGCCGGCAAGAGCCGCCATACCCCGGTAACGAGCCGACTCACCGAGTTGCTCTTCGATCCGTAGCAACTGGTTGTACTTAGAAACACGATCGCTTCGCGCAGGTGCGCCGGTCTTGATTTGCCCGCAGTTTGTAGCCACGGCAAGGTCGGCGATGGTGTTGTCTTCAGTCTCGCCCGAGCGGTGCGACATTACGGCGGTCATTCCGGAACCCATTGCCATCTGAACAGCATCAAGGGCTTCAGTCAATGTGCCGATCTGGTTGACCTTCACCAGAATAGAATTTGCTGAGCGGTCACGAATCCCGCGGCTCAGGCGCTCGACATTGGTCACGAACAGATCGTCGCCAACAATCTGCACTCCCGACCCAACAGCGGCCATCAGCTCGCCCCAGCCGTCCCAGTCTTCTTCTGCCATACCATCTTCGATGCTCACGATTGGATAACGGGTGCTGAGATCGACGTAGTAGTCGACCATCTCAGATGGGGTCAACGACCGACCCTCGGCCGAAAGATGGTATTTACCATCTCTGAAAAACTCAGTTGAAGCCGGGTCAAGAGCGATCGACATATCTGTGCCAGGTCGCAATCCTGTCTTCTCGATCGCTTCCATCAGCAACTCGATCGCCTGCTCGTTCGAAGCGAGGTCAGGAGCGAAGCCGCCCTCATCGCCGACTGCTGTGCTCAACCCACGGGCGCGAAGAATGCCGGCCAGGGTGTGATAGGTCTCGACTCCCCAGCGCAGAGCCTCGCTGAAGCTTGCAGCGCCGACAGGCATAACCATGAACTCTTGAAGGTCAACATTGTTGTCGGCGTGCTCGCCGCCGTTAAGCACGTTCATCATCGGCACGGGTAGCACATGCGCATTCGCTCCTCCGATGTAGCGGTAGAGCGGCAGGCCCCGATCTGCGGCGGCCGCATGGGCGGTCGCTAGCGAGATCCCTAGCAGCGCGTTTGCTCCGAGTCGCCCCTTATTGGCCGTGTCATCGGCAGCGATCATTGCCTGGTCAAGGCCACGTTGATCAGCGGCATCTCGACCGAGCACGACCTGGCTCAACTCGCCATTGATGTTGCCCACTGCCGTAGCGACGCCCTTACCTCGCCACGCGTCGCCGCCATCGCGCAGTTCGACTGCCTCGAAGGCTCCTGTCGACGCGCCCGATGGCACGATGGCACGGCCGACCGCACCAGAGTCGAGCCCGATCTCAACTTCGACCGTCGGGTTCCCACGAGAATCCAACACCTGACGGCCAGCGATTGTGGTGATTTCAGACATACTCAGTTGCTCGTTTTCTTTACATCAAACCGGGCCGCGATCACACCTGGGCGCGTCGCACGGAACATCAGAGAGGCAATGTTAGTCGAGTTTCTAGAGTTGCTAGTGTTGCTTCTAAAAATTGTGCACGCCCTCGTAAACAATCCTCCGTAAAGATGCCTGCGCAACCACGCTCGCCACTCGTTAACTTCACGGTGCAGGACTGCGACCTGAGGCGCGAAAACACGCCACCAAGGATCGACGCTGCACTCAGTCGCTCAACGGTAAATGGCAACTTCGGTCACTTCCTTGGGAAACAGCCAAGCGAAACCAATTCAACGCGCCACCCGTTGTGAAACCGCCACAAGGAGGTGCCCTTTCGCTAGACGCACTCTGGTTCAACATCAGTTTTGCTAGTTGGCTCCTTCGAAAAGGATCTGCTGGCCAAGTGCCACGCACAGTCATTATCTCGTGCGTACCGATGCGGTCGCTCATGGTCAGTGTTCGTGCGTAGCGGCGCGTCAAACACGCTGTTTGATCTCGGTGAAGCAGACCCGATCTACCCAACCAACGAGCGGTGGGAACCAAGACCAGGTTCTCTCACCGATAATCAGGCAGAATTGGCGAAACTTTCCGACGGACAGCGCTCGACAGGCAGACAACTGCCTTCGACAAACTCCTTCAGGCTCTTCTTGGTTCAGGCACGCAGTAAATCGTCCCTAAGAACACGATTTCGGCGCACCAACCTGGCAGCCGATCACCTGATTGGATCAAGGCCAAAACCCGACTGCACCAAGACTCCATCATTTGTCACTGTCTTTGAGGAAAGGACATCATCTACCCCACCTCGTCGTATTGGGCCCACATACCAACACGAATCCTGACGCCATCATTGTCGAAACATAACCGTTGCCATCTCGGCAGCCAGACGTGTCATGCACGAGCGCGAATAAGGCTACCGAACAGCAGTAGTCTGCTGCCATGACTTCGCAGGACTCCCCCGCCCCTAGCCCGGTCGATCCGATGGACACGCGCGAGGCCGATGCTTATCGGGCGGCGCTCGATGTCATAGCAGCGGCTGAGCCAACCGTCGCCGCTCACATTCGCGGCGAGCTAGACAACCAGCGAAGCCAACTAAAGCTCATTGCATCGGAGAACTACGCCTCTCCGGCCGTCTTGCTGGCGATGGGCAATTGGTTCAGCGACAAGTACGCCGAAGGCACGCCAGCCATGCGTTACTACGCCGGCTGCGAATACGTAGACAAAATTGAAACGCTGGCCGCCGATCACGCTAAGGCATTGTTCGGCGCCGACTATGCCTATGTGCAGCCTCACTCGGGGATCGATGCGAACCTGGTCGCCTTCTGGTCGATCCTGGCCCACCGGATCGAAGCTCCATTTCTGTCAAAGCACGAGACCAAGAGCGTCAATGACCTCACCCCCGCTGATTGGGAAGAGCTGCGACAATCGTTCGGCAACCAGCGCATGCTCGGTCTGGCGCTCGACGCTGGCGGACACCTCACACACGGATTCCGCCCAAATATCTCCGGCAAAATGTTCGATCAACGGTCCTATACCGTCGACCGTGAAACCGAGATGCTGGACTACGACGAGATAGCCCGCATCGCTCGCGAGTTCAAACCGTTGGTGCTCGTGGGTGGTTACTCGGCCTATCCCCGCGCTGTGAACTTCGCCAAGATGCGAGAGATCGCCGACGAGGTAGGAGCGACCTTCATGGTCGACATGGCGCACTTCGCTGGTTTGGTCGCAGGCAAGGTGTTTACCGGCGACTTCGACCCGATTCCTCACGCCCACATCGTCACGACGACTACTCACAAGTCGTTGCGTGGCCCTCGCGGTGGAATGGTGCTGACCAACGAAGCCGACATGGTTGAGTTCATCGACAAGGGTTGCCCCATGGTCCTTGGTGGCCCACTCGCCAACGTCATGGCTGCTAAGGCAGTCGCATTCTCTGAGGCTCGCAAGCCTGATTTCCAGACCTATGCCCATCAGGTGCGAGACAATGCCGCCTCGTTGGCAGAAGGTATCGCCAAGCGTGGTGGGCGAATCGTTTCTGGCGGGACCGACAATCATCTGTGCCTAGTTGATGTCACCAGTTTCGGGCTCACGGGCCGCCAGGCTGAATCCGCACTCGAGTCGTCGGGTGTCATCGTGAACCGCAATTCGATTCCGTTCGACGTCAATGGCGCCTGGTACACCAGCGGCATCCGGCTGGGAACCCCCGCACTCACCACCATCGGAATGGACGAGTCCGACCTCGATCAGGTCGCCGACATCATCTGTGGCGTCCTCAAAGCCACCGCACCCACCACCACGGCTGCCGGCGCAACGTCCAAGGCCAAGTTCACGCTCGACGAGAGTATCCGTGACGCGACCCGAGCCCGTTCCGCCGAACTACTCGCAGCCAATCCCCTCTACCCCGAAATCGGCTTGCTGTAAGCCAGCGTGGCTGCTCCGCTGCTACACGTTTCACCACGCGGCCTCGACGACTCTCACCTCACATGCCCAGCCTGACTGGCATGGCCAGCTCCAAAGTGAGGCTATGTCAGTGCTCTGTGTCTCGTACGGCGTTGGCGTAGGCCACCGCATGCTGGCGAAGTGCCGACTCGGCGTCAATGTCCAGGGATCGGGCCAGCGCTACAACCGAGAACAGCACGTCGCCGATCTCAGCTTCTGTAGTGGCTCGCTCGTTCGCTGAAACTGGTGCTGTATGCCCGATCGCTATCGCCTTCTTCTGAACCTTGGACGCGTAGAGCAGTGCGGGGAGAGCAACCGGGATCCCATCCATCACTGAATTGCGTCCCTTCTCTTTGCGTTTGGCGGCTTCCCAATTCGCCGGTAGCTCGTCAAGCGTCGCCTTGGTGTCGCCATAGACATGCGGGTGGCGCTCGTACAGCTTGTCGTGTATTCCTTGGGCGACCTGAGCGATATCGAACCAGCCCTGTTCCGTGGCGAGGACCGAATGGAAGAAAATTTGGTAAAGCAGATCGCCGAGCTCCTCTTGCAAGTCGCCAAACCGCTCCTCAGCCTCGGCCCCGTCGTCGCCAACATCGTCGAGGCGGTCCAAGGCTTCGAGCGTCTCATAGCTCTCTTCGAGCAGGTAGCGACGCAGTGAACTGTGTGTCTGTTCGGCGTCCCATGGACACTCATGACGTAGCCGTTTCACCATGACGTCAAATCGCGAGAATGCATCGCTGACCGGCGTGGGAAGCTCAGGAATATAGATCGACGTAAGATGGTCTGCGTCGATCTCGCGGTCCAACTCCGCCCACGGGATCGAGTAAACCTTTTCGTCCGCCGTACCGAGGCCTTGCAAGACCACCGCTTGGATGGCCCCCGGTTCCTCGACAGCGAGCTTGATGTCGCTGAGCACCTGTTGAGAATGGCATTGGGCAACCAGCAACGGTCCTCGCAAGCCGGCGGCCTCCTGCGCGAATCGGTGTCCATCGATAACTCGCACGCCGGCGTCGATCGGATCGATGGCCAGCGCCACCCAGCTCAGATCCAGAAAGGACAATGCGCCATGCACAACAACGTGCACGTCAGTTCTCGCGGCAAGCAGCTCAACGGTCTGTTCGGCGACTCGAGGCGACCCCGGCACGGCGTATAGGACTCGGCCGTGGGCGCTGGCCGCCGCTACGAGGTCGGCCACGATTCGTTCGTACACGGTCTGAAACTCATCCAGCGATTCGTAGTGATGATCGAACGAAATCGCCTTGGCCAGCGATGCGGCAGGATGGCGTTGCGTCCGCACGAAGCGATGTTCGATCTCGTTGATCAGCCCCAAAGTCCCCGCAGTAATCAGGTCAGCGCCAGCCGGGCCCAGACCAACGATGTCGATCCGAGGAAGGTCAACGGATCCCAGCGGGCCATTTTGATTAGCTGAGCCTTGTTGCAGATCCTCGCGTTCCATAGCACCATCATGCCCGCTATGACCTAGGCGCTGGCGGTCAAACATGGGTAGCGTCGCTCAAGGCTTCCTAAGTGATGAACGAGCTCAGCAAGTATGCCGATTACTGGTCTCCAACGGCCATACGCTGACCCACTTCTGGATCCACGCTAGGTTCTGCTCGCCGACCAGACCGGCAGGGAGCACCGAGACTGACACTGAACCTGTCGTCGATTGGGCCGAGGACTTCGACATCTTTGATGATGCGTTCGTCAAAGATCCCTATCCAGTCTGGAAAGACCTGCGCGACCAGGGCTGCCCGTTTGCTCGAATTGAGCGGAGCCAGGTCTCGTTTATGCCAACGTCCTACGACAATAAGAGAAATTGGCTCCGGTCGATCATTGCGACCGACGCTCCTGATCGCCCCTCCAGCGCCGACTCTTGTTGCCATTCTTTGCGCCGAAAACCGTCGAGAAATACCGGGAGTACACCCAAGAATTGTGCCGCAAGCTGATCCGGGAGTTCATCGAAGATGGTCAGCCTGACGTTGCAGGCGAATACGCCCGCCAAATTCCACAGCGGATCATTGCTCGTATTCTTGGCATCGATCCCGAAGACGGCCGCCGCCTCGTTGAGGAGCCAGAGTTCATCCCGTCCGCCGTCGAAGAGTTCCTGCGGGCATACTCGCCGGTCACCATGGAGAGCGTCGCTACCCAGGACCCCGTATTGGGCGATCAACTTGTGAAAGAGGGCGAACGGATCGTCTTGTCCTTTCCTGCTTCTAGTCGTGACCCCCCAACCTTTGAGAACCCCGAAGAGGTCATCATTGACCGTCAAGTCAATCGACATATCGCCTTTGGTTCCGGCATCCTCCGGTACGCCGGATCAAACCTCGCCCGACTCGAGATGCAAATCGCCATCTGCGAGTTCTTGGCCATGGTCCCCGAATTGGAGCGTGAGGATCCTGGTGCTGTTACATGGGCCGGAGGACAGGTCCAAGGAACGCGTTACCTGTCTGTCATCTTCCCAACTTCCCAGAACAGCTAGACACTGAACAGGGTGGCAGTTCCGCTCGAGCGTTCAGACTCGAAGCCGCGACCTGTACAGCGTAATTTCGCCTACGACCTAGCTGGTTCTTGTTCGGTAGCAGGCGACGCGTCTGCGGGGAAGATCTCTAGATCGGTCAATGCAGCAATCGTCTCGGGCACGGCCTCAGCGCGTGAGCTGACCGCCAGTTGCAGCAGACCATTGTCGGGGTCGTACTTGCTCTTGGGGTACAGCCTGGACAAACGCAATTCCTTGCTCGCGGCCAACGTCACCGGCCGGATCCGGGCGACTGCCGTTGGCCCACCAAAGCCAGGGCCTTTGACCGCAACGATCTCTTCGATACCTGCGTCCATTGCCAAGACACGAAGCTTGGCGATCGCCAACAGCATCTGTGCAGGTGGCGGAATCGGACCGAAACGGTCTTCCCATTCAGCTGCCACGTCGGCCACTTCTTCAAGTGTGCTGACATTCGATAGCCGTCGATAGGCCATCAGACGCATGGCCTCTTTCGGTGCATAGGACTCGGGCAAGCTCGCCGGCGCGGGAATCTCAATCTTCACGTCAGAAGCGATCTCGACCTTTTCACCCTTGAGCACCGAGACTGCTTCAGTCACGAGTTGGCAGTACAGGTCATAGCCAACCGCAGCGATATGCCCGGACTGGCCGGTACCAACCAGGTTGCCGGCGCCTCGGATCTCGAGGTCTCGCATCGCGATTCGGAAGCCCGAACCCAACTCGGTGGCCTCGCCAACGGTCTTGAGCCGTTCATAGGCTTCTTCGCTAAGCACCTTGTCGACCGGATGAAACAGGTAGGCGTACGCCCGCTGTCCAGAACGGCCAACACGACCGCGGAGCTGGTGCATCTGGCCAAGACCTAGCAGGTCTGCGCGGTCGACGACCAGCGTATTCACGTTTGGCATATCGATACCTGACTCGATGATCGTGGTGCAGACCAAGACGTCGTACTCCTGTTCCCAGAAGTCATACACGACCTGCTCAAGTGACCCTTCGTCCAGCTGCCCGTGGGCTACGGCGACGCGTGCTTCAGGGATCAGCGACCGCAGCTCGTCAGCGACTTGTTCGATGTCCTGAACACGGTTGTGTACGAAGAACACTTGCCCCTCGCGCAATAACTCACGGCGGATAGCTTCGGCGACAGCGCGCTCATCGTACTCACCAACATAGGTCAAGATTGGCTGCCGTTCAGCCGGAGGCGTATGCAGCAAGGTGAGATCTCGAATACCGGTCAGGCTGAGCTCAAGTGTGCGCGGAATAGGAGTCGCGCTCAATGTGAGCACGTCGACCGCTGCCTTGATCTGTTTAATCGATTCCTTGTGCTTCACGCCGAAACGTTGTTCTTCATCGATGACCAAAAGCCCAAGGTTCGGGATCTTGATGTCCTTCGACAGCAGCCGGTGCGTGCCTACGACCAGATCCACCTCGCCCTTCGCCAAGTCCTCGATGACCTTGCGCACCTGCGCAGCGGTGAGAAAACGGCTCAGAACCTCGACCCGGATTGGGTAGGCAGCAAAGCGATCACTAAAGGTCTGATAGTGCTGCTGGGCTAGCAACGTCGTCGGGACAAGGACCGCGACTTGTTTGCCGTCTTGCATCGCCTTGAACGCGCCCCGCAGCGCAATTTCGGTCTTACCGAAACCAACGTCACCACAGATAAGGCGGTCCATCGGCAGCGCCCGTTCCATGTCGCCTTTGACCTCATCGATCGCTTTGAGCTGATCAGGGGTCTCTTGAAACGGAAACGACGCTTCGAGTTCGGCTTGCCACGGTGTGTCGGGGCCAAAGGCATGACCCGGCGTCGTCACTCGCTGCTGGTAGAGCAGCACAAGTTCTTGCGCAACTTCGGCGACAGCCGCCTGCGCTTTACCTTTCGCTTTTTGCCAATCGGCACCACCCATACGGCTCAGGTTTGGTGAGTCTCCGCCGGTGTAGTGCCGGATTGCATCGATCTGATCCGACGGCAGGTACAACCTGTCTGTCCCTCGGTACTCAAGCACGAGGTAGTCACGCTCGACTCCGCCGATAGCCCGCGTTTGCATCCCGCTATATTTCGCTATGCCATGCTGACGATGCACGACGTAGCTACCGGACTTGAGGTCATCAAGGTCGGCGCTACGTTGAGTGCGGTGTCGCCGCTTACGGTGCGCCCGCCGCCGGCCGGTCAGCTCGGGCTCACTCAACACAGCGAGCTTGAGCGATGGAAGCACGCAACCCTGTACAAGCGGAGCTACGACGACGTGGGCATTGCGACCATCGGTGAACTTGGCCTCGGGGTCAAGCGACAGATCGAGACCCTCTTCGGCGAGGAGGCCGTGGATCCGATTCACCGATGCATGGTTGTCGACGGCAACCACGGCCTGGTACCCATCGGCGATCAGGCGGCGTAACTGCGGAATAGGGCCACGGCCCTCGCCTAAGGCGCGATCCCAACCACTGGCCTCGACCGTGGCGATAGCGGGGCTCGAAGCACTTGGCGAAATCGACCAGATTGGTGAGGTAGTCAGTGACAGAGCCCGCTCGAACTCGGTGTGCAATTTGGCCAGACCGCTATCGATTGCTTCCGACGCGCCCCATGTCGTGGCCAGGGTCGCCGCCAGGTCAGCTTCTTCGGCCAGGAGCTCTCCGGCGCGGCGCCGCAGCCGCTGAGGCTCGATCAATATGACGTGGGCGTCATCGCCCAATAGATCACCCACCACCTCGGTGTTCTCGTCAAACCACGGCAGCCAGGATTCCATACCGTCAAAGAACTGGCCATCTGCGTACCGCTGCCACTGCTCGCGACCCCACGGTGACTCGATCATCAGCTGTTCCGCTCGAGCCTTCATAGCTTCGCCAGGGACAACCTCGCGGCACGGAAAGATATCGATGGTCTCGATCGGGTCGGTCGCACGTTGATCGGCAACAGCAAATTCGGTGAGCCGATCGACTTCGTCGCCCCATAGGTCGATTCGGATTGGGGCTGTACCCGTCGACGGGTACACATCGATGATCGATCCACGTACGGCGACATCTCCGCGGTGCTCGACTTGGCTATCGCGTCGGTACCCAATGTTCACCAGCTCAGTGATGAAGTCGTCCATCACGAGCTGGTCGCCCTGTGTAACACGCAGGGGTTCGATCGCTTCATGCGACGGTGAGAGACGTTGCAGCAACGCTCGCACTGGCAGCACCAGCACCTTGGGAGCGGTACCGGCACGCAGCTGCCAAAGCAGTTGGGTGCGGCGCCCCATCGTTTCGACCGCAGGGCTCACACGCTCAAACGGCAACGTCTCCCATGCAGGGAATACCTGCGCGTTGTCGGTACCAAGCCAGGTCTCGAGATCGCTGGTCAGGCGCTCGGCTGCGTTCGTTGTGGCCGTCACGACGACGATCGGACGACGATCTCCAGATCCAGCGATTGCAGCGATCACCATGGGCTGGGCCGCTTCGGCTACCGCTAGGTCTGCATGTTTTTTACCCAGCGACCTGCTCAGTGCTGGATCATCAGAAATGCGGGCAGTTATCTCTCGGAGCGTCATTGATGACCAGTTGCTACTTGTTAAATCGGTTCATTACTGCGACCGCAGGTTCCGCCAAAAGCATCTCCACCGAGTCGGCCGCGGTCGCAACGATCTCGTCGAGAAGTTGGCGGTCGGCTTTACCAGGACGTTTGAGTACCCAGTCGGCGCCCCGCATGCGATCAGGAGCCTTGCCGACGCCGATACGTAGACGTACGAATTCAACGGTCTTGAGATGATCACGAATCGACTTCAGGCCGTTGTGCCCTGCCAGTCCACCACCAAGCTTGACTTTGAAGCGTCCCGGTTCCAGATCGAGTTCATCATGGACAACAACAAGTCGCTCCATGTCTTCGATGCCGTAGCGACGCACCAAGAGGCGCACCGACTCGCCGCTGCGATTCATATACGTCTGGGGAAACGCCACAGCAATGCGCTTTTCGCCAACGCGCAGCTCATCACTGTGCGCTGCTTCACGCGACGATGTGAGCTTGCCGCCAAAGCGCTGCACAAGTTCGTGCACGACCTCGACGCCGACATTGTGCCGCGTGCCTTCATACTCGTTGCCAGGATTACCGAGTCCGACGACCAGAAGGTCAGCCGGGGTGCCCCGTCGTGGTTCTTGTGTGTGCTTTCGGCGAAATGCCAAAGCTCTTATTCGTCGCCAGCGTCGCCATCGGCAGGTGCGCCGGCTTCGGCGACCTCAGCTGCTTCGGCCTCTTCATCGGCGCGCATGGCATCGAGCGTCGAGCGAGTAACAACAGCAGTCGCAACAGTCGTCTCAGCTGCCATTGCAGCCTTCACGCCTTCAGGGAACTTCAAGTCCGCTACACGGATGCTCTCGCCGACTTCCATTTCAGAGATGTCGACTTCGATCTCGTTAGGAATCGAGGTTGGCTTGGTGCTGATAACTACCGAGAACAAGGCTTGGTCGACCATGCCGCTCAGGTTGGCAACGGCCTTGGACTCACCGACAAGAATCAGTGGTATTTCAAGTTCAAAGTCGGCGTTGGGGTCAACCCGAATGAAATCGATATGGCTGACCTCGTCGCGCACGATATGGCGTTGGATGTCCTTGACAAGGCAGAGCTCGTCGTTTCCGTCAATCGTGAGATTAAGCAGAGCGTTCAAACCGGCATCACCGGTGAGCGCAAGTCGCGCCTCGGAATATTCGACAGAAACAGCGAGCGGGTCGCTCTCGAGCCCGTAGACGACCGCAGGAATGCGGCCTTCACGGCGCAAGCGGCGAGATGAACTCGATCCGAGTTCACGACCGGTCTGGGCGTTCAAAGCAATTTGTTGAGACATCACAAACCTCGTTGGCGATTCTTGAGCTAGATCAGGGTAACTCTCTGAAGCGCCTTTGCCGCCTGGATGGAGATGATTTGGTTGGGCTTTTTGCTTCTTTTCCCGATCAGGCGCCTAGTTGTAGTTACCGCCACCGAAGATCTCGCTGACCGATGTGTCTTCGAAGATGCCTTTAATCGCTGCTGCGATCAGCGGGGCAATGGAGACAACTTCGATTTTGTCGATCAAACGTGTCAGCGGCAGCGTGTTCGTTACGACCACTTTTTCGATGCACGAGTTCTCGATTCGCTCGATGGCGCGACCGCTGAAGACACCATGCGTAGTCGCAGCAATAACCTTGCTGGCACCCTTTTCTTTCAACAACTCAGCGGCGGCCACGATCGTGCCACCAGTATCGATCATGTCGTCGATGAGAACGCAAGGTTTGCCCGACACGTCACCAACGACGTCTTTGGCTTCGACGGCGTTCTCTTTGTTTGGTAAACGTCGCTTGTGAACGATTGCCAAGTCGGCATCTAGCTTCTGCGCATATCGCTCGGCGACCTTCACCCTGCCAGCATCGGGCGACACGACAACAAGGTCGTCGGCCAGTTTGCCCAATGCGTCGCAGAGCACTGGCATCGCTACCAGATGGTCCCATGGTCCCTCGAAGAAGCCCTGCAGCTGGTTGGAATGCAGATCAACGCTCACCATGCGAGATGCACCCGCAACTCGGAACTGGTCAGCGACAAGCTTGGCCGTGATTGGTTCGCGACCCGAGGCCTTGCGGTCCTGGCGGGAATAGCCATAGAAGGGCGCAACAACGGTCGTGCGCTTGGCCGACGCACGTCCGGCGGCGTCGACCATGATGAGGTGTTCCATAATGGCGTCATTGATCGACATGTCCGCAGTGCTGGCGTGTGTCTGCAAGATAAAGACATCGCCGCCTCGCACTGACTCGGCGAACTTGCAGAAGATCTCGCCGTTGGCAAAATCAGACAAGTTGGCATCGACGAGGTCGACCTCAAGTATGGCCGCCACCTCTTCTGCCAATGCCGGATGAGCTCGGCCGCTGATCAGATGCAGTTTTTTTTTGGCTGACAGTTCCATGGGGATCTTCCACAGTGATGGGGCTCGGCGATGGGCTGGCTGAACCTAGTTGGTGCTCACTCGCTAAGGGGTGACCGCTCAGGTCAAGTCGTGTCGTTGTCCACGGTGCGATGCTCGAACGGCCCAACGATCGTGCCAGCGGCCACGACAACGCCCGATACGACCGACGACCGGACCTGAGCGCCAGCTTCGATCACTGCGTCGACCAAGTGCGTGTTCGGCCCGATCACCGCTCCCGCTCCGATAATGGTGTCACCTTGCAAGACCGTTGCGGCATGCACCGTGGCGTCGGGTTCGATCACGACCGATGCTTCGATGATCGTCGAAGACGGTTGTTCGATCGTAACGCCGTTGCGCATATGAGCCTGAGTAATGCGAGACCCGAGCAACTCGCTGGCAAACCCCAGTTGTGAGCGGTCGTTCACACCGCCGATTTCGACGGGATCAGCAATGAACGCGTGGACTGGATGCCCTGCCTCGGCCAATACTCCAATGGCATCGGTCAGATACATTTCGCCTTGCGCATTTTCGCTAGAGATAAGACGCAGCGCCGGCGCCAGTAACGAACGACGAAAACAATATATGCCGCCGTTGATCTCGCCGATCGAGCGCTGATCAGCACTGGCATCACGATGCTCGACGATTGCGGCCACTGCCCCGTTGCCTGCGCGTAGGATCCGTCCATAACCATCGGGGTCCTCAAGAACAGCCGTCACCACGGTGGCAGCTGCACCGCTAGCCAGATGACTCTCGACCAGTGCAGCGACGGTTTCGCCCGAAAGCATCGGTGTGTCGCCAGGCATGACAATCACATGATCGTCGTCACTGAAGCTGTTGTCGAACAGATCAAGTTCCGCCAGCCCAACAGCAGCGGCATCACCGGTGCCACGTTGTGACAACTGTTCTGCGTAGAGGAACTGGCGCTCGAAGTCTGCGTCGAGCGAGGCCACCACCGAGTCTCGGCCATGGCCGACTACCACAACGACATTCTCGAGCTCAACTGCTCCGAGAGCGTGAATTACCCAGGCCAGAAGCGAGCGGCCCCGCACCAGATGGAGCGGCTTTGCTACGTCACTCTTCATTCGAGTGCCCTTGCCAGCGGCGAGCACGATGGCGCTTAAGGTCATGGCGAGCCTGTTGTCACTGCCCGAGTTGTCACTGCCCGAGTTGTCACTGTTAATTCGCCATTCTTAAAGCAACAACTGCGGTGGAAAGTGATGAGCTGGCCCTGCAGGGTTCGAACCTGCGACCTCCTGTACCAAAAACAGGCGTTCTTCCAACTGAACTAAGGGCCACCGATCTCACACGGTATCCCCCCGAGCCCGGCCTCGCTGCCCTTTACGCAGCATTCATAGGTGAGCGCTTCGTTGAATTGTGCAGTGAGATCAGTGGAACCCAGAGAACAGCGACGCGAAGCAAGCACACCGAGGTAACGTTTGGCCCGCTATGGGATCACTTGTAAAGAAGCGCCGTAAGCGCATGCGTAAGAAGAAGCACCGCAAGATGCTTAAGCGCACGCGGGCACAGCGCCAGCGCGGCAAATAAGCCGCTACTTCAGCCAAACACGCGCCGTTTTCGGCGTGTCAGTTACCACGAGGACGCGCCTAACGTCGCACGCCCACTTAGCTCGCGGTCGATCCTTTCGCTCGGCGTTGGCACCGCCAACGCAGTTCCTGGGCCCTGATCAATTATCAGGCGCGCCTGAATTTTGGAGCTGTTGGACGTCGGCCGCCTAGAGCTACCTGAGCGTGCGCCAACACGGTCTCATTTCAAGCCAGCTGGTCTAGCCAGCAGCGTGCGCAATGGCACCAGCTCAACAAAGCCGAAGATTAGCCAACGGCTGGTTCTCGGGGCGTCGTTTTAGCAACGAGCATGCCCTCACCCGGAAAGGCGCCCTCGACGAACCAAGTCGAACCGCTACCGGCAAGACGTGCTTGTCTCCCCGCATGTTTGCTCAATCGGTCGCGCCCAACCGCCAAACGTGGTTCTACCGACAGAGCCGCCGCCTCAAGATCATTGCCGTTTTCGCCGACGGGCCCGCCCATCTTGTCCCACGCTTGATAGACCGCAGGAGTGCTGCACTGCAGCGCTGGGGTCAGCAGAGTCACCGTCGTCGACACAAACGGCAGCGGTTCTATAACTTCGCCGATGCCGGTGACTCGCGCCCTGCCGCCACAAAGACAAAAGGCAATGTCGGCTCCAATCTTGGCTGCGGCAGCAAGATCGGTGAACCCAGCAGAGCGAAGAATGGCTGCAGCATCAGATGATCCACCGCCGAGCCCTGCACCAGGTGGGATCTGCTTCGTCACGTGCACGGATCTCTTTTCCTGGAGCATTGTTAAGGCACTCGAGACCAGATCGGATCCGTCGCCTTCGCCCTCATATGTCCCCGTGTACGTGACCGAATCGCCTGGCCGGACTTCAAGCGTGTCGCCAAAGTCAAGGGTGACCATCTCTGCATCGATCAGGTGCATCCCGTCGTCGCGAAGACGTACCACTCGCAATGAAAGCGTGAGTTTGGCAGGAGCAAAGAGCGTGGCGGCCTGAGGTAGCACACTGCCGAGGCTAGCTCGCCAGGCGCCGGGCCTTGGCCAGGGCACACCACTGCTCAACCCCAATTCGTTCGGGACGGTTGTCGGAGGCAACACCGGCGGCTTCGAATTGTTCGGCAGTGACTAACCCTGACAGTGACTTGCGTAGCATCTTGCGCCGCTTACCGAACGCTGCTCGTACGAGCTCAAAAACGGGCCCGATTGGTTCGTCATAGAGGGGTTTTTCATGCCGGACTAGATGAACGAGCGCCGATTCGACTCGCGGCGGCGGCAGAAACACAGACGGCGGCACCTTCGCGACCAACTCGCCTGTTGCCCAATAGGCAACCTTCACCGATGGAATCCCATAGTTCGAAGAGCCGGGTGCGGCGACGAGTCGCTCAGCCACTTCGCGCTGCACCATCACCAACAGCGAGTTGACCTGCGGCACCATATCCAAGACATCGAGCACCAAGGGCGTGGCCACGTTGTAGGGCAGGTTTGCAACCATGGCCCAGGTGACTTCGGGCGGTGTGACCTGATCCCAGTCAACAGCCATTGCGTCCTGGTGCACCACCGTGACGGCGTCATTGGTCCCAAATTGGGACCGCAACGCCCCGACAAGGCCTTCGTCGATCTCGACAGCGACAACGTGACATCCGGCTTCGGCCAGTCCAGCGGTCAGCGCACCTAACCCGGGGCCGACTTCGACCACATGATCCCCGGGCTTCACGCGTGCCAGACGAACGATCCGATCGATCTGGTTTGGGTCGACAAGAAAGTGCTGACCGAGCGATTTATCAGGGTGCAGCCCAAATTGAGCGAGCAGTTCGGCGGTCCCCTTGGCTCCATGGCGCACCGGTTCAGAGCTCAAAGCAGGTAGCTGCCGCAGACGGGCCAGGGCTGGGCCCCGCGAAGATCAAAGAGCTGTAACGCCATCTTGTCCTGATCAGCGGGAGATGCTTGTGATGGCACAATTCCTACAAGTTCTGGCCAGAAGCCGTTGGCGACGTCGTCCCACGTCTCGACGTTGAATTGATATGCACCATGATAAAGCCCGCTCGAATCAACAGCGCCATAGTTGTTACTGGACTCGCAGTCACGGAGCGCCGACCAGTCAGCCAGGGTTGGCGGCACTGACGGCACGCCGCTAGTAGGAGTGGTCCCTGGAGTAGGTTCCGGCTGGTTCAGAGTCAGGAACGACAAAGCAACCCAGCCCTGCTCAGGCACGTCCACCTCGGCCCATAGCCGGTCCTCTGTCTGGAAACGCTGACCGGTTGTGTGAACCTCGAACCCGTAGCCCAAAACGCCGGTGATCTGTCCATCAGGTTGTGTTCGTACATACAACCCGTTGGACGATGTTACGTACATGAACGCAGCCCCGACAGACGTGGGCGTCGGCGTGGGCGTCGGTGTCGGCGTCGGCGTGGGCGTTGGTGTCGGCGTCGGCTCAGGCGTTGGTGTCGGCGTCGGCTCAGGCGTTGGTGTCGGCGTCGGCTCAGGCGTTGGCGTTGGCGTTGGCGTTGGCGTGGGCTCCGTGATCAGGGCTTCGGTGACAACTGCTGCCGACAGCGGCGTCGAGGTGGGTGCTGACTCAGCCCCGTCGGGCTTGGGCGACGCTGTTGTCGACGACAGCGCTATCTCAGTCGGCCCGTTCACTGGAGCTTCGACCTGCGCAAGTCCTCCCTGAATAGCGACATCAGTCGTCTCCCCCTGACCTGTCATTGCAGGCACGAATAGCGCAGCACACGTGGCGGCCGCTACGGCCAACCCCACAAGTGCTTTCTTAAGCGCTGTTTTCATGACAAAGGTCTCTTCGCACCATTCGGCGAGGCGAGAGCCAACCGGCCAGGGACGCAGACGGTCAAGTTTCTCAATCTAGCCGCAACAGCCGTACCGGAGGGCGCGCGTCTGTCCACAATCACTATTTAACCATTCAGCCGGTGAAAATTGTTGCAGCAGCAACAACTAGCTGGCATCGAGTCCTGGATAGGCCTGATGGGTGTTGCGCCATGTGGCCTGTGCTATGTCCGTCACGGAGTCGTTTCGTAACGTCGCTACAGCCTGACCAACCACACTCACCCACGCCGGCTGATTCGCCTTGCCGCGATACGGGACAGGAGCAAGAAAGGGCGAATCGGTCTCAACGAGCAGCTTGTCCAGCGGGCACAGGACCGCTGCATGCTGAACATCAATAGCCGACTTAAACGACACGATGCCGCTGAACGACAACCATGCGCCTCGTTGAAGACATTCGGTGGCATCGTCTGGCCCACCGGTGAAGCAATGAAAGATCGTGTGCGACGGAACGCCTTCGCTGTCCAGAACCTCGAAGGTTTCTTCCCAGGCCTCACGAGTGTGGATCACTAGCGGCAAATCGTGGCGATGAGCAAGATCAATCTGCGCCGCAAACATCGATCGTTGGGCATCACGCGGCGAGTGATCGTAGTGGTAGTCCAAACCACATTCGCCTACTGCAATCACTTTCGGATTGGCGAGCAGAGCTTCAAGACCATCCAGGCCATGCTGCGATTCGTGGGGGTGCAAACCAACCGTTGCATACACCTGCTCGAAGGCGGCTGCATGCTCTACACATACTTGTGACGTGGCTAGATCACATCCAACGTCGATGAACTTACGTACGCCAGCCTGATGCGCTGCCGCGATTGCTTCGGCGGCGTCATCACCAAGATGGCAGTGGTTATCGATCCACTCGATCTCACCTGCCATCAGGTCAACTTGAGCCTAGGAAACAGCGGGTCACCTATCTCAACCGTGAGTCCGCCGGGATAGCCACCCCAGGTAGCCGCATCGGGCAGCCGTTGCTCGGCAACGGTGCCGGCAAGCCCAAGCCGCTTCCAGACAGCCTCGGCTGAGTCCGGGATCGAAGGGGAGGCCAGAATTGTTGCTATCCGCAACGCCTCCAGCGCATCGCCCATGACGGCATCGACCTCGGGACCCGACTCCATCTTCCAGGGTTCGTGCTCCTGCAGGTATTCGTTGGTATCGCGCACGATTCGCCATGTTGCTTCGAGCGCTACCGACGGTGCTACTCGCTCCCACGCTGCAGCGGTGTCCGCATAGCTTTCGGCCACCATCGGCGCCAACGATGAATCGAGCTTGGGGGCTGGGCCTACCCCGCCGCACTTCTTGCCGATGACGGTCGCCACCCGGCTAACCAGATTGCCGTAGTTGTTCGCAAGGTCTGTGTTGTAACGCGTCAGCATGCCCTCGTAGCTGAACTCGCTATCAGGACCAAAGGGATGATCCCGCAGCAGTGCATGGCGAAACCCGTCGACTCCAAAGTCGGTGATCATGTCAGCTGGCGACACCTTGGTCAGATTGCCGCTCTTGGACATCTTCTCGCCGCCCAACAGCAAATAGCCATGAATGTGGTATTTCGGCATCGTTTCCACACCGGCCGCCATCAGCATCGCTGGCCAATAGATCGTGTGGAAACGCAGGACGTCTTTGGCCATGAAGTGCCGAGTCGCTGGCCACCAGGTATCGAAGCGTTCCTGGTCAGACCCATAACCCATTGCGGTCGCATAGTTGATCAGAGCGTCGAACCATACGTAGAACACATGCTTGTCGTCCCACGGAACGGGAATTCCCCAGTCGATCGACGTGCGGGTCATCGATACATCTTCGAGGCCCAAACGAAGTAGCCCCTGTGCCTCGCTGCGGTACTGCGACGGGGTGATGTTGTCGGGCACCGCCGCGAACCATTGCTCGAGCGGTTCCTGGAACGCCGACAGCTTAAAGAAGTAGTTGTCTTCGCTCAGGTGTTCAACGGGCCGGCGGTGAATCGGGCATTCGTTCTCGTTGACGAGTTCCTCTTCGGTGTAATACGCCTCGCAACCCACGCAGTACATGCCTTCGTAGGTGCTTTCGTATATGAAACCATTGTCATAGGCGCGCTGAAGCAGTGTTTGAACGGCGTTGTGATGGCGGGCCTCGGTAGTACGAATGAAATCATCATTCGCCAGGTTGAGTTGTCCGAATGCTTCGCTGAACCGAGCGGAATTCTCGTCAGCCTGTTCCAGCGGCGTCCTGCCTGCTTCTTCGGCCGACCGTTGCACTTTCAAGCCATGCTCATCGGTGCCCGTCAGGAAAAACACCTCGTCGCCGAGCAGGCGATGCCAACGAGTTACAGCGTCAACGTTGAGAGCCGTATAGGCGTGTCCCACGTGGGGAGCGTCATTGACATAGAAGATCGGAGTTGTTCCATAAAAGCGGTCCACCGGGCAAGGCTAGGCGGTGCCGCAGCGGCACCGGTGTGTATTCCGCCCAAGCCGCAGATTGCTCTTGGTTGCATGCCCCGTGGCGGCCGATTAGAGGTGAAGCACCTTCGGCCAAATTCTGATTCCACGCGAAGACGGCAACCCAGGCCGTCCGGACGATTTGGTAGCAATTCTGTTCATTGCCTTCAATATTTTCATCTACACCGCTGCACGAATGCCACAGACGCCAGCCGTCAGCCAGTTCACATGTGGCGCCTTGGTTGCCCTCGTTGTGCGTCGTTTCGCTCGGGTCTGCGTTCGTCGAACACCAAAACCACCTGTGAGCTGCAGGCCGCTCTTATCGCGGTCTGCAGCTCACAGAAGAAATAACAGATTTGGTTAGCCGTCCGCAGAGCAGCCCGACCAAAGCGGGTCTCCAATTGCGAAACGGTTGGTTAGTCCACAGTCCAGGTAGGACGGGATGCGAATAGGCCTTCGAGAGTACCAGCGCCTTGTGATGCTGTTACAGCGTCGACCTGGTCGCTGGCCGCTGACGCATATTCCGTGCGTTCGACCGCGCGGAATACGCCAACAGGTGTTGGCATGGTTGGTCGATTGGCCAAGCGGCTAATCGCGAATGCAACTGCCGGGTCATCGGAGGCCTCGTCGTGCACCAACAAGTTCGCTTCCCCGACATCGGCAACTTCGACGATCTCGATACGGCCGTTCTTATTCATTGCCAGGCCCCGCTCTTGCTCGGCACCAAACCGAATCGGCTGACCGTGTTGCAGATTGATCAGCATGGCATCGCGCTTGTCACGCTTGGTGATCTCGGCAAACGCACCGTCGTTGAAGACGTTGCAGTTCTGGTAGATCTCGACCAACGACGCACCTTTGTGTGCATGGGCCCGAGTGAACATCTCTTGCATGTGCTTGCGGTCCAGGTCATGGGTGCGAGCAACAAAAGACGCTTCGGCACCCAACGCCAAACTGACCGGATTGAAGGGTTCCTCGATGCTGCCAACCGGCGTGGATTTAGTGACCTTGCCAGGTTCACTTGTTGGCGAGTATTGGCCCTTAGTCAGGCCATAGATCTGGTTATTGAACAATAGAATATTGATATTGACGTTGCGTCGCAACGCATGGATCAGGTGGTTGCCACCGATCGACAGCATGTCACCGTCGCCGCCAATAACCCAAACATCAAGATCAGGACGGGCGACAGCTAAACCGGTGGATACCGCAGGCGCACGACCATGGATGCTGTGCATGCCATAGGTGTCCATGTAATACGGGAACCGGGCGGCGCAGCCAATGCCTGATATGAACACCGTGTTTTCACGCCGTACACCCAAGCTGGGCATCATCATCTGGACAGCAGTCAAGATGCCGTAATCGCCGCAACCTGGACACCAGCGAGGTTCTTGATCACTGGTCCAGTCGGCTTTGGTTGTTACAGGTACCTGTGTGTCGCTCATTGGAGTGCTCCCACGATGACGTCGTAAATTTCGCCGGCAGTAAACGGTTCGCCCTTGACCTTGGAGACCGCTTGAGCGTCGACCAAGAATTCAGCTCGGACCAGCTTAGACAGCTGCCCCAGGTTCATTTCGGGCACAATGACCTTGGGGTAGCGCCGTAGCACCTCACCTAGGTCCTTAGGGAATGGATTCAGGTGAGTGAGGTGAGCATGAGCGACCTTGTGCCCTGCTGCCTCAGCCCGCCGCAGGGCGCTAGTGATGGCACCCCAAGTCGAACCCCAACCCAAGACCAACAGGTCCGCGTCGTCGGGGCCGTCAACCATGGTTAAGGGGATGTCGTCGGCGATAACAGCGACCTTGTCGCTACGAATCTGCACCATATGTGCATGGTTGTCAGGGTCATAAGAAATATTGCCAGTGCCATCCTGCTTTTCGATGCCACCTACGCGGTGCTCCAGACCCGGCGTGCCAGGAATGGCCCAGGGACGAGCAAGCGTCTTAGGGTCACGCAAGTACGGCCAGAAGACATCTTCACCTTCCTCGTTCTTGGCATTTGGAGCCGTCGCAAACTCTACGTCGATCGATGGCAACGATGCCGGATCGGGCAACTTCCACGGCTCGGTAGCATTCGCTAAATAGCCGTCCGAAAGTAGCATTACTGGCGTGCGGTACTTCAGAGCGATACGGCAGGCCTCGATAGCTGCGTCGAAACACTGAGCCGGGCTGTATGACGCAATGATCGGCATCGGTGACTCGCCATGACGGCCGTACATCGCCATCATCAAGTCGGCGGCTTCGGTCTTGGTAGGCAAGCCGGTCGACGGACCACCACGTTGGATGTTGATCACCACAAGCGGCAACTCGAGACTGAGTGCAAGACCCATCGCCTCGCCCTTAAGCGCAACGCCTGGGCCGCTGGTTGTAGTCACGCCGATATGGCCGCCAAACGCAGCGCCGACAGCTGATGCGACCGCAGCAATTTCGTCTTCGGCCTGCAACGTACGAATGCCGAAGTGTTTCTTCGACGAGAGCTCGTGCAGAATGTCTGAGGCAGGCGTGATTGGGTAAGAACCCAAGAACATTGGAATGCCTGAAATATTCGAAGCGGCGACCAAACCCCATGACAGAGCGGTATTCCCGTCGATATTAGTGTAGGTGCCGGGTTCAAGCTTTGCCGGTTTGATTTCGACCTGGTGGGCACTCAATTCAGCAGTTTCGCCAAATGCATGGCCGGCCTTGAATGCTGCGGTGTTCGCCGCCACCACCTGTTCGTTCTTCGCGAACTTGGCCTTGATCCAGTCAAGCGTCGTATCAGTTGGCCGGCTGTACATCCATGACACCAGGCCGAGTGCAAAGAAGTTTTTCGAGCGGTCCGCATCCCGAGGCTTAATACCCAGCGGAGCACACGCCTCTTTGGTGATCGAGGTCATCGGCACCTTGATCAGGGTGTAGTTGGCTAGCGAACCGTCTTCGAGCGGATTCACGTTGATTGGATACCCAGCCTTGGCCAGGTTCCTCTCGTCGAACGTGTCCTCGTTCGCAATTATCGTGCCGCCTATGTCGAGTCGGTGCAGTTCGCTAGCCAGCGCAGCAGGATTCATTGCCACCAAGATGCTGGGAGCGTCGCCCGGCGTCGTGATGTCATGATCACTGATCTGCACTTGAAAAGCGGAAACACCCGCCAGCGTCCCTGCGGGAGCACGAATCTCGGCAGGGAAATCTGGCATAGTCGCCAGGTCATTGCCGAACATTGCGCTTGCACTGGTGAAACGATCCCCCGTGAGCTGCATTCCGTCGCCGGAATCACCGGCGAACCGGATGATGATGTGGTCGAGCGCCGAGGCCTCGAGATTAACCGGAGCTGTGTCGGTCACATTGTCCCTTCCCTATCGCACAAAGACAGCGGCACACTGTGCCATGTGTCATAACGTCCTTTGGAAAGTTAGTCGCTCCAACCACGTTAATTACAACACAGTCAAGAGTTCTCTGGTCTGCGCTCTGCCTGCACCCCTCTCAATGTTCGCTTGGCGGCGTCAACCGGCTGCAAGACTTGAGCTATGTCCACAGCTAACAACGTCATGCTCATCACCGGCGGCAGTCGAGGAATCGGGGCGGCAACTGCACTGCTGGCAGCCCAGAACAGTTGGGATGTCGCTATCAGCTATCACTCAAAACAAGACGCCGCTCAGGCTGTAGCCGCCCAGTGTCGCGAGTTCGGAGTCAACGCTTTTTCTCAACAGTGCGAGGTTGCCGACGAGAGTTCCGTCCTTGAACTGTTCACCAGATGCGAGCGCGAACTCGGAACGTTGAGTTGCCTGGTGAACAACGCTGGCATCCTTTTTCCGACAGCTCGACTCGAAGATATGGAAGTTGATCGCGTTCGGAGGATGACCGAGGTCAACACAATCGGAGCGTTCCTGTGTGCACGCGAAGCGGTGCGAAGGATGGCTACTGATCGAGGCGGCCAGGGCGGCTCGATCGTAAACGTGTCGTCGGCGGCCTCCTATCTGGGAAGCCCGAATGAGTTCGTCGACTATGCGATGACCAAAGGTGCGATGGATACCATGACGATCGGTCTGGCAAAGGAAGTCGCCGATCGAGGTGTCCGTGTGAATGGTGTCCGACCTGGCCTTATCGACACCGACATACACGCCGACGCCGGCGTCCCTGATCGCGTCGAGCGACTGAAAGCCAATGTCCCGATGGGCCGCGGGGGACGCGCCGACGAGGTCGCCGCTGTCATTTTGTATTTGGCCGGCGACGGCGCCAGCTATGTAACTGGTGCCAACATAAACGTCGCCGGCGGCCGGTGAGGCGCCCCTCGGGCCTCTCCTCCACGCCAGAGAAGCTGTCATCATCGGCTCAGAGACTTCTTGCTCTCACCTTGCCCTGTCGTACTAACGAAACAGCTGCCTGCTGAAGTTGCCCACCTCTATCAGGGACTCAAGGAGAACAGGGCCACTAGACGAGAGAATTTGTGGTCAGCTCTCGCAGCACAGCTGTTTCCCCGATGGCGTAGGAGCCCAACACGTTGCACGACGACTCCGGTCGCTGACCCTAGGCCTCTGCTGCTACGGCAAGGTTCGGCTCTTTTGAGCTGGTCCGAGTCGGCTAACGAGCAGAGCCACCTTCATGGCTGATTCGCGTGCGGCTTGGTCGGCCTACGCCACACCGGGTCCCGGCGTTAAGCCGTCGAGTGTCGTGGTCCCAGATGGCTTACTCAGTTTTGTTCCCATCGCTACGGGACCCCGACTTCTGCGCTCTAAAGACACAGCAGACCTAGAACGTGTTGCTCCCTGAGACAGCGGGTAGCGGTCGAGATCCCTCGACCTCGTAGCTGATACACCGTGGGCGCCTAGTTCGAGCGCTCTTTCGCATCTACATATTTGGGCTCGTGATGGGCGATCCAACCAAATAATTCCTTGGCCTGGGGGCGCTCCCCTGCACGCTCGTAGAGATCAGCCAATGCATAGGCTCGACGCAGATGATGTTCCAATGGGCGTTTAGGACGCTTCCAGCCTTTACTCAGAAGGCGAACAGCATCCTGCAGACGCCCCTGATCGCCGAGAGCTCCTGCTGCAACGATTCGCCCCTCGTTAATCAAGTCATTAGCCGGCGAAGCTTCACGAAGTTCGGCCCACAAGACCTCAACATCTGCGTAGTTGCCCAAAGCCCTATGGGCGTCAGCTAGCACCGGGTTCTGATCCGGCAAACCGCTGGCTTCACGCACCTGCTCTAGCACCTCGACCGTTTGGCGCCACTTGCCCTGTCCATACAACGCAAGGCCGTACATCTCGGCTACCTCAATCACCTCAGGCGTGCGTCGGTATAGCCGTTCGGTAAGCACGCGAGCTTGTCCGGAACGGCCCTCTTCGATATCGTCCGCTGCCTGATTGAGGTCACGCCACGCCCGTCCACCGGCGCTATCGCCAAGAAGGTCTTTCAGCTGTCGCTTAGGATCGGGCAACTTGTGGGGCGCAAGGGGTCGTCTCTCAAGCGCTTCTGGCACTTTCTTAGCTCGCGGCTTCCGCTTCACTGACTTCGTTCCCGACCGAGCAATAGCAGCCTGTGCCTCGTTCCGAAGTCGCTCCCGGTTTGCGTCTCCCACTGCACGCTTCGCCATGCGTGCCTCATGCTTCGCAAACCCTTCCGGGTCATCTTTCTCATTCGGAGGTTGATCCTCCACCTCTAGTTCAGATTCATATAACGACTGGTCCTCGGTCACCCGCGCAGCACCCCTGCGAGCCAACCCTCCCCAGCTTCGGGGGCCCGCCTCTGGTGGCGCCTCACGACCATCCCCACGAAGTCCCCGAGCCCCAGTACGTCGTTCGCCATCGCTGCCACCACCGCGACTAGCGCCTCCGCTGTCACGACGAGGCCGGTCATCACGACCACGACCAGCGCCACCGCTGTCACGACGAGGCCGGTCATCACGACCACGACCAGCGCCACCACTGTCACGACGAGGCCGGTCATCACGACCACGACCAGCGCCACCACTGTCACGACGAGGCCGGTCATCACGACCGCGAGCCTCACCGTCGCGGGGAGGACGGCCGCTACGAGATGATGCGCCCTTACCTGCGCCTTGATCAGATCCTCGCGGCGGCCTTGAGGACGCGCCTTTACCGCGGGATTGACCCGGGTTACGATCTCTGCTGTTTGGTCCTCGTCCGGACCCGCGTTGCTCAGCCATGTGCAGCTCGCTCTTCATCTCTTCAGTTGTCAAAAGCCGTCACTAGCGACAGCGAGATCTGAACGCTACCGCCTAAGGAGCTCTTCTACTCATTTGGGTTTGTTTGTGTTGTTTTGGGTGTAAAACGGGGAAATGCCCTGGGCGTACCCAGGGCATTTCTCATTTTGATTTTGTGCGGATCTGCTTCTCGTTACTACATGTGTGTAGGAGGCGATCCT